>Ga0335075_10005952_pt1 | contig 18834 bp, 16 predicted proteins | sample Lox_Sample_24_FD_206723 | JGI IMG/M metagenome (GOLD analysis project Ga0335075, IMG submission 206723) | Soil microbial communities from Loxahatchee National Wildlife Refuge, Florida, United States - Lox_Sample_2.4 | ecosystem: Environmental > Terrestrial > Soil > Wetlands | place: USA... | reverse complement strand
GCTCTGTCGCACCTGGTTGTTGACCAAGGTGCGCAGGGTCAGATTTTGCGGGTCCCCAAGCTCGTCCGGCGTGACGATGCAGGGACCGATCGGGGTCGAGTTGTCGAAATTCTTGCTCGAGCCAGACTCGTAGAACATCGACCCATCGGTCTTGTAACGCACTTGCCGTTCGCGCGCGGTCACGTCGTTGAGCACGGTATATCCGAAGATATGGTCCGCCACGTTGTCGATGCTGATGTGGCGCCCCTTTTTGCCGATCACCACTGCCAGTTCGACTTCGTAATCGAGCTTGCTGGTGACGCGGGGATCGATCTCGAGCGGATCGCCATGGGCGACGACCGTGTGCGGCGTCTTGAAAAAGAACTCGGGCTCGCGGCCGGCGAGCGGAGCTTCTTCCTTCTCGTCGCGGTGATCCGAATAGTTGCCGCCGGAAGCGAGAATGAGACCGGGGCGGTGCGGCACGTCCAGCTTCGCCGAGGCATAGGGCGTCCTACCGGCGCCGCTTGCTTTGCTCTTGGCGAGAGCCTGCAACGCGAGATCGAGCCCCTGCTGGCCAGCTTCGATCAGCGCGTTCATCGTCGCGATCGCGGCAACGTCTGTCTCCGAAAGTGAGCTCCCCGCCAGCGCCTCCCTGACGTCGACGATATCGTCGCCGTCGAGGACTCCTACCCGGATGCCGCTTTTGTGGCGGAAACTTACAAACTTCATTTTTCAACTCTCCTGCTCAAGCTATGCGGTCGCGGAAACCCATTTCCCGACTCGCCGACTGCACTGCCCCCGACAACAGCCGGGTATCCGTTTCATTCCGTCACTGTTTCCAATCCCGCCGCCTTGACGCTTGCCGGTCTGAAGTTCTGGAAATCCCAGTGTCTGCCTGGTGCGGCGTCGATCAGCGCACGCGTGTAGGCTTCGCGCGGGGCTGCCAGCACTCTCCCGACAGGCCCCGCTTCGACTATTCTGCCTTTTTGCATCACGATGACCGTGTCGCAGATCTGGGCGGCGACCCGCAGGTCGTGCGTGATGAAGAGGACTCCAATATTGGTCTTGCGCCGGATTTCCTCGAGCAGTGCGAGGATTTGCGCTTGTACCGAAACGTCGAGCGCCGACACCGCCTCATCCGCCACGAGCAGGCGCGGCTCCAGCGCCAGCGCGCGCGCGATGCAGATGCGTTGCCGTTGACCGCCGGAAAACTGGTGCGGGTAGCGCTGCATCGCGTCGGAATCGATCCGCACCAGTTCGAGTAGTTCGCGCGCCCGCTTCAGTGCCTCTATGCGCGGCACACCGAAGTTGATGAGGCCTTCGAGGATCGATTCGCCGACCCGCCGCCGCGGGTTGAGTGACCGGTAAGGATCTTGAAAGACGATCTGGATGTCCTTGCGCATCTTGCGCAACGCACTTGCGGCCGTACCAGCGATCTCCTGCCCGTCGATCTGCACAGAACCCGACGTCGGGTCGACCAGCCGAACGATACAGCGCGCCACCGTAGACTTGCCCGAACCGGATTCGCCGACGATGCCGAGGATTTCCCCTTGTCTCACGACCAGATTGACGTCGGTCGCGGCGCTCACCACGCGATTGTTGCCGCCAAAGAAGCTCGTTTCGACATGATAAGTCTTCGCAAGAGCCTTCACCTCCAGAACCGTCTTGGTCACCGGCTCCGGACGTACATGCGGCACGAGGCTCGGCACTGAGGAAACCAACATCCGCGTATAGGGTTGGCCAGGCCGTTCGAGGATCGTCTGACGCTCGCCCTGCTCGACGATCGAGCCATGGTTCATCACCACGATGCGATCGGCGATTTCGGCAACCACGCCGAAGTCATGCGTGATGAACATCACGGCCGTCTTATGCTTGACTTGCAGCTCACGGATGAGATTCAGAATTTGCTTCTGGGTCGTGACGTCTAGCGCTGTCGTCGGTTCGTCGCAGATCAGCAACGCCGGTTTCAGCACCAGCGCCATCGAGATGACGATGCGCTGACGCTGGCCGCCGGAGAGTTGATGTGGATATGAATGGTAGATGCGCTCGACATCGGGAAGGTGCACGTCGCGCAGCATCGCCAGCACGCGCTCGCGCCGCTCCACCCTGTTCATATCGGTATGGAGCCGCAGCACTTCGTCGATCTGTCGCCCAACGCTATGGACCGGATTCAGCGCGGTCATCGGCTCCTGGAAAACCATCGCCATGCGGGACGCTCGCAACTGGCGCAGCCGGTGTTCGCTCGCGTCGATCAGCTCCCCGCCTTCCAGCAGAATGCTGCCAGTGGGACGGGCAAGACTGTCCCGGGCAAGCAATCCCATCACGGCGAGCGAGGTAACCGACTTCCCGGAACCGGACTCGCCGACGATGCATACCGTTTCGCCCGACTTGATCTCGATATCCACGCCCTTCAGGATCGCCTTCGGACGGGCAGATCGGGTTTCGAGCGAAAGACCGGTGATCTTGAGGACTGGCACGGTCATAAGCGTTTCGCCATCCGTGGGTCGAGAGCATCGCGGAGCGCGTCGCCGAGAATATTGATGGCGAGCACCGTCAGCGCGAGCAGGACGCCGGGATAGAGGATCAGGCCGGGAAGCAGCTGGAAATAGGCGCGGCCTTCCGCCATCACGTTGCCCCAGGAGGGGATTTCTGGCGGAAGCCCCACACCGAGGAAGCTCATCGCGGCTTCGGCCAGCATTGCCGACGCAAATATGAAGGTACCCTGCACGATCAAGGGCGGAACCGTGTTCGGCACCATGTGGCGCATCAAGAGCGCTGGCGCAGGCGTGCCGAGTGCGATCGCGGCCTCGACATACGGCTCGCTGCGAACGCCGAGAATGACGCTCCGGACCAATCGCACAACACGTGGGATTTCGGGCACAGAGATCGCGACGACGACGGTCAGGAGGCTCGCCCCGGACAGAGTGACAAGCGCAATCGCGAGCAGAATGCCCGGTATCGCCATGATGCCGTCCATGAAACGCATGATCACGGAATCGACAGAGCGGAAATAGCCGGCGACGATACCGATGATCATACCGAAGACCACGGCAGTCACCGTCACCCCAAGGCCAACCAGCAGCGATATCCGCGCGCCGTACATGACACGCGAATAGACATCGCGGCCGAATGCATCGGTCCCGAGCCAATGTTCGGGCGAAATCGGCCGCAGGCGTGTGGCGGGATCAATCGCGATCGGATCGGAAGTCCATAGCAGCGGAGCCAGCAGCGCCGCCAGGGTGATCACCGCCAGCACGCCGACCGAAAGCATCACCGGGCCAGATGAAAGGCCCTGCCTGATGGCCGTTCGCAGGGGGGAGGATTCCGCCGCGAGCAGCCCATCGGCAGCTTCGATGTCTGCATCGGCCATGCTCATCTGTGAGTCCCGATGATGCGCCATGTCAGTAGCGGATCCTCGGGTCGAACAGCGTGTAGAGCACGTCCACGACCAGATTGATGAGGATGTAGATAAAGGAGAACAGCAGGATCAGACCTTGGATGACCGGATAATCGCGGGCCAGCACTGCCTCGACGACAAGTCGACCGAGACCCGGCAGATTGAACACGGACTCCGTGACGACCACGCCGCTGATCAGATTGGTAATGCCTAGGCCAATGACTGTGATGATCGGCACTGCCGCGTTGCGCAAACCGTGCCGCGTCAGCACGGCGCGTTCGCGCAAACCTTTGGCGCGGGCCGTACGGATATAGTCCTCGCCCATCACTTCGAGCACGCTGGTTCGTGTGATCCGCGCGATCAGGGCGATATAGGCCGTGCTCAGCGCCAATGTGGGAAGGATAAGCCGGCTCAGGAACGCCCATAGTCCGTCAGCGGGGGCGCGATAACCCTGCACCGGCAGCCAGCCGAGCATGATGGAAAAAATGAGAACGAGGATATAGGCCGTCACGAAGACCGGCATGGAGAAGCCCAGCACTGAAAAGGCCGAGACGGAGCGGTCGAGCAGCGTCCCCTGCTTCCAGGCGGCAATCACGCCAAGGGGAATCGCCACTACAATGGAAAAGAGAATGATGCTGGTGCTCAACGCCAGCGTCGGCCCGAAGCGCGTCGAAATCATGCTCGAGACCGAAACGCCGGAGATCAGCGACGTTCCGAGATCACCGCTCAGGACTTGTCCCAGCCAGACCGGAAACTGGATATAGAGCGGCTGGTCGAGCCCGAGGCTCTGCCGTATCTGCTCGAGCTGTTCGCTCGTCGCGCTGTCGCCCGCGATGATCGCCGCGGGGTCGCCTGGCGTGATCCGGAGCAGGGAGAACACGACCACCGCCACGATCCCCATGACAGGGATCGTAGCAAGCAGGCGCGCCGCAATATATCGCGGCATCGCAGCATTCATGTCAGTCCGCCTTCTCGATATTCCAGAAGATGGCGACAGGAGATTTCAGAACGCCGCTGAGTTTGGTCGAGAAGCCGGATGGTATGACGAACTGCCCCAGTGGCACGACGACGCCCTCGTCGATTACCTTTTTCTGAATTTCCGCGGAAAGCTCGGTAAGCCGTTTCGGATCCGAGGTTCTGGCAAACTCGCCGCGCAGTGCTTCGATTTCTGGAAAGTCCGGCCAGCCGAACCAGGCCTTTTCGCCACTGGTTGCGACCGTCTGGTTGATGAGCGGGTTGGTGATGCCGATAAGCGGGCCTGTTGTGGTATGAATGCTCCACCCGCCCTCGCTTGGCGGGTTTTTGCTGGCCCGCCGCGTCGTCAGCGTCTGCCAATCCATCGACTGCAGATCGACATTGAAGCCCGCTGCCCGCAATGCTGCTGCGATCACGACCGGCTGTGTCGACACTTGCGCATTGTCGGTGGGATGCAGGATGACCACAGGCTCGTTTTTGTAGCCCGCCTCCGCCAGCAGTTCCTTCGCCTTCTCGATGTTCGGCTCGATGACGATGTCGGCGCCGTAGTCACTTGCATAGGGTGTGCCGCAGCCGAAGATCGCCGCGCAGTTGGAGAAGAACTTCGGATCGCCCGTCAGCGCCATGAGGATGTCGTTCTGGCCGACGGCGTACATGGCGGCCCGGCGAACGAGCTGATTGTCGAAAGGCGCGTGCAGGAAGTTGAAGCGATAATAAGTCCACAGGCCGAGCGGGCTGAGGAATTCAACGGCGAAATCCCCGTTGCTCTCGACCATTGGCATGAGGTCGTAGGGCAGGTTCTCGACAAAATCGACTTCGTTGTTGAGCAGCGCGTTGACGGTCGTCAAAGCATCCGGCATCGCGATCCATTCGACGCGATCGACCTTCACGACCTTGCCGCCGGCGGTCCAGCTAGCCGGCTCGCTGCGCGGTACATAATCGTCGAACTTCTCGTAGACGACCTTTATGCCCGGCTGGAATTCCCCGGACACGAAACGGAAGGGACCGGAGCCGACATGCTCGGTGATTTGTTCCGAGGCAGGGGTTTCGGCGATGCGCTTCGGCATCATGAACGCCGTGCGCGTGCCGATCTTCGCCAGCCCTTCCAGGATCAGATTCGTTGGCACGTCGAGCGTGACCGAGAAACTGCGCTCGTCGATCACCGTCATGTCGGTGACCAGGCCCATCAGCGACTGGCCCATCACGTCCACGGCGCCCCAGCGCTTGATCGAGGCGACGCAGTCTTCGGCGGTCACCGGCGCCCCGTCATGCCATTTCAACCCGTCACGGAGGAAAAAAGTATATGTCTTGCCGTCTGCGGAAACCTCCCAACGGTCCGCCATCTGTGGCTGGACGTTGAATTCCGCGTCCATTCCCAGCAGCGTGTCGTAGATCATGTAGCCGTGCGTATTGCTGATCGCGGCCGAGCTGACGATCGGGTCAAGGGCGCGCAGCGGCGACTGCATGACGGCAGTGAGCGTCTGCGCACTCGCTGGAAGAGCGAAGCAGGCGAGCGATGCTGACAACGCCAAGCCGGCGATGCCATGTTTCAATATGCGCGGAAAGCTCCTGATATGAACAGACATGATACCCCTCTGTGAGTCCGGTTGCGGTTCTTTGTGCGTTTCCGGCTTTCCGCCGGTTCGGGTTGCGGGCGTGCGACGCACCCACCCGCAGGTTAGATCGCAGCGATGGCGTCGATCTCGATCAGCATGTTTTCGTGATTGAGCACCGCTTGGATTACGGTTCGCGGTGGTGCGTTCAGCCCTTTGAAAATTTCGGCCGACACCTCGTTGACCACATTCTGGTCCGCGACGTTCTTCAGGAAGATTGTCAGCTTCACGAGGTTACCGAAATCACCGCCGGCCGCCTGCAGCAGCTCGCGGATATGAACGAAGGTACGCGTGGTCTGCTCGCGGATGTCTCCGGCCATCCACTGAGCCTCCTCTTCGGGGACATGTGGATGCTTGTGATAGGGCGGGATCGGTCCGCAGCCAGCGAGAAAGACAAACTTGCCGCCCTCGACGACAAACGCCGGAACGAACGGCATGTTGTATTCCGGCAAAGGCTCGCGCGAGTGGATGGGCGTTATCGGCATCAGCGCGCGCTCCCAGGCACAAAGGCAAATTCTTTGGCCGCCTGATCGCTCCCGGAAATGCCTTTGGATAGGGCCGACTTCTCGAACGAAAACATGGTTGGAATTTTCGACCTCCCATCCGACAGGCCCCTCGCCTTTTCTACTCAGCGGGGTGGCTTTAGAGGCAGGTTAACTCAAGATGGTCGATTGTCAACAATTGATCTTCGGCTTTTTCGCAACGCCGCCGACGACGCGCTTGGCCAGTTCAGCCTGTTCGCGTTGAAGCGTGCGGTGCGCGTCATTAACGACACGCCATCCTTTCCGAAATTCGGTCGACGCTAGCGTGTCACAGCGGGCTATGGCGCGCCTGGCTCAAGAGCGCGAAATTTAGGATCAACTCGACCGCATGGCGGCGCAAAGTCTCTTGGCCTTTCGGCCGGTAGAGCCTGTCGCCGAATATCCGTGAAAACGTTGCGCGGTTCGATACGTTGAAGAATGAGAGGGCGCTGATCTGCCAGTGCAGTTCAAGCGGTTCGACATCGTCGCGAAACAGTCCCGCTTCCTTGCCGCGCCGGCAAATCGTCTCGAGCTTCTCGATCGCGCCGGCATTGAGAGTGCGGATCACATCCGACTGCTCGAGGTAAGCGCCGTGATGGATGTTCTCGATCATCACGATGCGAATGAAATCCGGATTCTTGCTGTGATGGTCGAAGGTGAACTCGACAACGCGCGTCAGCGCCTCGACCGGTGAGAGATGTTCGAGGTCGAGCTTCTGCTCACCCTCGCGCACCTTGCGATACGCTTCTTCCAGGACGCGGAGATAGAGCCCCTCCTTGTCGCCGAAATAATAGTAGATCATCCGCTTCGACGTACGCGTCTTCGCCGCGATCTCGTCCATGCGCGCGCCGGAAAGCCCGCGATCGGCGAACTCCGACATGGCGACAGCGAGGATGTTGGACTGCACGGCGGCGGGGTTCTGCTTCCAGCCGCCACGGATCGCGCCCCGCTCTTCGTCCAGACTCACATCGCTCATTCGAACCTCGTCGCTTCGGGGCTCATACACGAATTAACCGGATCGTTCAAAGCAGTTGACTGAATTAACCAGATAGTTCAAAAGGACGATGAAAGCGGCACGGGAGGTGCTGCGCAGAGGGAGGAATGCTTGGAGCCGGCACGCGCCACTCCACTGTTCACGGCGCCTGAAGGCAGCCCGGCTGTGCTGGTTGGCCTGCTTGGCCGTGGCATTCAGCAATCGCGCACGCCGGCGATGCACGAGGCCGAGGCGAAGGCGCATGGGATCTCCTACAGCTACCGCCTACTCGACGCCGATCTCATGGGCGAGCCGAGGCCGGCCCTGTCCGAGATGCTGCGCCACGCCGAAGACCTCGGTTTCACAGGCTTCAATGTGACCTTCCCGTACAAGCAGGAAATCCTTCCCCTTCTGGACGAACTGTCGCCGGCCGCGCGCGAGGTGAATTCGGTCAACACCGTCGTGCTGAAGAACGGCCGGCGTTTCGGCCACAACACGGACGTCTGGGGGTTCCGCGAAAGCTTTCGCCGCGGCATGGATGGCGCGGCACGCGATACTGTGCTGCTGCTCGGCGCGGGCGGCGCCGGGGCTGCCGTGTCGAAAGCCCTTCTCGATGGCGGCGTGCGCCGGCTGCTGATCTCCGATCCGGACACGCAGCGCGCTGCCGATCTTGCCGCAAGTCTTATTGCGCGTTTTGGGCCGGAACGAGCCCAGTGCGTCGAGGATATCGAAAGTGCTGCAACGGCCGCTGACGGTATCGTCAACGCAACGCCCGTCGGCATGGCCAAACATCCGGGCATGCCGATCCGTTCCGAGCATATGACAACCCGGCATTGGATCGCCGACATCGTCTATTTCCCGTTGGAAACGGAGTTGTTGCGGCATGCGCGCCGTCTCGGTTGCCGCACGCTGTCGGGCGAAGGAATGGCGATCTTCCAGGCGGTGCGCGCCTTTGAACTTTTCACCGGCATTCAGCCGGACGTCGATCGGATGAAGGCGGCATTTGCTGCCTTCGACCGTATGCCCGCCGGATAGCGGGCAGCTTGCTTTGAAAGTCAAACCAGGGAGGAAGTTCATGACATTCAACACGACACGCAGGCAGTTTCTCATCGGAACCGGCCTTGCCGCGACCGCCGCCGCTTTTCCCGCCTTTGCGCAGGACAAGCCGGCGCTGCGCTTCTCGGCGGTCTTCTCGGAGCAGGACATCCGTGCCGAGATGATGAAAATGTTCGCCGACGCCATCAAGGACGACTTCACCTTCGAAGGCTATTACGGCGGCAATCTTTTCAAGCAGGGCACCGAGCTCGTCGCGATCCAGCGCGGCAATCTCGAGATGGGCAACATCGCTCCGCAGGACATCTCCAAGCAGATTCCGGCCTGGTCGATCGTGACGGCCGGCTATCTGTTCCGCGATGCTGCGCATGTGAAGACCTTCTTCGCCAGCGATGCCGGTGCGGAGCTGAAGAAGCTGGCGGAAGACCAGCTCGGCGTCCGCGTCCTTGGCCCGACCTATTTCGGCGTGCGCCAGGTCGGCCTTAAGCCTGACAAGGAGGTCAAGGTTCCAGCCGACCTCGCGGGCGTAAAGCTGCGCATGCCGGGTGGCGACGCCTGGCAGTTCCTCGGCACCGCGCTCGGCGCCAATCCGACGCCGATGGCCTATGCCGAAGTCTACACCGGTCTGCAGACCGGTGCGATCGACGGCCAGGATAATCCGCTGCCGAACGTCGAGAACATGAAGTTCTACGAAGTGATGTCGCAGATCGTGCTGACCTCGCATCTCGTCGGCTTCGACCTCCTCACAATCTCGAAGAAGGTCTGGGATGACGCCGGCGCCGAGAAGCAGGCGAAGCTGCAGGCGGCAGCCGATGCCGCCATGGACTTCTCGACCGACAAGCACCTGACGCGTGAGAAGGAACTCGTCGAGACCTTCAAGGGCAAGGGCTTGAAGATCTACGAGCCGGATGTGGCCGCCTTCCGCAAGCACGTGCAGGAGCAATACCTCGCCTCCGATCTCGCTAAGGACTGGCCGGCCGGCATGGTCGACAAGATCAACGCGCTCTAAAGAAGAGCAAGGTTCCGGCGGGCGGCGGACAGCCCGCCGGAACACTCAGGACCCCTGCGAGGAAAGGCACGCCGTTGAACACGAAGCTGCAGTCGCTCGGCGCGCGGCTCTACAATTTTGCCGAAGCCGTGCTCGCCGCGATGCTCGCGACGATGTTTTTCGCGTTCCTGCTGCAGGTGCTGTTTCGCTACGTGCTGAACTGGCCGACCGGGTGGACGAATGAGCTCAGCGCCATTCTCTGGATATGGCTCGTTTTGTGGGGTGCGGCGTTCGTCCTGACCGAGCAGGAGGAAATGCGGTTCGATCTGATCTACGCGTCAGTCAAGCCACGCACACGCAGCATCATGTTCTTGATCTGCGCCGCGTCACTGATCGCGCTTTACGCGATCTCGTTCCCAGCGGTGCTCGACTACGTGACCTTCATGAAGGTCGAGAAATCAGCCTATTTAAAGCTCCGCTTCGATTGGCTCTATTCGATCTACGTCATCTTCGTCGTCGCCGTGATTATCCGCTACATCTGGCTGAGTTGGCATGTTCTGCGCGGTTCGGCGCCGGAGGAATTTGACCCGACCAAAGCAGGGTCAGGCGTATGAACCTCGCCAGTCCGTTTTCGATCTCGATCGTTGCGATCACGGCGCTGGCTTTGCTCGGCCTGCCTGTCGGCCACGCTATGATCGCCGGCTCGATCCTCTATCTGTTGCTCGCCGGTCTCGACATGGGCACGGCGGCGGAACAGTTCCTCAACGGGATGTACACCAACTACATCATCCTCGCCGTGCCACTCTTCATTCTGGCCGCCGAGCTGATGAACATCGGTTCGATGACGGAAAGGCTGCTCAAATTTTGTAATGCCTTCGTCGGCCGTTTCCGCGGTGGGCTGGCGCAGGTCAACGTTCTGCAGTCGATCATCTTCGCCGGCATGTCCGGCTCGGCCATCGCCGATGCCGCCGGCTCTGGCAAGATGATGCAGAACATGATGACCGCCGACAACAAATACCCGGCGAGCTACGCTGCGGCATTAACGGCTGCAACCGCAGTCATCGGCCCGATCATTCCGCCATCGATCCCGATGATCATCTACGCGCTCGTCTCAGACGCCTCGATCGGCTACCTTTTCCTCGGCGGCGTCGTACCCGGCCTGCTGATGGCGCTGTTCCAGGTCATCCTCGTCGCCATCGACGCGCGCCGGAAAAATTTCCCGGTCGAGCCGCCGACGCCACTGCGCGAGATTCCTATGATTACGGTCCGCGCGCTGCCCGCCCTGCTGATGCCCGTGGTCCTGCTCGGCGGCATCTATTCGGGCGTCACGACGCCGACAGAAGCCGCAGCCGTCGCGGCCTTCTATGCGCTCGTTGTCTCGGTCGTGCTGTATCGCTCCGTCAGCTTCCGTGACTTCTACAATTCGGTGCTCGCCAGCGCGCGTACGACGGCCTCGATCGGCATGCTGATCGCCGGCGCGTTGGTGTTCAACTATGTCGTTACGGTCGAGAACATCCCGCAGTCGCTGAGTGTGCTGCTGACCAACTACGAGCTGTCGCCGACCACCTTCCTCATCCTCGTCAACGTCATCCTGCTACTGCTCGGCTGCGTTTTGGAGGGCACGACGATCATCCTGGTGATCCTGCCAGTCTTCATTCCGACGGCGCAGGCGCTCGGCATCGATCTCGTGCATTTCGGCGTCGTCTGCGTCGTGAACATCATGCTGGGACTGGTGACACCGCCTTATGGGCTGCTGCTCTTTATCATGACGCGCATCGCCAACGTGCCGCTGTGGGACATCGTGCGCGACGTGCTGCCCTATCTCTACACGATGATCTTCTCGCTGATCATCATCACCTTCTTCCCCGAAACCGTGCTCTGGCTGCCGCGCCAGTTTGGCTACGGCGGTTAGCATCCGGAAGAGACATGCCGAACAAACCGCTCTTCGTCATCAACGGACCGAATCTCAACCGCCTCGGCACACGCGAGCCGGAAATCTACGGCTCGACGACGCTCGCCGAAATCGAGGCGATGTGTAGACAGGCGGCCGGCGAGTGGCCTGTGCGCTTTTATCAATCGAACGCGGAGCACCAGATCGTCGACTGGATCCACGAAGCGATAGATGAGGGCTCCGGCATCCTGATCAATCCGGCCGGCCTCAGCTTCCGCTCGATCCCGGTGCTCGACGCGCTAAAAATGTTTCCGGGGCCGATCATCGAGTTCCACATCTCGAACATCCATCGGCGCGAAGAGATTTACCACAAGTCGCTTGTCTCCAGCGTCGCGACCGCAGTGCTGGCAGGCCTCGGGCCGCAAGGGTATGCGCTCGCCATCAAGGCGCTGATCGACATGGTCGGCGACAAGCGGACATGAAAACCTCCATCGCCACTGTCTCGATCAGCGGCGACCTGCGCGAGAAGCTGGCGGCGATCGCGACTGGAGGCTTCGACGGCGTCGAAATCTTCGAGAATGACTTTCTCGCCTTTGATGGCACACCGGCCGAGGTCGGTCGCATGGTGCGGGACCACGGGCTTGAGATCACGCTCTTCCAGCCGTTCCGCGACTTCGAAGGCCTGCCCGAACCACAGCGCTCCCGCGCCTTTGACCGCGCCGAACGCAAGTTCGATTTGATGCAGGAACTCGGCACCGATTTGATGCTGATCTGCTCCAGTGTTTCGCCGGTATCGCTCGGCGGCATCGACCGTGCCGCGGCGGATTTCCATGAACTCGGCGAACGCGCCGCGAAACGTGGCCTGCGTGTTGGCTACGAGGCGCTCGCGTGGGGCAAGCACATCAACGATCACCGCGACGCGTGGGAGGTGGTGCGCCGCACCGATCATCCGAATATCGGGTTGATCCTCGACTCCTTTCACACGCTGGCACGCAAGATCGATGTCGGTTCGATCCGGTCGATCCCGGCCGACAAGATCTTCATCGTCCAGCTCGCAGACGCGCCGAAGATGGACATGGACCTGCTGTACTGGAGCCGGCATTTCCGCAACATGCCAGGCGAAGGCGATTTGCCCGTCGTTGATTTCACGCGTGCTGTCGCCGCGACAGGCTACGATCGCTACCTGTCATTGGAGATCTTCAACGATCAGTTCCGCGGTGGTTCACCGAAATCGATCGCGGCGGACGGCCACCGCTCGCTGATCAACCTGATGGATCAGGTACGCCGCGCTGAACCGGCGCTGGACGTCGCGATGCCCAAGATGCCGGATCGGGTCGCCGTTGAAGGCGTCGAGTTCATCGAGTTCGCCACCGCCGAACAGGGAGCGACGTATCTCGCAACGCTGCTCACCGCGCTCGGCTTCCGGAAGGCTGGCCGCCACATCTCGAAGGACGTGACGCTCTGGCGGCAAGGCGGCATCAACATCGTCGTCAATACGGAGCGCGAGGGCTTTGCGCATACGTCCTACGTCGTTCACGGCACGTCGGTCTATGCGATCGGGCTGAAGGTCGAAGACGCCAAGGCGACCGTCGAGCGTGCACGTGCGCTGGGCGCCGAGCCTTTCGAGCAGCCGGTCGGTCCGGGTGAGTTGCTGATTCCCGCCATTCGCGGCGTCGGCGGTGGCGTCGTCTATTTCATCGACGAGAAGTCGGAGCTTGGCGCCGTCTGGGACTTGGAGTTTCTGCCAACTGACCAGAAGCGCACGACTAGCGGCACAGGCCTTACACGCATCGATCATATCGGCCAGACGATGGACTATGGTGAGATGCTGACCTGGCTTCTCTTCTACACATCGATCTTCAAGGCCGCGAAGACACCGATGGTCGATGTGATCGATCCGTCCGGTATCGTGCGCAGCCAGGTCATCGAAAGCGACAATGGCGATTTTAGGCTGACCCTCAACGGCGCGGAAAACCGCCGCACGCTCGCCGGCCATTTCATTGCCGAGAGCTTTGGCTCGGCGGTCCAGCACATCGCCTTCGCGGCGGACGACATCTTCGCGACTGCGGCGCGGCTGCGTGAGAACGGCTTTCAGCCGCTGCCAATGCACCAAAATTATTATGACGACGTCGAAGCGCGCTTCGGCCTCGATCCCGACCTCGTCGATCGGCTGCAGGCCCAGAACATCCTTTACGACCGTGACGAAAAAGGCGAGTTCTTCCAACTCTACGCACCCACCTTCGGCGAAGGCTTCATCTTGGAGATCGTCGAGCGTCGAGGGAACTACAATGGTTACGGCGCGCCCAATGCGCCCTTCCGCATCGCTGCCCAGAAACGCCAGCTCAGGCCAAAGGGCATGCCCCGTACCTGATCACGGCACGTCGAACACTTGACACAGCTTGCCTCAGTCGCCGCGCTTATCATGGGCGACATCGCACCGGAGGCAGCGGCAGGTATGGCAATCTTTTACATCGATGTCGCGACAAACTGATGCTGCCGCGTCGCGCGCTCTGTTTGGCTCGAAAGCAGGCCTGGCGAACGCGCTAGGCGCCATCGGTAGCCGGCAATTGACGTCAAGATGGCAAGTCAGTCCCACACGTCAAGCATTGCTTTCTCAACAAACTCCAAGTGGGCAGCCATGGCGGCGCGAGCACCCGTTGCGTCTCCTGCGATGACCGCGTTGGCGATCCGTTCATGATCATCCATGATGTGCTCGCGCAGGCTGACAATATCCGCAAGGTGGCGATGGAACCGCTTGTCGACCGCTTCCGATCGAAAAGCCCATAGCGTTTCGAGCAATTCTCGCAGGACCGCGTTCCCGCAGTTTTCCGCAAGTGTCATATGCAAGGCGCGATCGCTCTCGCTGGACCATTGCCCTGCATCTGTCTCGGCGCGCATCTGCCGGACGGTCCCCGCCAGTCGGAACTTGCCCGCCGCGTCGATATTCTGGGAGGCAAGCGCTGCCGTCTCCGGCTCAAGCGTTCGGCGCGCGGCCATAACTTCAACCGGCGAATGCGAAACGTCAGGCAATTCGCGGTTTGACTTGCCGGGAGCCAGAACGAAGGCGCCGACACCGACCCGCACCTCCAGCAGACCGGCCACCTCCAGCGCGATCAGCGCCTCGCGCACGGTAGGGCGCGAAACGCCGAGACTGATGGCAAGGTCGCGTTCAGACGGCAGTTGTTGCCTGTGAGACGCTTCGCCCGACAAGATCTGATCGCGAATCTGGTCCGCTATCTGCAGGTACAGCTTCCTGTTCGAGACGGTCTGAAGTTTCATCGCTGGATATCTGGCAAGCCCTAACGGTCCCGGAATCTATCCCGGGTTCTCTCGCATGTCTACTGGCCTGACCACTTGACAGCATGACCAACTGACAGTAGCTCGACAGTGGAGGGAGCGACGGTGGCTCGTCAGGGGATGTCAGCACAAATGGTCGACTTGACCGGCAAAAGCTGCCTTGTGACGGCAGCCGCTCAGGGCATTGGGCGCGCGTCAGCACTGGCTTTGGCCCACGCCGGCTGCGCCGTTGTTGCCACCGATATCAACGCGGACGCACTCGCCGGCCTTGATCATTCGGGCATTTCAACGCGCGTCCTGAACGTCCTGGACGCAGCGGCGATCGAAACCGCTATTGCCGAAATCGGCCGCATCGACGTGTTGTTCAACTGCGCGGGCGTCGTCCACAACGGCACCATCCTCGACTGCACCGACGCCGAGTTGGACTTCGCGCTGGACCTCAATTTCAAGGCCCAGGTCCGCACCATCAAGGCCGTGCTGCCCGGCATGCTTGAGCGCGGCAATGGCTGCATCATCAATATGGCGACCGTCGCTTCGTCGGTGAAAGCCGTTCCCAACCGTTTCGCCTACTCCGCCAGCAAGGCCGCTGTCATTGGCCTCACCAAATCGGTCGCGGCCGACTTCGTCGGCAAGGGCATCCGCTGCAACGCCATTTGCCCGGGCACGGTCGACAGTCCGTCGCTGCAGGAGCGGTTGAGAGCCACCGGCGATTATGAAGCGGCGCGCACGGCGTTCATCGCGCGTCAGCCGATGGGGCGTATCGGCGCGCCCGAGGAGGTTGCCGACCTCGTCGTCTACCTCGCCGGCGCAACGTTCACGACCGGTCACACCTTCAACATCGACGGCGGGTGGACGGCCTAGCATGACCGACCTCGTGCGCATGACGAGCATCGACAAATCCTTTCCAGGCGTGCGCGCGCTGGTGAATGCCCAGTTCGATCTGCGCGCCGGCGAAGTGCATGCGCTTATGGGCGAGAACGGCGCCGGCAAGTCGACGCTGATGAAGGTCCTCGCCGGCATCTACAAAGCTGATGCAGGGGATATCCTGATCGACGGACAGTCGCTGGATATCGGCTCGCCGGCCAAGGCGCGCGACGCAGGTATCGGCATCATCCATCAGGAGCTCAACCTGATGCCGCACCTCACCGCGGCACAGAACATCCTGATCGGACGCGAGCCAAGAACAGCCTTTGGACTCCTGTTGGATGAGCCCGCACTGAATGCCCGGGTCGCCGAGCTATTCAACGCGATGCACCTCAACCTCGACCCGGCGACGCCGGTCGAGGGTCTGACAATCGCCAAGCAGCAGATGGTCGAAATCGTCAAGGCGCTGTCTTACCGCTCGCGCATTCTCATCATGGACGAGCCGACGGCTGCCCTGAACGATGCAGAGGTCGGCGACCTATTCGAGATCATCCGTCGCCTGAAAAGCGAGGGCGTCGGCATCGTCTACATTTCGCACAAGATGGACGAGATCAAACGTGTCGCCGACCGGGTCACGGTGATGCGTGACGGCGCCTTTGTCGGGACCGTCGACGCCAAGGAGACGCCCATCTCGAAGATCATCTCGATGATGGTCGGCAGGGAACTCACCAACGAAGCCAGCGTGGTTCCTGATCTTTCGGCCAATCCGATCGTTCTTGAAGTCGACGGCCTGAACTGCGGCGCGCTGGTCCGCAATATCTCTTTCACGCTGAAGCAGGGCGAGATACTCGGCTTCGCCGGCCTGATGGGCGCGGGCCGCACGGAGGTCGCGCGCGTCATCTTCGGTGCGGATCCAAAAGAGTCCGGCGAGATTCGCATCCGCGGCAGGACAGTGCCGATCAACTCTCCGCAAGATGCGGTGGCCGCCGGCATTGGCTACCTGTCGGAAGACCGCAAACAGTTCGGCCTGATCGTCGGCATGGACGTGCGCAACAACATTGCGATGGCCAGCATCCCGAAGTTCATCGGCCCGCTTGGCATGCTCGACGAGTCGGGAATGCGCGACGCGGCCAGAGACCACATTGCGCGGCTCGCCATCAAGACGCCTTCGGAGCGCCAGGAGACGCGGCTGCTGTCGGGTGGCAACCAGCAAAAAGTCGTCATCGCAAAATGGCTACTGCGCGACTGCGATGTCCTGATCTTCGATGAGCCGACACGCGGCATTGATGTCGGCGCCAAGAGTGACATTTACCGCCTGCTCAACGAACTTGCCGCTCAGGGCAAGGCCATCATCGTCATCTCTTCCGAACTGCCGGAGATCCTTCGTCTCAGTCACCGCATCGCGGTGATGTGCGAGGGACGGCTGACCGGAATCCTGCCCGCTCGCTCGTCGCAGGAACAGATCATGCAGCTCGCAACGCGGCTCGGCGACGAGCCAACCACCAGGGTGATGCAATGACTGCGGTAAGCGAAATCCCGGAGCAGCGTTTTCGCGCCCGTGTTTCAGGCTGGCAGCACAGGCTCCTCGCCTTCAGCGGCCTGATCGCGCTAATCGTCGTGTTCAGCCTGGCGTCGCCGAACTTCCTGCAGACGCAGAACGTGATCACGATCCTGCAAGCAACGTCCGTCAACGGCGTTCTGGCGATCGCTGCGACGCTGGTCATCATCTCGGGCGGCATCGATCTATCCGTCGGCACGCTGATGTCGTTTTGCGCGGTGATCGCCGGCGTGCTCATCACCAATTGGGGATTGCCGATCGGCATCGGTGTGCCGGGAGCGATCCTTGCCGGCGTTGCCGGCGGTCTGGTCTCCGGCCTGCTGATTGCCCGTCTCAGGATTCCGCCGTTCATCGCGACGCTCGGCATGATGCTGGTCTACAAGGGCCTCGCTCTGGCCATCAGCGGCGCCAAGCCGATCTACTTCACGGAAACCCCGTTCTTCATCAAGATCGCGACAGGCTCCGTCATCGGCGCGATCATCCCTTCCCTTCCAATCCCAAACGGCGTGCTCATTCTCTTTCTGGTGGCGATGGCGATTGCCTTCGTGCTTGCCCGCACCGTGCTCGGCCGCTTCATCTTCGCCTTAGGCTCCAACCAGGAGGCGCTGCGCCTCTCCGGCGTCAATATCGAGCGCTGGAAGATCTCGGTTTACGCGCTCGCGGGCGGCATCTGCGGCATCGCCGGCATCCTGATCGCGTCGCGCATAAACTCGGCCCAGCCGTCGATCGGCCAGGGCTACGAGCTGGACGCCATCGCGGCGGTCGTCATTGGCGGCACATCGCTGAACGGTGGGCGCGGAACGATGCTCGGCACGATGATCGGCGCGCTCATCATAAGTGTCGTTGCCAATGGCCTGCGTATCCTGTCGGTGTCGCAGGAATGGCAGATCGTCGTCACCGGGCTGATCATCATTCTCGCCGTCTACATCGACATCCTCCGCCGCAGGGAGGCGTGAGCGCGATCTCGCGCGGCAACGCCGCGCCAACAACAAGAGAGCACGAAGCTTCCGATCCAACCGGACCATTCAGCAGCCAAAAACCAAGGGAGTAATCATGTTTACCAGACGCACCATACTCGGCCTCGTATCGGCCGCCGCGATGCTCGGCTCCGCCGGTGTCGCACAGGCGCAGGACAAGCCCTACGTCGCGCTCATCTCCAAAGGCTTCCAGCATCAGTTCTGGCAGGCCGTGAAGGCAGGTGCCGATCAGGCCGCCACGGACCTGAACGTCACCGTTACCTTTGAGGGGCCGGACGGCGAAGGCGCAGTCGACCGCCAGCTCGACATGATCTCGACCGCGCTATCGAAGAAGCCCGCCGCGATCGGCATCGCCGCGATCGACAGCCAGGCCACCATCCCGCTGCTGCAGCAGGCCAAGGACGCGAACATTCCGGTCATAGCTTTCGACTCTGGCGTCGCCAGCGACATTCCGGTCACCAACTGCTCGACCGACAACCTCGCCTCGGCGGCGCTCGCCGCTGACAAGATGGCCGAACTGATCGGCGGCGAAGGCAAAGTCGGCATCGTTTCCTTCGATCAGACAAGCCAGACCGGCATCGAGCGCCGTGACGGCTTCGTCAAGCAGATCGCGGACAAGTATCCCAAGATCGAGATCGTCGGCATCGAATATGGCGGCGGCGACCATCTGAAGTCTGCCGAGATCGCCAAGGCAATGCTGCAGGCCCATCCGGACCTGAAAGGCATTTTCGGAACCAATGAAGGATCG
>Ga0335075_10005951_pt1 | contig 18834 bp, 18 predicted proteins | sample Lox_Sample_24_FD_206723 | JGI IMG/M metagenome (GOLD analysis project Ga0335075, IMG submission 206723) | Soil microbial communities from Loxahatchee National Wildlife Refuge, Florida, United States - Lox_Sample_2.4 | ecosystem: Environmental > Terrestrial > Soil > Wetlands | place: USA... | reverse complement strand
TCGAGGAACCTAAAAGCGACCCCCTCCAATGCCGATACATGGCGATGACCGGCGGGCTCTCCTCCCTGCCAGAACATTCGAATGGAGTACCGAGGTCATGAACCAGCACGGTCGGCTAGAGATTGTGCGCGTCAAGATCACCGGCCGCGTGCAAGGGGTCGGCTATCGCAATTGGCTCACGCGGGAAGCTCTGAGGCACCGGATCCGGGGGTGGGTCCGAAACCGATCGCACGGCGAAGTGGAAGCTCTTCTTGCGGGCCCGCCCGAGGCGGTCGCCACGCTTTCCCAAGCCTGCTGGCAAGGACCGCCGGCGGCGCAGGTCGAAGCCGTAGTGGCCGCGCCCGGCGATGCGGACGATGAAGCCGAAATCGCGCAGATCAAGGATTTTCGTCAAATCGCGACGCTATGAGCCGTATGCGTGGGGGCTGTCATGGGCTTGATGCCTGATGCTCTGCCGCTAGCACGTAATGATTCTCATCCCGCGCGGCGGAGAGTGCTCGCATGAATCAAAGGATCAAGCGGACAAAACTGCCGGCCCGCCTCCGGCTTGACGTCGATGCTTTAGACCCTCTTCGGCACCATTTGACATTTGATTCTCACCGCAAGCATCCGGCAACGATTTCAGCGCAGGATTCTAGGGGCGCGAGAACCCCCGGCTCCAGCGTGGTATAGGAAACGTTTGAAACGCGGCCGCGCTCGAATTCAATCCGCACGGTGCACTCAGCCACGCTGAGAACTACGCCGCTCGCCGTATGCCGGTTGGCAACCGAATAGGTCGCGATCTCACGCCCGCCATGGGTTTCATCCTGATCTGGAATGCCGGCACAGGCCATGATTTCAGCCCGCCGCCGCCCGATCAGCTCTGATGACGCATCCACCGCCTGCTCATTCCGCACCAGCGCGCACGCTTCGACCAGTAGACAAAGAACAAGGGCGAGAGAGCATTTTCGCATTCGAAGAGTCCCGTTTATAGCCGTGAACTATAGGCGCGGATTAAGGTGGCTTGACGACTAGATCACGATGATTTTGGATCGAATCGATCCAAAATCATGAGACGCGATCGATTCTCGTAATTGAGAGCGGAATGCGAGCGCAAAACCGCTTCACACTTTTGCTCATCCCGCTCTAGCGTGGCTCGACGGAGGCCGGCTCGGCGACACGCTCGGGAAAGGCTTTGGCGAGCGCTTCGCGGCTGGCGGGGAGGAGACCCCGCTCGGTGATGAGTCCGGTGACGAGGCGGGCCGGCGTCACATCGAAAGCATAATTTAGGGCCGGGCTTTCCTCTGGTGTGAGCCGAACCATCTCGATGCGGCCATTCCCGGCAAGCCCAGAAATATGGGTGATCTCGCGCGGCGAGCGGGTTTCGATCGGCACGTCCGTCAGACCGTCCGAAATGGTGAAATCAATCGAGGGCGAGGGTACGGCAGCATAGAAGGGCACATCATTGTCTTTCGCGGCGAGCGCCTTCAGATAGGTGCCGATCTTGTTGCACACATCGCCGGTAGCCGTCGTCCGGTCCGTGCCGACGATGACGAGGTCGATCATCTTGTGCTGCATCAAATGACCGCCGGCATTATCGGCGAGGACGGTATGTGGCACGCCATGCTGGCCAAGCTCCCAAGCCGTAAGCGAGGCACCCTGATTGCGCGGCCGAGTCTCATCGACGAAGACATGCACGGCGATCCCTTCGTCATGCGCCTTGTAGATGGGGGCCGTCGCGGTGCCCCAATCGACCGCTGCGAGCCAGCCGGCATTGCAATGGGTGAGGATGTTGACCGGCTGATCGCGATTGCGGGTATTGGCAATGGCTCGGATCAAAGGCAGCCCCTGATCCCCGATCGCTTCGCAAAGCACGAGATCGTCCTCGGCCAGCCGGTTGGCAAAAGCCATTCCCGCTGCTGCCCGTTCGGCCAGAGGTATCGCCATAAGGTGCTGGCGCAAAGACAACAGCGCCCATTGGAGATTGACGGCGGTCGGCCGGGTCGCCATGAGAAGGGCTGTGGTTTCTTCAAGATGGGCATCGGAAGGGTCCTCCCGCAGGGCCAACGCCAGACCATAGGCGGCCGTCAAGCCGATGAGCGGTGCGCCGCGCACCTGCATATCCTTGATCGCCGAAGCGGCCTCGGTGGCGGACCGCAGCGTGAGGATGATGAATTCATGCGGCAGACGGGTCTGGTCGATGATTTCGACACCAGCCCCATCGGCCGCAGGACCAATGCTGCGCAGCCATTTACCCAAAACCCGCAACCGTCTCTCCCTGCGGCACCCTTGCTCGAAGGCATAGCGGGTTGCCCTGGAAATTGCGACTCAACAATTGGACTCAACAATTGGGTGTCATTTTCGCATCCCGTTTCGGGGGGTCGCGTCGCAAGGTGCCGGATCGCTTGCTGTCAAGGCACGCCGGCCCGCTCCGGCTTCGGGCTTGACGGCGCTTTGGACTTATAGTCCGGCGAAGGCGATGGCACCTTGTCGGGATGCAGTACCTCGCGCAGCCGGTTGCGCTCGAAAGCAATGACCACAAAGATCGACAGAAAGAAGGGGATAAGGAGGTAGGAGACCCGAAAGGCCAGCAGGGCGGCAAGCACCTGCGTCTTGGGCATTTCCGGCATGGCACTGATGAAGAACCATTCGAAGACACCGAGGCCCCCCGGCGCATTCGACCACAGCGCCGCCGAGAAGGAGGCGATGAAGACGCCGAGCACGACGAAGAAACCTGGATTACCGGCCTCAGGAAGAGTGAAATAGATGATGCCGGCGGCACCGAGCAGCTCGAGAGGCGCCGCCACCAATTGCCGCATCACGATGTCGAAGCTCGGATATTCGAGCCGGAAGCCGCGGATCACCAGCGGCCTGAAGCGGAAAATCGAGCCTATCACATAAACCGCAATGAGGACGAGGAGCATCACGCCAATCAGCCTCGCCATGGCGACATCGGTGAGAAAGCGCAATTTTTCCGGCAGCAGGGCGTGAAACCGACCGAGCTCGGCCGGCTCGAACAGCGAGATCAATCCAGCGACCAAAACCGTTCCGAGCACGAAAGTCAGCGAGCAGAGCGCGACAAGAACAGCCACTTGCGTGGCGCTGAGCCCCTTCGTGTGATAGGCGCGATAGCGCACCATGGCGCCGGAGAAAACGGTCGCGCCGAGATTATGGGCGATCGCATAGGTCGTGAAAGAACAAAGCGATATGAAAACCCAGGAAATGTGCTTGACGCCGAGGTGCAGAAGGGCGATGCGGTCATACCAGGCGAGCGCCGCATAAGCGACAAGGGTCGAGAGAATGGCCAGGACGTGATGGCTGAGGGAAATCGATTTGAGATGGTCCCAGACCTCTGGTCCGACGGCTTCTCCTTTGAACTCATTATGGAGAAGCCAAAGCGAAATGGCGACTGCGGCAAAGCCCAGCAAGGGCCAGAACAAATCCAGATAACGCTTCATGGCTCTCCGCGCAGGGGCACGGCCACGCCGTGCTGCGCGCGTCCTGAAGTGTCCCCTTTTAAGGCCATCCCTGCACCATGCCTCTCGATATTTCAAGGGGTAAGTTTGAGGCACAGAGCGGGCGGACGGCCTCCTAGTTTCCCGCTACTTTCCTTCGGGATGGGATCATGGATCGGCGATCCGGTTCAGGCCTGGAAGCGGCGAGGTCGCTCTCTTAGCTGAGGCGCCGGCTCGGCTGTTGCTCCGCTGGTGTCCGGCCGGCGGCGCGCGCTCGGCTCCAGAAGCGGCGCGGCGCCTGGGTCGGCGAGCATTTCTTCGAGAAATAGACGCGCCTCAGTGAGTTGGCTTGCCAGTTCCGCGGCCGAACGCTCGAGATTATCCCGGCGGACCCGGGCGGCCCGCGCATAGGTGGAATAGGCGAAATGCGCCGGATCGGATAGGCCAGAGCGCTGTTCCTCCAGCGCGATTTCCCGATCGAGTTCGCGCGCCATGCGGGAAAACTCGGCTATCATCGACTCAATCTGTTCGACGCGGCGGCGTGTTTCTTCGATCTGAAAGCGCCGCAGTCGGGCGAGACTGTCCCGTGGCTTCATCTCGTCGGCTCCGGAATGCAGATTGAAGCACCCAAGATGCGGATCGAGGCCGCAAAAAGGTGTTCCCATTGAGGCGCCATGAGGTTCGACAAGGACTTTTCTCCAATGCGGTCAGGGGTCGCTGTCATTAACACGGCCTAACTCTGCCGCAGTAAAGTTGCCCATTCGTTACCCCCGCAGCCGCGGCGGCATCTTTCTTGAGTTCCGCCGGTCAAGCTTCAGCATCTGCCACTGGCCTGCAAGCAAGGATAAACGGGCCTGCCTTCGCTCCGTGGAAAGCTCGAAGTGCGTCACTTTTGAAACACGATCACGCAAATGCGGTGAAGAGGGACTCGCCGAGCTTAAACCGTCCCGCGCTGGCATGTACACTCAATCCTAGCTGATTCGGCCACTCGGGCCCTTTCAGAGAGAGGCGGCGAGCGCAAGGGTGCATTCATGAACCTGGATTTGAACCCTTCTCGGATCCTCCTGGCGACGGAGGCCATCTCTATCCTTCGCCGCGCAAGCTTGGTTTGGCAGGAATAGATTTGGCGCAAATAGAGAAGGCAGCGGTCCGTCTGTCTCGAGGACCTTAAGCGTTATTCAGAGGTGTCGGACCGGCTTCGCTGGAATGTTTTTGTTAACCAATGCCCGTTAAGGTTACTGAATTCGGAGCGATCGCTCTTCTTTGACGGGAGCCCCCTGGGCTGCCGTCCGAGACTTCAAAACAATTGCGCGCCGTCTAGGCGACCGACGACGGGGGAAGGCTGGGACCTCACATGCGCGTTCTATTGATTGAAGACGATAGTGCGACGGCGCAAAGCATCGAGCTCATGTTGAAATCCGAGAATTTCAACATCTACACGACCGACCTCGGCGAGGAAGGCATCGATCTCGGGAAGCTCTATGACTACGATATCATCGTGCTCGATCTGAACCTTCCCGACATGTCGGGCTACGAGGTGCTGCGCTCCCTGCGTCTTGTCAAGGTCAAGACGCCGATTCTCATTCTGTCGGGCCTTGCAGCCATCGAGGACAAGGTGAAGGGCTTGGTCTCCGGCGCCGACGACTATCTGACAAAGCCCTTTCACAAGGATGAACTGGTCGCCCGTATCCAGGCGATCGTGCGCCGATCCAAGGGCCATGCCCAGTCGGTCATTGCGACGGGCGATCTCGTTGTCAATCTCGATCAGAAGACGGTCGAGGTGAGCGGCGCCCGCGTTCATCTGACCGGCAAGGAATATCAGATGCTGGAGCTGCTTTCCCTGCGCAAGGGCACGACGCTGACGAAGGAGATGTTCCTGAACCATCTCTACGGAGGGATGGACGAGCCTGAGCTGAAGATTATCGACGTCTTCATCTGCAAGTTGCGCAAGAAGCTCGCCAATGCGAGCGAGGGCCGCAATTACATCGAGACAGTGTGGGGCCGCGGCTATGTCCTGCGAGAGCCCGGCGAAGAAGAAGAGCGAATCACCGCCTGACACTCACGCCCTTTCCCCACCGTGCGACTCGACACCCCTTCGACCGCTTCCTCCCCAGCAAGATGGCGTAAAATCTGAACTTTGGCGCCGATGATTGCCTGTCTTCGCTTCTGCCTCGGCGCCGCCAGCGGGCCGCCAACCTCACTAGGCAAGATGCGCGGAATCGGCCGCTGGCCAAATTCTTGCTTTCATATAGGCACACGGAGAAGACGGCAAAGCTCTGCTGCGGCTCAGCCAAAACCAATGGAATTGCCCATTTTCTCACTGTTTCCGCTATAAGCAGCTGGTCTGAGAGATTTTGGGGATGAGGCCGGGCCATGGCAGACGAGATCAAACGCGCCGCCGTCATTGGCGTCGTCACTGCATCCGATCGCGCCAGCGCCGGCCTTTATGAAGACGAGAGCGGGCCGGCCATTATCGCCTATCTGAGCAAAATCCTGGTCTCACCGTTTGAGATCGTGCGCAAAATCATCCCGGACGGTTTTGAATCGGTGCGCGACACTTTGATCCAACTCGCGGACGACGCGCATTGCGACCTGATCCTGACGACGGGGGGCACCGGGCCTTCGCCGCGCGATCTGACACCGGAGGCGACGCTTGCCGCCGCGCCGCGCGAATTGCCGGGCTTTGGCGAGCTCATGCGGCTCGAGAGCCTGAAAGAGGTGCCGACCGCCATTCTATCACGCCAGCTTGCCGCCCATCGCGGGCCTTGCCTCATCATCAATCTGCCCGGCAAGCCGGCGGCGATCGAAACCTGCCTGAAGGCGGTGTTTCCGGCGGTGCCTTATTGCCTCGACCTGATCGGCGCCGCTTATCTTGAAACCGATCCAGAAAAGCTCAAAGCTTTCCGGCCAAAATCCGCCGCCAAACCGCAAAAGAGCTAAACAGGGAACGCCTAAGCCGAGATGAGCCGCAGCGCCCCCAATCTGGCGAAAGACGAATCCGACCCGGCCGGGCAAGTGGCCAGGCTCGCGGCCGGCTACCTTCCTTTGCCGGGCATTCCAGATGAGTTCATCGGCGCGGAAGGACAGCCGCGCTCGCATTGGCTGCGCTTTCTTAGCAAGCTGATGGAATTCAGCCCCGGCGATATGAGCCGCCGGTTCGCTACAGCTGACCGCCATATCAGAGACATCGGCGTCTCCTATCGCGCCTATGGCGATACGAGCGAGCGGGCTTGGCCGCTCTCGCATGTGCCATTGCTCATAGAAGCCAATGGGGCATTGAGCAGCGGGCTCGCCTCCTCGAACTCGTTCTTGCCGATATTTACGGCGAAGGCCTGCTGATCGAAGCTGGAGATTTGCCGGCGACCGTCGTCACGGGCAGTCCAGAATTTCTCCATCCTTTGAAGGGCGTGCGGCCACCGGGCGGAAAATTTCTCCATATTTATGCCGCCGATATCGGGCGGGGGCCGGATGGGCGCTGGTGGGTTTTGGGCGATCGCACCCAGGCGCCTTCAGGGGCCGGCTATGCGCTCGCCAACCGTCTGGTACTGTCGCGTGCCTTCCCGGCGCTTTATCGCGATATGAATGTTGAGCGGCTGGCGCCGTTCTTCGAGGCGTTCCGGCTTGGCCTTGCGGCCATGGCCGACAATTCGAATCCGCGCATCTGCCTGCTGACGCCGGGGCCGTTCAACGAAACCTATTTCGAGCAGGCTTATCTTGCCCGTTACCTCGGCCTTTTGCTGGTCGAGGGCGGTGACCTCACCATGCGTGACGGCAAGGTGCATGTCCGCACGATCGGCGGGCTCCAGCCGGCGGATGTGATCTGGCGCCGGATCGACAGTGATTTCGCCGATCCGCTCGAGCTCAATTCCCGATCTCGGCTGGGAGTGCCGGGGCTCGTCGATGCTCTGCGTGAAGGTGGTGTCGTCATCGCCAATGCGCTGGGTTCGGGCGTGCTTGAAGCGCCCGCCATGATGAGCTTCATGCCGAAACTGTGCCGCACGCTGCTCGGCGAGGATCTGCGTCTGCCGAATATCGCGACCTGGTGGTGCGGCCAGAAGGCGGCGCGCGATCTCGTCATCGCCAAAATGGATGAGTTGGCGATTAACGGGGCCTTCGGCAATCCATTGCCCGGCCTGACCTCAACTTCCTCCTTGATCGGGTCGTCCGTCACAGAGACGGAAAAAAGCCGGCTTGCCGCGGCAATGGCCGAGCGAGGCGCCGATTGTGTCGCTCAGGAGGTGGTCAATCTCTCCACCACGCCGGTCTGGCATGAAGGGCGGCTCGAACCTCGCCCCTTTGTCTTGCGCGTCCATGCGGCGCACACACCGCACGGCTGGAAGATCATGCCGGGTGGCTTTTGCCGCATCTCCGGGCGCGCCGATGCGCGCGCCGTGTCGATGGTGGGCGAGGGAGTGCAGTCGGCCGATGTCTGGGTTCTCGCCGAGAAGCCGGTGCAGATGGTCAGCCTGCTGCCGACCGATGAGACGGTCCGAATCCGCCGCATCATGGGCATTTTGCCGAGCCGCGCCGCCGACAATCTCTTCTGGCTCGGCCGCTATCTGGAGCGCTCCGAAGCCACTCTGCGGCTGATCCGCGCGCTCTCCGGACGCATGATCGAATCCGGCATCAGCAGCACGGATTCAGCCTCGGCCGTAACCAAGCTGACAAGCCTGCTCATCGCCTGGCATGCGGCGCCGCAATTGAAAACGACCCACGCCATGGCGTTGGTGACGAGTGCCTTGCATAGCGATGAGGATTATGGCTCGGCGCTGTCGCTGGTGCGCGATGCGCGCCGCGCCGCCTCCGTCATCCGCGAGCGGCTCTCGACCGATACCTGGCGACTGATCGGCGACATCAACCGCGATCTGAGCATCGATTTTCACGGGCCGCTGGCCGAAGCCGAAGCCTATGAGCGGGCGGACGCGGCCTTGCGGACGATCGCCGCGATCTCTGGGTTCTCTCAGGAGAACATGAACCGCGGCGCCGGCTGGCGGATGTTCGATAGCGGACGCCGCATCGAGCGCGGCATCAACACCTGCCGCTTCGCCCGTCATTTCGCCATCGGTGATGCACCGGCCGATGATCTCGATGTGCTGCTCGATCTCGTCGATTCGCAGATCACCTATCGCTCGCGCTATCTCATGGGCGTCGCCTTGAACCCGGTACGCGACATGGTCGTGCTTGACTCATTCAATCCCCGCTCCGTTGCCTTCCAGGCCGAGCGGCTCAACGAGCATCTCGCAACCCTGCCGCTCTTGAGCGACGACGGCATGCTCGAAGAACCGCGCCGGCGCATTCTGCAGCTTTCGGCGGAAATTTCGACTGCGACGGCGCAACGCCTCGATAATGAAAAAATCCTCGGCTTCGAGCAGGGTCTTCTGGCGCTCGCCGATGCGATTGCGGCACGCTATTTCCTGCAGGGGCCGCATGTGGCGCGCGCCGAGACATCGAGCGGACTCGCATGATCTATGACATCCGACATCTCACCCTTTATGAATATGGTTCGAGCGTCACCTTCTCGCATTGCGCCTTACGGCTGTTACCGATCGATGGGCCCGGGCAGACCGTGCTGAGTAGCCAATTGAAGATCACGCCGGAACCGGCGCTAAAGGTCGAGCGGTTGTGCTTTTTCGGCAACCGGATGACCTTTCTGACGATCGAAACGGCGCATCGCAAGCTTACGGTCGAAGTCAATACAACGGTCGAGATCAATCGGACGCCGCCGCCAGAGGACGATGAGACGCCGGCTTTCGAAAGCGTGCGGGAAGAGGCTTTCGCGAGCCGATCGCTCGGTAGGGAGTCGCCTGCACATTTTCTCTTTCCGAGCCGCCTCGTGCCCCGGTTCGAGCCGGCGGCCGATTATACGCGAGAATGTTTTCCGGCGGGCTGTCCCATTCTCACCGGCGCCAAAGCGCTGATGCGACGGATCAAGAAGGACTTCAAATATGATACCAAAGCGACCGTCGTTTCGACGCCCCTTTCGGAAGCGTTCGAGAAGCGGCATGGCGTGTGTCAGGATTTCGCTCATGTCATGATCGCTGGTTTACGCGGCATCGGTCTGCCGGTCGCCTATGTCTCCGGCTATATCCGTACCATTCCACCGCCCGGTAAGGAACGGCTGCAGGGCGCCGATGCGATGCACGCCTGGATCGCGGTGTGGTGCGGCGGGGCGCAGGGCTGGATCGGTCTCGACCCGACCAATGCAATCATGATCGGCAATGATCATATTCTGCTGGCCAAGGGTCGCGACTACGCCGACATCTCGCCGGTTGCCGGCATCATCCTCGGCTCGCGCGAACAGGACGTCGACGTTGAGGTCGATGTGCTGCCGCGCGGGTGAGGGGGTGAGCATCGCCCTTAGAGCAGGATGAGCAAAAGTGTGAAGCGGTTTTGCGCTCGCATCCCGCTCTAAGCCGAGCAAAGAACAAATAAACCTCACGAAGCCATGGGATTGACGTTTTCGTGAAGCAAGCGTGAATCATCAAGCCATCTTAAGCCGCCTTGCCATTTGGGGAGGCCCATAATAATAACATTAAAATCCTTGTGAATTTAGCCATGCTACAGAATTTATATGTGAATAAGGGCCTGTCACCCCATTTGCGCCGGCTCGAATCGGAAGCGATCTTCGTTCTGCGCGAAGTTGCTGCCGAATTCTCCCGCCCCGTCATGCTGTATTCTATCGGCAAGGATTCGAGCGTGATGCTGCATCTGGCGCTCAAAGCCTTCCATCCGTCCAAACCGCCCTTTCCTTTGCTGCATATCGATACGACCTGGAAATTTCGCGAGATGATCGCCTTTCGCGACGCGGCGGCGAAGCGGGCCGGGATGGAGCTCTTGACCTATGTCAACAAGGAAGGGCTCGCACGCGGCGTTTCTCCGATCGCGTCGGGTTCCTCGGTCCATACGCAAGTTATGAAGACCGAGGCGCTACGCCAGGCGTTGGATCTCTGGCATTTCGACGCGGCGTTCGGCGGGGCTCGTCGCGATGAGGAGAAAAGCCGAGCCAAGGAGCGCATCTTCTCGCATCGGTCAGCCGCACATGCCTGGGATCCACGCAACCAGCGGCCGGAACTCTGGCATCTCTTCAATACGCGTATCAAGGCAGGTGAGTCGATGCGCGTCTTTCCCCTGTCGAACTGGACCGAGCTCGATGTCTGGGACTACATTCTTGCCGAAAATATTCCCGTCGTGCCGCTCTATTTTGCCAAGCCGCGTCCGGTCGTCGAGCGCGGCGGCGCGCTCATCATGGTCGATGATGAGCGGCTGCCTCTGAAACCCGGAGAAAGGCCGAGGATGGAGGAGATCCGCTTCCGTACACTCGGCTGCTATCCGCTGACCGGGGCTATTCGCTCCCATGCCACGACCCTGCCCGAGGTCATCGCCGAAATGCGCGCCTCGAAAACATCGGAGCGGGAAGGCCGACTGATCGACCACGATGAATCGGGTTCCATGGAAAAGAAGAAACGCGAGGGTTATTTCTGATGCTGGCAACGGAACTCGCCCAGGCTGTGCCATACCTCGACAAGCCCTTCCTGCCGGCCTTGCGCCTCTTGACCTGCGGCTCTGTCGACGACGGTAAATCAACCCTCATCGGCCGCCTGCTCTATGAGCAAAGCCTCATTCTCGACGACCAGCTGGCCGCGCTCAAACGCGATTCGAAAAAGCATGGGACGGACGGCGACAATATCGATTTCGCTTTGCTCGTCGATGGACTCGAAGCCGAGCGCGAGCAGGGCATCACTATCGATGTCGCGTATCGCTATTTCACGACGCCGGCCCGTTCGTTTGTCATCGCCGATACGCCGGGCCATGAACAATATACCCGCAATATGGCAACCGGCGCCTCTGGCGCAGATCTCGCCATTCTGCTCATCGATGCGCGCAAGGGCCTTTTAACGCAGACTTTGCGGCATGCGGCGATCGTCTCGCTGACCGGCATCAAGCATGTGGTTCTCGCGGTCAATAAGATCGACTTGACCGGCTTCGATCAGGCCGGCTTTGATAAGATCCTGGTGGATTTCAAATACTTCGCGGCGGCGCTCGGTTTCAAGACGCTTCACGCCATTCCGATCTCGGCCCGCCATGGCGACAATGTTTCGCGCAAGAGCCCCAATACGCCCTGGTACAAAGGCCCGGCGCTCCTCGATTATCTTGAGACCATCGATGTCGCGGAAGACAAAAGCTCAGCCCCCTTCCGCTTTGCGGTGCAATGGGTCAACCGGCCGCATCTCGATTTTCGAGGCTTTTCTGGAACGATTGCGAGCGGCACGATCCGGCCCGGTGATGAGATCGTGGTCGCGGGCTCCGGGCGATTGTCCAGGATTGCCCGCATCGGAACCTTTGACGGTGATCTCGAATCTGCCGGCGCGGGCGACGCAGTCACCCTGACGCTCACCGACGAGCTCGATATTTCCCGCGGTGATATTCTGTGTGATCCGAAGAACCGGGCGGAAGTCTCAGGCCAATTCGCTGCCCATCTCATCTGGATGAACGAAGAGCGGCTCCTGCCCGGCCGCTCCTATCTCTTGAAGGCCGGCACGCGGACCGTGCCCGCGACCGTGACCGAGATTGTCCATCGTCTCGATGTCAATACGCTCGGCGAACAGTCGGCGCAGACCTTGCGCCTCAATGAAGTCGGCCTCTGCCATCTCAGCGTCACGAGCCCGATGGCCTTCGACCCCTATAAGGCCAATCGCACCACGGGCGCCTTCATCCTGATCGATCGGGCGAGCCATGCCACGGCGGCGGCTGGGCTCATCGTTCATGGGCTCAATCGCGCCGCCAATGTCTATGTCCAGGGCCTCAGCGTCGGCAAGCAGGACCGCACCCGGATCAAGCATCATAAGCCCGTTGTCCTATGGTTCACCGGCCTCTCGGGTGCGGGCAAATCGACGATCGCCAATCTCGTCGAGACGCGGCTTTATGCGCGCGGCGTTCATACCATCCTGCTCGACGGTGACAATTTACGCCACGGCCTCAACAAGGATTTAGGCTTTATAGAGGAAGACAGGGTCGAGAACATCCGTCGTACCGGCGAAGTCGCCAAGCTGATGACCGAAGCGGGTCTCATCACGCTCTGCTCCTTCATCTCGCCGTTCCGTGCCGAGCGGCTCATGGTACGCGACATGCTGGGCGCAGGCGAGTTCATCGAGATCTTCGTCGATACGCCCCTCCAAGAGTGCATCGCGCGCGATCCCAAGGGGCTTTACCGCCGAGCGATCGCCGGAGAGATCCGGAATTTCACCGGCATTGATCAAAGCTACGAGCCGCCAGAAAACCCTGAGCTCATTATCGCGCGCGAAAGACAGACGGCCGAGCAGGCGGCGGCGCAGATTATCGCCTATCTCACAGAGCACCAGATCATCGACCGGATCGAAGAACTTGGTGAGGACTGGTCGATCTGAATGGCCTTGTCTCGATCACATTTGGTCTTGGTTAGATCGGGTTAGAGGATCTGAAAGGATTTGCAGCCATTGCCTTACAAAGCACTGGCGACTCAACTAGCTGGACACTGAGCTGAAATCATGCCGCAGCCTCCGCGGAAAAGCGCGCCCCGCACATCAGGTCTTGCGACGATCGACGTGGCTCATGCGGGCACGATCTACAAAATCCAGCTGCGGCGAAGCAGCGCGGCGCGCCGCTTCACCTTGCGGGTCCGGGCCGCGACCCAGGATGTCGTTTTGACCATTCCCGCGCGTGGCAGCCTTTCCGAGGCCAAGCTCTTTGTCAACCGGCACGCCGCCTGGATCGGAACCAAGCTGCAACTCCTGCCCGATAAAATTCCATTGACGCTCGGCAGGCTCGTCCCCTTACGGGGCGTCCTGCATCTCATCGTGGACCGCCCCGCGCGGCGCCGGGGTGTCTGGCTCGAAGACGGGCGGCCGGACAATGGAGGCGAGCCTCTGATTTGCGTGAATACAGAGCCGTCGTTCGTGGCGCGCCGAGTCCGCGATTTCCTCATCAAGGAGGCGACGCGAGACATCAAGGCCGCCGTCGAACGGCACGCCGAGAGGCTGGGGCTCAAATACAGAAGAATCACCTTGCGGGATACGACGAGCCGCTGGGGGTCTTGCTCCTCATCCGGCGCCCTGAGCTTTTCCTGGCGCCTCATCCTGTCGCCTCCCTTCGTGCTCGACTATCTCGCCGCGCATGAATGCGCCCATCTCCTCCACATGAATCATTCGGCGCAATTCTGGGCCACGGTTGCGCGGCTTACAACCGAGACGGCGCGAGCAGAAGCCTGGCTAAAGGCTCATGGGTCAAGCCTCTTGCGCTTCGGCAAGGACTGATCCCTCAACCGGCAGGGGGTTGGTCCGCGGCGGCTTCGCTCAAGCGCTTGCGGTAAAGCGCGGCGAAATCGATCGGATCGATGTACAGCGGCGGAAAGCCGCCGCCGCGCACCGCTTCGGCGATGATCTGGCGGGCGAAGGGAAACAACAGCCGCGGGCATTCGATCATGACGATGGGATGAAAATCCTCTTTGCGGATATTGCGCAGCCGAAAGAGGCCGGCATAGTCGAGTTCGAACTTGAATAAGAGCGAAGCCCCCTCACCGGCCGAGCCTTCGAGCAGAATATTCACCTCGAAGTCGGCTTCCGCGATTTGTTTCGCATTGACATTGACCTGGATCGCTATGTTCGGCGGCTTATCCTGCGGTCCGAGCGAGCGCGGGGCATTAGGGTTCTCGAAGGAAAAATCCTTCATATATTGCACCAGTGCATTGATTGCGGGCGCTGTATCGGCTTCTGCGCCGTTGCCGTTTCCTTGTCCGTCAGCCATGTGAGCCTCTCCTGGGCTGGCGGTAGCATGGATGCGCCCAGGCGACAAGCGTGCTTGGACTCCTGCACCGGGTGGTCTGAAATGGTTGCAAGCCGAACCGCTATGTGCGATATCGCGCTTGTTGCAGGTAAGCGAGCCTATCGGCGCCGACCAGGAATTGGCCCTCCGTTTGCCCGGCGCTCGGCAGACTGGAACCCCGATGCGTGGCGTTTGAGGTATTCAGCAAGGCGACCAGCAAGGCGATGTTGCCGGTGCGAGCCAACCGCGTAAGAGCCCTCCTCTCGCGGCGCGCTCGTCCCCAGATCACTGCCGATGCCAGCTGCACGCGGGCGATCCCGGGAGAATACGGCGCTCCTACTCTTCGCATGGCGACACGTTGACGCGAGCGGGCGACAACGCTTATATCAAGGCTCTCTAGTTCATCACATATTTTGCTGATTGCGATCCTTCCGATTTTAGGACGTGCTTGATGACGATCACCGAACGCCTCGCCCCTCCGGGACCGACCGAACCATACAATTCGACCGAGGATCTGTTTTTCTGGATGAACGAGAATTTCGCCAGATATGGCGATATCTACAAAGCTTCGGTTTTTGGAAGCGACGTCTTTGTGGTCAGCAATCCGGTATTTTGTGAGCGTATTCTTCGCCGTAACTGGATGAACTATGCGAGAAGCGGCCAAGTCGTCAAACGCATTTCATTGTTGCTGGGTCGCGGCCTGATCGGTAGCAACGGTGACTTCTGGGTGAAGCAGCGAAGAATGATACAGCCAGCATTTTCCAAGAGCGCAATTGGCAACTTGGTCCCCGTCATCGCTGGTGGCAATGCCGAGTTGCTCGCGACGTGGAAGCTTGCCGCCGCGCGTGGGGAAACGGTAAACGTGACCCTCGACGTCAGTCGTATGGTGCTCAAAGTGACGCTGTCTGTCATTTTTGGCGACGATTACTACGAGGTCAGGTCGCATTTCGGCATTCTGGCTGAGGAATCGGCGCGGGATCTGGAGTTCGCCCAGACGTTCCGCCTGCTCGGCAAAGTCATCCGCGAGATCGCCGAAAGGAGGCGGCGCGACAGCGTGATCGCCGAGGATTTCCTCGGGAGCCTGATGCAGGCGCGCGACCGTGAGCATGGCGAACCGATGCCCGACGCGCAGCTCGCGCAAGAGGTCATGACCCTGATTGTGGCCGGTCATGAGACAACCGCGAGCCTGCTGAACTGGATGTGGTATTTGCTGTCCCGGCATCCGAAGGTGCAGACCCGGTTGGCCGAGGAATTCGATCGCCTTCCGTGGGGGGAAGTCCCCAGCATGGACGCACTGCCGGACTACACTTATGCTCGGCAGATCATCGACGAAGCCTTGCGTCTCTATCCGCCGCTGTGGCTGATGACCCGCAAGGCCATCAATGATGACCAGCTTGGCGATTTCTTCGTTCCCGCCGGAACAGAAATCTATATCTCTCCTTACCTCATCCAGCGCAGCCCGCATCTCTGGGAGGCCCCCGACAGCTTCGATCCGGACCGTATGACCCCGGAAGCCGAGCAGAATCGGCACGAACTAGCCTTGTGCCCATTCGGCGCCGGCCCGCGGAACTGCATCGGAGAATTCCTTGCGCGGGTCGAGATCCAGCTTCATCTGATGATGTTCGCGAGAGAACTTCTGCTGCGTTATGACGACGAAACGCCGCCGGAGGTCACAACCGGCATGAACCTGCTCAGCAAACACGACTTCATTATGCGACCCGAACTCAGGATGCCGCAGGGTGGATGCACCGCCAATCGAATCAAAGACGATAATTCGATTGAACAGCTTCGTCCCTGCCAAGAAGGTAGGGAAACCGCTGCTTGATATTAGTGCCGTGCCCCCTTCACCGGGCGGCGACGCGACGAAGGCCTGAATGAGACGCTGTTCACGCTGTGCGGTGGCGGGATTGAGAGTCGGATCAAGTCCGCAGCCGATCCGATAGCGATCAGGATCGGTATCCTTCCTCGGCCAGCACCTGGCGAACGACCGGGCGTGCACGCACGCGCTGGTAGTGGCCGGCGACGCGCGGCGGCAAGGCGATGCCGATCTTGTCGGCCCAGAATTCGTTGTAGAACAAGGCCGCATCGGCGATCGAGAAGCGCGGTCCCACGGCGAAGCCTTCCTCCGGCAGGCGCTTCTCAAGGATCTCGAAAGCCTGGCCGACGATTTCCCGGCCATGGGCGGCCACGTCCTCAATAAGTTTCTGTCCTTGCTGTGCCTCATTGACCGATACGTAGCGTTCGGTGGTGAAGATGCGGGTGAATCCCTCACCGTGCAGCTGGATGAGCGCAAAGTCGAGCAATTCGACAGCTCGCGCCGCGAGCCCTGGGTCGTCCGGCAGAAGTTTGCCGCGCGGGTAGGTTTCCGCGAGCCACAGTGCGATTGACTTGAAGTCGATGAGCGCACGGCCATCGTCGAGCACGAGCGTCGGAATGGTTCCCCTGGGATTGATCTTGAGATACTCGGGGCGAAGATGCTCGCCGGCCGGGATATTGATGATCCAGGCCTCGAAGGGGAGCTCCAGCGTTTCGAGCAGGATGTGGATGCCGGTCGAACAAGAGCCCGGCGTCATATAAAATTTCAGTGCCATTCAAATCACCAAGCAAGAATTATGACACTCGACGAAAGTGCCTCGTTGAGTGGCGGCCAGGAATGGGTAGCGCGGCGCGGGCCGCATCGGACGGTGCCGTTTGTCGGGCGGCAACCAAAGGGCACTACACGACTTCTGCGATTGGCAACAGGCTTCATCCCAGGTGTGGGACATCACGAGCCCTTACGGATTCGAACTTGGGAACAAGCGTTAGGTCACGATCGGATTGAATCAATCCAAAATCATGAAACGTGATCGATTCTTGTAATTTAGTGCGGGATGCGAGCGCAAAACCGCCTCACACTTTTGCTCATCCCGCTCTAGAAGCAGAGGTCTGCCATAAACCCGATTCTCGCACGCTTTAAGTGTCCGATCAGCCTTGCCGGGCGAATAGGGGGGACCGACCTGTTACGCGATACGATGTCACCAGGCGCTCGCCTCCTCCGTCCCCCCTTTATCGTACTCGACAGCCGCTTAGAAATAGCTCGGCGCAGAAGCGGGCTCACGCGCAAGGGCAAGCGGCAGGGGGGTGCGTGTGGTTGCGGCGGTTTGTGCCGCGAGCGTATACGAGTTCTACGTCCCTTCAAACATTTTGGTAAGAATTTGGGCTATGAACGGCAGACTGCGATCATTGGCCGAATGAAACCCGCACCCGACTGACTCGCAAGGTGGCCTTAATGACGGACCAGCCGCTGATCATTCGCAGCCTGCTCATTCTGGGCGGGGCGCGATCGGGTAAGAGCCACTATGCTCAAAAGCTGGCCGAAGCGGCCGGCCTTACGTCGGTCCTTATTGCTACCGCCGAGGCGAGCGATGATGAGATGGCGGCACGCATCGCCCGCCATGCCGCTGACCGCGATTCCCGCTGGCAGCTCATCGAGCAACCCATCGCGCTCGCCCCGACGCTGCGTCGCGAAGCTCGCCTCGATCGAATCCTGGTGGTCGATTGCGTGACGCTGTGGCTCGCCAATCTTTTTCAAACGGAGGCCGAGATTGAGCCAGTAACGGCCGAGCTCGTCGAGACGATCTCGGTGCTCGAAGGTCCGGTGATTTTCGTGTCGAATGAAGTCGGTGGCGGGATCGTGCCTGATAACGCGCTGGCCCGAGCCTTCCGCGAAGCACAAGGCTTTCTGAATCAGGCTCTAGCGCAAGCATGCGATTCGGTCGTCCTCGTGACCGCCGCAATTCCTCTGCGCTTGAAGCCAGCCACATACCCAAATTTCAAATTCTGGTCTGAGGGCTGACTCACATGAGCCGGGGAAAACTTCATTTTTAGTCTTTATGCGCACTCGCCTCTTCCTCGCTGAGGAGGCTGAAAGCGCCGCCGCCGACGACAGAGAGATAGAGAAAAACGAAGCAATAAAGGGCGGCGAGCTCGCCCTGGTTGAGAACCGGAAAAAAGCCTTTTGGCGCGTGAACGAGGAAATAAGCCACGGCCATTTCACCCGAGAGGATGAACGCGACAAGACGCGTCAGGACACCAGCGACAAGCAGGAGACCGCCGAAGAATTCCAGAATCCCCGATAGGCCAAGAAGCGAGAAGACCGCCAGATTGTTGAACATTTCGATATGCGGAAATCCAAAAAGCTTCGCAGTCCCGTGCTGGAGCAGCAAAAGCCCCGTGACGATACGCAGTACGCCCAGAAGTCGCGCCGACCAAGCCGGCGAAAATGGCGGAAGATCCAACATCCTTGCCCTCCTTTCTTGATTCATCTTTCACTGGAGCGCGATGAGCAAAAGTGTGACGCGGTTTTGCGCTCGCATCCCACTCTCAATGACGAGAATGGATCCGTTTCATGTTTTTGGATCGATTGGATCCAAAAACATCGTGATCTAGCCGGGTGCGGGGCGACGACCGACAATTCACGAAGCCACCGCCTTCTGGCCGTGGAGTATTCACAGCGGGGATTGAAGCGGAAACCCGGAGCCGATTTCCACATATCGGCCAGGATCCCGAACGCGCTCTTCCGGGTCTGCCGCGTCCTGCTCATCACGAGCGGCGATTGGCCGTG
>Ga0335075_10005950_pt1 | contig 18834 bp, 15 predicted proteins | sample Lox_Sample_24_FD_206723 | JGI IMG/M metagenome (GOLD analysis project Ga0335075, IMG submission 206723) | Soil microbial communities from Loxahatchee National Wildlife Refuge, Florida, United States - Lox_Sample_2.4 | ecosystem: Environmental > Terrestrial > Soil > Wetlands | place: USA... | reverse complement strand
GCGAGCACCGTCTGTCGCGTCGCCAGCTGACGAAGCTCCTTCTCGAGCAGTGCCCGGTCGGCGTCCGGCACCGGTTGCTCCAGCGCGGCGAAGAGGTCGCGAATCAACTCGTCGGCCACGCCAGCGAAATCGCGCGGCGTCGGCACGTCGAAACCCTTGTGATTGGTGAAACGCGCGTGCGCCTTCACCGGCTCGACGAACAGCGGGATGACCGGCTTCTCGAGCCCGATGGCGCATTCGATTTCGAGACCGCACCACTTCGAATCGGCGGATTTCTGCGACGCGATCGCGACGACGACGTGCGCCGCCTCGATGTGCTGGCGCAGCGAGGAATCCAGCGTCGAACCAACACGCAGGTTGCGCGTGTCGAGCCAGGCATCGACGCCGTGCGCGGACAGGCGCTGCCGCAGGCGTTGCGCGACATCGGCATCCGCGTGCGAGTAGCTGATGAAGACCGAGGGAACGACGCTCATGGCGAGCTCCTCCTCCTCAAAAAAGAACGGGGCCGGCGCGAACGCCGGCCCCGCCATGATCGAACTGAACCGGATCAGACGAAGCGGTTGACCAGGTTCTCCAGCATTTCCTGGCGGCCCGACTGCGGCTTCGGATTGATGTTGCCGGCGACGGCCGCATCCGAGATCGAGGCCAGCGACGCGCCCTGCGCGTGGATCTTCTTGCCCAGGTCGCCGTCCCACTTCGCGTAACGCTGCTCGACGAACTTGTCGATGCCGCCGTGCTCGATCAGCGCGGCCGCGGACAGCAGCGTGCGCGCCAGCAGGTCGAGGCCGCCGACGTGGCCGTAGAACATGTCGGCCGGGTCGATCGACTGGCGACGCACCTTCGCGTCGAAGTTGAAGCCGCCGGTGGTGAAGCCGCCGGCCTTGAGGATCCGGTACATCGCCAGCGTCATGTCGAGCGGGTCGTTGTGGAACTGGTCGGTGTCCCAGCCGTTCTGCGGATCGCCGCGGTTGATGTCGATCGAGCCGAAGATGCCGAGCGCGTCGGCCATCGCGATCTCGTGGTCGAAGCTGTGGCCGGCCAGCGTGGCGTGGTTCGCCTCGATGTTCACCTTCACCTCGTTCTCGAGACCGTTCTTCTTGAGGAAGCCGTACACGGTCGCGGTGTCGAAGTCGTACTGGTGCTTGGTCGGCTCGTGCGGCTTCGGCTCGATCAGGATCGTGCCCTTGAAGCCGATCTTGTGCTTGTGCTCGACGACCAGCTGCAGGAAGCGGCCGAAATTGTTCAGCTCGCGCTTGAGGCTGGTGTTCAGCAGCGTGTCGTAGCCTTCACGGCCACCCCACAACACGTAGTTCTCGCCGCCGAGGCGCTTCGTGGCGTCGAGGCAATGACGCACCTGCGTCGCGGCGAACGCCCACACTTCCGGATCCGGGTTCGTCGAGGCGCCGCCCATGTAGCGCGCGTGCGAGAACAGGTTCGCCGTGCCCCACAGCAGCTTGATGCCGGTCTCGTTCTGCTTCTTCTCGAGACGGTCGATGGTCTTCGCCAGGTTCTCGACGTGCTCCTTGATGTTGTTCGCGGTCGGCATCGCGTCGACGTCGTGGAAGCAGTAGTAAGGTGTGCCGAGGCGCGTGAAGAAATCGAACGCCGCGTCCATCTTCTGCCAGGCCGCGGCCTGGTCCATCGGGCCGACGTTCCACGGACGGTCGAACGTGCCGCCGCCGAAGATGTCGTGGCCGTTCCACGCGAACGAGTGCCAGTAGCACACCGCCGGACGCAGCACGTCTTCCATGCGCTTGCCGAGGACGAGCTGGTCCTTGTTGTAGTAGCGGAACGCGAGCGGGTTCTCCGACTTCAACCCTTCGTACTTGATGGGCGGAACGGCGCCGAAATAGGAATGCGGGAGCGGGGTTGCGGTCGACATGGTTACTCTCCTCGGAATCTGGGCTTCAGGTCTTGATAGATCTTCGAGAACATCTGGCGCTTCGGCGCCAGCTGGTCGCAATCGCGGGCGTTCGGCTCGACGGTGGCGCGCACCGGCGGCGGACGGCACACGTCCTCGGGCTTCTCACCGGTCTTCGCGAGCCGCGCGAGCCGCGCGGCGCCGAAGGCCGGGCCGACTTCGGAGCCGTCGCGGTACACCAGCGGCCGCTTCAACGCCGACGCCAGCACGCCGCCCCACCACATGGAGCGCGCACCGCCGCCGATGACCGAGATCTTGTCGATGGTCGCGCCGGCCTCGATCAACGCGTCGAGCCCGTCGGCGAACGCGAACGCGACGCCCTCGAGCACGGCCTGGCCGATCGACGCGGCATCCGAATCGTGGTTGAGACCGAACAACACGCCGCGCGCGGCGGGATCGTTGTGCGGCGTGCGTTCGCCCGATAGATAGGGCAGGAAGATCTCGGGGCCGTTCAGCGCCGCGCGCTTCTCGACCTTCGACAGCAACTCGGCCGCATCCTTCGTGCCGGTGAGCTTCACGGCCCAGTCGACGCACGACGCGGCGGACAGCATCACGCTCATCTGGTGCCACACGCCCGGCAGGCAGTGGCAGAACGCGTGTACGGCCTTCGCGGAGTTCGGCAGGAACGTCGGCGTCACCAGGAACAACACGCCCGAGGTGCCGAGCGACAGGAACGCGTCACCGGGCTTGATGACGCCGATGCCCGCGGCACCCGCGGCGTTGTCACCGCCGCCGCCGGCGACCGGGACCTGCTCCATGCCCCAGTCGGCCGCGACGTCGGCGCGCAGCTTGCCGGTGGCGTCCGAGCCTTCGACGAGGCGCGGCATGTGCGATTCGTTCAGTCCCGTCGCCGCGAGCATCTCGGGTGACCATTTGCGTTTCGCGACGTCGACCCACAACGTGCCGGCCGCGTCCGAGCAATCGCTGGCCTTCTCGCCCGTCATCAACAGGCGCACGTAATCCTTCGGCAGCAACACGCAGCGCGTCTGCTTGAAGACGTCGGGTTCGTTCTCGCGCACCCAGACCAGTTTCGGCGCGGTGAAACCCGGCATCGCGATGTTGCCGGTGATGTCGCGCGAACGCGGCTCGGTCTTCTCGAGCGTGCGGCACTGCTTCTCGCTGCGGCCGTCGTTCCAGAGGATGGCGGGACGCAGCGGTTTGTCGGCCGCGTCGAGCAGCGTCGCGCCGTGCATCTGGCCGGACAGGCCGACGGCCTTCACGGCCGCGCGCACCTTCGCGGGCAGCGCCTTCACGGCGGTGTTCGTCGCGGCCCACCAGTCAGCGGGATTCTGTTCGGACCAGCCTGCCTGGGGCCGGGAGACGTTCAGCGCCGCCGACGCCTGTTCGACCACCGTGTCCTTGTCATCGACGATGACGGCTTTGACACTGGACGTGCCGATATCGATGCCTAGATACATCCACCCTCGCTGTGTTCCGGTTCGGCGGGGGGATGATCGTACGCGCATGAACTGGCGCCGCAGCGCTTTTACGCGACGGCCGGTTCAGCGACGTACGGCGGTCCCCTCGACTTGCGGGCGACTCCTTATCTAAGGGGCCACCGCGGGAAAAACGGCGGTAACGCTACCATGTTCACCCGCCCGATTTCATCCCCGGGCGCGGTGTCCTGGGCACTCCGTCAGGTCTTATGTACCTGCTCGAGCCGGTCGGTCGACTGGCGCGTGAGCATCCACTGCGGGTACTCGGACGGCATGGCCGACGCGTCGGCGATCGCGCGGACCTGCTCCGCCGACAACGTCAGCCAGGTGGCGGCGATGTTGTCGTTCAGCTGCTGCAGGTTCTTCGCGCCGATGATCACGGACGTCACGTGCGCTTGCGCCAGCAGCCAAGCCAGCGCCACCTGCGCCACCGAGACGCCGTGTTGCGCGGCGATCGGGCGCATCGTGTCGATGATCTTCCAGGCGCGCTCGCGATCGACGGGCGGGAAATCGAACGTGGCGCGCCGTGCGCCGTCGGGCTTGTCGTTGTCGCGCGAGAACTTGCCCGACAGCAGGCCGCCGGCCAGCGGGCTCCACGGCAGGATCGCGAGATTCTGGTCCTTCGCCAGCGGCACGATCTCGCGCTCGATGTCGCGGCCGGCCAGCGAGTAATACATCTGCAGGCTCTCGAAGCGCGCGAGGTTCTTCTTGTCCGAGATCCACAACGACTTCGTTATCTCCCACGCCGGAAGATTGCACAGCCCGAGGTAACGCACCTTGCCGGCGCGCACGCAGTCGTCGAGCGCGTCGAGCGTCTCCTCGAGCGGCGTGAACGGATCGCGACCGTGGATCTGGTAGAGGTCGATGTGATCGACCTGCAGCCGCTTCAGGCTGGCGTTCACGCCTTCCAGGATGTGATAGCGAGACAGGCCGATCTGGTTGTGGCCGGCGCCCATGCGCAGCAGCACCTTGGTCGCGAGCACGTAGCTGTCGCGCGCGAGGCCGAGCGACTTCAGGGAGTTTCCGGTGAGGATTTCCGAGCGGCCGTTCGAGTAGAAATCGGCCGTGTCGATGAAATTGATGCCGCGGTCGAGCGCCGTGCGGATCAACTCGGTGACGCCGTCCTGCGGGACGCTGCCGACCGTGGCCCACATGCCTTCGCCGGTGCCGAACGTCATGGCACCCAGGCACATTTCGGAAACGATGAGACCCGTATTACCCAGCTTGCGATAGCGCATCGACAGACTCCGTGCGGCGAGCGCGGAGTATGCGCGAACGCGAGGCCCGTGAAAGGGCCTCGCGTCCGCGGAATCAGGGTCGGGGGGAGATCAGAGGACCCAGACGATGCTGAGCGTCAGCGAGGAGACCTTCGAGTCGTTCAACGTGAACACGGTGACGTCGTCGTTGACGTTCGGCAGGCCGTGGTCGACGAACGTCAGGTCGTCGAATTCCGTCATCTTGTACTCGAGACGCAGCAGCGCGTGATCGAGCACCGTCTGCACGCCGACGCCGAAGATCGGCGCGCTGCCGGTCTTGTCGGAGGCGTTGATCGTCTTCTCGCGCGGGTCGGTCAGGTCGTACAGCGTCGAGCGCTGTTCGACCTTGTATCCGGTCACGCCGGCGCGTCCGAACACGGCGAACTTGGAGCCGATCCACGCACTGCCAACGACGGTCACGTCGCCATATTTGAAATCCGCGCGCGACGCCAGGCCCAGGGTTTGCTGCTGCGCGAGCGTACGGGCGAACGGCGTCGACGTGAATTCGGTGCCGCTGTTGATGCCGCCTTCGACGGCCAGCCACTTGTTCAGCGCCCAACCGCCGTTGAAGCCGTAGCCGAACCGGTTGGCGTTGATCGTGTAGATACCGGCGGCGCTCGAGCTGGTGTAGTCGCTCTCGAGCTTGTCCGAGCTGATGTTCATGCCCAGGCGGAAGCCCGAGAACTCGTCCGCGAACGCGGGCGACGCAAGCGTTCCCGCAAGCCCGAGAACTCCGAGAACCATTGCCTTACGCATGTCGATCATCCTCCCGGTTGACATATGTAAAGCATAGCCCATCGACCCCCCCTGTAAACCGGACGCTCGTCACGATTTCAGGGGCTTGCGCCCGTCACATCAAGTAGTGAGTTTGTAGTCGGACTGGGTGCGGGCGTAGTCGATGAAGTATTCCAGCGCCTCCACGTTGGCCATCGCGGCGCGATTGGCGGCCTTTTCCACCGGGACGCCCATCAGGATGCGGCGCACCGGGACCTCCATCTTCTTGCCGGTCAGCGTGTACGGGATGGAGGCCACCGGGAAGATCCGGTCGGGCACGTGCCGCGGCGAGTACTCCTGCCGGATCTGCCCGCGGATGCGCGACTCGACGTCCTCGGTCAGCGGCGACCCGCCCTTCAGCTTCACGAACAGCGGCATGAAGAACCGGCCGCCCGGCAGGTCCAGGTTCACGATCAGCGAATCCTCGACCTCCGGTACGCCAAGCAGCGACCGGTAGATCTCCGCCGTGCCGATGCGCACGCCGTGCCGGTTCAGCGTGGCGTCGGACCGGCCGAGCACGAAACAGCCGCCGCGCGCGTTCACGCGGAAGAAATCGCCGTGCCGCCAGACGCCGGGCCAGGTGTCGAAATACGAGTCGCGGTAACGCTGTCCGTCGGCATCGCCCCAGAAGCCGACCGGCATCGACGGCAGCGGCGCCGTCAGCACGAGCTCACCCACCTGGTCCACGACCGGCTTGCCCTGCTCGTCGAACGCGTACGCCGCGACGCCGAGCTGGCGCGCCTGGATCTCGCCCGCGTAGATGGGCAGGTTGACGACGCCGCCGACCAGCCCCGAGCAGATGTCCGTGCCGCCACTGCCCGAGTGCGCCCACAGGTCGCGCTTCACGTTTTCGTAGAACCAGTGGTGGCATTCGGCGGTGACCGGCGAGCCGGCCAGCACCAGCGTCTCCAGCTCGCGCAGCGCGAACCGCTCGCGCGGCACGATGCCGGCCTTCTCGAGGATCGCCTGGTAGGTGGGACTGGCGCCGAAGAGATGCGCGCCGGTTTCGTCGGCCATCTTCCACAGCAGGTCCGGCGTCGGCCAGGCGGGATTGCCGTCGTACAGCACCGGCACGACGTCCATGATCAGCGCGCTCGCGAGGAAGTTCCACATCATCCAGCCGGTGCTGGTGAAGAAGAACATGCGCTGCCGCGCGTGCATGTCCATGTGGAAGTGGAACAGCTTGAGCTGTTCGAGCGTGATGCCCCCGTGGCAATGGATGATGGCCTTCGGCAGGCCCGTGGTGCCCGACGAGAACAGGATCCACAGCGGATGCGAGAACGGCACCTGCTCGAACCGGAATGCCTCGCGGCCGGGGTCGGGACCCGACACCGCGTCGCGCCAGAAGATCGCGTCGGCGGTCAGCGGCGAGAGATCGTCGGGATCGAGATACGGCAGGAACACGACGTGCGACAGCGTCGGCAGCTGCGAGAGGATGTTGCGGATCTCGGCGCGGCGGTCGAACAGTTTGCCGCCGTAGCTGTAGCCGTCGACGCAGAACATCAGCTTCGGCGCGAGCTGCGAATACCGGTCGAGCACGCCGCGCGCGCCGAAATCGGGGCCGCAGCTCGACCACACCGCGCCGATGCTGGCCGTGGCCAGCATCGCGATCAGCGCCTCGGGCGTGTTCGGTAGATAGGCGACCACGCGGTCGCCGGGCGCGACGCCGAGCGCGCGCATCTTCGTCGCCAGCACGCGCACCTGGCGCGCCAGCTCGGTCCACGACATCCTCGCGAGCGGCCGGCGCTCGGACAGGTGGATCAGCGCGTCGACGCCTGCGCGTTCGTGGCGCAGCGCATGTTGCGCGTAGTTCAGCGTCGCGCCGGGAAACCACTCGGCGCCGGGCATCTCGCGCCGGCCGAGCACGCGCGTCGGCGGCGTCGTGAACTCCGCGCCGCAGAACTCGACGATCGACGACCAGAAGCCGTCGAGATCCTCGACCGACCAGCGCCACAACGCTTCGTAGTCCTCGAAGCGCCGTCCGCGCTGCGCCAGCCAGGCGAGGAAACGCGTCAGGTGCGAACGCGCCAGGCGTTCGGCCGACGGCTGCCACAGCAGCTGCCCTTCTGCCACGCGGCTCATGCCGTCACCGCCGGCGCCACCGGCTGCGGTGCGACCGGCTTGCGGATCGCGAACAGCACCAGCGCCCCGAGGAAGCACCAGCCCGCGAGGAAGTAGCAGGTGCCGCCATACCCGTAGCCGTGGTCGAACAGGAAACCCGCGACGTACGGCGCCAGCGCGCTCAGCGTCGTGTTGATCGCGATCGCGATGCCGGACAGCAGCGCGAACGCCTTGAGGCCGAAGTAGTTGCCGAGCACCGCCATCAGGCAGACCACGCCGCCGCCGAAGCCGATGCCGAGGCAGGTCGCGAACGCGTCGACCGCCAGCGTCGAACGCGCGTCGACGATGATCACGAGGCCCGCGCCGAAGAACAGCATGAACACGCCCCACAACCAGCGCGGATCGACGCGATCGCCGAACAGCATGATGACGGCCTTCGCCAGTAGCCCGGTCCACGTCATCGTCGCCAGCGCGCCGCGCGCCACGTCGACCGGGTGCCCGAGATCCTGCAGGTGCACGATGCCGTGCGCGAGAAACAGCGTGTAGCCGCCGCTGCCGCCGACCAGCGAGGCGACGATCAGCCAGTAGGTAGGCCGGCGCACGACGTCGCGGAACTCCCACGGCGTCGACGTGATGTACGCCGGCCGCGGCCGCGCCGCGCCGGCGCCGGCAGCGCCGACGCCATCCGGCTCGAGGCCGAGGTCCTGCGGCCGCTCGCGCACCAGCAGCATCGCCAGCACCGCCGCCAGCGCCGACAACGCGACGATGACCCACCAGCCCGCGCGCCACGAACCGCCCGCCTCCATCGCCCACGGCAGGATGAACTTCACGGCGAAGTAGCCGCCGATCGCACCGGCGGAATACAGGATGGACAGCGCCAGCGCGCGATGGCGCAGAAACCAGCGCGACAACGCCGTCTGGCTGGCGATGGCCGCGCCGGCGCAGACGCCGCCGCCGACCAGCAAACCGAAACCGAGATACGCGGCCGCGCCGGAATTCGCGACCGTCGCCATGAACGTGGCACCCGCGACGTTCATCACGCTGCCGACGACCAGCGTGCGGCGCACGCCGAACCGGTTCACCGCCATCGCGACCACGGGACCCGGCAGGCCCGACATGATGATGTAGATGAGCGTGATCGTGCCCAGCGTCTCGCGCGAGAAGCCGAGCTCCTTCGCCATCGCCGTGTTCAGCACGGGTCCGCCGTACGCCGGGAAACCCAGGTTGAACGCGAACACCAGCCACAACACGCCGAGCAGCACCCAGCCGTAGAACAACCGTTGGCTCACCGCCTCTCCCCTCGAATCAGGTCCACCGCCTTCTCCGCGATCATGATGGTGGGCGCATTCGTATTGCCACCCACGATGGCCGGCATGATGGACGCATCGGCGATGCGCAATCCCGACAATCCGTGAACTCGGAGCGCACCGTCGACCACGGCGCCGCCCGCGACGCCCGGGTCGATGCCCATGGCGCAGGTTCCGACGGGATGCATGGCCGTGCGGACCGACGCGCGGATGTGCGCGTCGAGCGCCGCGTCCTCGTCGATGCCGGGCCCGGGTCGCAGCTCCGCGGCGACCAGGTCGCGCGCCGGCGCCGTCGCGAAGAAGCCGCGCACGAAGCGCACGATCCGCCGCAGCGCCCGCAGGTCGGCGTCGGCACCCAGCAGGTTCAGCTCGATGCGCGGCGGGTCGCGCGGATCGGCCGACCGCAGCGACACCCGCCCGCGACTCTGCGGATGCAGCAGCACGCAGGCAATCGACAACAGGTGACCGACGCCGCGCCGCCAGCCCGGGAACCAGGGCCGCGCGAAGATCGACACCGGACTCACCAGCATCTGCAGGTCCGGCCGATCGAGCGCCGGGTCCGTGCGCACCAGTCCCTGCGCCGAGATCGGCGCGCGCGCGATGATGCCGTCGCGGAACAGGTGCCACTGCAACACGGACCACGCGAGCCGGTCGAGACGCAGCGCCGAATCGAAACAGAACTCGCCGCTGGCCGCGTACTCCACGGACACCGACTGGTGCTCCTGCAGGTTCGCGCCGACGCCGGGCAACGCATGCGCGACGCGGATGCCGTGCGGCTCGAGGTCCATTGGCGCGCCGATGCCGGACAGCTGCAGCAGCTGCGGCGAGCCGAAGGCGCCGGCGGCCAGCAGCACCTCGCGTTCGCAACGCAGGTCGGCGACGACACCGTCCGTCTCGGCGCGCACGCCGGTGCAGACGCCGCCCGCGATCGTCAGCCCGTGCACGCGCGTGCGCAGCCGCACCTCGAGATTCGGCCGCGACATCGCCGGCCGCAGGAAGCGCGCCACCGTGCTCGCGCGTTCGCCACCGTGGTAATTCAGGTCGGGCGCGCAGAAACCTTCGATGTCCTCCGCATGGAAATCCTCGAGGTGACGGAAGCCCAGCGCCTCGGCGGTTTCGATGATGCGTGGATAGATGAAGTCGTCGGTTTCGTGGCGCGCCGTGGTCAACGGACCGCTGGCGCCGTGGAAGCGGGACGCGCCGCGCCAGTTCGATTCGGAGCGGCGGAAGTACGGCAACACGCCGTCGTAGTCCCAGCCCGGCAAGCCGCGCTTCGCCCAGTCGTCGTAGTCCGCCGGGCAGCCGCGCATGTACATGAGGCCGTTGACCGAGTTCGAACCGCCCAGCACCTTGCCGCGCGGCGCCGGGATGCGGCGCCCATCGGCGCGCGGCGACGGCTCACTCTCGAAACCCCACGACGTGCGCGGATCGAGGAACGCGTCGCGCCATGCCAGCGGCATCCGGATGCGCGGGAACCCGCGCTCGTCGTCGCCGGCTTCGAGCAGCAGCACGTTGACCGACGGATCCTCGCTGAGCCGCGCCGCGAGCACGCAACCCGCGGAGCCGCCGCCGACGACGATGTAGTCGAAGCGCTGCATCGCGTTCAACGTGTCATTCGACGGTGTAGTAGCGGAACAGCGTGTGATCGGGATCCGTGTGCCGCTCGCCGCCGCCGACGATGACCGTGCGGTTCAGCCAGTCGTGCGGCCCGGCCGGTGCGCGGAAATACGGCGTGCAACGGAAGTACGGCGGGCCCGGCGAGTCCGGCATCGTGTTGTAGACGTAGCCGCGGTTGTGCACCTGGATCAGCGCGCCGTCGTCGGTCGCGAAGATGTAGTGGGCGTCGGCCTCGAGCACGTTGTCCTGGCGCAGCACGCCGAAGTCGGCGCCGCTGTATTCGAGGATGCGGCCGTTCAGCCGCGGGCCGCGCACCACGCCGTCCTTCAGCGAGACATAGCCGAGTCGCGAGCCGCTCGAATGCGGTCCGAACACGATGCGCTGATGGAAGTTCATGCGCACGTCGAAGGCGTGCACCAGTTTCACGTCGAACGTCGCGAGGGGTCCGGTCATGGGGTCTCCCGTTGCGGCGGCAGCGCACGGCCGCGGATGAGGTCGGCGGCGCGCTCGGCGATCATCAGCACCGCGCCATACGTGTTGCCGCCGGGCACGGTGGGCATGACGGACGCGTCGACCACGCGCAGGCCGTCGACGCCGCGCACGCGCAGCTGCGCGTCGACGACCTGGCCCGGACCCGCGGCCATCGAACACGTCCCGACCGGGTGTTGCGTGACGCCGGCCGTCGCGCGGATGTAGGCATCGAGCTCGGCGTCGCTGCGCACGTCGGGTCCGGGCGCGACTTCGCGCTCGATGAGATCGGACTGGGGCGCGGTCGCATAGATGTGGCGCGCGGCGCGCAGGCCGCGGCGCAGTGTCGCCAGGTCTTCCGCCTGCGCGAGGCTGTTGTAGAAGATGCGCGGCTTCGCGGCCGGATCGCCCGAGCGCAGGGTCACGCGCCCGCGCGAGCGCGGATGCAGCACCACGGCGTCGGCGGTGATCAGGTGCACCTGCTTCGCGCTGACGAGCGGCCACCACACCTTCGCGTCCATGCGCACCGGGTTGCACATCAGCTGGATGTCGGGCTGCGGCAGTTCCGGTTGCGTGCGGATCACGACGTTGCAGCTCGAGATCTGCGTCGCGAACACGCCGCTGCCGAACAGCCACCAGCGCAGGAACGACCACGCGACGCGATCGCCGCGCAGCTCGCGCAGGAACGAGACGGGCTCGCGCGTCGCGAACTGCAAACCGGCGCGCACGTGTTCGGAGAGGTTCTCGCCGACGCCCGGCAGGTCGACGCGGCAGCGGATCGCGTGCTGCTTCAGCTGCGCGGCCGCGCCGATGCCCGAGAGCAGCAGCAACTGCGGTGAGTTGAACGTGCCGCCGCAGAGGATGACCTCGCGCTGCGCGGCGATCGTCCGCACCTCGTTGCCCTGCCGCAGCTCCACGCCGACCGCGCGGCCGTTCTTGACCAGGACGCGGCGCACGACGGCGCCCTGCACCACCTCGAGGTTCGGCCGATGCCGCACCGGGTGCAGATAGGCGCGCGCGGAGTTCGCGCGCCGGCCGCGCGCATCGACGGTGATCTCGCCGCGCGCGAAGCCTTCCTCGAGCCGCGAGTGGATGTCGTCGTTGGTCCACCAGCCGGCCGGCGCCGCGGTGCGCATCAGCGGCTCGTGCAGCAGCTTGCGGCCGTCGATCGGCGCCACCGGCATCGGGCCGCCGGCGCCGTGGTACGGCACCGCGCCGCGCCAGCTGTCCTCGAGCTTCTTGAAATACGGCAAGACGTCGGCGTAGCCCCAGCCCGTGGCGCCGGCATCGCGCCAGCCGTCGAAGTCGCCGCTGTGGCCGCGCATGAAGAACATCCCGTTGATCGACGACGACCCACCGAGCACGCGGCCGCGCGGGATCGGCAGCACTCGCCCGTTCAGTTGCGGCTCGGGTTCGCTGACGTAGCCCCAGGTCAGGGTCGGGTCGCGGAATGCGCGCAGGAATCCCAGCGGCATGCGGATGAACAGCCGGTCGTCGCTGCCGCCAGCTTCGATCAGCAGCACCCGCGTCTGCGGGTCCTCGCTCAACCGGTTCGCCAGCACGCAGCCGGCCGCGCCCGCGCCGACGATGACGAAGTCGTGGCTCACAATCCCACGGTCACGGACTTCACTTCGGTGTAGAGCTCCGTGCCTTCGCGGCCGTTCTCGCGGCCCCAGCCGGATTGTTTGTAGCCGCCGAGCGGCATCGCCGGGTCGACGGTGCCGGCCGTGTTGATGCGCACCGAGCCGGCGCGGATCTTCTTCGCGAGCCGGTGCGCCGCGGAGATGTCGCGCGTCCAGATGCTGGCGGCGAGACCGTAGTCGGTGTCGTTGGCCAGCGCCGCGATGACGTCGAGATCGAGGTCCGCGAACTTCATCGCGCACAACACGGGGCCGAAGATCTCCTCGCGCACCACGCGCATCGACTGCGTGGTCTCCGCGAGCACCGTCGGCGCGATGAAATAACCCTCGCGCGCCAGCGCCGCGCCGCCGGCCAGCACGCGCGCGCCGTCCTGCCGGCCGGACTCGACGTAGCCGAGCACGCGTTCGCGCTGCTCCTGCGAGACGACCGGCCCGATCTCCGTCGTCGGCTCGGTGCCGGGGCCTTGCGTCAACGCCTTCGCGCGCGCGACCACGCCCTCGACCACCTGGTCGAACACCTGCTCGTGCACGAACAACCGCGAACCGGCGGCACACACCTGGCCGGCGTTCATGAAGATGCCGCGCGCCGCGACTTCGGTGGCCGGCTGCAGCGCCGCGTCGGGCAGGATGATGACCGGCGACTTGCCGCCGAGCTCGAGCGTCACGCGCTTCAGGTTGCCGGCGCAGGCTTTCAGGATCTCTTTGCCGGTCTGCGTCGAGCCCGTGAACGCGATCTTGTTCACGTCGGGATGCGCGACCAGTGCGCGGCCCGCGGTTTCGCCGAACCCGGTGACAATGTTGACCACGCCCTCGGGGAAGCCTGCTTCGGCGATCAGCTCGCCGAGCCGCAGCGTCGTCAGCGGCGTCTGCTCCGCGGGCTTCAGCACCACCGTGCAGCCGACGGCCAGCGCCGGTGCGATCTTCGCCACGCCCATCACGAACGGAAAATTCCACGGCACGATCTGCCCGACCACGCCGACCGGCTCGCGCAGCGTGTACGCGTGCCATTCGCCGGGCATGCTGAGGTTGATCGTCGCGCCGCCGATCTTCGTGGCCCAGCCGGCGTGGTAGCGCAGGCTCTCGGCGGCGCCGAACACGCCGCCGAACTTCGCCATGCGGAACGGCATGCCGTTGTCGAGCGTCTCGAGCAGTGCGAGCTCGTCGGCGTGGGTCTCGACCAGGTCGGCGAGTTTCAGCAGCAGGCGCGCGCGCTGCGCCGGCGTCGTCGCGGCCCAGGCGCCGGACTCGAAGGCACGGCGCGCGGCGGCGACGGCGGCGTCGACGTCCGCGGCGTCGCCGGCCGCGGCGCGGGCGAAGACACGCGCGGTCGCGGGATCGATCACGTCGAACGTCTCGCCGGAGCGCGCCGGCGACCAGCGGCCGGCGATGAACAACTCGCGCGGCCGCGACGTGAAGGCGGCGGCGCGGGCGCGCGCGGTGTCGGAGATCATCGGCGCCGGCGCCGTCATCACAGCACCTTGAAGTAGTGGATGCGGTTGCCCTCGGGCGTCTTCTCCGCGCGCCCGACGAACACGTGGCGATTCAGCCAGTCGTACCGGCCGGCCGGCGCCTCGAACTTGGGCGCGACGCGCATGTAATAGGAGTCGTCGGCGACCGGCTCGCGACGCGCCATGGCCGCCATCGACTCGGGCGTGCCCCAGCGGTAGCCGCGGCTCTGGAAGTAGATGTTGGCGCCGTCGTCGGTCTGCAGCAGGTAGCGGGCGTCGAAGTCGATGACGCCGTCGGGCCGCACCCAGGGGAAGTCGCCGCCGCTGTTCGGTACGACGATCCCGTTGATCGCCGGCCCGCGCACCGTGCCGTCCAATAGATAGACAGCCGCCCGTTCGGAGCCGTACTGCGTGGGTCTGACCCAGTACGCCTTCCCGAGGTTGATCGAGATGGTCATCGCGAACTCGAGCGCCGGTGGCGCGGGGACCGGGTGGCCCATGGGGCACCTCCTCGCGACCGATTCTCACCAGCCTCTTCGGGCCGATTCGACCGTGCGGGAAGTGGAACTCCACCGCGCCGGCAGTGCGGGCCGGAAGGCCCCTCGGCTGACCGTATCGGCCGACGCTGGAGAGACTTGAGCTGGTCCCAGGAAGCGCCTCACAAAGTCCGGCGCTGGCGCGGTTTTGCCGCCAAACAATGTCAAGCGCGGCAAATCGCCGCCGTTACGTTGTCGAATGGCCGTAAGGCCAGGAAACGGTATGCAGATCAACACCAACATAGCCGCGCTCAACAGCCATCGCATGCTTTCGCGTGCGACGGATGGCATGGAGCGCAGTTTGCAGAGGCTGTCGTCCGGCCTGCGGATCAATTCCGCGCGGGACGACGCGGCCGGCCTCGCCATTTCCGAACGCATGACGGCGCAGATCCGCGGCTTCAACCAGGCCGCGCGCAACGCCAACGACGCCGTGTCCCTGTTGCAGACCGCCGAGGGCGGACTATCAGAGGTCGCGAACATCCTGCAACGCGGCCGCGAGCTCGCCCTGCAGGCCGCGAACGCCACGTACGGCTCGCGCGAACGCGAGAGCCTGCAGGCGGAGATCAACCAGTTGATCGCCGAGGTCGACCGCATCGGCAAGACCACCGACTTCAACGGCGTGAAGATCCTGGGCGGCGGCGCTGGCGGCGCGGCCGTCATCACCGGCGGACCCGATCCGCAGGCCAGCGACAAGCTGGCGATCATCGACGCGCTGAAGCGCTCCTGGCTGCAGCAGGGCGAGGCGATGGTCGAGCAGTTCTACGGCATCAAGGGCGACGGCAAGGACATCGAGGTGAAGTTCGTCGACGGCGCGCCGTATCTCGCCGCGGTCAGCTTCACGGGTTACGAAGTGGCCACCGGCAAGCTGACCGGCATGACGCTGAACGTGGACTTCTCGGACTTCAATCCGGCGGACTGGCCGAACGGTTCGGGCTCGGGCTTCGTGAACAACGACCGCATCATCGCGCACGAGCTGACGCACGCCATCATGGCGCGCTCGATGGACATGCACGACCTGCCGCTGTGGTTCATCGAGGGCACGGCCGAATTCATCCATGGCGCCGACGCGCGCCTGTACGGCGACATCACGGCGACCGCCGGCGGCAGCACCGCCGCGAAGGTCGCCTCGCTGATGTCGAACTACCTGACCGCCAACGGCAGCGTGCAGCTGTATTCGGCGGGCTACGCGGCGGCGCGCTACATCCACAAGGAGATCATCGACAACGGCGGACAGGGCATCAAGGAGGTGTTCGACTACCTCTCGACGCACACGTTGTCGACGCTCGACGATGCGCTGGGCGCGGTGGCGACCGCGCACGCGGGCATGGACTTCAACAGCGTCGCGACGATGACGCCGCTGTTCGCCGCCGGCCAGGCGGGCAACACGTACATCGCCGGCCTGTACGACGGCGGTAGTTTGACCAACGCGGACACGGGCGCCATCGGCGGCGCGGACTCGACGCCCGGCGGCACGCGCAACACCACGGCCAACGGCGTGGTGCCGGACACTTCCAACTTCACCGAGCATCCGCTGAACTCGCTGAACGCGACGTTCGCGCCGGTGGACACCACCAGCCGCATGTTGCTGACGCTGTCGACGATCGACCAGCTGCAGTTCCAGGTCGGCGCGAACGCGAACCAGACGATCACGGTCGAGATGCGGGCGGTGCAGGCGTCGACGCTGAACCTGACGTCGGTCGATGTGAAGAATCACGCGCAGTACGCAATCAGCATCTTCGATGCGGCGATCGACGCGGTGGCCTCGGAGCGCGGGCGCCTGGGCGCCGTGCAGGGCCGCGTGCAGTTGACGGTGAACAACCTGTCGACGATGAACGAGAACATCTCGGCCAGCCGCTCGCGCATCGTCGACACCGACTACGCGATCGAGACCGCGACGCTGACGCGCAACCAGATCCTGCGACAGGCGGGCGCGGCGATCGCCGTGCAGGCCAACGCCTCCCCCATCGCCGCCCTCCAGCTCCTGAAGCGGTAGTCCTCGGATTGGGGAGTGGCCCCAAACGGCCGTTTGGGGCCACTCCCCAATCAAAGGCCGGCGAGGCGTTCCGCGACGGGCGCGAGGCGCGGCAACACGCCCCCCGGCTGATCGAGATAGAGGTACACGCAGCTCGACCAGTCATCCGCCCGCTCGAACAGGTTCACGTTCGGCAGCTTCTTCAGGTCCAGCTCGCGCCGCCCCGGCCCGGCGGCGATCAGCGGCGCCGTCACCGGCTTCTCCGGCGTCCCGTCGTTGCTCCACAAGAACCCGATCTGCTGGATCGTCACGCGGACGTCGCGGTGGAAATACACCGGGTCGTTCACGTGATACCGATAGAACGTGTAGCGCTGCTTCTCGTGATCCGCGATCGGCGCGCCCTGGTAGCGATGCGAATACGCGCCCTGCCCGTACCCCGTGCCGATGTAGTCCTCGGTGCCCGTGCCGTTCAGCGTCGGCCGCTCGCGGTCGCCGTCGAGATAGATCTTCACCTCGCCCTCGCCCCACCACGTCGCGCCATACCGGTGCCCGTCGACGATGACGCCGAGGTTCGCGCCCAGGTACCGCCCCCGCCCCGTCACGCGCGGCAGGATCTCGTAGTCCCGCTGCAGCGTCGTCGGATTCTCGCGCCGGAAATACGCGTGCAGGTAACCCGCGTCCGCGGGTAGTTTGTCGCCGAGCGTGTAGTCGACGTCGTAGTAGACCTGCGGCTGCGGCGCATCCGTGTCGTTGGTCAGCACGATGCGCATGCCCTTGCGGAACGGCATCGGCACGCTGGCATTGAAGCTGCGACCCTCCGGGCTCGAGAACAACGCCGACTCGAACGGCACGACGCGCCCCAGCCCGACGCCGAAGAAGTCGCCGACCGGCGCGCTGACCGCCGGCGCCGCTGCGCCGTCCCAGAACATCTCGAGCCGCAACCCGCGCAGCATCTTCGGACTGCGGTCGTTGAGCGTCATCCAGAGGCGCCGGACGACGCCGCTGCCGCCCTCGACCTGCGCCAGCGTGCGCGACTCACCCGCCTTCAGCACGAAGAACGCCGCGCCCTTGCGCCCGCCATTCTCGCGCCCGCCCTGGCCGCGCTCGCCGCCCGGGTTCTCCGGGCTGGCCCAACGCGTCTCGACGCCATCGGGCACCACGTACAGCTCGTCTGCCAGCACCGGACCCGCAATGAGCGCCAACAACCCCAGGAAAGCCCGCATGACGCCCCCGACTCGTTAGAGGTGCTGCTCCGCGCCGCGCAACACCTTCTCCAGCGTGGTGATGAATTGCTCGCTGACCTTCACCGCGTCCAGCGGCCGCGGATCCTTCGCGGTCTGCGCAACCGCGGTGAAGCTCAGGAACTCCTCGGCCGTGCCGTAGGCCACCGGCAGGATCGCGTAATACTTCTCGACGACACCCGGCATCAGCTCCACTTCCCAGCCCACGCCGCCGAGCTCGTCGCCCATGAACAATTCGCGCGCGTGCGCCGGCCGCTTGCCGAGCTTGGGCACGTCCGCGGGGTAGTTGAAGCCGACGACACGCGCCGTCGTCTCGACGCCGGCCGCCTCGCGCTTGCGGACCTCCGCGAGCAGCTGCTCGAACAGCTTCATCAGCAGCGAGTTCTTGAACTCCTTGCGGATCGGCTTGTACCACTTGTCGAAATCGCCGCCGTCGGACGGCAGCGACTCCAGCACCTTGCGCACCTGCGCGCCGAACACGACGACGTTGCGGAAGCCGGCCGTGCGCCGCGTGGCGTGATCCTTCAGCACGAAGTAGCCCTGGAAGGCGATGTCGAGCGTCTCGCGGGTGCGGCTCAGATATTCTCGGGCGAGTTCGGTCATGCGCCGAATTATGCCTTGGCGGCGTCCCGGCGCGCGCAGTACGCTCCGCGCATGAACAATCCCGTCGTCCCCGCGACCGCGCTGACCGCGTCCCAGTGCCGCGCGGGTCGCGCGCTGATCGAGTGGTCACAGCAGCAGCTGTCGCAGGCGGCGTCGATCGACGTCTCGACCATCGCGGACTTCGAGAAGCGGCTGCGCAAGGCCGACGAGACCACGCGCCGACGCCTGCGCGCCGCGCTCGAAACCGGCGGTGTCGTGTTCATCGCCGAGAACGGTGGCGGCGCCGGGGTGCGGCTGAAGTTCAGCCGTGAAGAGGTGTGGGAAGTGAACCGCTGGGAGGACGAAGGCGGTGTCACCGGGGAAGACGACATCCTCTGACCCTCGGCGCGCTTTCCGACAGCGCCGCCGCGGTGACGCGCGCAGGCTGCGCGCATGGACCTCATCCCGATCCCCACCCCGCACGTCGACCTCGATCGCTACATGGGCGACTGGTACGTCATCGAGAGCATCCCGTCGCGCCTCGAGAAGAACGCCTGGAACCAGGTCGAGTCCTA
>Ga0335075_10005949_pt1 | contig 18839 bp, 20 predicted proteins | sample Lox_Sample_24_FD_206723 | JGI IMG/M metagenome (GOLD analysis project Ga0335075, IMG submission 206723) | Soil microbial communities from Loxahatchee National Wildlife Refuge, Florida, United States - Lox_Sample_2.4 | ecosystem: Environmental > Terrestrial > Soil > Wetlands | place: USA... | reverse complement strand
AGATCGGGATGGGCGACAACGTCTTCATCGGCGACCGTAACGGGGTGCGGACCCCGATGCAGTGGAGTCCGGACCGTAACGCCGGCTTCTCCCGCGCGGATCCGCAGCGGCTGTACCTGCCGCCCATCATGGATCCGATCTATGGCTACCAGTCCACGAACGTCGAAGCCCAGATGCGTGACCCGAGTTCGCTCCTGAGCTGGACCAAGCGCATGCTGGCCGTGCGCAAGGTCAGCCAGGCCTTCGGGCGCGGCGCGCGGCGCTTCCTGCGGCCCGGCAACCGCAAGATCCTGGCGTACCTGCGCGAGTACGGCGAGGACACCATCCTGTGCGTGGCCAATCTGTCGCGGTCGGCCCAGCCGGTGGAGCTGAACCTGGCGACCTTCAAGGGCCGTGTGCCGGTGGAAATGCTGGGTCGCACGACCTTTCCGCCCATCGGCGATCTGCCCTATCTGCTGACGCTGTCGGCCTACGGCTTCTACTGGTTCCGGCTCACCACCGATGCGGAGCCGCCCCTGTGGCACGAGCAGATCTTCTCCATCGAGGAGCGCCCGGTCCTGGTGCTGTTCGACGGCTGGAGCACCTTGTTCCGTGATCGTGTGATGCCCTGGCGGATCGGCATGGCCGAAAAGACCCGCGTCCAGATGGAAACCGATACCCTGCCGCGGTTCATCGAAACCCAGCGCTGGTACGCCGCCAAGGGCGTGACCATCGAGCGCACCCGGCTGGCCGACCATGTGATCTGGCAGGACGGCAAGGTCAGCTGGCTGCTGGCGCTGCTGGACATCGGCACGGACAAGGATGCCGCCTCGTACTTCATGCCGCTGGCGCTCGCCTGGGAGGACGATGAGGAGCGCCTCAGGAACATCACGACCGCCGGCATCGCCAAGGTACGCCAGCAGGCCAACGTCGGCGTCATGGGGGACGCCTTCGCCGATGAACTTTTCTGCCGGGCCGTGGTGAGCGCCATTGCCCGGGGACAGGAAATCCCCACCGCCCAAGGCAAGCTGCAGTTCCGGCCCACCGCGGCGTTCGCCCAGCTGGCCGGCGACACCTATGCCGCGCTGCCGGTCACCCGCCCGCAGGGGTCGAGTTCCAACACCGTCGTGGTCATGGGCGAGCGCCTGGTGCTCAAGGGCTATCGCCGGTTGCGCACCGGGGCGAGCCCGGAGCTGGAAATGGGGCTGTACCTCACCGAAGTCGTGAAATATCCCCACTGTGCGCCGCTGGCGGGCTTCCTGGAGTATGCCGGCAACGATGGCCAGGACAAGGTGCTGGCCATGCTGCAGGCCTATGTGCCGAACCAGGGCGATGGCTGGACGAATGCGCTGGAATACCTCAGGCGCCACCTGGAGGAACACCGGACGGCGCCGGCGGGCGACGAGCTGCCGGAAGATGCCCACGAAGCCTTCCTGATGATGGCGCGGACGCTCGCCCAGCGCACGGCGCAGCTGCACCAGGCGCTGGCGACCCCGACCGGCAACCCCGAATTCGATCCCGAACGCCTGACGCAGGCGGATTTCGAGGCGTACCGGCAGCGCGCCCTGGCCGAGGGCCGCGAGGCGCTCGCGCTTCTGAAGGCCAATCTCGAGCAGATCCCGGCCGCGGACCGGCCGAAGGCGAACGAAGTGCTGGCACGGCAGGAACAGCTGCTGGCCAGTCTCGAGGCGAACGCGACGGAGGAGAGTGGCAAGAAGATCCGCATCCATGGCGACTATCATCTGGGACAGGTGCTGGTGACCCGCAACGACTTCGTGATCGTGGATTTCGAAGGGGAGCCCGGGCACACGCTGGAGCAGCGGCGGGCCAAGCAGTCGCCCGTGCGCGACGTGGCCGGGATGCTCCGCTCCTTCAGCTACGTCGAACACAGTGCCCTGCGCAGCGTGGCCCACGACGAGGTCGAGTACGGCAGGCTCGCGCCCCTGGTGCACCATTGGGCCATGCAGGTCCGCGAGGCTTTCCTGAAGGCCTACGACGAGGAGGCCCGCCGCAGCGGCCTGTACGGCTCGCTGACCCCCGGCCGGGGGCTGCTGGGCCTGTTCGAACTGGAAAAGGCGCTGTACGAGCTGCGCTATGAACTGAGCAATCGGCCGACCTGGGTGGGCATTCCCCTGCAGGGCATCCTGGAATGGAGCGAATCGGCGGGAGGCGATCATGCAAAGCATTGATCTGGTTGTCGACACCACACGCGAGTTCCTGCACCAGGCGGCCGGGCTGCTGCCACGGCTGGTGCTGGCCGTCTTCATCTTCCTGGTGGGCTGGCTGCTGGCCAAGGTGGTGCGCTTCGCCGTCGAGAAGGCCCTGCGGGCGATCAACTTCCATGTGCTGACGGAGCGCGCCGGCACGGATACCTTCCTGCGGCGCGGCGGGCTGCGCGGGGATACCACGACGCTGTTCGGACTGCTGGCCTTCTGGATGGTGCTGATCGCGGCCCTGATGGTCGCTTTCAGTGGGCTGGGACTGGCCTATATTGCAGAGCTGCTGCAGCGGCTGGAGCTGTTCACGCCCCGGGTGCTGGCGGCGGGGTTGGTCATCATCCTGGGATCCTATTTCGCCCGCTTCGTGGGGGAATCCATCGAGAGCTATTGCCGCAGTGCACAGATCGCCGACGGTGACATGCTGGGCAAGATCGCCCGCTATCTGATCATGGCGTTCGTACTGATGATTGCACTCAGCCAGCTCGACGTGGGGGGCGAGATCCTGCAGCGGACCTTCCTGATCATCCTCGCCGGCGTCGTGCTGGCCCTGGCGCTGGCCTTCGGGATCGGCGGCAAGGACTGGGCCGCAGCCATGCTGGAGCGCTGGTGGCCGCGGCAAAAGAAGGACGACAACCGCTGAACCGCCCGTATACGATCGGCGGGTGCAACCCGTAACCCGCACGGTGATAGGGCTCATGAGCGGCACGTCGATGGATGGCGTCGACGCCGCGCTGCTCAGCACCGATGGCGATGGCTACATCGGCATGGGCGGCGTCACCGGCCGTCCCTATCCGCAGGCGCTGCGCCGGACCCTCCTCGAGCTTGCGGCCGCCGATGTGGATGTGGCCGAGGTGGAACGGGAGCTCACCGATCTGCAGGCGCAGGTCGTGCGCGATCTGTGCCGGGCCGAAGGTCTGACGTTGGCGCAGATCGACCTCGTCGGGTTCCACGGCCAGACCATCCGGCACGAGCCGGAGCGGCGCCGCAGCCAGCAGCTCGGGGATGGCCAGCGCATGGCCGATGCGATCCAGGTACCCGTCGTGACGGCCTTCCGGCAGAACGATCTGGATCATGGAGGGCAGGGCGCACCGCTGGCGCCGGCCTATCACCGGGCCCTGGTGCGTTTCTGCGCGCTCGCCGAACCCATCGCCGTGCTGAACATCGGCGGCGTCTCGAACTGCACCCTCATCGACCGCGATCAGATCCACGCCTGTGACTGCGGCCCCGGCAATGCGCTGCTCGATGACTGGGTGCGCCGGCACTACGGCGTCAACTATGACGATGGCGGCAGGATCGCGATGGCGGGGCGCGTGGATGGGGAGGCACTGGCGAAACTGCTCGAGCATCCCTATTTCCGTCGCCGCGGACCCAAATCGCTCGATCGCAACGCCTTCTCGCTCGCGGCGCTTGCGGCGCTGTCACCCGAGGACGGGGCCGCGACGCTCTCGGCCTTTACGGCCGCCGCGATCGCGCTCGAGGCGCGACGGCTGCCGGTCGTGCCACGCAATTGGATCGTCGTGGGCGGGGGCCGCCACAATGCGCACATGCTCGGTGAACTCGCCGGCCGCCTCGGCGTCACGGTCCTGACGGCCGAGGACTTCGAGTGGAATGGCGCGGCCATCGAGGCACAAGCCTTCGCCTATCTGGCGGTGCGCTCCGTGCTGGGTCTGCCGCTGAGCTGGCCGGAGACCACGGGCGTATCGGTTGCGGTGAGCGGAGGCACATTGTGGCGTCCCCGGCAGTAAAGGCTGTGCTGTTCGACCTCGATGGCACGCTGCTCGACACGGCGCCGGACATGGCGGCGTCGCTGAACGCCATGCGGGTCGCGGACGGGCTCGCGCCGTTGCCCTTCGGGCAGTTACGGGAACTGGTCTCGCACGGCGCACGGGCGCTGGTGCGCCACGGCTATTCCCACCTCGCCGAATCCGAACGGGAGGGGCTGCGTGACCGGTTCCTGTCCGTCTACGCGCAGGGCCTGGCCGTGCATACCCAACCGTTCGCGGGCGTGATGGACGCCCTCGAGCGGCTGGAGGGGTCCGGCCTGCGCTGGGGCATCGTGACCAACAAGCCCGCGCTGCTCACCGCGCGACTGCTGGAGCATCTATCGCTCGCCGGCCGTGCCAGCGTGGTGGTCGGCGGGGATACGCTGGCCCACCGCAAGCCGCATCCGGCGCAGTTGCTGCACGCGGCCACCCAGCTGCAGGTGGCCCCGACCGAGTGCATCTACATCGGCGATGCGGAACGTGACGTGCTGGCGGCCCGTGCCGCGAACATGGCCGTCTTCGTCGCCCTTTACGGCTATATTCCGGCGCAGGAGATGCCGCGCAGCTGGCCCGCGCACGGCTGGCTCGAGACACCCGAGGCACTCGCGCAGCTGCTGGAATCCCTCACGGCGCGCGAAGGCGCCTAGCGCGGTGCGCTTGACGTCCGGGTGCCCCCGAAGCCCCCGGGCCCGCCCTCGTTACCGCGCTGGGCATTGCCCGTGGCTCCGGGGCTGCCCGGACCTCCCGCACTGCCATGGCTTCCAGGCTGCCGCGCCCGGCCCGAGGTCGTCGACTTCGGATGCGACGTGCGGGATCTGGCTTTGGACCTGGGATGCGACCTGCGGGCCGAATGACGCCGGGAACGCGAATTCGTACGCGAGGTGGCACGATCCGCCGGCCGGGCCGGATTGGTGCCGTCGTTGACCCGCGGCGGGTGCACGAAATCGTGGACCCCGCTGTTCGGGCCGCCGCCCGGTGTCGTGGCCGCCGGTCCCGGCGTCTGGGCGCCGGCGGCCAGGCTGAACACCGCGCACAGCGGTAGCGCGATCAGCGCCGTGATGCGAAACGTCATGAGTATGGCCCTTCGTCCTCAGTTGCGTGTGCCACCGCCCTCGGTGCTGCCGGCATTCTGCTGGCTGGTGCGGGAGCGTTCGTCCGGCTGGCCCACCTTGGCGCCTGCGGGCTTGTTCGCAGAGCGGGTGTCAGCCTTGTCCTTGGGCCACGACTCCGCGTCGCGTCCGCCCTGGGCGTGAGAGCGTCCGATGTCCTCGGCCTGCTTGAGGTCGGCGGCTTCTTCGCGGGAGCCCGGTGCCGCACGGCGCGCCGCCTCGTTCACATCGTTCGTGTCCATGAACTTCTTCGTATCGGCGTTGTACTTGCGAGTCGACTCATAGTCACCCTCGCCCTGGATCTTGTTGCTCACGGAATGGTGCTCCTGCGTCGGTGTGGGGGATGAAAACGGTAGCGCAGGTATTGCTGCGACGCAGTTAAGTGGGGACCAGTTGCGGCGTGGGACAGTCCCTACACGTGAAATTGTGCGATTAAGCCTACGGCGGATCGGGCATTGCGCAGATGTCCGGCGTTGCCCAGCTTCGGTACGGTTGTCACGTGCCATGCGGCATGGCCGGTGCTCGAACAATCAAATCAATCGAAAGGAATAGCAATCATGGGTCGTGGAATCCTTCTGTGGCTGCTGGGCGTTCCCATTCCGATCATCCTCCTCCTGGCCATGTGCTCGCACAGTTGATGCGGGGGAGTTGTCATGGAAACCATACTGGATCCCCCGCGCGCGACGGTGACGGTGCGCCAGACTGACACGCCGAGCAAATCGACGGCTTCGTGGTCGGCGATCTTTGCCGGCGCGGTGGTCGCCATCGCCGTCTCCGTCGTGCTGTCCGCACTGGGCTCGGGATTGGGCTTCGCGGAGATCTCGCCGTGGCAGGGCCATGGCGTCACGGCGAAGACCTTCGCGGTCACGACGGCCATCTGGTTCATCATCATGCAGTGGCTGTCATCGGCCGTGGGCGGCTACATCGCCGGCCGGCTGCGGACCCGATGGCATGGCACCCACGCGCACGAGATCTTCTTCCGGGACACCGCCCATGGGTTCGTGACCTGGGCACTGGCGACGGTCGTGGTGGCGGGGGTGCTGCTGCTCTCGGTGACCAGCACCGTCGGCGGCGGCGTGCAGGCCGCCTCCACGGTGGCCGCGGGCGCCGCACAGAACGACACCGGCGCAAATACGGCCATCTACGCCTACGGCATGGACAAGCTGTTCCGACCGGCGGATCCAGCCAGTGCCAGTGCCAGCGCCAATGCCGCCCTGAGTGCCTCGCAGCCCGAGGTGCGCTCGCAGGTCGCACATGTCGTCGCCCAGGCCGTGACCACGGACGGCACTGTATCGGATGCGGACCGCGCCTATCTGGCGAGCCTGGTCGCGGCGCGCACCGGCGTCGCGGCGGATGAGGCGCAGCGGCGCGTGAGCGACTTCATCATGACCGCGAAGCAGGCGAAGGATCAGGTCAAGGCGGCCGCCGATGCCGCGCGCAAGCTTGCGGCCCGCACGGCGATCTTTGCGGCGCTCGCGATGGTCATCGGTGCCTTCATCGCCTGTATCACGGCGGTAGCGGGGGGCAGGCTCCGGGACGAGCATCCGTGATCGAACCGACCGCACCGGGGAGGATGCGAGTAAGCCGGCTGAGTGCGGGCCTGGTGCTGGTGCTCATGGCCTGCGGCCTGCTGCTGTATTTCGCGCACGTCGCCTTCATTCCGATCGCCCTGGCGTTGCTGTTCGCCTTGGTGCTGTCGGGTCCGGTGGAAGTGCTGCACAAGCACCGCGTGCCCCGCAGCGTCAGTGCCTTCGTGATCCTGGCGATCGCACTGGGCATCCTCAGCGTCGCCATGATGCTGCTGTGGAAGCCGGCACAGAACCTGTATGCGCAGGCCCCGACGACCATCAGGACCGTGAAGCAGAAATTCGAACCGGTGACGAAGGTCATGAGCCGGGTCGATGCGCTCGGCAATGCCGCAGGCAGCATTGCCACCAGCACCTCGGTGCGACCGGGCGCCCGCATTCCGGCGGCGACGGTGGTGCCGGCGAGCTCGGCGGGCTTCCTGGGGTCCTCGCTGGCCGCGGTCGGCAGCAGCCTGACTTTCGTCATTCTGACGCTGTTCCTGCTGACCGGGGGACCGCCCATGCTCGCGAGGATGGCGGCGGCGTTCGCCAGCGATCTGAACGCCTCCCGGGTGCTGACCATCATCGAGGCGGTGCGCAAGGAAGTCGGACGCTTCTATGCCGTGACGGCGCTCATCAATCTCGGGCTCGGGACGCTCACGGCTCTGGCGATGTGGCAGTGGGGCATGCCCACGCCCTACGTGTGGGGCATCGTCGCCGCGTTCCTCAACTTCATTCCCTACGCGGGCCCGACGACGACCCTGGTCATCATCACCTTCGTTGCGTCCATGACCTTCCCGCACCCGACGCGCATCCTCGCGGTGGGCGGCACGTTCCTGCTCTTCGCCCTGATCGAGGGCCAGATCATCCAGCCGCTGTTCGTCGGCCGCCGTTTGCAGATCAATCCACTGCTGATCTTTCTGGGGTTGTGGCTGGGCGGGCTGTTCTGGGGGATCGCCGGTGTGCTGCTGGCGACGCCGGTGCTGGTCGCCTTGAAGGTCATTGCCGAAAACGTGAGCAACGGACGTGCGGCACTGGAGTTCCTCGGGCCCAACCATGAAACGGCGGCCGCGGACAGACCCCTGCGCAGCCTCGTGAGTGCCGTCGGGGGCCGGCGCCGGGGCGATGGCCGACGCAAGACCGACCGCAGGCCGGAGGATGCCCTCCGCGAGGTGAGGACCTGAGCTGGGACCTGCTGCAGTGGCCGGCGATGCTCGTGACGGTGTGGGCCTCCTGGTATGTGGGTTCCAGCCGCCGCTGGCGGCGCAAGTGGGGATTCTGGCTGTTCCTGTGCAGCAATCTGATGTGGAGCCTCTGGGGCGTGTGGGCCCACGCCTATGGGCTGATCGTGCTGCAGCTGTTCCTGGCGGTGACGAACGTGCGCGGCCTGCTCAAGTGCGAACCCGATGCGGCACTGTAGGGAAACTCTTACCGCAGGACCTGTAGCGCACGGGACGGCGTGGCGGGCTGCAAGGCCTAGCATACGCCCATGACAGCGCAGTCCTGGCTCTTGCGACGCGGCGGGCCCGGGCATTGCGGTGTCGGAGGTAATCCGATTCAAACGCAACAAGGAGAAAGTGCTTGAACAAGTTAATCCTGACGATAGCCGCCAGTATGCTGTGCGGTGTGGCATTCGCCCAGGTCGGGACGACCGTGTCCGAGGGTGCCAAGGCCACCTCGCAGAAGGCCCAGGAGCTGGGCGACAAGGCCAAGGCTTCCGTGGAGTCCGAGCCGGACAAGGCGATCGACAAGACCAAGGCGCAGGTGCACAAGGCCAAGGCGCATCACCACGCGAAGAAGGCGAAGGAAGCCGCCCACGACGCCGGCGATTCGGCCAAAGATACGGTGAAGTAGCCTCCCTGATCGCTGCCGACAGCGGGCGACCGGCCCGCTGGCGTGCTCCCGTCCGGCCCCTATAATCAGGACCTGGAAGGCGGGGGGCGCGGGTGAGCGAGGACGGATCCACCGAGTCGGCCATCTGGCTGGCGCGCATCGAGCGCGGGCTGCAGCCGCAGGAGGGCGAGCAGCTGCGCGCGTGGCTGCAGTCACCCCGGCACCGGGACATCATCGTCAACGCCGCCAAACTCTATCACGGCCCCGATGTGGTCGCCGTGCTGGCGGAACTCGTGCCCGTGGGCTTCGGCAATCCGCCGCCGCCGATGCCCAAGCCGTCGCGCAAGTTTGCGATCGCGACGGCGATCTGCCTGGGGCTGGTGATGGCCGCCTTTCCCATCATGATCATCCGGGGCTATTCGCGCTACCGGCAGACCTCCGGAGCGCTGCCCCGCGATGAACAGATCTTCGATACCGGCGTCCGCGAGACCCGGACCATCCGCTTGCCCGACAACAGCCAGGTCATACTCAACGGACAGTCGCAGTTGTACGTGCTGTACGCGGGATCGGGGCGGGAGGCGACGGTGGGCCACGGCGAAGTCATATTCGACGTGACGCGCCGCTGGCCGCACCCGATCGTGGTGTTCGCGGGCGGACGCTACATCGTCGCGCAGGGCGGTCGGTTCGACCTGCGGGTGCTCGCCCCGCACGTCGTCGAGCTCACCGTGCTCGAAGGCAGCGTCACGGTGAGGGGCCTGCCGTTTCACCGGCCGGCATCACCCCAGGAAGCGCGCGACTTTGATCCCCGCGTATTTGCCGATGCCAGCGTCGGCCCCATGCAGCTCGCCCGGCTCGACGACACCGGCCTGACCCAGCGTACGCTGAGCGCGGCAGAGGTCCACAGCCAGTTGAGCTGGGAGCCCGAGCAGATCGTGTACGTCAGCCCCTGAGGCCGCCGCCCGTGGCGAAGTGACGCAGTTCCTCCGCCACGAATGCCAGGTCGCTCGCCTCCTGGATGGCGAGACGCATCTGCAGTTCCAGCACATCCTGCGGGATGGCGCTCTGGTAGCCCTCGAGGCACCGCGCCAGCGCGGCGCCCGGCGCCACCGCCTCGGTACGCGAGACCCGATAGGCCTTGACCACCAGTGCTTCGGCGGCTCCCGGCGTGAGCATGGCCGGAATCAGGGGCAGCATCTCCTTCAACTCTGCCTCCGTCACCGTGAGTTCGTAGCGTTTGGCCAGCGCGGCGATCAGCCCGCGGCTGTGTTCGGCGGTCGCCGTGGGCAGGATCGGTACCTTCAGATCGATCCGGCCCGGGCGCTTCAGGTCCACTTCGATCAGGTCGGGCCTCGATGAGCCCAGTACCCACACCACGTTGCCGCGGTTGTCGGTGTCGGCCATTTCCTGGGCGATCATCGAGTACAGCCGGCCCGAAAGGCCACTGTCCGCAATGCCCGAATCGCGCCGGCCGAGGGTCTGGTCCGCCTCGTCCACGAACACGATGCAACGGCCCAGCGCGTGGATCAGGCGGAAGATCTTCTCCAGGTTGGCTTCGCTCGAGCCGATCCACTTGTCGCGGAAGTTCTTCAGCTTCAACACCGGCACACCGGCTTCGCCGGCCAGGCACTCGACCAGGAAGGTCTTGCCCGTGCCCACCGGGCCGCACAGCAGGTAGCCCATGGGCAGCGCCTTGATGTCATTGATGCGCCACAGGGCGATGTCCTGGCGCAGCCAGTTCTTGAGCACGTCCTGGCCGAAGTAGTCGTCCAGGGTGCGCGTGGACTCCACGAATTCCACGAGCCCCGGCGCATCACGTTCGACCATCTCCTTCTTCAGTGCCGCGAAGTCATGGGATTCGAGGATCTGGTCGTGATGGGCCCGGATCCGGGTGATCTGTTGCAGCGTGTTCACCGACAGCCCGGTGATGGCCGCAGCCAGCGCCTGGAAATTCGTGGTCGCGGGAATGGTCCGGGGGAATTCCCGGTGCAGGGCGCGCAGCGCCAGTTCCAGATCGAAGGCGGAGGGCAGCGGGATCCGCACCAGCTTCACCTGCGGTGCGAACACCACCAGCGGGTCGAGGTCCGTCAGGTTGTCGGCGATCAGGAAACTCACGAAGGGCAACTGTGCGAACGGGCTGCTCAGCCCCCAGTCGCGGACCAGGCAGGTGAGACTGCCGTGCTGGAAACCCTGGCCATCGCTGGGCAGGAGCTGATCCGCGCCGCGCACCAGCACTGCGACGCTCGGGATCTCCTGACGCTTGACCGCCCGCAGGTTCGCCAGGTAGCGCGCGAAGCGGTTGATGAAGCGCACCGCCTCCAGCGGCTCGAGCGGCAGGTTGCGCAGCGAGGAGGGCACCCATGCCGCCAGATGCTCCTCGCCGCGCTCGACGGTGAGCCCGTTGCCCAGGTCGTAGGCCAGGATGACCTGCACCTCGGCCAGCAGCATGTGCTGCAGGTACCGGTCGATGCTGATGAGTTGGTCATTCACCGCCAGCCGATCGTGGACGTTGCCGAAGAGCACGCACTGGCCGCTCGCGCCGCTTTTGAAGGCAATCGTCAGTTCGGAGGCCCAGGCCGGAGTGTTCGTGGACATTTGCCGGCTTATACCATTTGCCGCGTGCTACCGTCGCAGCCATCGTGCTCACGCATTCCGCGATAGACGCCGCGACCGTGCAGGCGTACCGGGAGACCGAATACCGGGTGCTCGGCAGCATGCCGGCGGTGCTGCGCGTCGGTGCCCGATGCGCCGGACTCGAGGCCCTGCACCGGGCTCACGGCAGCACCTGCAGTGCCTTCGTGACGGCCTGCAATCCTTCCGGACGGATCGTTGCCGAGGACATCAATGCCCGGCGGCAGCGGGCGCTGGCTGCCGAGATTTCGCGGCGGGGCCTCGCGGCCATACCGGGCATCGGGGTGCACCCGGCCGGGGGCTGGCCCGGCGAGCCGAGCTTCCTGGTCCCCGGCCTCGCCCGGCAGGCGGCCGGAGAGCTCGGCCGCCTCTTCGAGCAGAACGCGCTCATCTGGTCCGGGGAGGATGCGGTACCGCAGCTGCTGCTGTTGCGTTAGCCGCTTACTTCTTCGATTCCTTGTAGTTGCCGGCGAACCCGGGATCGCACTCGTAAGGATAGACGTGCTGGCCGGGTTGGCGGCGCCAGGCGATGAAGCGCACGCCACGGTTCTCGAACATGGCCGGATCCTCGTATTCCTGGGTCGCCATCAGCACCTGGTGATCCGGGCTCAACCGGAAGCGCTCGGTCACCTTGATGTTGTCCGAATGGTTCAGGCCGTTGTTCGTGACCGTTGCCGCTTCCAGGTGCGTCGTCTCCACCACCAGGGTCGAGCCTTCCCAGTGACCGCTCGAGAAGCCGGTCGGGGAATGCGGATAGTCCGCTTCGGGCTTGCGGCCATCGAGGAAGATGATGCGCACCAGGTCGTAGTACTCGAGCTTCATGACGATGAAGACGTCGCTCTGGAAGATCTCGATGGGGAAGGGGCCCTGCAGTGCATAGACGATCGACGGGGGCTTGCAGGCATTCTCCGGCGTCAGCTGCTCCTTGGGACTCCACTTCCGGATCTGCGCCTGGGCGGCCGCCGTGGGAATCAGGCCACCGTAGTTGCCCGCCGGAAATTCCACGGGTCCCGTGTCGTCCATGAATACGGTGTTCGGTGGCACCAGCGCCATCAGCGACGGATCCCGCGGTACCTTCATATCCAGGTTCCAGAAACCGGACAGGTCCGGATGCACGGCCGCCGGCGCGGGCTGCGAGGCGGCAGCCACCGGCTTCACGGCACTTTGGGGGGAACACCCGCCGATCAGGAGCACGCAGGAGACCACGGCGCCCAGTTTCACAAATGCTGTCGTGCGCATGATCAACCCACCGGCTGGCCGACGGGGCTGCCATCGGGGCGATGCGCGGAGCGCAGCCGGATGTATCGGGTGCCGTCGCGGGCGGGCCAGCCCTCCAGCGTGACCTGGTCGCCGACATGCAGGCTTTCGGGGGTCCAGCCGCGGCGGCGCAGCACGGAAGGTGAATTGGTTTCGGCACGCCACACGATCTGCTCCTTGCCCTTGGGCACATCCAGGGTGATGACGCCGTGCGGATTGCGGAACTGGAAGTCGCGCACGACGCCTGTGATCTTGACGAGTTGCGAATCAGTGTTGAAGAACACTGCGAAGGAATGATGGGCGCCGGCCGGGTTCATGGCCGCAAGCCCCACCAGCAGCATCGCTATTGTCTCGGACCGCACGATCCCTCCCCCCCACCGTCGCCGCGGTTCGGCGCGGCGCGAGTTTAATGCATGTGTGGCCGGCTGGCATCCAGCCTCAGCTTGTACGTGGCCAGCACTGGATTTGACGCAAAGCCGGGTTTCGCAGTCAGATGCCGGCTGCGGTGTGGGGCAACATGGACGTGGAGAGGTTTCGATGCAGGTGAAGAAGCGCGCGATCGCGCAGGCCGCGCCGTTTCAGTTGTCGCTGCACGTGCGACACCCGTCGGTGGATCCGGAAGAGATTTCGCGGGAGCTGAGTCTGGAGGCAGTGGAATCGTTCCGCGCCGGGGAGCCGCGCGAGTCGCGCAGCGGTCTGGCGGCGACGGCGGTGCACGGTGAAACGTACTGGGTCGCGGTGGTCGACCCGATGGGCTGGTCGGCGCCGGCCATGCTGGCACGCAGGATGCCGGCCCGGGAAATCATGAGTTCGCTGCTGCCGCAGGAGGCCAAGGTGCTGCGCACCCGCTTCGGCCTGGATGAGGCCGAGACCACCCCCGGCAGCCTCGGCTGGGGCATCGTGCTGATTTGTCACTGCCTGTCGGTGCGCCATCGGGGTTTCATGAAGCGGCTGCGCGAACAGGGTGGCTCGCTGACACTGCTCGCGGCGATTCAGCCCGAAGCGCTGATCGGACTGCGGATCACGCCGGAAATGGGACGCCAGATGCACGATCTGGGACTGACGGTGAACATCGAACCGGCCAACAGCCGTGATTCGAACCCGGACCTGAACTGACTAAAGCTGGCGCAGAAGTCCGGCGATCAGCGGCGCCGCCATGACATTCACGATGCCGGTGAAGATCATCACCAGCCCGGCGATGGCCCCTTCCTCCTGACCGATCTCGAGGGCGCGGGCGGTGCCGACGCCATGGGCGCCCATGCCGAGCAGCGCGCCGCGGGCGAGGCCACTGCGCAGGGACAGCCGCGCCAGCAGCGCATCCCCGAGCGCCGCGCCCAGCACGCCGGTCAGCACCACGAACACCGCGGTCATTTCCGGTGATCCGCCCGGGTCGCGCGATACGGTCATGGCGAAGGGGGTGCTCATGGAGCGCGGCAGCAGGCTCAGCCGAACCGCCGGATCCAGCCGCAGCAGATCCGCCAGCAGCCAGCTGCTGACCATCGCCACGGTGCTGCCCACCACGACGCCGATGCCGAGCACCGGCCAGTAACGGCGGATGAGCGCGCGGCGTTCGTAGATCGGAACGGCGAAAGCCACCGTCGCGGGTCCCAGTACCAGGATCAGCCAGCCCGTGCCCCGGATGTACTGGGCATAGCTGGTGTGCAGGCTCAGGGCCGCGGCAATGAGCAGGCCGGGCGCTACCACCAGCGGCGACAACCACCACCTCGGCCAGCGCCGGTAGATGCGCCGCGCGAGCAGATACCCGGCAAGAGTCGCGAGCGACCAGAGCAGGGCCGTCACCAGGGGGCTATTCCAGAATGGCCGCAGGCTGTGCATGGCGTGACCGCAGGCGCATGCCCCATTCGACCGTGAGGGCGGTGCTGAACATCACCATGAGGGTGCTGCCGACGATCACCACCAGCACCTTCAGGCCCGTCAGGCCCAGGAATTCGGGGTGGGCGAGCAGCGCCACGACCGCCGGCACGAAGAACAGCAGCATTTCGGCCAGCAGCCAGCCGGCGCCGCGTGCCACGAATTTCGGGTCGAGCGCGCCCGAGGCCATCAGGGCCAGCAGCGCGAGCATGCCGATCAGGCCGCCGGGAAAAGTGCTGCCCGCCCAATGCGCGACGCCGCAGCCCAGGCCCCAGAGGCCCGAAATGAGCCCGATCTGGCCTGTGCGGCTGCCGGCGAGCGCTGCGAGGGCACGTTCTTTCAGGGCGTTCATCACAATTCCTCGAACGCCAGTGTAGTGGGCGCTCCTTCATGCATAAAATGAATTATAAGACTGCAAACCATTCGATTCAGGAATACCCATGGAACTCAGGACGCTGCGCGCCTTCGTCGAAGTGGTCCGCCAGGGCGGCTTTTCCCAGGCGGCCAAGGTGGTCTTCGCCACCCAGTCGACGGTGAGCAAGGCCGTGCGCCATCTGGAGGATGAGATCGGGGCGCCGCTGCTGGACCGCATCGGCCATCGCAGCACGCTCACCGCTGTGGGCGAGGTCGTGTACCGTCGCGCGCTGCGCATGCTCGCCGAGCGTGACGATCTCACCGCCGAACTCGACGATCTGCGCGGCCTGAGGTCCGGGACGCTGCGCCTGGGGCTGCCGCCGGTGGGCAGCAGCACGTTGTTCGCGCCGCTGTTCGCGACCTACCGGCAGCGCTATCCGGGGGTTGAGATCCGGCTGGTCGAGCATGGCTCGCACCGCCTGGAGGAACTGCTGCGCGCCGGGGAGATCGAGCTCGCCGCATCGCTGTTGCCGGCGGCGCGGGACTTTCACTGGCAGGCGGTACGCAGCGAGCCGATGACGGTGCTGATCCCGCGCGCGCAGGCGCGGCCCCTGCGGCGCACCACCGAGCTCACGGCGCTCAAGGAGCTGCCCTTCGTACTGTTCGAGGAGGGCTTCGCCATCAACCGCATGATCCTGGAGCTGTGCCGCAGGCAGGGTTTCGAACCCAAGGTCATCGCGCGCAGCAGCCAGATCGACTTCATCGTCGAACTGGTGAGCGCGGGACTCGGAGTCGCCTTCTTGCCGCGCATGATCGCCCGGCAGCAGGCCCGGGACAGCATTCACCTGGCGCAGCTGCGCGAGCCGGAAACGCGGTGGCAGCTCGCCATGATGTGGCGGCGCGAGGGCTACCTGTCGCACGCCGCGCGTGCGTGGCTTCACATTCTGGGAAAACCCTGAAGTTTACGTAAGCTTTGCGGGGAACCTTGCGGCAGTGCGGTGGCTCTAAGCCGTTTTGTCCGTAGAATGTCCAGATGAAGAATGGTTTTATCACTGCCACGCTGGCGGCACTGTTGCTGGGCGGGGTTCCCGCGCTGCAGGCGGCCGACAACGCGCCCTTCGATCTGACCGGACCTGAGCTTCAGGTGGACGTCACGCGAGGCTCGCGCACTCTGCCGGTGGCCGATGTGCCCAACCTCATGGCCGGCGATCACGTCGCCATCAAGGCCGATCTGCCGACGACCCAGGCCGCCCATTACGTGCTGGTCGTGGCGTTCCTGCGCGGTGCCACCAATCCGCCGCCGGAGGACTGGTTCTATCGCTGCGAGACCTGGTCCCGCAAGTGCGCCAAGGGCATCGATGTCACGGTGCCGGAGGAAGCCCAGCAGGTGCTGGTGTTCCTGGCGCCGAGCACCAGCGGGGACTTCAGTACGCTGCGCGATGCGGTGCGCGGGCGTCCGGGTGCCTTCGTGCGCGCCTCGCAGGATCTGAACCAGGCGAGCCTCGATCGCTCGCGCCTGGAGAGTTACCTGCAGGCGGTGCGTGCGCTCGACGAGGCGGACCCGTCGAAGCTGCGCGCGGCGGCGCCGCTGCTGGCCCGCAGCCTTGCCATCAAGGTCGACGACAAGTGCCTGCAGAAGATTCCGGAACTGCAGGCGCCGTGCCTGCTCGAGAACCAGGATTCGCTGGTGCTGAACGATGGTCACAGCACCTCGATCGTCGAGGCGCTGACCAACGGTCCGGCGAGCGACCTGGCCATGGAGGCGAGCTACACGCCGCAGCTGCGCTACGGCTACTACAGTCCCTACATCGCCTCGATCATCGACATCGGCCGCATCCTCGGCTCCTTCCACACCGCCCAGTACCAGTACCTGCCGGCGTTGCCGACGGCCCACGAGGACCACATGGAGCTGACCCTCAACGCTCCTCCTTCGTTCCACAATCCGAAATCCGTGCTGGTCACGGCGCTCCCGGCGATCGAGCAGCCGCAGCTGCCGCCGCTGCATGCGGTGGATCCGCAGGAAATCTACTGCGCGCGCAAGTCGGGCCTGGTGCTGCCGGTGGAAGGCGCACCGCTGGTGTTCTCCACCCATTACGTGCATGACGTGGCGCTGCGGCTCACCGGCGCCGATGGCCGGACGCTGGAGCTGCCGGCCGCGGCGGATGCCCGGCAGGGCGGCTTCGTCGTCGATACCTCCGCTCTCAACACGGCCAACCTCGGGGATTCGGTGGTCGGCACCCTGCACGGGTTCTGGGGATTCGACCTGTACCAGGCGCCCACCTTTCACCTGGTGAACACCCGCCAGGAACACTGGGCGCTGCCGCCGGGGGATCAGAGCGCGCTGGTCATCGGACGCGAAGGCACGGTGCACCTCACGGCCGAAAGCGTCGGCTGCGTCGACCACATCATGCTCAAGGACGGTTCGGGCAAGGAACTGAAGGTCGACTGGAAACCGGTCAAGCCCGATGCGGTGGAGCTCAAACTGCCGCTGGAGGATGCGGCGCCGGGCCCCGTCACGCTGCTGGTGTCGCAGTTCGGTGCGAAGGACAGCCAGGAGGTGGCGCTCAATACGTTCACCGAAGCGGCCCATCTGGGCGGCTTCGAGATCCACGCCGGGGATGAGGTGGGGACGCTCACGGGCACCCGCCTCGATGAGGTGGCGATGCTGACCCTCAACGGTATCCAGTTCGCGCCGGGGAGCCTCACGGGACCTGCGACCGCGGAGGAACTGCCGATGATGGCCCGGGACGTCCAGGCGGTCTCCGCGCTCAAGGGGGGCGATGCGGCCGCGGTCAAAGTCACTCTCAAGGACGGACGCACGTTCAGTCTCGCCGGGCGCATCGATGCGCCCCGGCCGAGCGTGGTGCTGGTGGCCAAGAACATCCAGGCCTCGCAGTCGGGCGAGGCCAGTCACATCGCGCTCAGTGATTCGGATCAGCTGCCGCAGGATTCGGTGCTGATGTTCTCGATCCGCACCATGATGCCCGAGGTGTTCTCGCGCACCGAGCAGATCGAGGTGGCCACGGCGGACAATGCCTTCACCACGCAGCTGTCCATCGGTGCCGGCACGTTGACGCTGGCCGATGCCCATGTGGCGGTGGCGACGCTCGATCCCGCCAAGGCATTCGGTCCGTCGGCCTTCGGCCCGCTGCGCTTCCGCGTGGTGGCCGATGGCGTACCGGGGGCGTGGGCGCCGCTCGCGACCCTGGTGCGGCTGCCGCGGCTGGCCGCGCTCGAGTGCCCGAGCACGGCGGAAGTGGCCTGCAAGCTCTCCGGGACCGGGCTGTACCTGCTGGATTCGATTTCGGCGGACCCGCAGTTCCACAATGCCGTGCAGGTGCCGGACGGCTTCCCCGGCACGACCCTGCCGGTGCCGCATCCGAATTCCGGGGAACTGTACGTGCGTCTGCGGGATGACCCGGTGGTCGTCAATGCCGCGACCCTGGGCACGCAGGTCCTGCCGCCACCGCCGGCCGCAACGCCGGCCGCGGAGTCCTCACGCGCCGCGGCCGCCGACAGCGCCCCCGTGGTCGTCGCCACGGGCTCCGAGAGCCATTAGGGCATGCTGCACAGCGATCCAGCGTCCGACAGGTGAACGAATTTCCGCTTCCCACAGGAAATCCACAGGTCATCCACAGCCGGGAGGCGTTACCATCCTGCCCATGGGCGTACTCAAGGCTCTTTGCACCTATCAGGTCGGTCAGCGGACCGTGCAGCTCTTCGAGCGCGCGGACGGGCACATCCAGTGGGTGTGCAACTGCGATGACTATGCCGTCTCCGCCGGCCTGGCCCAGGGCGCCTGGTGCAAGCACGTTGCCAAGGCGTCCGCGATCCGCTCCATCGAAAGGCTGACCGGCGCGCGGGTCGTGGCCCGCAACCGGGCACCCGCGGCGTCAGCGCCCGCGCAGGTGAAGGCGCCGGACAATGGTGCGCAACCGGAATTCCAGCCTACCTAAGGCGATGGCCGGCACGATTTTCGGCAAGATCATTGCCGGCGACATTCCCTGTCACAAGGTCTACGAGGACCCGCAGGTGCTCGCGTTCCTGGACATCGCGCCCTTGAGCCGCGGCCACACGCTGGTCATTCCCAAGGAACCCGCCGCCACCCTGGATCAGCTCTCCGACGAATCCGCCGCCGCCCTGGGCAGGGTCCTGCCGCGCCTGTGTCGTGCCGTGATGGCGGTCACCGGGGTTCGGGAATACAACGTCCTGGAGAACAATGGCGTCGGCGCCCACCAGATGGTCGCCCACGTGCATTTC
>Ga0335075_10005948_pt1 | contig 18840 bp, 16 predicted proteins | sample Lox_Sample_24_FD_206723 | JGI IMG/M metagenome (GOLD analysis project Ga0335075, IMG submission 206723) | Soil microbial communities from Loxahatchee National Wildlife Refuge, Florida, United States - Lox_Sample_2.4 | ecosystem: Environmental > Terrestrial > Soil > Wetlands | place: USA... | reverse complement strand
GCTCGCAGTGGCGCTGCGCCGTCGGCCTTGCGGTACTACGAGGGGCTCGGCCTCATCAGTGCGACGAGGACAGCCGGCAACCAGCGCCGGTATCCGCGGCACATGCTGCGCCGGGTCGCCTTTATCAGGGCCGGCCGTCAGCTTGGCCTTGAGCTGAGCGAGATTCAGTCCAGCCTCGCGCTGCTGCCCGAGGACCGCGCCCCGACGCGAGCCGAGTGGAGCCGGGCCGCGCGGAGCTGGCAGGCCAGGATCGATGCGAAGATCGCCGAGTTGCAGCGCATGTCGGAGACGCTGACGAGTTGCATCGGCTGCGGCTGCCTGTCGCTGCGCCGGTGCTCGCTGTACAACCCGGCGGACAAGGCAGGGCAGCTCGGCGCAGGCGCGCGCTGGCTGCTCGGCGATGAGTCGCCGGCTGAAGACTCAGGAGCCAGCTGACCCGCGTCGGTCAAGCTAACCGAGCACTCCAGGCGTCAGTTCTTGGTGGCGATGTAGTAGGTGTTGGCGATGTCGCCGTCGACACGCGCGACGTCGACGGAGGTGAAACCAGCTTCACTGAGCATTTGCAGTGCCTTCTGCTCACCCCACATCGCGCCCAGGCCCATCCCTCCGTCGGCGAGGGAGACGGTCATGCAGTGCATGCACGAGACCGTGTAGAAGAACGGGCCAAGCGGGTGGTCCAGGTTCTCTGACAGCTTGCTGGACGCGGCAATATCGACGCAGAGATAGACACCACCGGGGCGTAGTGCGTCGGCGATCCCGGCAAGCATCAGGTCCGGCCGGGCCTGGTCGTGGACAGCATCGAAGGTCGTGATCAAGTCGAACCGCGCTGTCTCCCCCAGGCGAGCCGCATCGCGCCTGGAGAACCGGACATTTGTCAGGCCGTTGCCATTCGCTTCAGCTCTCGCCGCTGCCAGTCCGGCGTCGGAGAAGTCGAACCCGACGAACCGCGAGCGCGGGAACGCCTCAGCCATCAGGTTGGCGGCATGCCCGGAGCCGCAACCCACGTCCGCAACGTCGATGCCTTCTGCTAGCCGGTCAGTCAGGCCGGGAACGAGCGGCAGCGTCACGCCGATCAGCGTCGCATCGCGAACGGCGCCACTGTCTTCAGCCATCAAAGCCTGAAACTTCGGGAACGACGAGTACGGAACTCCGCCGCCATGCCGGAAGCAGTCGACAACCTGGTCCTCGACCAGTGCGAGCAGACCCACGTACTGCGTCTCAATCGCAAGGTTGTCGGGGCCGGCAGCCCGGATGAGCCACTGGGCGTGATCGGCAGGCAGCGAGAAAGTCCCGGCAGCGCCGTCGTGGTCGACGATTCTCCCGGTGGTCATCGCGGCCAGCCACTCCCGGACGTACCGCTCGTCGAGCTCCGCTCTGGCAGCGATCTCAGCGCTGGTCGCGGCGGGCATCATGGCCATGATGTCGAAGAGAGCGGTACGGTGGCCGACGCTGACCATCAAGGCCAGCATGGCCTCATTCACCATGTGGACCATGCGCTCGGCGAAGTCCCCCGTGCCCGCAGCCCGTGTCTCTGCCATCCCGGCCTCCCGCGCTAGGCGATGCCCTTGCGCTCCTATCAAACCGGACCCGTGTTCACCGGTCAGGTTGCGGCCCGGGGACGGGCGCGGACGTGCATGCGCTCGCCCTGAGGCCCGAACAAGACGAGCAGTTCGGCGGGCTCCGGGCCCGCGCCGCCGAACCAGTGCGGGGTGCGGGTGTCGAATTCGGCCGCTTCGCCGGATGTCATGACGAAGTCAAGGTCAGCGAGTCGCAGCCGCACGCGGCCGGACAATACGTACATCCACTCGTAGCCCTCGTGCGTGCGCAATTCGGGCTCTGGCTCAGCCGGCGGGAGCAGCATTTTGTAGGCCCGCGGTCCGCCTGGTCGCTGTGTAAGCGGGATCAGGGTGCGGCCATGGCGGCGGACCGGCCGGGCACGCACGCGCGGGTCACCCGGCGGCGGCATGCCGACGAGTTCGTCGAGCGGCGCCTGGTACGCGCGCGACAGGGCCAGCAGCAACTCCAGCGTTGGCTTGCGGCCCCCCGATTCCAGTCGCGACAGCGTGCTCACTGAGATGCCGGTAGCCGCCGACACGCTGGCGAGGGTGCCCCCGCGCTGCTGGCGCAACGCGCGCAGGCGCGGGCCGACTGCGCCGAGCACACGGTCATCGTCCACGTACCTATTGCCGCTTCGGCAACAAGATTTGTCAAATCTGGTACCGCGAGCTCATTGTGGGCGCATGAACGAGAGCTATGACGTCGTCGTGGTCGGCGGAGGCGCGGCAGGGCTGTCCGGAGCGGTTGCGCTGGCCCGGTCCCGCCGCTCGGTACTAGTGGTGGACGCGGCCGAGCCGCGCAATGCCCCCGCCTCGCACGTCCACAACTTCCTCACCCGCGACGGCACGCAACCGGCGCAGATCTACGCGGCTGGCCGCGAAGAGGTGGCCAGGTACGGCGGCACCCTCGAGACCGGCCGGGTGACCGCGCTGAGGCGGGACGGCGAGCGCTTCGCCGTCCAGATCGGCGACCGGGTGGTAACCGCTCGACGGCTGCTGATCGCGACCGGTCTGCGCGATGAGCTGCCGGAAGTGCCAGGCCTGGCTGAGCGGTGGGGCATTGACGTGCTGCACTGCCCGTACTGCCACGGGTGGGAAGTGCGGGACCAGCAGATCGGCATCCTGGCCACCGGTCCCGGCGCGATGCACCAGGCACTGCTGTTCCGCCAGCTCAGCGAGCGCGTGACGGTGCTGGCCCACACCGGCCCGGAACTGACGCCCGAGCAGCGCGAACAGTTCGCCGCGCTCGGTATCGCGGTCACCGAGGGCACGGTTGTCCGGGTGGAAGCCGACGACAACGGCCTGACCGGGGTAGAGCTCGCCGGCGGCACCCGGGTGCCGCTGGACGCGCTGATCGTCGCACCCCGGATGACCGCGAACGCAGAACTGCTCGCGCCGCTCGGCCTTGCCCCCACCGAGGTGCTCCTGCACGGACAGGTCATGGGCACCCAGATGGAGGCCGACCCATCCGGCGCGACCAGCGTGCCCGGCGTCTGGGTGGCCGGAAACCTCGCCAGCGTCCAGGCACAGGTCATCACCTCCGCCGCCGCGGGACTGATGGCTGGCGCCGCAATCAACGCCGACCTGGCCGCCGAGGACGCCAAGCGCGCGCTGATGGCCGCCCACCGCGGATGAGCCGCCTCTCCGTCCCGCTGCTCAGGTGATCCGGCGAGAGCGCATCGCTGACTGCCATCGAGGGCCGTCCTTGCCGACACCTTCGAGTAAGTAGATTGACGACGCGTCGATAGTCTACTTATCATGCTGCAGGGGCAAGTCCGATGGGCTGGAAGGCAATGACGGCATGAGCGCGAGTGGTGCGGACCGTATCAGCACGTTCGAGCGCCATTGCTGGCTGCTGTTGCGCGCCTACCCGGCGGCCTACCGCAGCGAGCGAGGCGCGGAGATCATCGGCACGTTGCTGGAGACGACGCCGGAGGGCCGGGACTGGCCAGTGCCAAGAGACATCCGCAGCTTGGCTGCCGGCGGCCTGCGCGCCCGGGCGCAGCTCAACCGGCGTAACACCACGGCGGCGAACCTGCGCGTCGCCGTGCTTGTCGGCATTACTGCCTACTTCGCCTTCAACGCCGCCGTTCTCCTGCACTTTCGGCTCTCTGCAGGGGACCAGGTGCGATTCGCGCCGACTGAGTTGGCGCAGATCCTTGCCGCGACGTTGATCACGGCTTGTGCCTTGATCGCTTGGGTAAGCAGCCGCGCCATCGTGCTGATGGCTGCACTTCCGGCTGCTGCTGCTTGTGCCATCGCCGGACCGTGGGGCTACCAGCTATTCGGTTCTGAAGTCACAAACCTGGCATGCGTGGCGGCGGTGATCGTGCTGGCCGGCCGTGAGCGCCCGAGTCGACGGTGGCTGTTGCCGATCGGCGTGATCGTCCTCGCCGTGCTGCTACCGGTCACTAACTACTCGGGCGGCTTCGTGCTTGCCTGCCTGCTGCCCCTGGTCCTCGCCAGCATCGTGTGGTTCGCGGTCGACGCCAGGCCGGTTATCGCGCTGGCCGTCTTTGTTCTGGCGGCCTATCTGCCAGCAACGATTGACGACTTTTCGAGGAGCGGTAATCCTCAGGCGGGCGTGCCGCTGGCCATCTGTGGTGCCGTAGCGGCGCTCGCCATCTGGCGGCTGCGCCGCCGGTCAGTCAGCCGAACTCGCTGAGTATGGCGTCGCTGACCGCGGCCATGTGCCGGGCGCCGGCCGAGCGGGAGACCAGGCAGGCGGTCAGGTAAGCGACGGCGACGCCTCGCTCCGGGTCGGCCCAGCCGAGGCAGACATAGCTCCCGTTATGGCCGAAAGTGGTCCGGCTGGCAAGGGCGCCCATCGGTCCGGGCCCGCCGCCGAGCCGCGTGTGCCCGGCTCGCTCGCCGCCCAGCTGGAATCCTTCCGACCAGCGAACCGGCAGCTTCAGATAGCGGTCGACCTCGCCGTCGCTGGACGGCGAGGTCGCCTGACGGATCGTCTCGGGTCGCAGCACCCGTACCCCGTCAAGCTCGCCGCCGGCCAGCAGCGCCTGATATAGCCGGGCCAGGTCGTACGCGGTTGAGGACACGCTGGCGGCCGGGATGACGGCTTGCCGCACTGCCTGGCGGTTGATCATCAGCTGGGTAGCCAGCTCGGCCGGGCCGCGGCCGCCTATCGGGACGTGCCGGCGCCACTGCCCGGCCGGCAGCCCCAGGTAGCTATCCCGAAGGCCGAGCGGGCCGAGCAGTTCCGCCTGCAATACGTCGCGCACCGGCGCGCCGGCCACCCGCTGCACCAGCTCGCCGAGAATGAATCCGTAGCTGAGCACGTGATAGGCAGGCACCGAACCGGGCGGGAACGAGGGACTCGCGACCTCGAGCGCCCGCACAGACGCGGCCCAGTCGGTCATCATGAGCGCGTCGAGAGCGAAGCCCCGCACCACCGGCAGCCCGCTGCGGTGCTGCAGCACCTGGCGGATCGTGATGTCCTGCTTGCCGCCCTCTGCGAACTCCGGCCAGTGGGCGGCGACGCGATCATCGAGTGCCAGCTGCCCGCGCTCGGCCAGGAGGTGAACGAGCAGCGCTACGAACGGTTTGCTGGCCGAGAACAGGAAGAACAGCGAGTCGGGCCGGCAGCCAAACGACTCGTTCACCACAATTCGGCCGCGCACTGCGACGCACAGTTGCGCGGGGCTACCCCGTTCCCGGATGAGATGTCGAGCTTTTCGAAACTCCTCGTCGCCCGGGCTGGGCATGTCAGGCGGGCGCGAGCTTGCTGACGGCCTCGCCGAGGTCGACGCCAGGTACTGGCGTGATCGCGATGACGGGAGTGTCCAGCCCCGTCGCGTGGTACTCGGCCACCCTGTCCCGGCAGTGCTCAAGGGGGCCGTGGATGACCAGTTCGTCGACCAGTGCGTCAGGGATCGCGGCGAGCGCGCCCTTCCTGTCACCGGAGTTCCAGGCGGCCAGCATCGGGGCGATCACCTCGCCGCGGCCGAGCCACTGGTGGAATGCAGCGTAGACGGGCACGGTGAGGTAGGCCGCGATCATGCGCTTGCCGATGAAGCGGGCGGTATCGACGTCGGTGGTCGGGCAGACGAAAATCCGGGCGACGAGTTCGCACTCGGGGCCGGCCACGCTGCGCACCTTCGGGACGTCCGCCGGCGCGAGCCAGTTGGTGATCGCGATGCCTGCCTCGGCGGCCGCCAGCCTGACCATGCCGGGCCGCAGCGCTGCCAGCGCCAGCGCGGGCGGGATCTCCGGCGCCGGGTCAAGCCGGAAGCCGTCCACGGCAAACGTCTCGTACTGCCGGGTGACCTTGCCGCCGGCCAGCGCCTCGCGCAGGAACCGCAGCATGTCGCGCGAGCGCTGGTAGGGCTTGGAGAACGGAATGCCGTTCCACTGCTCGACCGCGACCTGGGACGAAGTGCCGATGCCCATGACGAACTTGCCGGGAGCGAGAGCGGCCAGCGTTCCGGCCTGCACCGCAAGGGAAACGGGCGCTCGGGTGTAAATGCCTACGATTGCTGTGCCGAGCCGGAGCTGCGGTGCCCACTGGGAGGCAAGCGTCAGCGGGGTGAAACCGTCTATCCCGTTCAGCTCCGCGGACCAGGCGTCGGTGTAACCGAGGTCCGGCAGCGCCGATATCAGCTGTTGCTGGTCTGTCAGCGGCACGCTGGACAGCGGCAGAGTGAGGCCCCAGCGGGCTTGCGATTCCATGGTGGCGAGTATGCCAGCTTGGGCGGCGGCGGCTTAGCGCTGAAAATGTGACCCAGATCACGCAACGGATACAGTGCGTGACAACGTCATAGCACTAAGTAATCGATAGGTGCCGCTCCACAGAGGCGCTGGAATCCACACCCCCCACCCCACCTGGAGGCTTGCCGTGACCAGGATGACCGTCAACGAAGCTGTGTGCGAAGCGCTGTTCGCCTCACCCCTGCAGCCCTCGGATGCTCTGACGGCTGAGTCTGTCGCAGACGCGATCGGCAGCACCGTGCGCCGGCTCGGGCCGGCTGGCTGCACCAGCCGTATGGCGGAGGAATACGGCGACCACCCCGACGAAGCAATCGACCGGATGCGCTGGGTCCGGGAACTGGCCGGCGACCTGTGCGGCTGCTCGTACTTCCCGAGCGCCGTTCCGGCGGTGACCGTGACAGCCGGCGCTGGACTGCTGCCGGTGCGCGAGGCCGCCTGAGAATCACGCCCCCCCGAGGTCTGGCCGGGTCTGACTTAAAGTCAGACCCGGCCAGTCTTATGTCAGGGTGAACCTCTGCCAGGTGAGCTGCTCTAACTCTGACGGTGCTGTCAGGAAGCCGGGGGCTGGCTGCGGCGATACAGTTCGCGGAGCCGTTCCGCGGTCTGGTCGTCAGCCGGGCTGTAGGTCGTCATCCGGGTGCCGAGGCGCTGGCCAAGCCACAGGTGCGTGTAGTTGAGCTTGAGCAGCCCCACCTCGGGGTGCAGGAACCGTTTGGTGAGGTTCTCCGGGCTGGCGACCTCGTGCCGCTCCCACAGTTCGGCGAACTCCGGTGACGCCTTGGTCAGCCTGGCCACAAGGCACTTCCAGGCGGGCTCGGCGACGTGCTCGGCCATGGCGGCGCGGTACTCAGCGACCATCCGCCGGGTGCCTTCCTCCCAGTCAAGCGTCGCGGCCCGGCAGCTTTGCACCGTGAACATGCGCCACAGCGAGTTCCGCTCCTCGAAGGGCAAGTCTGCGAGCGGGCCCATGAGCAGGTCAAACGTCTGGTTGTAGGCGAGGATGTCATAACGGCCGTTGCGGACACAGGCCGGGAACGGGTCGAGCTTGTCGAGCAGCAGCTGAGCCGTCGGCGTTAGTGAGCTGCAGTCGGCCTTGCCGCTGCCGTCAGGCGCGTCGGCGAGCCGGAACAAGTGGTCACGCTCGTGCGGGTCTAGCAGCAGCGTCCGGGCAACGGCGGCCAGGACCTGCGGGGAAGCGTTGATGTCCCGGCCTTGTTCCAGCCACGTGTACCAGGTGACGCCCACTCCGGCTAGCGTGGCGACTTCCTCGCGCCGCAGGCCGGGCGTGCGGCGGCGGGAGGCCGGCGGCAGCCCGACATCCTCTGGCGCGATCCGCTCGCGGCGGTTGCGAAGGAAATCGGCCAGCTCACGGCGACGGAGTGCCGCGATGTCGGCAGGCCTGCCGTCCCGCAGCCCCGCATCAGCCAAGGGCTGGGTCTCAGAAAGCGGCGGAACGTCCGCAAGCAGGGTCTGTTCGCTCATGTCTACTAGTATGCCCTCAACTTATGCTGTTGCCTAGTACTGTTGATACCAGTATAAGTGGGCTCTAGTACCTGGATAGGTTTATCGGCCAATCTAGCTACATGCCTTCCAACAGTTCTTCGGCCTTGGCCCCTTCGACTGCGGCTCCAAGCGATAGCGGGACTTTGCGTGCGGCGGCTGGCCGTCGCCAGCCCGGCCGCCACGGGGGCGGGCGCCACGGGCGTCAGCCGCATGAGCCGCAGGCGCTGACAGCCGCCGGGCTGACCGTCATCCTCGTCGGCGTGCTGCTGCCAATGATCGATTTCTTCATCGTCAACGTCGCGCTGCCGACTATCGACCACGACTTGAATGCCAGCCAGCCACTGCTCGAACTGGTCGTGTCTGGTTACGCGACGGCGTATGCGCTGCTGCTCGTGCTCGGCGGCCGGCTGGGCGACAGCATCGGCCGCAAGCGGCTGTTCCTGCTCGGCATGGCTGCCTTCACTGTCACGTCGCTGGCCTGCGGCCTGGCCCCAACCGCCGACGTCCTCGTGATCGGCCGGGTGGCGCAGGGAGCTTCGGCCGCCATGATGGTGCCGCAAGTGCTTGCGACGATCCAGGCGGCGACGACCGGTGAGCGCCGCGCCAGGGCGATTGGCCGCTACGGCGCGACAGGCGGCCTGGCGGCGGTCCTCGGCCAGGTGCTCGGTGGCGTGCTTATCTCCGCGAACATCGACAACCTTGGCTGGCGGCCGATCTTCCTGGTGAACGTGCCCATCGGTCTGGCCGGCCTGGTGCTGGCCCGGCGCTACGTGCCGGACACCCGGCATGGTGCGCCCGCTCCGATTGACGGCACGGGAACGATCCTGCTCGGACTGACCGTGCTCACGCTGCTCGTGCCGCTGACCGAAGGCGGGTCGGTGCGCTGGCCGGCCTGGACCATCGCGATGCTCATAGTCGCGCCGCTGGCGGCGATCGCGTTCATCCGCTACGAGGCCAGGGCCGAGCGGGCAGGCCGTACCCCGCTAGTGCCGCCGTCGCTGCTGCAGCATCGCAGCATGCGCCGTGGCCTGATGCTGGCGCTGCCGTTCTTCGCCGGGTTCGGCGCATTTATGTTCTGCTATGCGCTCCTGGTGCAGGAGGGCATGCACGCCAGTGCACTGACAGCAGGCCTTGGCCTGGTGCCCATGGCCGCCACGTTCCTGCTCGCATCGTTGTCGACGTCCAGGCTGCTCGCGCGGTTCGGTGCGAAAGTGCTTGCCGCCGGCGGCCTCCTGCAGGCGGTCGGCCTGGTCATCCTGGGCGCGACGGTCTACCTTGGCTGGCCGCACCTGGCCGTGGCGGAACTGGCGCCCGGTCTCGCCGTCGCGGGGCTCGGCCAGGGCCTGGTGATGAGCCCGCTGTTCGGCGTCGTGCTGTCGGAGGTGCCGCCAGCCTCGGCCGGCGCGGGTGCGGGGGTCCTGACGACCACTCAGCAGACGGCGCTCGCCCTCGGCGTGGCCACCCTCGGCAGTCTCTTCCTTGCGCTGGCAGGCGACGGGACGGGCGTCAGCACCGCGTTCCTGGTCGTGATCACGGTCCAGGTGGTGGTCGCGATCGCCGTGGCTGCCGGGGCCCGAGGGCTGCCGGGCTGGCGTACCCGGGTCGCGGTGGCTAACCGGGAACTGGCCGCGGCCGGCCACAGCTGAGCTCAGGTCGCTACGGGTCCGCGGGCGCCTTGTCCGCGGGCCCGCTGGCGCGTCGGCCGAGGCGTCCGCGCGCCCGGCCCAACCGATTCGGGACTTTCGCTGTCTTAGTGCGTGCAACATGACCGCATCGAGCTAAGGCAGGATCAATGAAGATTAGCCGGATAGTGGCCACGATCACTGGGCTGGCGCTGGCCAGCACCGGCGTGCTCGCCGCCACTGTTGGGACCGCTAGTGCGCAGGCGGGCGGGCCGCCCGGCGGCCCCGTTCCGCGCGGCTTCCGGGTCGCCTCGGTGACCTTCGTGTCAGCGAGCGACGGCTGGGTGCTTGGCACCACCAAGACTTGTGCGCACAAGCCGTGCACTTCGGTGCTGCGCACTACCGACGGCGGGCGGTCCTGGGCCGGGATCCCCGCGCCGAAGTACCAGCTGGCGCGCTACAACCTGGCGGCCGGCCTGGAGCGGCTGCGGTTCGCCGACACCCTGGACGGGTTCGCCTACGGCTCGCAATTGTGGGTGACGCACAACGGCGGGTCCAGCTGGCACCGGGTCCGGCAGGTTCCGGGCTACGTGACCGACGTCGAGGCGTCAGCCGGGGTGGTTTACGCGGTGACAGCGGTGAATAAGTTCGGCACAGAACTCGTCTACTCCAGTCCGGCTGCCAGCGACTCGTGGCACCGTGTCGCGGGGCTGCCGAAGACCGCTGGGCCGGGCTACCTCGGCTCGATCACCCTGCACGGCAAGGCTGGCTGGGTCATCCTCGGCGGCAAGCTGTACGCCACGCAGAACGGATCGCGCTGGACGAAGGAACGCTTCACCTGCCCGGCCGGCTACGGCATCACCAGCGTCGGTGCCTACAGTGCCAGGCAGGTCACGCTGCTGTGCGTCGGCAATCCCGGGCTGGGTTCCACTTCGAAGCTGGTGTTCGCGTCGAGCAACGGCGGCGCTCATTTCACTCAGGTCGGCGTGGCGCCACGGGGCGGGGACGGCGGGCTGCTCGCCGAGCCCACTCCGCGGCACTTGTTCATCGCCACCGCGTCCGGTGCGACCTGGCTGTACGCCAGCACTAACGGTGGCCGGCGCTGGAACCACGGGCTGACGCTCGACGACGGCGGGCTGGGCTGGAACGACTTCGGCTTCACCACGCCGAGCCAGGGCGTTGCGGTCGAGGGCACGGCACCCCTAGGTCTGACCCGCCTGTGGCTGACCAGGAACGCGGGCCGGACCTGGCACGCAGTGAAGTTCTAGCGGGTAAGGGCAACCGTCGCGCCGGCCGGATCGACGAGCCGGTGACATCCGTCGGCTGCCGGGAACTTCGCTAGCTGCCCGCGCACCCGCGCCTGCGGTCCGCCGGGTCCGTGCAGCACCGTCCCGTCGGCCTCGCTCGCGACCAGCTCGTCACCCACCCGCAACAGGACGGCGCCGTCCCGGCCTGCCGACAACGCCGTGCGCCCGGCCGCGATGCCTTCGAGCACCGCGGCCGGGTCGGCGTCCTCGGCAGCCACCCAGGTTGTCGGAGAGCCGGGCGGAGCGTCCGACCCCGGCTGGTGCCAGTCGCTGCCGCCGACCGGGATGGCGGCCGGAGCCCACATCTGCCACCAGCTGAGCGGCAACGTCCACCGCAGGTCGAGCCAGCTCCAGTGCCACACTTCCAGCAATGGTGGCCGCCGCTTCATCGGGGCGGTCCAGCTGAGTTCCCCGCCATACGGGTGGTTCACTGACAACAGGCCGCCAGCCCGTTCACAGGCGTCCAGCCAGTCGTCCGGCGGCGTGCGAAAGTCGATCCAGCCCACATCGCCGAGCGCATTCGCATGGCCGGCTTCGGTCGTGACCTCCTGGCCCGGCAGCAACGTGATGGCGTGCGCGGCGGCGGCGGCCGGCAGTTCGGCGTGATGGCTCACCGTGTTGTGGTCGGTGACCGCGATGAATTCCATACCCCGGCCGGCCGCGAACCTCGCGAGCTCGGAGACGGTCATCACGCCATCTGAGTGAACCGTGTGAGTGTGCAGGTCGCCGGCCAGCCACCGGTGTCCTGGCAGCGCGGGCAGCACCCGCCGGGCTGGCCGGTCGTTCAGCGGAGGCATGCTCTCGGGCGGATCGTCTGGCGACAGCTCGCCCGGCGTGGTGGACACCTCGATCGTCACCCGGTAGTCCGCGCCGTCCGGCGGCAGCCGGTGCAGGCCGATCATCACCTGCCACAAGCCGTTCTCTGGCTCCCCCGGAAGATAGCCAGGGGTTGCAGAGTCGGCGGCAATCACGAAGGCCCGGCGCGCGCTGCCAGACCAGCCGCGGAACCCGGCGCTGCCCAGACAGCCGAGATCCATGATCGATCCGGACCGTTCGTAGTCGAGTTCGACCCGCAGTCCGTATGCGCCATGCGGGACCTCGAACGGCAGGTAATGCCATGGGGACCCGAACCGGTCCTCTAACGTCCACCGGCCCGCGTGCCGTGTGATGATCATGCGTTCATCTGATCAGATCGGCGCCGGCGAGCGGACGACGGGCTTGGCCAAGCGAATTCAACGCGCACGTCGCGCACTACCATCCGCAGAGTGGACCCGATTCTTGGCGACTGCTCGCTGGCGAAGCTCCGCGCTCGCACAAGTCATAAATGGCGGACCTACCCGCCCGACGTGCTACCCGCGTTCGTCGCCGAGATGGACTTTGACCCGGCCGAGGCGATAAAGGACGCGATCAGGGCAGCGGTGGCCGCTGGCGACCTCGGTTACCCGCACAAGGGCGACCTGGGCGAGGCGTTCGCCCACTTCGCAGGCGACCGGCTGGGCTGGTCACCGGACCCGGATCTGGTGTTCGCCATCCCGGACGTGATGACGGGCATCACCGAAGTTATCCAGGCACTCGTACGGCCAGGCGGCGGCATCGTGATCAACCCGCCGGTGTACTCGCCGTTCTTCTTCCGTACGCAGCTAGCCGGCCGGCGGATAGTCGAGGCGCCGCTAGCGGTCTCGCCTGGCGGCAGCTACGACCTCGACATGGACGCGCTCGACCACGCGCTGACACTGCCAGGGACAGGTGCGTATCTGCTATGCAACCCGCACAACCCGGTCGGCCGGGTCTGGACGCGCGAGCAGTTGATCTCGATCGCGGAGCTAGCCGACCGGCGCGGCGTGCCGCTACTGGTCGATGAGATTCACGCACCACTGGTGCTGGCTGGCGCGCGGCACGTGCCGTTCCACACCATCGACCATCCCGCCGCCCGCGGTGCCATTGTCTTCACCTCTGCGTCCAAAGGGTGGAATATCCCGGGCCTCAAATGCGGCATCGCCGTAGCCGGAGACGGCGAAGGCGCCGCGATCCTGACGCAGCGCTGGGATGCGCTGCTGGCCAGCCACCTCGGCGTGCATGCGTCCATCGCGGCACTGCGCAGAGCCCGGCCATGGCTTGACGCAGCCGTCGCGCAGATCGACGAAAACACCAGGCTGCTCGCGGCCCTGCTAGCCGAACAGCTCCCGGCGGTCAGGTACCAGCGCCCGCAAGCCAGCTTCCTGGCCTGGCTCGACTGCCGCGACCTCGGGCTCGGCCACGACCCTGCCGCGACGTTCCTGACCGTTGGCAGGGTCGCGCTGAGCCCAGGTCAGGACTTCGGCGTGCAGGGGAACGGCTTTGCCCGGCTGAACATCGGCACCTCGCCGGAACTTGTCACGGACGCGGTTCGCCGCATGGCTGCCGCCGTAACTGCCCACGAGGCCGCGCAGCGCTGAGTCAGACGCGGATGGTCGCTCGCGCGGTCCGGTAGAGACCCCGCGGATAACACTCTTCACGACGAGACAGGACACACCTGGTCAGGCGCCTTGTTCCGTGCGAATGTGTAACCGAGTCCCTCGCCCAGGTAGCAGTTGGAGGGGTCACTTATGGGCCGGGATGTCCCGTCCATCACGGTTAGTCAGGAAGATCGCCGAGCTTACCGGGAGAAGGTTCGTCAATGCCTTGACGTTTTTGCCCGGATGCTGCGCGAGTCTAGGTTTGAAACCGAGCCAAGGCAGGTCGGCCTGGAGATCGAGCTGGACCTAGTCGACTCCGACGGCACGCCGACCATGACTAACACCGCAGCTTTGGCTGCCATCGCCGATCCCAGCTTTGCCACCGAGCTCGGCCGGTTCAATCTGGAGATCAACGTCCCGCCTAGGCAGCTGACTGGTGATGCGCTCAGCGCGCTCGAGCGAGACGTCAGCGGCAAACTTGCGCGTGCTGCCGCCCGGACTCTCGGCACCGGCAGCCGCCTGGTCATGGTCGGCATCCTCCCGACGCTGCGGCAGGGCGACGTTACCGATGACGCGATGTCGGCGAACCCCCGGTACCGGTTGCTGAACGAGCAGATGATCGCGGCTCGCGGTGAGGACATGCGGATCTGCATCGACGGCCCGGAGCGGCTCCTGACGCATGTCAACACGATCATGCCCGAGGCCGCCTGCACAAGCGTCCAGTTCCACTTGCAGGTAAGCCCGGAGGCGTTCGGAAGCTATTGGAACGCGGCCCAGGCGGTGGCCGGCATCCAGGTGGCACTCGCGGCTAATTCGCCGTACCTATTCGGCCGCGAGCTCTGGCGGGAGACCAGGATCCCGCTGTTCGAACAGGTCACCGACACCAGGCCGGAGGAGCTTCAGCAGCAGGGTGTCCGGCCGCGGGTGTGGTTCGGCGAGCGGTGGATTACCTCAGTCTTCGACCTATTCGAGGAGAACATCAGGTATTTTCCCGCACTGCTGCCGCTGCGCGAGGACGAGGACCCGGAGGCCGCTCTGGATCGCGGCGAAGCGCCGCAGCTTGCCGAGCTGACCCTGCACAACGGCACGGTTTACCGGTGGAACCGGCCGGTCTACGCGGTTCACGATGGCCGCCCGCACCTGAGGGTCGAGAACAGGGTGCTGCCGGCCGGGCCCACGGTCGCCGACGTTCTCGCCAACGCAGCGTTCTACTACGGCCTGGTGCGCGCGCTGGCAGAGACCGAGCGGCCGGTATGGACGCAGATGTCATTTGCGGCTGCCGCGGACAACTTGGTCGAGGCGTCCCGGCACGGGATCGACGCCAGGGTTTATTGGCCAGGGATAGGCGAGGCACCGGTCACTGAGCTCACACTGCGGCGGCTGCTGCCGCAAGCATGGGAGGGCCTGCGCCAGTGGGGAGTCGACTCCGCTGATGCGGACCGGATGCTCGGGATCATCGAGCAACGCTGTCTTACCGGCCGGACTGGCGCGACCTGGCAGGTTGAGACGGTGCAGCGACTTGAACGCGGCCAGGCCGACCGGCGCGGTGCACTGCGCCGGATGACCCAGGGATATATCGAGCGAATGGTCGCTAATCACCCCGTGCACACCTGGCCCGGCCTCTAACGCTCGGTAGCTTTGCGGCTCCGGTGAGTGGGCATACCAGACTCGCAAAGGTCCCGGAAACGCTAATCGGGGGGTGGGACATGTCGGTCAAGCCGACGGCAACAGAGGCCGAGCCAGGCGCCGGACAGTCGCAACCCGGGCGCCGGCACGCTTGGCCGCAAATAGGGGCACCGGGACGTGGCGGCGGTGCCATGCTCGACACATCGATGGCGCGTAGGCTCGGCGCGGAGCTTATCGGCACGGGTCTGCTGGTGTTCTTCGGCGCGGGCATGGCCACGGTCACCCTCGGCTTCCGCGCTTTCGGCAGCAGCGTCGCCGCCGGCATCCTGCTCATAGGCCTGACGTTCGGGCTCGTGCTGCTTGCCCTGTTCGCTCTGATCGGTCCTATATCTGGTTGTCACGTCAACCCGGCGGTGTCGTTCGGTTTCTGGCTGGCCAGGCGGATGACGCTCATCGAGATGGTGGGTTACTGGGTCGCCCAGATGATCGGCGGTCTGCTTGGGGCCCTGCTGCTGTGGGCAGTCATGGTCATGTCGCCGTTCTACTCGAGGTCGAGGATTGGTCTCGGCGCTCAGGGCTACGACGGGGCTTCACTGCTGCACGCCTCGGCCGGCGGCGCGTTCCTGATCGAGGTGATCGCGACCGCAGCGCTCGTGCTGGTGACTTTGGGGGCCACGCGAACGGAAGTCACTGCTCGAGTGACCGGGGTCGCTGCCGGTTTTGCGCTAGCCGTGGCCAACTTCCTGGCCATCCCGATCGATGGCGCATCGATCAACCCCGCGCGTAGCTTCGGCCCGGCCATCGTGGTTGGCGGGCTTGCTCTGAGTCAGCTCTGGCTATTCCTCGTCGCTCCGCTGGTGGGCGGGATACTCGCCGCAGGCGCCTTCGTGCTCTTCGGCCGGGCCTACGAGACGGGCGCTGCCAGGGCAGCAGAGCCTGCGACGACGATGGCGGCCGCCGAAGAAGGCGTCCCAGCGCCGGCTGCAGGCAGGGTGACGACGACGCCAGACATGCCGCCGGGAACGCAGCGGGTCGTGAGCGGCGGCACGACGACCGAAGGCGGCGCCAGGCAAGCGGGCCAGGGACCGGCGACGGGCCAGGGACCGGCATCGGGTCAGCAGCCGCCAACCGCGCCCGGCCGCAGCGCTAGCGCGACGCCGCCCGAAGGCAACCGGTTAAAACAATCCGCCGCAACGGGCGGGGGTGGTGAGACGATCGGGTAGTGAGTCAGGTCGACACCACCGCGCAAGCACCGCAGTTGCGGCTCAGCAGCGCACGCGGGCGCTGGGTACTGGCGGCCACCGTCATGGGTTCCAGCATGGTGTTGCTGGACTCGACGGTCGTCAACGTAGCGTTGCCCACTATCGGGCGGCATCTGAGCGCCTCGCTCGGAGGCCTGCAGTGGACAGTCACCGCCTACATACTGACGCTGGCCGCCCTGATCCTGCTTGGTGGCTCGCTGGGCGACCGGATCGGGCGGCGCAAGGTCTTCCTGACCGGCGTCGTCTGGTTCGCGCTAGCTTCGGCACTGTGCGGGCTAGCGCCCGGCATCGGCGTACTCATCGGCGCCAGGGTGCTGCAGGGTATCGGCGGCGCGCTTCTTACGCCGGGGTCACTCGCAATCATCCAGGCGACTTTCACGGCCGACGACCGGCCGCGCGCCGTCGGTGCCTGGTCAGGGCTCGGCGGAGTAGCCGCAGCGATCGGCCCGGTACTCGGCGGCTGGCTGGTACAGACCGCCGGGTGGCGGTGGGTGTTCTTGCTGAACCTGCCGCTAGCCGCAGCCGTGGTGGCGGTGACGGCGCGACATGTTCCCGAAAGCCGGGATTCCTCGGTGCAGGGCGGATTCGACGTGGCGGGCGCCGTGCTCGCGGTGCTGGCACTTGCCGGCATTACCTATGCGCTCATCGAGGCACCGGAGCGGTCGAGCCGGGCCGCGATCGTGGCAGCGGCGGTGCTCGGCGTCGCCGCTGCCGCGGGCTTCGTACTCATCGAGCGCCGCCGCACCCGGTCGCCGGAGCGAGTGGCGCCGATGCTCCCGCTCGACGTTTTCGGCTCCCGGCAGTTCACGGTGATCAACGTCATCACGTTTCTCGTCTACGGCGCGTTCGGCGGCTTGCTCTTCCTGCTCGTCTTGCAGTTGCAGGTGGTGTCAGGGTTCTCGCCGCTGGGGGCCGGCTCCGCGCTATTGCCCGTGACGGTGCTGATGCTGGCGTTGTCGGCCCGGTCGGGGAGTCTCGCCCAGCGATTTGGCCCGCGCTGGCCGATGGCCATCGGCATCACCGGCCTCGCGATCGGCATGCTGCTGATGACGCGGATCGGGGTGCGTGCAAGCTACGTCGCAGACGTACTGCCAGCTGTCGTCGTGTACGGCCTCGGTCTCTGCCTGACCGTCGCGCCGCTGACCGCGACTGTGCTAGCAAGCGCGGACGTACGGCATGCCGGGGTCGCTAGCGGGGTGAACAACGCGGTGGCACGGGCTGCCAGCCTAGTGGCCGTCGCCGCGCTCCCGGTGGCCGTCGGCCTTGGTGCAGCGAGTTACCACCAGCCACCACGTTTCGATCACGGATTTGACCTAGCGGCCATTGGATGCGCAGTGGTGCTGCTAATCGCTGCGGCACTTGCGGCGTTCTTCGTAAACAACGATGTACTGCGGCCGGAGGGCGCGGTGGTACAGCCCGAAGCCCATGTCAGTTGTACGGTCAGCGCGCCGCAGCTTCAGCCAGCCCCGCCCAGGTAGGCAGGCACACTAAGCAAACACCGCTGGTCAGGCGTCCAGGCCGAGGGTGAAGGTGGGCTTCGGCGAGGTCTCTGGCAGCCGGTGCTCGTCGCTCAGGCGGCGGACCGCGGTGCCGGTGGCCAGGAACTCTGTCGCGTGCTCGCCCCAGACGTGGTTCTTCACCTCGACTGTGACGCCGACGATGCCGGACGACTGCACCTGCGTAGCCTCCGCCTGCATCCGCTCGAGCGCGAGTTCGCGCGCCTCGTAGACGCCCTGGGTGAACTGGAGCATCTCCTGGTTCTGCCCGGTCTGGCGCAACGACTGCATCGCGCTCTGATGCGCGATGTGGTAAACGCACGTGCCGAGCACGAACGCCACCGGAACTGCCCCTGCTGCGAGCAGCCGGAAGAAGTCCTGCGCGGACAGGTCGGAGGTGAACGCTCGTCCATCCGGAGCCCGGTGCGCTCCGGTCCCGCCAAGGTGACGGACAGCCGTACCGGTCGCGACGAACTCCAGGCAACTCTGGCCCCACGCGTACATCTGCATCCGCAACTGCACACCGACGATGCCGTCGGCACCGAGGTGGTCGGCTTCAGACCGCATCCGGGCCATGGCGAGCTCACGCGCGTTGTACATGGCCTGAGTGAGGACCTGAAGCTCCTGGTTCTGGTTCCAGCGGCCAATCTGCAGGCCAACGTGGTAAATCGAGGAGCCGACGACGAAGCCGAGCGGCTCGAATCCGGCCTCGCCCAGCAGGACGTACTCGGAGACCGACAGGTCGGAGGTGAAGACGCCGCCCGGACTCGCGCCGGCCGTCTGAGCAAGTCGGCTATCGGCGGCCTGCGGCTCCCAGGTAGCTGCGCTCTGGTTGGACTGATTGGAGAACAGTGGCACGGCGGGCGCCTCCCCGATTTTGCGGCTAATGGCCACTGGCAGCTTACTGCGGGCGGGCTAGCGCAGACCCAAGACCGTCAGCAGTGCTTCCTCGATGCCCCACTGCTGTTTACTGCCAGCTGGCAGTCGCGCCGCCCGGCTCTTTGGCCGGACGCACCTCGACTTCCAGGTCGGGCCTTAGCAGACCGGATTCGGCGTCGAGCTGGTATGAGCGCAAGTCGGCCTCGGTCAGTTGCGGCGGCACGAGCGCGCGCGGCCACAGTTTCCTGACCCGGACCACGTCGAATTCGGTCAGGTACAGCGTGATCTGCGCCTGCAGGTAGAGCCAGGCGAGCAGGCCGAGCACGATGCCGAAGGTTCCGTACGCGGAGTTGCTCGCGTGCTTGACGAAGACGCCTCCGATGAGCTGCAGGATCTGCCATGCGATGGCAGCAAGGATCGCGCTCAGCC
>Ga0335075_10005947_pt1 | contig 18841 bp, 15 predicted proteins | sample Lox_Sample_24_FD_206723 | JGI IMG/M metagenome (GOLD analysis project Ga0335075, IMG submission 206723) | Soil microbial communities from Loxahatchee National Wildlife Refuge, Florida, United States - Lox_Sample_2.4 | ecosystem: Environmental > Terrestrial > Soil > Wetlands | place: USA... | reverse complement strand
TGCTGCAGGCCATCGGCCTCGCCCGCGGGCGCGATGTGTACATCGCCAACATCCTCAAGAGCCGGCCGCCCGGCAATCGCGATCCGGCGCCGGCCGAAGTGGCGGCCTGCCTGCCGTATCTCGAGCGGCAGATCGAACTCATCCGGCCACGGCTGATCCTGGCGGTCGGGCGCATCGCCATGCAGAACCTGCTGCAGACGCAGAACAGCCTCGGCCGCATGCGGGGCCAGGTCCATACCTTCGGGGGACTTAAGACCCCGCTGATCGTGACGTATCATCCGGCTTATCTGTTGCGCAAGCCGGAGGACAAGCGCAAGGCGTGGGAGGACCTGAAGTTCGCCCGCACCGTGTTCGCCGGGCTTGCCTGAAGGACCCCCGACATCCCCTATGGCCACTGCCGCCGACCAGTTCGCCCATCCCGATCTCATCATCCGCGCCATGCGCGATGTCGATGTCGCCGAGGTCATCAGCATCGAACGGGCCTCCTACCAGTTTCCCTGGACCGAGGGCATCTTTCACGACTGTCTGCGGGTCGCCTACCTGTGCCGAGTGGCGGTGCAGGATCAGCGCATCATCGGCTACGCGGTCATGAGCATGGGTGCCGGCGAGGCGCACATCCTCAATCTCTGCGTACGTGAGGACGGGCGCCGGGCGGGCGTGGGGCGGACACTGATCCGGTATCTGCTGGATCAGGCCGAACGCGCCGGAATGCTCGAAGCCTTCCTCGAGGTGCGGCCGTCGAATGCCGTTGCGATCCGGCTGTACCAGTCGCTGGGCTTCGAGCAGATCGGCACCCGCCGCGGTTACTACCAGGCCGTCGGCGGCCGCGAGGATGCCGCTGTCCTGCGGCTGCGGCTCGAACCCTTCGAACGTTGATGCAGAGCGTTCACACGGCCTACGAATGGTTCGACCCCTGGTTCGTACTCATCCTGTCCTTCGCCTGCGCGGTATTCGCCTCGCTGCACGCCCTGTTGACCAAGCCTGACCCACGCAGCGCCTTTGGCTGGATCGCGATGTGCTGGCTGTTTCCGCTCGGCGGCGCAATCCTCTACGGACTGTTCGGCATCAACCGGGTACGCGCCCGGGCGCGGCAATTGCGCGGCGACCTGGGTAATCCGCGAACGCCGGTCCGCGTGCCGCGGGACGATGCGCCGGAGGATCACCTGATGCGCATCGGGGATGCCGTCACCCAGTGGTCGCGAATCGACGGCAATGCCATCGAGCCGCTGGAAAACGGCGAGAACGCCTTTCCGGCGATGCTGCGCGCCATCGCCGCCGCCGAACGCAGCGTGTGGCTGGCCACCTACATATTCGAGACCGACCCGGTCGGCCAGGAGTTCATCAAGGCCCTCGCGGCGGCCGCGGCCCGCGGCGTACAGGTCCGGGTACTCGTCGACGGCGTCGGGGAGTGGTACAGCTGGCCGCACGTGGTGCCCGCGCTGCTGCGCGCCGGCGTGCAGGCGCGACGCTTCCTGCCGCCGCGGCTGCTGCCGCCCCGGCTCACCCTGAACATGCGCAACCACCGCAAGCTGCTGCTCGTCGACGGCCATACCGGCTTTCTCGGCGGCATGAACCTCGGTGGCCGCGAGGTCGGCAAGACCGGCGCGCGGCGCATGGCGGACCTGCACTTCAAGGTGTGCGGGCCGGTCCTGCAGCAGCTGGGAGAGGCCTTCGGCATCGACTGGCTGTTCGCGGCAAACGAAGCGCTGAAGGTACCCGAGGCGTCCGGCGCCTGCGGCGAGTGCACCTGCCGGGTCATCACCGAAGGTCCGGACGAGGACAACGACAAGCTGGTGTCGGTGATGCTCGGCGCCGTTTCCATGGCGCGCCGGCAGCTGCTGATCATGACCCCGTATTTCATTCCGCCGCCGGAGCTCAGTTCTGCCCTGCAGTCCGCGGCGCTGCGCGGCGTGGATGTGACGCTGGTGCTGCCCGAGCGCAGCAACCTGCGGTACGTCGACTGGGCCTGCCGGCGCTGGCTCACGCCGCTGATCGAGCGTGGCGTGCGCGTCTACCTGCAGCCGGCGCCGTTCGCCCACACCAAGCTGCTGGTGATGGATGGCGCCTATGCGCAGATCGGCTCCGCCAATCTCGATCCGCGCAGCCTGCGGCTGAACTTCGAGATCGCGCTGGAGGTATACGATCCGGCGACCTGTGCGTGGCTGAGCCGCTACATCCTCGAGGCCCGGGACCGCTCGGCGGTCCTGACGGCCGAGGCGCTCTCGACCCTCAGCGGCGCGGTGCGTCTGCGGGACAGCCTGTGCTGGCTGCTCTCGCCCTACCTATAATGCCCGCCTTGTTTTTTGGCTGCCGGGCACCCGAGACGACATGACATCCACTCTAGAGCAGCAAATCAGGCGCAGACGCACGTTTGCCATCATTTCCCATCCTGACGCCGGCAAGACCACGCTGACCGAGAAACTGCTGCTGTTCGGGGGCGCGATCCAGATGGCGGGCACCGTCAAGGGACGCAAGGCGACCCGGCACGCGACCTCGGACTGGATGCGCCTGGAACAGCAGCGCGGTATTTCCGTCACTTCCTCGGTGATGCAGTTCCCGTTCGGCGACTGCATCGTGAATCTCCTCGATACCCCGGGTCACGAGGACTTCTCCGAGGACACCTACCGGACACTGACCGCGGTGGACTCGGCGCTGATGGTCATCGACTGCGCCAAGGGCGTCGAGGAGCGGACGGTGAAGCTGATGGAGGTCTGCCGTCTGCGCGACACGCCCATCATCACCTTCATCAACAAGCTCGACCGCGAAGGCCGGCCGCCCATCGAACTGCTGGATGAGATCGAGCAGGTCCTGAAGATCCGGACCGCCCCGGTGACCTGGCCGATCGGCATGGGGCAGAGGCTCAAGGGTGTCTATCACATTCCCCAGGACCGCATCTACGCGTATCAGCCGGCCGAGAAGGGCAGGGTCGGCGAGAACCGCACCCTCGACGGTCTGTCTTCCGCGCAAGCGCAGGAATTTCTCGGCAGCGAGGCGGCGGCCTTCGCGGCGGAGGTCGAACTGGTGCACGGCGCGACCGATGCCTTCGATCCGGCCGCCTATCGGGCCGGCAGGCAGACGCCCGTGTTCTTCGGTTCCGCGGTCAACAACTTCGGCGTCGAGGAGCTGCTCGCGGCGTTCGCGCAGGAGGCTCCGGGACCGCTGCCGCGGGCCACCCGCGAGCGCAGCGTGGATGCCCTGGAGCCGAAGCTCACCGGCTTCGTGTTCAAGATCCAGGCCAACATGGACCCCGCGCACCGGGACCGCATCGCGTTCATGCGCCTGTGTTCGGGCCGCTACGAGCGCGGCATGCGCCTGTACCATTCGCGGTTGAAGAAGGAAGTGCGCATCGCCGATGCGCTGACCTTCATGGCCGCGGACCGGGCCCACGCCGATGAAGCCTTCGCCGGCGACATCATCGGCCTGCACAACCACGGTACCATCAACATCGGCGATACGTTCACCGAAGGCGAGCAGCTCGCCTTCACCGGGATTCCGAGCTTCGCGCCGGAGCTTTTCCGCCGGGCCGTGCTCAAGGATCCACTGAAGATGAAGGCCCTGCAGAAGGGGCTGGCGCAGCTGTGCGAGGAGGGCGCGACGCAGCTCTTCAAGCCGCTGCGCAACAACGACCTGATCCTGGGCGCCGTCGGGCAGCTGCAGTTCGAGGTCGTCGCCTTCCGGCTCCAGGACGAATACAACGTGCAATGCGTCTTCGACACCATCGGCGTGCACACGGCGCGCTGGGTCTCGTGCGACGACGCCAGGGAGCTCGCCGAGTTCCAGCAGCGCACCTACGAGAACCTGGCCGTGGACCACGGCGGAGCGCTGGTCTACCTCGCGCCCTCGCGGGTGAACCTGCACCTGACGCTGGAGCGCTGGCCCGGGATCACGTTCCGGGAGACCCGCGAGCACGCCGACGTGGCGCCCGCCAGCGACTGACGCGGCGCTCGAACGCCCGCACGGCGCCCGAGTCGGGGGCGTCGCTGCCGTAGCGCAGCTGCGCATACTGTGCCAGCAGTTCGCGGGCCCGGACCGTATGTTCGCTTGCGCCGGGCAGACAGGCCGCATAAGCGAGCGGTCCCTGATGAGGCTGGCGCGCGGCCCCCAGCTGCGCAAGCCGCGCGCACAGTCGCAGGTAGGCCCGGCCCAGCCGGTCGGGACCCGCCCCGGTGCGCACGCGGCTGAACTGCCAGCTGACCACGAGCAGCCATACGACCAGCACGCCGGCCAGCAGCCAGCCCAGCTGCTCCCAGTCCGGATCACCGAACCCCAGGCGACCCAGCAGCCGCAGCTGCGAGGCGTAGTTGAAGGCCACCACCTGCGTGCTCCACCAGGCGTTCACGGCATCCCACAGCACATGACCGCGCTGCAGCCACGAGAACTCGTGGATCAGCCGGTCCGGCACCGAGCCGGCACCGGGGAGCAGATCGAGGAGGCTGCGCTGCAGGCGCTCGGGCGCCGCGGCGGCGGTCGGATCGACCCGGACCCAGCCCCGCCCGTCCTCCCACACTTCCACCCAGGCATGCGCATCGGCGCGCCGGATCAGCAGATAACGACCGATCGGATTCCACTCGCCGCCCTGGTAGCCGGTGACCACGCGCGCCGGAACGCCGCCGGCGCGCATCAGCATCGCGAAGGCGGACGCGAAATGCCCGCAGAAACCCCGGCGCGTGTTGAACAGGAAGTCATCGACCGAGTTCAGGTCCAGCAGCGGCGGCGTCAGGGTGTATTCGAAGTGACCGTCGCGAAACAGCGCCAGCACGCGCGCGACATAGGTGGGCACATCCGGGGCGGCGGCGCGCAGCCGCTGCGCCAGCGCCTGGCTGCGCGGGTTGCGCCGTCGCGGAAAGTCGGTGTCGTAGCGGCGCGCGAGATGCGACAGCGCATCGTGCGAATGCGGCTGGATATAGGACGTCGCCGAGTACGTCACGGCGTCGTGGACCGGCCGCAACGCCACCAGTTGCCGGTCCGGCGTCACCTCCGTACCCGGCGCCTTCGCCGACCGCAGGGTATCCAGGGCCGGCCACCAGGGATTGGAGTCGGGCTCGAGCCGGATCTGGTAGTGGTAGGCCGGCCCGGTCCACTCGAGCGTCTCGGCCGGGAAGCCGCCCCGGGCGCGGGTCCAGGTGTAGCCATCGAAATCATGCAGCACCGGACCGCGCCAGTAGCGCTCCTGCGGTGGCGGTGGGGTGCCGTCGAACCAGACCCGGAACACCGGATCGAAGGAATTTCCCAGCTCCGAAATGCTCCCCGGACTCATGGTGTCGGACAGACCGGTCTCGGCCCCGCTGCCTGCGCCGAGCGACCAGAACGCTCCCGCCATGCGCGGGAACAGCACGAACAGCAGCACCGCCAGTGGCAGCGCCAAAAGCAGGCTGCGTGCGCTCAACAGCCCGGCCGCCCGCGCGGACAGCGGCGCGCCGGGGTGAGAGGCGAACAGCAGCGCGGTACAGCACAGCCACGCCTGCACCAGGTACAGCGGTGCACGCAGCATCTCCTGCGACGCCAGGCACGCGGCGAGCAGCAGGTAGAAGGCCACGCCGACGACGATCAGCCGGTCGCGGCGCGCGGTGGCCTCGAGCAGTTTCACCGAGCCCATCAGGATCAGCAGCGCGGAGCCTGCGCTCAAACCATTGAGCGTGTGGAACATGGCCAGCACCGTGCCGGTGAGCAGCACGGTCAGGGACACCTTGAAGATGCGTCCCGGCAGGCGGATGAGTCCGTGAGCGGCGGCCAGCGCCCACGCGCCACCACTGGCGGCCACCACGATCACCCACAGGGGCAGCCGTCCGAGGTGCAGCAGCGCGCCGAACAGGAATGCCCCCACCACCCAGCGCGTGGCCCGGATCTGCGCTGGCGCGTCTGCCTCATGCATCGCCCGGCTCCTCAAGGCCAAAGCGGGCCAGCGCCCGCAGGCAGCGCTGGCGGTGTCCCGGTCCCTGATCCAGTCCGATGAGCTGTCGCGGCAAGCGCAGGCCGAATCTTTCCCCCTCGGCCGCCGCGCTGAGGATCCATTGCGCGAGCTGCGACAGACGCTGTTCGGTATCCAGGCCCGGGAGCGCCGCGAAATCGAACAGCCGCTCGGAACCGCCACTGGCCGCGTATTCCTTGACCAGCAACGGCGATCCGCGGGCATAGGCCTTCCAGGCGACCTGCCGCGGCGAGTCGCCCTCGCGGAAGCTGCGCAGCTGCGTCCATTCGTCCGGTTCCCCGCAAGCCTGCGCTGCCGTAGCGCCGCGCACGCCTGCGGCGACCGGCAGGGGCCGGGCGCCGCGGGGCTTGGGGTACACGATGACCTCCTCGGTGAGATGCAGCCAGGTCCAGCCACGGAACAGGCCGAACGGCCAGGTGGTCCGGATCCGCAGCCGTCCGACCGGCATCACCCCCCGCACCGGCGTCGCAATCGCGACCCGTGCGGCGATGCTGCCGCCGACGGGCACCGAGCAGCTTACGGTGCGCCCCGGCATGCCCTGCAGTTCGATGCCGACCCGCAGGGGCCTGCCCGGATTGCTGAGGCGCAGCCGGATTTCGGCTTCCCCGCCGGCAAAGCCGTCCTGCGCCGCGAGCTCCGAGATCTCCAGTCCCAGCAGGTTGCGGTGGCAGGCGTGCATCGACACCAGTGCCAGGGCGCCGAGCAGGAACGTGGTCAGCAATGCCAGGCTGTTGGCGTAGTTGAGTCCCGCGATGAGCATCATCAGCAGCAGCACGCCGAAGGCCAGGCCGGTGCGGGTCGGGAGGATGTACAGCCGCCGCCGGTGCAGGCTGACGGGCAGCACGTCATCGCCCTGTCTGCGCCTGATCCATTGCGCCATCCGGCGTTGCATGAAGGCGCGCATCGGGCGGGCGGGGCGCGGGTCAGATGGGAACCGGGACGGCGCGGATCAGTTCGGCGGCCAGGTTCGGATCGGCGCCGCGACCGGCATCGCGCCGTTCGAGGCGGTGGGCGACCACCGCGGGAAAGACCGTCTGCACGTCCTCGGGCAAGGCGGCGTTGCGCCCGGCGATGAAGGCATGGGCCTGCGTGGCATGCATGAGGCCCAGCGCCGCCCGCGGCGACAGCCCGAGTTTCAGGTCGCTGCGGGTGCGGGTGTGATCGACCAGCCGCTGCACGTAATCCAGGAGTGATGGCGAGCGAAACACCTGCCGCACGGCCTGCTGCATCCCCAGCAGTGCCGCGGGGTCCAGCGCGGCGTCCATTGCGCCGAGCTGCTCGCGCGGTTCCTCCCCCTGCAGCAGCCGTCGTTCCGAGGCCGCATCCGGATAGCCGAGGCTGACCCGCATCAGAAAACGATCGAGTTGCGACTCGGGCAGGGCGAAGGTCCCGAGCTGTTCGTGGGGATTCTGGGTGGCGACGACGAAGAACGGTTCAGGCAGCCTGAACGTCGTCAGGTCGACGCTCACCTGGCGCTCTTCCATCGCCTCCAGCAACGCACTCTGCGTGCGCGGGCTCGCCCGGTTGACCTCATCGGCCAGCAGCAGCTGGGTGAACAGCGGACCGCGCTTGAAATGAAACTGCTGGCTGGTGCGATCGAAGACCGACACGCCGATGATGTCCGCCGGCAGCAGGTCACTGGTGAACTGCACCCGTTGCCAGGCCAGTCCCAGGATGTGGGCCAGGGCGTGGGCGAGGGTGGTCTTGCCCACCCCGGGCACGTCCTCGATCAGCAGGTGTCCCCGTGCCAGCAGACAGGCCAGGCACAGCCTGACCTGCGCCGGCTTGCCCAGGATGACGCGCTCGACGGCCGCCAGTGCCCGCGCGAGGCTCTGGTCCCGGTCGGTGGAGGCGGCGGCGTTCAATCCCCGAGCCCGCGCATGCGATCGATCTGCGCCTGCAGGCCGTCCACCAGGCGCAGCTGCTCGGTCTCGCGCTCGCGCTCGGCTTTCACGACCGCCTCCGGCGCGTTGCGCACGAAGGTGTCACTGGCGAGCTTGGCGCGGGTCTTCGCCAGATCCTGGGAGGCCTTGGCGAGGCGCTTGGTCAGCCGGTCGGTTTCCGCGGCGGCATCGATCAGCCCGGCCATGGGCACCAGGATGCTGACCTCGCCCAGCAGGGCGGTGGCCGATGCGGGGGCCTGCTGGCCGGCGGCCAGGCGCCCGATGCCCTCGAGTCCCGCCAGGTGCAGGAGCGAGGGGCGGTTGCGCACCACGCGCTCCCAATCGGCGTCGGTGGCCCCGCGCAGCAGTACCGGAATGCGCCGCGAGGGCGCGATGTTCATCTCGCCGCGGATCTGGCGCACGGCCAGCACGAACTGCTGCACCCAGGCGATGTCCTGCTCCGCGGGTTCATCGAGCGGATAGTCGCCCGCGAGCGGGTACGGTGCCACCATGACCGAGGGACCGGCGCGGCCGGCGAGCGGCGCGACCTTCTGCCAGATCTCCTCGGTGATGAACGGCATCAGCGGGTGCAGCGCCCGCTGCAGGGCTTCGAGGATGTCCAGAAGCGTGCCGCGCGCGGCGCTGCGGGCGCCCGGGCTCGCCTCCGGGGATTGCAGCACCGGCTTGGTCAGCTCCAGGTACCAGTCGCAGAACTCGTACCAGGTGAACTGGTAGAGGGCGTTGGCGGCGAAGTCGAAGCGGTACTCCTTGAAGGCGGCCTCCACCTCCAGGATCAGCCGCCCGAAGCGCGAGCGGATCCAGCGATCGGCGGTGGCGGGCTCCGGGGCGGCGGCTGCGGCGGGCGGTTCCACCATCAGCATCACGTAGCGCGCGGCGTTCCACAGCTTGTTGCAGAACTTGCGATAGCCCTCGACGCGCGCCAGATCGAAGCGGATTTCGCGCGTCGGCGTTGCCAGCGCGGTCAGCGTGAACCGCAGTGCATCGGTGCCATGCGGCGCAATGCCTTCGGGGAACTGCTTGCGGGTGTTCTTTTCGATCGCCGCCCGCATCTGCGGCTGCATGAGCCCGCTGGTGCGTTTGGCGAGCAGCGCCGCAAGGTCGATGCCATCGACGATGTCCAGCGGGTCGAGCACGTTGCCCTTGGACTTCGACATCTTCTCGCCGAATTCATCGAGGATCAGGCCGGTGATGTAGACGTCGCGGAAGGGAACCTCGCCCACGAACTTGAGGCCCATCATCATCATCCTGGCCACCCAGAAGAAGATGATGTCGAATGCCGTCACCAGCACGTTGGTCGGGTAGAACCGGGCGAGGTCGGCCTCGCTGTCCGGCCAGCCGAGCGTCGAGAACGGCCACAGCGCCGAGGAAAACCAGGTATCCAGGACGTCGCTGTCCTGGGTCAGGGCCACGCCGGCATCGATGCCGTGCCGCGCCCGCACGTCCGCCTCGTCGTGGCCGACGAACACGTTGCCGGCAGCGTCGTACCAGGCCGGAATCCGGTGGCCCCACCACAACTGCCGGCTGATGCACCAGTCGTGGATGTTCTTCATCCATTCGAAGTAGGTGCGCGACCAGTTCTCCGGTACGAAGCGCGTGCGGCCGTCGCGGACCGCGGCGATGGCCTCGCGGGCGAGCGGCTCGACCTTCACGTACCACTGGTCCGTCAGGTACGGCTCGAGCACCGCGCCCGAACGGTCGCCGCGCGGCACGATGTGCCGGTGCTTGTCGATGCGCGCGACCAGTCCGGCCTGGGTGAGCTCATCCAGGATGCGCCTGCGCGCCTCGTACCGGTCGAGCCCGACGAAGCGCGCCGGCGCGTTGGCGTTGAGCTTCGCATCCGGGGTGAAGATGTTGATCTGCGCCAGGTTGTGACGCTTGCCGATCTCGTAGTCGTTGAAGTCGTGCGCCGGGGTGATCTTCACGCACCCGGAACCGAAGGCCGCGTCCACGTAGTCGTCCGCGATGACCGGAATCGAGCGTTGCGTGAGCGGCAGGCGCACGTTCTTGCCGATCAGGTGCCGGTAGCGTTCATCGGCGGGGTTCACCGCCACCGCCGTATCACCGAGCAGGGTCTCCGGGCGGGTCGTGGCGACGATGAGGTGGCCGCTCCCATCCTCCAGCGGATAGTTCAGATGCCAGAGGTGACCGTCCTCCTCTTCGCCCTCGACTTCCAGGTCCGATACGGCCGTCAGCAGCACCGGATCCCAGTTCACCAGCCGCTTGCCGCGGTAGATCAGCCCTTCCCCATGCAGCCGCACGAACGCCTCGACCACGGCCCGCGACAGCCCCGGATCCATGGTGAAGCGGTCCCGCGCCCAGTCGACCGAATCCCCGAGCCGCCGCATCTGGGCGTGGATGGTGCCGCCGGATTGTTCCTTCCATTCCCAGACCCGCTCCACGAACTGCTCGCGGGAGAGTTCACTGCGACGCTGGCCCCGGGCCTCGAGCTGACGTTCGACCACCATCTGGGTCGCGATGCCGGCATGGTCGGTGCCGGACTGCCACAGCGTGGCGACGCCGGACATGCGGCGGTGGCGGATCAGCGTATCCATCAGGGTATGCTGGAATGCATGCCCCATGTGCAGGGTCCCCGTGACGTTCGGCGGCGGAATGACGATGCAGTAGCCGCGACCGGGGCCGCGCGGCGCGAACCAGCCGTGCTGCTCCCACCGTTCGTAGGTGCGCCGCTCGATGTCCTGCGGGGCGTAGAGCTTATCCATCAAAATCGGCAACCTGCGGGGAATGGCCGATCATTATAGCCGGCGCTACAGATCGTGCTTTTCGAGTGCGAAACCCCGCTCGCGATAGGCCCGGAAGCGCTCCCGCCCGGCGGCGCGGCGCGCCGGATCGGTGTCGATGATCTCGATGATGCGGCCGGCGAGCTCGGGCCGGCCGGGTAGCTGCGGGGTGAGGTTGATCAGCACGTCGACCGGCGCGGTGGGACCGGTTCCGCCGTTGAGGATGACCGGCGTCGTCGTGATGCTCGGTGCGGTGGTGGCGATCTCGTGCGGTATGAAGTTCTGCTCGTTGCCCACCCAGAGCATCTCGTCCAGCCGGGCGAGTTCGGCCGCATCGTGGTGCTGGACGAGCACCGTGCTGCCGGCCTTCCAGGCCTTCTCCACGATGCGGCAGGCCACGCTCAGCTGGGCGGTCGGGGACGGGTCCGCGACGACGTAGAACGTGACGGAAGGTTGGGTGGCCAGGCCCTCAGCCTCCATTCGCCCGCTGCACGAGGAAGTCGGTCAGCAGCGGCATGGGACGGCCGGTCGCGCCTTTCTGCGCACCGCCCTGGTAGGCGGAGCCGGCGATGTCCATGTGTGCCCATTTCAGTCCCTGGGTGAACTTGCCCAGAAAGGCCGCCGCCGTGATCGCGCCGCCCTCACGTCCGCCGACGTTGGCCATGTCCGCGAAGTTGGTCTTCAGCTGTTCGGCGTATTCCTCGGTCAGCGGCAGCTGCCAGGCGCGATCGTCGGCGCGCACGCCGGCCGCCACCAGTTCGGCCGCCAGGGCGTCATCGTTGCCCATGACGCCGCTGTGGTGCGCGCCCAGGGCGATCACACAGGCGCCGGTGAGCGTCGCCATGTCGACCACGATGGAGGGATCGAAGCGTCGGGCGTAGTGCAGGGCGTCGCACAGGATCAGGCGGCCCTCCGCGTCGGTGTTGAGGATTTCGACCGTCTGGCCCGAGGCACTGGTGACGATGTCCGCGGGCTTGACGGCGCGGCCGTCGGGCATGTTCTCGCAGGTGGCGACCAGGCCCACCACCCGCAGGGGCAGTTTCGCCTCGGCCAGAAATGCGATGGCGCCGATGACGGAGGCGGCCCCCATCATGTCGTACTTCATCTCGTCCATCGCCCCGGGATCCTTCAGGGAGATCCCGCCGGTGTCGAAGGTGATGCCCTTGCCGACCAGCACCACCGGCGCGTTGCGCGCGGCGCGCGGCCCCTGGTAATCGAGCACGATGAAGCGCGGCGGTTCGGCACTGCCCTGGGTGACGGCGAGGAAGCAGCCCATCTTTTCCCGCCGGATCGCGGCCTCATCCAGAATCTTGACCTTGACGGACGAGTAGCGCCTGGCCAGCCCGCGGGCCTGGTCGGCGAGGTAGCGGGGGGTGCACACGTTGGGGGGCAGGTTGCCCAGGTCGCGCTGCAGGGAGGTGGCCTGCGCCAGGGCCCGGCCGTGTTCCAGTCCCTGCTTCGCCTGGGCGAGGCCGGTGGCGCGGACCGGTCCGGCCAGCACCTGGCTGATCACGGGGGCGGGCGGCTTCTTGCCGGTCTTCAGGTCGTTGGTGCGGTACAGGACATTGCCCGTGATCTCGGCCACGCAACGGCCGAAGTAGTAGTCGTCCAGGTCGCGGGCGGCGGGACGCTCGATTCCCAATGCCACGCTGCGGATCCGGGTGCGGGCCGCCGCGGTCAGTGCCGCGGTGCAGGCACGCCGCCAGGCCTTGCGGCTGTAGCTGCGCTCGGCGCCCAGACCGACGAGCAGCACCCGCGTGGCCGCAAGTCCGGCCTCCGACATGAGCAGCGACTCGCCGGCACGCCCGCTGAAGTCACCACGAGCGATGACGCCCTTGATCCGGCCCCCGGTCGCCCTGTCGAGGGCCGCGGCCTCGGTACCGAGCTTGCCATCCTCGAAGACCCCTACCGCGATGCAATCCACGGACAGGTCGGGAAGCGCCTTGGACCACACGTCGAACTGCATCATCGACCTCCACGTCGTGCCGGACGCAGCCGCCGCGAACCATTGTGGCGCAGCAGCGTCTGCTCTAAGGTTAGTGATTGATTAACGTTCAAGTCTAACCGAATTCAGGCAGCAGGTAGGGGTTTGGGTCGCCTTCTCGAACGCTACATTTTGCGGGAAATGATCACCAGTGCCTTCGCGGTAACGCTGGTCCTGATGGTCATCCTGCTCACCAACGAAGGCGCGCGCGTGCTCAGTCGGGCGGCCGACAACCAGTATCCGCGCGACATGGTCGTCGCGCTGATCGGTCTCGGCGCCCTGCAGCACCTGCCGATCCTGGTGCCCATCGGGTTGCTGCTGGGCATGGTCATGGCGTTCGGTCGTCTCTACCACGACAGCGAAATGACGGCGGCGCTCGCCTGTGGGGTGGGGATGGGCCGGGTGTATGCGCCCATCATCAGCGTGGGGATCGTGGTCGCCGCGATCCTCGCCTGGCTGTCCCTGTCGGTGGGGCCGGCTTCGATGGCCCGCGTGCTGTCCCTGCGCAGCGCGGCCCTGCACGCCGGGCAGCTGGCCCCGGTGGCGCCGGGCCGGTTCCGCAGTTTCGGCGGTGGCAGGACCGTGGTCTACGCCCAGGGGACACTGCCTGACGGGGACCTTTCCAACGTGTTCGTGGAGCGGGAGCGCGGCGGGCGGGTCGAAGTGGCGCTCGCCCAGCGGGCGCGCCACGCGGTGGCGGCGGATGGACGCAGCCTCACCATCACCCTCTACGACGGCGAGCGCCTGGAGGGCATTCCCGGCAGCGCGCAGTTTCGCACCATGAAATTCGCCGAGCACCTGATTCCGGTGCAGATGCCGGCGCTGCGCAACGAGGCCGAGGACCTGGATGCCGCACCCACGCGGGAGCTCATCGGTGCCACCGCCCTGGACCGGCGGGCGCAGCTGCAGTGGCGCCTGGCGCTGCCGGTGATGTGCCTGGTGCTCGCGGTGCTCGCCGTGCCGATCAGCCGGTTGCGTCCCCGGCGCGGGCGGCTGTCCCGGGTGTGGCTCGCGGTGCTGCTGTTCATTCTGTACTTCAACCTGCTGTCCGCCGGCCGCGTCGCCATCGAGCACGGCCGGCTGCCGGCCGCACTCGGGCTGTGGTGGACCCACGCGGTGGTCGTGATCGCCGTGCTGCTGATCACGCAGGCCCCCGAGTGGCTGGCCCGGCTGCGGCACCGGATGCGGGGCGGTTCTCGAGGATTGAGCCCGGCATGAACATTCTCGATCGCTACATCGTGGCGCGCATCCTCGCCATGACCGCGCTGGTCATGCTGGTGATCATCGCGCTTGCGGTGCTGGTCACCTTCATCGCCGAGCAGGGGGACACCGGTACCGGCCATTACGGCAGTCTCGATGCGCTGTGGTTTTCGCTCATGAGCGTCCCGCAGCAGGCCTGGGAGCTGATGCCCATCGGGGCCCTCATCGGGTCGATGCTGGGCCTGGGTGGTCTCGCCAGCGGCAGCGAACTGACCGTGGCGCGCGCGGCCGGGGTGTCGGTCGCGCGGCTCGCGGTGTCCGTGTTCATCGCCGGGGTGCTGCTGGTGGGCATCGAGGTGGTGCTGGGCGAACTGCTGGCGCCGCCGCTGCAACAGGTGGCGCGCCAGGAAAAGGCCGCCGAGCGGTTCTCCGACGCCAGCATCGGCGGCGGCTCGGCCTGGGTGCGCGACGGCAACCAGATCCTGGACGTCGAGCAGTCCCAGGCCGGTGAAATCCAGGGCGGCATGCTGATATTCGAACTCTCCCCCGATCACCACCTGGTGGCGATGGGACGGGCGGCCCGGGCGCTGCCCGGTGCGGATCATCGCTGGCTGCTGCGCGGCTACGTCGAGTCGCGCTTCGGCCGCGACGGGCGGGTGAGCGCCTTCGCCGAGGGCGTGCGCACGCTCGACTCGAACGTCAGCGGCCAGTTCCTGCACCTGGCGATGTCCGAACCCGGAGAACTGGCGAGTGCCGCGCTGTGGAGTCTGATCGGCTACTACCGCGCGAACTCGCTGGATCCGAAACCCTATCTGTTCGCGTTCTGGTCGCGCATCGCGCGCACCGGGGCCATTGCCTTTGCGGTGCTGCTGGCCGTGCCGTTCGTGCTGGGCCCCATGCGCTCCTCCGGCACCGGCGTGCGGCTGCTGGCGGGGCTGCTGCTCGGCCTGGGCTTCTTCTTCATGCAGCGCTTCATCGAAAGCGGCACGATCGTGTTCGACCTGAACCCGGTCCTGCTCGCCTGGCTGCCGACCACCGTGCTGGTGGTCGTGACCTTCGGATTGCTCGCCCGGGTGCGCTGAAAAGGGGTCCGGGTCCCGGCGATTGTGTCCGCTGGGCTGCGCGGCTACGATACGCGGTTTCCCTGAGGGCCGGCCTCGAGCCGCGCATCTGATGATACCAACCTGCAAGGCACCCGATCCGGATACCCGCAAGCCCCAGTACCGCCCCCCGGCCGGCGCCTGCGATGCCCACTGCCACATTTTCGGGCCCGGAGACCAGTATCCGTACGCCGCCGACCGCACCTATACCCCGCCCGACGCGCCGCTTGCGAAGTTCCGGGAACTGCAGGGCATTCTCGGCCTCGACCGTGCCGTGCTGGTGAATGCCAGCTGCCACGGCAGCGACAATTCGGTGATCCTGGATGCGATCGCCGCCAGCAACGGGCAGTACCGGGGCGTGGCGAACGCCGACGACAGCTTCACGGAGCGGGACTTCGAGCAACTGCACGCCGGCGGCGTGCGCGGCGTGCGCTTCAATTTCGTCAAGCATCTCGGTGGCATGCCCGACATGGGCGAGTTCCATCGCATCATCGAGCGCATCCGGCCGCTGGGCTGGCACGTCGACCTGCATTTCGACGCGGGCGACCTGGTGGAGCACGCGGACCTGCTGCGCGCCATGCCGGTGCCGTTCATCATCGATCACATGGGCCGCGTGCCGACCAAGGCGGGCCTCGACCAGCCGCCGTTCCGGCAGCTGCTGCAGGTGCTCAAGTCGAACGAGCGCTGCTGGGTCAAGATCAGCGGCTCGGAACGCATATCCAGCTCCGGTCCGCCGTTCACCGACGCCGTGCCCTTCGCGCGCGCCCTGATCGAGGCGGCGCCCGACCGTATCCTGTGGGGCACGGACTGGCCGCATCCGAACATCGCCAGGCACATGCCCAATGACGGTGATCTCGTCGACCTGATCCCGCTGATGGCTCCCGAGCCGGACCTGCAGCGCACGATCCTGGTCGACAATCCGCATCGGCTCTATCAGTTTTCAAGGGTTTCAGGGTAAGCCAAATGTCCGACAAGCATCTCTCCCCGTACCTCAACGAGTTCGAGGACATTCCCGGCACGCTGGTGTTCAACACCTTCCGGTCGCGTCAGGGCTTCAACCTCAACCAGTTCTGCATGTCGCTGATGAAGCCGGAGAACCGCGAGAAGTTCAAGGCCAACGAGGCCGAATATCTCAAGCCCTGGAAGCTCACATCCGAGCAGACCGAGGCGGTGCTGAAGCGCGATTACCTCAAGCTGATGCAGAACGGCGGCAACATCTATTTCCTGTCCAAGCTGTTCTCGACCGACGGCTTCCCGTACCTGGTCGCGGTCGCCACCATGACCGGCATGAGCCAGGAGGAGTATTCGAAGATGATGCTGTCCGGGGGCCGCAACATCAAAGGCAACCGCAGCAAGTCAAACCCGAGTCTGTAAATCAACATGGCAAGAATCACCGCCGGTATCACCACCTCCCACGTTCCCGCGATCGCCGCGACCATCGATCTGGGCAAGCAGCAGCAGCCCTATTGGGCGCCGATCTTCAAGGGGTTCGAGTTCTCCCGCAAATGGATGGCCGAGCACAAGCCGGACGTGGCCATCCTGATCTACAACGATCACGCCTCGGCCTTCGATGCGACCATCTTCCCGACGTTCGCCATCGGCTGTGCAGATGAGTACCTGTCGGCCGATGAGGGCTGGGGCCGGCGCCCGGTCCCGGTCGTCAAGGGCAACTCGGACTTCGCCTGCCACATCGCGCAGTCGCTGATCCTGAGCGAGTTCGACATGACCGTCGTCAACCGCATGGACGTGGATCATGGCCTCACCGTGCCGCTGAACCTGCTGTTCGGGGATCTGAAGCCCGAGGACCAGTGGCCCTGCGAGGTCATCCCGTTCCCGATCAACGTCGTGCAGTACCCGCCGCCGACCGGCAAGCGCTGCTACGATCTCGGGCGCGCGCTGCGCAAGGCGGTCGAATCCTACCCCGAGGACCTGAAGGTCGTGGTATTCGGCACCGGCGGCATGTCGCACCAGCTGCAGGGCACGCGCGCCGGGCTCATCAACCGCGAATGGGACACGAAGTTCCTGGATGGCCTGACCAAGGATCCGATCGGCCTGACCAGGATTCCGCACCTCGAGTACGTTCGCGAGGCCGGCTCCGAGGGCATCGAGCTGGTCATGTGGCTGGCGATGCGCGGGGCCCTCAATGACAACGTGAAGGAGGTTTACCGCTTCTATCACGTACCGTGCTCGAATACGGCTCTTGGACACATCATTCTCGAGAATCAGTAACCATGAAAATCGTAGTCGCGGGGCAGGGCGCCTTCGGCGTGAAGCACATCGAGGCGATCCAGAAGATCAGTGGTATCACCGTCGCATCGCTGGCGGGCGGCAGTCCCGACTCGACCGCGGAGGTGGCGCGCAAGTACGGCATCCCGCACTGGACCACGAAGCTGGAGGAGGCCCTGGCGCAGCCGGGGGTCGAGGCCGCAATCCTCGCCACGCCGACCCAGATGCATGCCGCGCAGACCATCCAGTGCCTGCAGGCCGGCAAGCACGTGCAGGTGGAAATCCCGATGTCGGACAACCTCGCCGATGCCGAGAAGGTGCTGGCGGTACAGAAGCAGACCGGCCTGATCGCCATGGCCGGTCACACCCGCCGCTTCAATCCCAGCCACCAGTGGATCCACAAGCGCATCAAGGCCGGTGAGCTCAAGGTGCAGCAGATGGACGTGCAGACGTACTTCTTCCGTCGCACCAACATGAACGCGCTGGGCAAGCCGCGCAGCTGGACCGACCACCTGCTGTGGCATCACGCCTGCCACACGGTCGACCTGTTCCAGTACCAGACCGGCGAGACCGTGTCCCGCTGTCACGCGCTGCAGGGCCCGATACACCCGCAGCTCGGCATCGCCATGGACATGAGCATCGGCATGAAGGTGCCCTCGGGCGCGATCTGCACGCTGTCGCTGTCATTCAACAACGATGGGCCGCTGGGAACCTTCTTCCGCTACATCTGCGACAACGGCACCTACATCGCACGTTACGATGATCTGCTGGACGGCAACCAGAAGCCGATCGATGTCTCCAAGGTGGACGTGTCGATGAACGGCATCGAGCTGCAGGACCGCGAGTTCTTCAGCGCCATCCAGGAGGGGCGCGAGCCCAATGCCAGCGTGCAGCAGGTGCTGGCCACCATGCGCACCCTCGACCTGCTGGAAAAGGATCTGCTCAAGGGCTGAGGCGGGCCCTGGGGAACGCTGGAGCCTCCTCAGGCATCCAGCGTCTTCATCATCATCGCGGGGTGGCGCTCGCCGCGCACCGGGTGCTCGGCCACCAGCGTGCGCAGTTCCTGGCATTCGGCCGCGCTCAGACCGACATCGAGCGCCCCGAGATTGTCGTGCAGGTGCGCGCGGGTCTTCATGCCGGGAATCGCCGTCACCTCCGGTCCCTGCGCCAGCACCCAGGCAATGGCCAGCTGCGGCAACGAGCATCCCTTGCGCGCGGCGAACGCGGCCAGCGCCGTCACCAGCCGGGCGTTGTGCGCGGCGTTGGCCTCCGAGAACCGTGGCTGGTTGCGCCGGTTGTCATCAGCCGGCAGGTCCGCGAGGGAGCGGAAATTGGCGGCGAGGAAACCGCGGCCGAGCGGGCTGTAGGCGACCAGCCCCACGCCCAGTTCGCGGCAGGCGGGGAGGATGCCCTGCTCGGGCTCGCGGGACCACAGCGAGTACTCGCTTTGCACCGCCGCCACGGGGTGCACGGCATGCGCCCGGCGCAGGGTCTGAACGCTGCATTCGGACAGCCCGACGTGGCGGATCTTGCCCGTCCGGACCAGGTCCGCGAGCGCCCCCACGGACTCCTCGATCGCAGTGGCCGGATCGATGCGGTGCAGGTAGAACAGATCGATACGGTCCGTCCCCAGCCGCGTGAGGCTGGATTCGACCGCCGTGCGCAGCGACTGCGGCTTGTTGTCGATGACCAGCTGCCCCTGGGCATTGCGGGTGATGCCGTACTTGGTGGCCAGGAACAGACCGTCGCGTCGCCCACGG
>Ga0335075_10005946_pt1 | contig 18841 bp, 19 predicted proteins | sample Lox_Sample_24_FD_206723 | JGI IMG/M metagenome (GOLD analysis project Ga0335075, IMG submission 206723) | Soil microbial communities from Loxahatchee National Wildlife Refuge, Florida, United States - Lox_Sample_2.4 | ecosystem: Environmental > Terrestrial > Soil > Wetlands | place: USA... | reverse complement strand
GCTCTCGGTCAGATAGCCGCCCAGCGTCGGTCCCAGGATCGGGCCGATCATCACCCCGACGCCCCAGATCGCCATGGCGTTGCCGCGCTGCTCGATCGGGTAGATGTCGAGCAGCGTTGCCTGCGAAAGCGGCACCAGCGCGGCGCCGCACACGCCTTGCATGATGCGGAACAGCACCATCTGCGACAGCGTCGTCGCCGCCCCGCACAGCATCGAGGTGATGGTGAAGCCGACCAGGCAGCCGACGAACAGCCGCTTGCGTCCGTAGCGCTGCGCCATCCAGCCGACTGGCGCCGTCATGATCGCGGCAGCGGTGATGTATGACGTCAGGACCCAGGTGATCTCGTCATAACTCGCCGACAGGCTGCCCTGCATGTACGGCAGCGCGACGTTGGCAATGGTCTGATCGAGCGCCTGCATCAGCGTGGCGCCCATCGTGCAGATCGTGATGATGCCGCGGTGCATCTCAGTACCCTCTCCCGCACTGCGGGAGAGGGGAGAGCCGGCCCGAAAGGCCGGCGGGTGAGGGTGTCGCATCAATAGAGGTCCGCGAGCGACCTTGCGTGTCCGGTATCGATGCTCGCTTCGACGCTCATCCCGGTGCGCAGCTCCGGATCGCCGGGATGGCGGTCAACACGGATGCGCACCGGGATGCGCTGCACCACCTTCACCCAATTCCCCGAAGTGTTCTGCGCCGGCAGCACTGAGAACTCCGAGCCGGAATTAGGCATGATGCTGTCCACCACGCCCGGCCAGGTACGCCCGGGATAGGTATCGACCGTGACCTCGACAGGGTCGCCCGGCTTCACCCAGGTCAGCTCGGTCTCCTTCGGATCCGCCTCGACCCACACGCGTTCCGACGACACCAGCCCGAACGCCGCGGTCGAAGCCGCGAGATACATGCCAGGCTGCACGCTATCGACATCGGTCACAGTACCGGTGAACGGCGCGTGGATGACGGTGTGATCCAACTCCCGCTGCGCCTCATCGACCTTGGCCTGCGCCGCGAGATATTGCGGAAGCTGCTCGACCGGCGTGTCGGCGCTGCCGCCGAGCCGCGCGAGCTGCACCGCTGCGTGCTCCTTCAGCGCTTCTACGGCGTGCTGGTCGGCCGATAGCGCGAAACGTGCGTTGTCGTACTCGGCGCGGGTAACCCCGCCGCCTTTGACCAGGGTCGCGTAGCGGTCGAAATTCGCCTGATCGGCCTGCACCTGCGACTGCTTGACCTCGATGTCGGTCAGCATCCGGTGATAGTCCTGCTGCATCGCCCGCAGCGTCAGCGCGGTTTCCGCGAGATCGGCCTTTGCGCCGGCAAGAGCGATCTTGAACTGGCGGGGATCGAGGCGCAGCAGCACTTGGCCTTTCTCGACCTGCTGGCCGTCCTTCACCGGCACCTCTGCCACGATCCCGGCGACGTCGGTCGAGAGCGCCTCCTTGGCGGCGCGGACATAGGCATCATCGACCGAGACATAGCGTCCGCCGTACAGCCAGAAGGTCAGCGCTCCGGCCCCGACAGCGATGATCCCGGCTATCATCAGCATGGGTCCCAGCGCGTGCCGGCTGATCCCCGCCCGCCGAGGTCGATCGACCACGCCCGGTGCACCGACGCCGGGCGCACCCACCCTGGCGGTCTGCGACATCAGGAGACCTCCTCGGCCAGAGCGTCGGCTGGCTCGGGCTCGCCGCGCCGGGCCGTGAGTGCGGCCTTCATGACGACGAGGGCTTCCGTCATGGCGTCCTGGGTCGGCTGGTCGATGCCGGTGGTCACCATGCGCGCGATCTCGGCGCGCTGGCGGGCGATCTCCCGCAGCATCGGATAGGCCGGCGCGCAGAGATGCAGACGCCAGATGCGCCGGTCACGGGGGTCGGGCCGCCGCTCGACCATGCCGCGGGCTTCCAGCCGGTCGATCAACCGCGCCACGGTGATCGGTTCGACCTCCAGCAGCTCGGCGAGCTCCTTCTGCGACAGGCCCGGCTGCCGCTCCAGCCAGATCAGCAGGGCCCACTGGGCGCGGGTCATGCCGTGGGCGCGGGCGCGCCGGTCGGCATCCATGCGCAGCAGGCGGGCGACGTCGTGCAGGAGGAAAAGCAGGTCGCGCCGGAAATCGGTCACTGGCGGGGTCCGTTCGATGAGGCCCGTGATGATAAGCCCCGTTATCATAAGCGCACCAGACCGAAGGCTATGCGGCAGATGCAGAACGGACCCGCACCCCAAATCACCTCTCCCGCAGCGCGGGAGAGGTGGGTTACTGGTGAAATACGGTTGACCAGCGCTGCTCGGGCATGGCCTAAGCGGAAATCCGCCCGGCAACCGCAAGGAACCATCCCACCGATGACGACAACCGTGCTGCTGACCGGGGGATGCGGCTTCATTGGCTCGGCGGTCGTCCGGCACCTGCTTCGCCGGAGCGATTGCGTCATCGTCAACGTGGACAAGCTCACCTATGCGGCCTCCGAGGATGCCCTCGAGGAGGCCGCGCAGCACCGGCGGCATATCCTGGTCCGCGCCGACGTTGCCGATGCCGCGGCGATGCGCGAGGTGTTCGCCCTGTATCAGCCGGACGCGGTGATGCATCTGGCCGCTGAGAGCCATGTCGATCGCTCGATCGACGGTCCCGCCGACTTCGTCCGCACGAATGTCATCGGCACGTTCACCTTGCTGGAGGCGGCGCGACATTATTACGGGAGGCTTCCGGCTCCCCGACGCCCTGCGTTTCGCTTCCATCATGTCTCGACCGACGAGGTGTTCGGCGCGCTCGGCCCGGACGACGCGCCCTTCACCGAGACCACCCCCTATGACCCGCGCAGCCCCTATTCGGCCAGCAAGGCCGGCTCCGACCACCTGGTGCGCGCCTGGTTCCACACCTATGAGCTGCCGACGATGATTAGCAACACCTGCAACAACTATGGCCCGTGGCAGTTCCCGGAGAAACTGATTCCGCTCGTTGCGCTCAACGCACTCGAGGGCAAGACGCTGCCGGTCTATGGCGACGGCTCCCAGCGGCGCGACTGGCTGCATGTGGAAGATCACGCCGCGGCGCTGACCTGCGTGCTGGAGCGCGGCGTGCCCGGCGCCACCTATGCCATCGGTGCGCGCCAGCCGCGCAGCAACCTCGAAGTCGTCCGCGCGATCTGCGCCGAGCTCGACCGACGCTGCCCGGATCCGGCCGGCCCGCGTGAGCGGCTGATCCGCTTCGTCGCCGACCGTCCCGGTCACGATTTCCGCTACGAGATCGACCCGAGCCGGGCGGAGGTCGTGCTCGGCTGGCGGGCATCGCGCGATTTCGAAGCCGGGCTGTCGCACACCCTCGCCTGGTATCTGGCGAACCGCGGTTGGTGGGAATCCGTCCGCGCCGCGCGCTACGCCGGCGAGCGGCTTGGCGTCGCGGTCGGGAGCACGGCATGAAGGGGATCATCCTGGCCGGCGGCTCCGGCACGCGGCTGCATCCGGCGACCCTCGCGGTCTCCAAGCAGCTCCTGCCGGTCTATGACAAGCCGATGGTGTTCTATCCGTTGTCAACGCTGATGCTGGCGGGCATCCGCGAGATTTTGGTTATCTCCACGCCGGACCACCTGCCGCAGTTCCGGCAGTTGCTCGGCGATGGCGAGGAGATCGGCATTCGGCTGGATTATGCCGAGCAGCCGCGCCCCGAGGGGATCGCGCAGGCCTTCCTCATCGGCCGCGACTTCATCGGCGGCGAGGGCTGCGCGCTGGCGCTCGGGGACAATCTGATTCATGCCGATCACCTGTCGTCCGCGTTGCGCACCGCGGTTGCCCGCACCCATGGTGCCACAGTGTTCGCCTATCAGGTACGCGATCCGCAGCGCTACGGGGTGGTTTCGTTCGACGCCGCCGGGCGCGCGGTGGAGATAGTCGAGAAGCCCACCGCACCGATATCCAACTGGGCGGTGACCGGGCTCTATTTCTATGACCGCCAGGTGACCGAGCTGGCGGCGTCGATTCGCCCTTCGGCGCGCGGCGAGCTCGAGATCACCGATCTCAACCGCATCTATCTGGAGCAAGGCGCGCTGCACGTCGAGCGGTTGTCGCGGGGCTGCGCCTGGCTGGACGCCGGCACGCCGGACAGCCTGCTGCAGGCCGCGAATTTCGTGCAGACGATCCAGTCGCGCACCGGCATGTTGGTCGGCTGCCCCGCCGAGGTCGCGTTCCGCATGGGGTTCATCGACGCGGCCATGTTGCGCGCCGAGGCCCGGCGGCTCGACAAGACCGAGTTGGGCGGGTTCCTTCTGGAACTGGCGGACGGGGCGCACGAATGAAGATCGAACCGCTGGCGATTCCGGATGTGCTGCTGCTGACGCCGCCCCGGTATCCGGACCCGCGCGGCTTCTTCTCGGAGACGTGGGTTCAGCGGCGCTACGCAGAGGCGGGCATCCCCGGCCCGTTCGTGCAGGACAACCACAGCTATTCGGCCCCGCGCGGCGTGCTCCGCGGGTTGCATGCGCAGATCGCGCCGAACGTGCAGGGCAAGCTGGTGCGTGTCGTGCGCGGCGCGATCTGGGACGTGGCGATCGATATACGTCACGGCTCGCCCTGGTTCGGCCGCCATGTCGGGGCGGAGTTGAGTGCTGCGAACTGGCAGCAGCTTTGGATCCCAGGCGGGTTCCTGCACGGGTTCTGCACGCTCGAGCCGGACACCGAGGTGATCTACAAGGTCACCGCCGACTACGACCGCGCGGCGGAGCGCGGCGTCATCTGGAACGACCCGCAGCTCGCCATCGACTGGCCGGTCGAAGGAGAGCCGCTGCTTTCGGACAAGGACGGCGTGCTGCCACGCCTGGCTGACTGTCCGGTGTGGTTCCGGATGTAAGCACTACACCTCTCCCGCTCTGCGGGAGAGGTCGCCGCGCGAAGCGCGGCGGGTGAGGGTGCAGGGGCGTCGGTCAATAGGTACCCCGTCCGTCGGTTGGCCCGGCGGCCCGACCATCCTATGGTCACGTCGACACCGCTGAAAGAAATGGGAGGAACACCAGTGATGACGTACACCCACGCCATTGGGTTGGTCGGGATGGCGGTCTTCGCCCTCGGCATCGTCAACGCCGGCGCCGCCGGGCTCACCCACGCGCCCTATGGCACGCTGCCGGACGGCCGCGCGGTCGATATGTACACTATGCAGAACGACCACGGGATGACCGTGAAGTTCCTCAGCCTCGGCGGCTACATCACGGAAATCGACGTCCCCGACCGCCATGGCCATCCCCACGACGTCGTCCTCAGCCATGCCGACCTGGCCGGCTACGATTCCAATGTCGGCTATTTCGGCGCCATTGTCGGCCGCTACGCCAATCGTATCGCCAAGGGCACCTTCACGCTGAACGGCACCACCTACCATCTGCCGCTCAACAACGGTCCCAACTCGCTGCACGGCGGCACTCAGGGATTCAACACCCAACTCTGGCAGGTCACGCCTCGTTCGGTGCCAGACGGTGTCTCCGCGGTCCTCGCTTACACCAGCCCCGACGGCCAGGACGGCTATCCCGGCACGCTGGCTGTGCAGGTTACATACACCCTCGAGCAGTCGAACGCGCTGCGCATCGATTACCAGGCCACCACCGACAAGCCGACGGTGATCAACCTGACAAACCATTCGTATTTCAATCTCGACGGCAACGGCTCTGGCTCGGCGCTGCACCAGTTGCTCCAGATCAACGCCGACAGCTACACGCCCACCGACGCGACGCAGATCCCGACGGGCCAGATCGCACCGGTCGCCGGTACGCCGATGGACTTCCGTACCCTGCATCCGATCGATGCGCAGATTCGCGCCCCGTTCGAGCAGATCATCCTGGCGCATGGCTACGACCACAACTGGGTGCTGAACAAGACCCGGCCAGGGGAGCTCAGCTTCGCCGCCAAGGCCTATTCACCCAAGACCGGGCGCATCATCGAGGTCTATACGACCGAACCGGGCATCCAGATCTACACGAGCAACTACCTGCAGGGGAACCTGATGGGGTCGTCGCATACACTCTATCGTCAGGGCGACGGTTACACATTCGAGACCCAGCATTTCCCGGATTCGCCGAACCACCCGAACTTCCCCTCGACGGTGTTGAATCCAGGACAGACGTTCCATTCGACGACGGTCTTTCGCTTCTCGACCGACGGATAATCCACTGCGACGCGGAAGGCTTGAAGAGCTGGGCCGCCAAGCCCGAACGCTCCGAAATGGGGGGTGATTCGACGCCGAGCGCACCGAGGGTACTAAGATCGCCGAGAATATTATACCGGACAATTGGATCTTTATCGGAACGATTGACCGGCGCTTCCGCCCGAAGCTGACCCGCGGCGATTTCCGGTAAATGGATGAAAAAAACCTCGACGATCTCTGTACTTCCTCGGTTCGCCTCTGTGTCGATCCCAAACCGACATCCAACCTCGCCTCCGCCTACCGTTGTCCCGCTGCCGCTTCGGCACGCGCGCCACGAGATGGGCCGACACGAGCGGCGCAGCCGGGCCCGCCTGAGCCGCCTTCACCGGTTGTTCACCCCGTCCACCGATCTTGGGCGGGCACCGGATGGACCGAACATGACGTTTATCAGCCGCCTGAAGCTCCGCACCAAGTTCACCCTCCTGATGGGTCTCTCCTCGCTGGCCCTGGTCGCCACACTGGCCATCACCGCCTCGCTCTGGCACCAGCGGATGATCGACGATCGCGTGGACAAGCTGCGCGCGGTCGTGCAATCCGCGATGGGCATCGCGCAGTCGCTGCAGGACCAAATCGCAGCGCACAAGCTCACGCGGGAGCAGGCGATGGCGGAGCTCCGCGATCAGCTTCACACCATGCGCTTCGACCACGGGGAGGGCTACCTCACCATGCAGAGCGCGGACGGCGTCGTGCTGATCCATGGCACACTGCCTGATCACGAGGGCAAGCCGACCACCGCCGCCGATGCCGATGGCAGGCCGCTCACCGGTTTGATTCACGCCGCGCTGAAGGACAGCGACACCGGCGTGGTCACCTATCGCTTTCCCAAGCCGGGGCATGCCGACGCGGTCGGTAAGATTTCGTTCGTCGCGCGCTACGTGCCGTGGAACGTCACCTTCCTGGCCGGCGCCTACCTGGACGATCTCGAGGCCTCGTTCCACGCCGACATGCTGCGGCTCGCCGGCCTCGGCGGGGTGATCCTGCTGCTCACGCTGGTGGTCGCGTGGCTGGTCAATCGGGATATCCGCGGCGGCCTCACGGCGCTGACCGGCGCGATGGACCGCCTGGCCCACGGCGACCTCGCGGTTGCCGTGTCCGCCACCGAGCGCGGTGACGAGATTGGCACCATGGCCCGTGCATTGCTGGTGTTGAAGGACAGCGCTGTCGAGCGCAACCGCCTGGAAGCGGAGCAGAAGCAATCGGCCGCGCGCGCCGAGACCGAGCGGCGCGAAGCAGTGCTGCGTGTGGCCTCGGAGTTCGAGACCGAGGTGGCCGGCATCGCCCATGGCGTCGCCGGCGGTGTTACGCGGCTCGAGACCGGTGCGAAGACGGTTGCCGGGTCGGTCGAGCAGACCGGACAGGAGGTGTCGGTTGCCGCCGCCGCCTCCGAAGAAGCGTCGGCCCATGTCCAAAGCGTTGCCAGTGCGGCGGAGGAGCTTTCAGCCTGTAGTATCTTCGCCAACGTTCGCCTTCGTCCGCACCGACTCCGAAAGGGCATAGGCGATAGGCCGATCGTTGCCCGAAAACCTTCCGCAATCGTCCGCTTGCATCCGCACCCAATCGGAACCACGTTGGTGAGACGAACGGTGGGATGGCATCATGCCAAAGCTCGCAACGCCGCTCTCGGCGGCCAAGGTCAAGACAGCTGGACACGGGCGGCACTTCGACGGGGACGGCTTGGTGCTGCTGGTAAGGCCCGCGCCAAAGGCTGAGGCCCAGAAGGCGCCCGCAGAAGGTAAGAAGGCACCCGATCGCGCGTTCTGGCTGTTCAGGTACTCGAGCGGCGGCAAGGTGCGCGAAGCCGGGCTGGGGCGAGCGCGCGGACACAATGCCGTGCCACTGGCCGAGGCCCGGGAGCGAGCGCGGCAGCTACGTGAGCAAGTGCGCGCTGGCAAAGACCCACTGGCCGAGCGCGAAATCGATGAAGCCCGCAAGAAGGCCGCAGCAACTAAGACGGCTGCCGCCGCAAAGACATTCCGGCAAGTGGCCGAGATGTACGTCGCCGCGCACGAAGCCGGTTGGCGTGCTGCCAAACATCGGCAGCAGTGGGTAAACACGCTGACTGAATACGCCTATCCGCATCTCGGGGATCTGCCCGTCGCTGAGATCGAAACTGGCCACGTTACGGCAGCGCTGGAACCGATATGGCGCGAAAAGACGGAGACTGCATCCCGCGTGCGCGGCAGGATCGAAAGCGTCCTGGACTATGCCAAGGCGCGCGGCTGGCGCGATGGCGAAAACCCGGCGCGATGGCGTGGCCATCTCGATCATCTCCTTCCTGCCCGGAGCAAGGTGGCGCGCGTTGAGCATCATGCCGCGCTACCCTGGCACGAGATCGGCATTTTCATGGCGCGGTTGCTGGCACAGACCAGTGTCAGTGCTCGCGCTGCTGCATTCTCCATCGTGACCGCGACGCGATCCGGCGAGACGCGCGGTGCACGTTGGGGCGAGATCGACCTGGCGCTGCGTATCTGGACTATTCCTCCCGATCGCATGAAGGCCGGCCGCGAACATCGGGTTCCGCTTTCCGATCTCGCGGTTGGGATCGTCGAAGAGATGGCCAAGCTGCGACAGGACTTCCTACCCGACGCGCTCGTATTCCCCGGCAGCCGCGCCAATAGGCCGTTAGGCGACGTGCCGCTGGTCAAGGCCGTGCGCACCGCTGGCGTTGATGCGACGCTGCACGGGTTCCGCAGCACGTTCCGCGACTGGTGCTCGGAGACGACTAATCATCCTCGGGAGCTGGCTGAGGCGGCGCTCGCGCATGTGCTGTCGGATAAGACGGAGGCCGCTTACCAGCGCGGCGACCTGTTGGAGAAGCGCCGGCATCTCATGGCGGCTTGGGCGTCCTTCTGCACCCGTCCGGCGGCGCCGGCAGGCGAGGTCGTGCAGATGCGTTTCACGGGGCTGGGGGCGTAAGGTGGACGGCCACCGCAAGCCGACAACATGGACGACCCGCGCTACATTTGGCGGTGCCGGCGGCATGGTCGGGAAAGTCGATCAGCTAAGGGTGGTCAATGTTGATGACCTTCCCGAGGGGCAAGTGGCTTGGAATAAGTTTAAACGTGAGCACGGTCGCGGTCGCACGTCAAAGGAACGCTTTGACAGCGCTTTGATCGCTTGGTCAAAAAGCCAGGATCCGGGATCAGGGCGCGACGTGTTGCTGGATGCTTTTTGTAAAGAATTCCCCGGCGTGTCCGAGGTCAACGACAAAACAATTCGGATCATCGGGCCGGGGCGTGGAGGCCGCAAGCCACGGGCGTAACCTGGGACGGTTTCCCAGGTTATACGGCTTCAACCTGCGCAATCGGCGCCTTTTATTCGCTCCGATGCAATTCGGAGCCGTCCTGATGGACAACACACCTCTCAAGCCTCTCGTCGTATCAAACAGCACGGCGAAGCGCCTGCTGGATGTCGGCAACACGAAGTACTGGTCGATGGTCAAAGCCGGGAAGATCCAACTCGTCGATGTGTGCGGGCGCCGGATGGCCGTCTATGCCTCGTTGGAGGCGCTGGCGCAGCCGCAGATCGAGGCCATTTCCGTAAAGTAAAGCCCGGTCGGCGAGGCACCGGACCGGGCAATACTCGAACTGTCTGGCGAGACAGACTGGTATATACGCTCCTTCGATGCCGTCCGCAACCGGGCTCCTCAACAAACAGGAGTCCGACGTGGTTTCTCCCAAACACCAATCCGTCGCCACCCGCGCAGCCGCCCAGCACTCTCGCAGGCTGATGCGCGTGGCCGCGGCCAGCAAGACGCGGCGTCTGCCACCGTCTCCGCCACCACGGCGCGCGCTTCACCCGGCGCAGGCGGTGGCACGATGAGCCATTTCGTAGAAACCGATGATGGTTGGGTCAATCTCGACCACGTCCTGAAAGTCGAGCGCGCCAAAGTCGGCGAGCGGCTGCTATTTCTCGATCGCGCCGGCGAGATCGTGGCGAAACTCGATTCCCGCGGCATCGACGCAAACGAGCTGCTCGCGCCAGTAATGCCAGCCGCACCGGGCACCGCGGCGGTCTGCATCTGGGTCGCGACCGATGAAGGGCGTCCCGAGGAGAAGGATGTGATCGTCACCGAGCGGGCCGTCATCGGATGGCGCTTTGGGTATCATGAATACCCGACGCCAGTCCTCTGCGAACCGTGGACGCCCGGCGAACATGTTCTGCTTCGACAACCCGACGACTCACTTGTCATCGCAGACGATTGCACGTTCGCGAGTGTCGAAGACGCGAAAGCCGGCCTTCTAGCCCACGCGCAACGCAGATGGGATGAGCAGCGCGTCGACGCGAAGGCGCCCCGCAAATGAGCGCGGGCGCCGGAGATCTTGTTGGGATTGAGTGCGCGGCCTTCGACAGCGGCCATCGTGACGCTATCCGTGCACACCTGAAAGTCCTGCTAGCCTTGGCTGAGCGCCAGCAAGAGCGCGCAAGCCAGACCGCTCGGTACCATCCATCCCCCCAGCGCGAGCAAGCCTTGGCGCGGGACAGCCTTGTGGCCGCGGCGATCGAGCTCGCCCTGAATGTTGCGGGCGGCGCGAGGCGAACATGAGCGAGGTTCTGCTGCCGTATGCCGAACGTGCAGACGGGCGCCTCGTCCGGGTGGAGGAAGTCGAGCGTGGCGCCGCATGCGAATGCGTCTGCTCTGAATGCCGGGCGCCGGTGATCGCCCGTAAGGGCGATATCTTAGCTCACCACTTCGCGCATGCGGCGAGTGAAAGCTGTCGTAATGCGATCGAGACCACGCTGCACAAGCTAGGCAAGCAGATCATCCGTGATGCGGGCTGGCTGTGGGTTCCCGGCTACTCAATCGACAGCCGGCCCCTTATCGCTGCGACGAAAGTCACAGCAACGCTAGTCGAAATAGAGAAAGGCATCGGGCAAATCAGGCCCGATCTGCTATTCCACCGACATGGGCATGTGCTCGCGGTGGAGATCCGCGTAACCAATAGTCCGGATATTGCCAAGATCGCGGCATTTCGTGCTCTAATGCAGCCTGCGATCGAAATTGACCTAAGCAATGTCGATCGAAATTCTCTCGAACAACTCAAATCGGAATACGTGCTCCGCGATGCCCCTCGCGCATGGATTTACCACCCGACAATTGACAGTGCGGCGGCCGAGGACAGTTGTCGTCGTTTAGAGGGCCTCCATCCGGCGCTGGTCGAGTGGCAGCGCAACGCTCCCGATCGGATTGCTTGGCTCAAAGCGGAGCGTCAGCGGCGGGAAAGACTCACCCATTCGATCGGCGCGCTTCAGAGGATCCAGGGGGAGATATCAGAGCAGATCGCTGAGTTGCTTCATGCGTGGCCTGGGCCTGATATCTTGACAGGAGGCGACGCCGTCGATGCTTGAAATCACCCGCTTCGCCAAGTCCGGTGGCCCGCTAACCAAGCGCATATCCTTGATCGATGGATCGCTGAAAAGCGACGGGTCGGCCTGTATTATGTCGAGCGGAACAGCGCAGCGTGTCAAGCTCGCCAGCCTCGCGCAATTCGCCGCACTGATCGAACAGCTTCCTTCAGACCAAGCGATCGCCCTCGGGGCACTCCGTTATGACCTGCCCGATCAAGTGAAGGTCGTCACGAAAAGCAAGCTGAAGGAGCTGAATGGTACGGCGCAACCCCACACCATCGCGCGCACTGCGGAGCATATTCTCTGGCGACCAGATCATCCGGCATTTGCCCTCCTCGACTTTGACGTAAAGGGAATGCCGGATGCCGTGAAGACTCGGATGAAGAGATTGTACGGCTTTTGGCCCGCGCTCGTTACAGTCTTGCCACAGATGCGAACTGCCGGCCGCGTCATGCGTGCCTCGACCAGTGCCGGGCTCTTTCGATCCGACACTGCCGAAAAGTTGCTCGGTTCCGATGGACGGCATCTCTATGTGCTTGTCCGTGCTGGCTGCGATGCCGAGCGGTTCTTAAAAACGCTGCACGAACGCTGCTGGTTGGCTGGCTTTGGGTGGATGATGGTCGGGGCCGGTGGTCAACTGCTCGAACGCAGCATTATCGACCGGATGGTTGGCGCGCCGGAGCGGCTGGTCTTCGAGGGCGCCCCGGTGCTCGATCCGCCGTTGTCCCAGGATCTGGCGAGCCGCGCCCCGCTCGCCAGGGATGGCGCCGCGCTTGATACAGTGAGTGCCTGTCCACCGCTGACGATTGTCGAGCAAGCCAAGCTCCGGGAGCTGCGGGCGAAAGAAGCGCACCGTCTTGCGCCAGAATCTGCAAGAGCGCGGGCTGCTTTCGTCAAGTCTCAGGCCGAGCGCCTGATCGAACGCACGGGCCTGTCCGCCGATGCTGCCACCAAGGCGATCGAACGCCAGTGCCGCGGCGTTCTCCTGCCCGACGTGGTGCTGCCGTTTGATGATGACGATCTCGCTGGCATCACCGTTGCCGACGTGCTCGCCGATCCGGAGCGCTTCGAGGGCGCCACCCTTGCCGATCCCCTCGAAGGCATCGAATACGGCCGCTGCAAGGCGCTGATCATGCGCCGCGCGGAGGGCACGCCCTGGATCAACAGCTTCGCTCATGGCCGCACCACCTATGAACTGAAACAGGACGCCGCCGCCGTAGAGGCCGCCTTGAACAAGGCGCCACAGGCAGAGGTCGCCGCTACATTCGTCCGGCTCGCGCTCGCCGCGGATATTGATGCTGACGATCTAGAACATCTCCGCGACGTTACCGCCAAACGCGCTGGCGTCGGCAAGCGTGCCATCGACCGCAAGCTGAAGGGCGCCGTCCAGGACCACCGCCGCCGCCGCGCCGAAGAAGAGCGCAACCGACGCGCTGCCGAACGACTCGACACGAGACCGGCAATCGATGCCCCCCCATCAGACGCTCCATGGCTGCCACAGATGCAAGTCCTCAACGACGTGCTCAAAAAATCAACCGAGATAGAACCCCCAGGACGAGATATCGAAGGCGAGAGCGCGCGAATCAAAGAGCGTACAATTCCGCAGCTCCATCTACTCGCAACAGCAAACACCAATCCGGAGAACCCTCCTCAATGATCGAAAAAAACTCCTACTTGCCGGCGCCTGCGATGCTCAGCTTGGTCAAAATGAGTGAACCGGAAGTCGCCGAAATGATCGAACGGCATATCGATTTTGTCGACGAGAATGGCCGATCTGTCCATCTGTCGCCGAAATTCGTAAGCCATTATATGAAGCGGGATGATGGCGAGCTGCCAACCGTCGTGGCCATCGCGCAGCTGCCCATCGTCCTCATTGATGGAAGCATCCTCGCGAAGCCTCGCGGTCTGGACCGCGACCGCGGTATCGTCTTCCGCATCCCGGAAGAGCTGATTAGGCTCCTGCCGAAGCGAGAGGATTGCACCCCAGACGCGGTCTATTCCGCATTCCGGTTCCTGCTCGATGACTGGCTTTGTGATGTGTCCGCGGATTTCACCGGGAAGTGCATCCTGATCGCCGCCGCCCTCACCATAATCGAACGTAATCTGCTACCCGATCGGCCCGTCTTCTTCGTCACCGCCGGCCGTCGTGGGGGAGGAAAAACAACCAGCCTACACATGCTGATCATGGCCGTCCTCGGCATTCGAGCCGCCGCCGCGGCTTGGTCACCGAATGAGGAAGAACGCCGAAAGGCCATCCTCGCCTATTTCATGGAAGCGCTGCCGTACCTGATTTGGGATAATATCCCGCGGGGGGCGCAGATCAGTTGCCCCCACATCGAACGGTCCTGCACCTCCGCGTTCTATGCTGACCGGAAGCTGGGCGTGAGCGAAATGGTGGCAACCGCCGCCAGCACCATCCACCTGTTCACCGGTAATAACATTGCTCCCAAGGGCGATCTCGCCTCCCGCAGTCTGAAAGTGCAACTCGAAGTTGACCGCGCCGATCCCGAAAACCGCACCTTCCGGCATCCAGACCCGATCGGTTGGACAGAGGCACATCGCGGCCAAATTCTGGCCGCGCTCTACACCATCCTGCTCGGCAACCCCGAGTTACGATCGCCCTCACAACACCCCAAGACACGCTTCAAAGTGTGGTGGCGCATAATCGGATCAGCCGTCGAGCATGCTTCCGCGCAATGCGCCGGCGAGACGCTGGATTTCCAGAAGCTGTTCCTGGCCCAAGAGGAGGATGACGAGGAAAGCGCGTCGCTGATCGACGCGCTCAACGCTCTGGCCGGGCAGTGGGCTGGAACACCCGTCAAGGCGGCCGATGTGACCGCTTTCGTCAATGGCTCCTCGAATGATTTGACGCCTGACCCCGAAAGGCAGCGGCGGCAGGTATTGCGCGAGTTCCTCGCGCCGAATGCTGCTCCGGGACATGTCGTCACCGGGAAATCAGTCGGGAAACAGCTCATGAAGCATGTCGGTGAGCCGGTAAGCAATCATTGCCGGACACTCATCCTGAAGGTGGGTGACGACGCGCATGCAAAGGTTAAGACCTTCTGGGTGGAAGCGCGGGACACCTAGACTGCGGGGTATGCGGGTTATGCGGGGTTTGTTTAAAAGCTCTACGTACGCGAGAATCATGTTTTTTGGATAAACTGCATCTGATGATTTGGCGTAGCTCGTAGGAAACCCCGCTAATCCCGCAAACCCCGCACCGGCAACCACCCGCAGCAATCCCCTTCCCGCCCGCTTCCCCAAAGTGAGATAGGCCATGACCCTCGAAGTCACGATAACCAGCAGCGAATACGCGATGAAGCAGGCGATGATGACCACCCATGACTACATGCTGGGCGCCGTTGCCGACATCGACCAGGTGTTCGGGAAGGACTATGCCCGCACCCATCCCGAGCTGGTGGCGGCATACATGCGCACCGCTGCGCAGGACTTCCACACCACGATCATGAAGGCCGCCGCACAGGACATCCGGGACGAAATCACAGCCCTTCCGTTCGATGACCTGACAGCGGCAGTGAAACTGCTCGCCAATGCCGTGGCGGCAACAACAGAACGCGCCGAACAATCCTATCCGGGCGACAACATCGCCGAGGCGATCCACGCCCTGGCCGGCAAGGTGTTCAACGTCGCCGAGATGCTCGACCTGCGCGGCTAGGACAAGCCCGCCCCCGCGCATTACGCGCCCGGGAGCTTGGGGGCCAGCATGCGCAATTTTGCGCAGCCTCGCCCCCGGCGAAGGCGCCGGAGGGCCGCCGCAGCCATGCCAGAAACCGCCGCGCGCGCGGGCGACCGCCGGATCCCGTCGGCGGCGGCATTGCTCGGGCCGTACAGGCTCCCGCACCGGCCGAGCGGCGGATCGGGGAGTTGAACGGGAGGCTCGCCGCTCACGGGTTGCGCGCGGCTGCGATCAGGCTTGTGGTGCCCATGGGCATGCCGCCTCAAGGCGCGTGAGGCAGCGGTCGTCCGCTCAATGTTTTCGTCAGCCGAGAAGTGCCTCATTAATATCGCTATCGTGCCAATCTAGATACAAAGCACGGATTATTAGCGTTGTCGGTCGTTACGATTCGTGATAGAGACATAATCGGCCGGGGCGGCTCGAACCCCACCACACTTGGTGATCGCTCTCTGCGAATACCGTCCGCCCTGGCCACCATTGCCCGCTGCCGCCCCCGGCACCGTGAGAGCAGGAATATGACGGAAGCCGATTACGGCCGTATGCTTGCGGAACTCGACCGCCTGCTCAATGATCCGGACGTGCCGATGCAACCGGCCCGAGTGTGGTCGTTGTTGGCCGAAATCTTGCAACGCGATCACCGCGCTGGTGCCCCCGCAAGTCTCATGATCAGTGAGGAGCGGAGCAGCAGCTCGGCCCCATAAGTCCCATGCCTTGGTGGTCCCTGTTGTGGCTGCTGGCGATGCTGATCGTGGTTGCCGTCATTTGGCCATCGCAGCGTAGGCCGTAGGGCAAAACCATTACAGTTCTGTCGCGAGCGGCCCACGTTCGCGTTACTAAGGATCGGCCAAACGGCGGCGCCCGCACGGCCCCTGCCTAGGGAGGCTTGGCGGGCAACGCCGCGCGGGCAGCGGGCGGGAAGAAGCGCGGCGGGAGAACTCGCGCCCCGCCCGCGCCTTTATTCGCCTCGCCTCGCCGCGGCAACGGCGGCCGCCCGAGGGGGGTGGCGCACCCCTGGCGCCAAATCCATGAATATCTTTGCTACGGTCCTGGCGAGCAACCGGCGGCCGCCAGCGATTACGCGAACGAGTTGGTCTCAATAAGGCAAAGATTGCTAAATCAGACAGAGAGTTGTTTCGCAAGCGCTGGTTCGCTACGATAAGGTCGAGCTGACGCCGGAACCGGGCTCCGGCTTGCTGAATAGGCGCAGGGCAGTAGGGATCGCACCGGCTACTGATGTTCTGATCGTCTCGGCGCGGGCAGTCTCCAATCTTGGCGCGTAGCACCGCCCCCATCGGTGCACTTTGCCCGAACTCGGCCAACAGCCGGGCGATCTGCAGCCGGCCCGCGCGCTCGCATCGCCCGCAGCGGATCTCGATCATCTCCGCTCGCTGGGCCACCTCGCCGAGTAGGATCACATCGCGGGCCATCAGGGGCTATTTCACTCGGCGTTGCTGCGTGCCAGCAGGTTGCGTACCGTGGTTCGGTGCCAGTGTCCCCCCCGAGCGGTCCGGATACCGCGCGCGTTCAGCGCCGCGGCAATTGCTCGATCCCCACGGATCCCGCTTGCCTCGATCTGGCGGATGATGGGCAACACATTCGCGGCGAAGGCGTCAGCAGCGGTTCGCATCGCTGCGGCGCCCTTGACTTGCGCCTCCGCCAGGTTCGTCCGATTGCCTAGGCGCGCGCCTTGAGCCTTCTTGGCGGCCAGCGCATCGCGGGTGCGCTGCGCGATGAGGGCGCGCTCCTTCTCGGCTAGGGCGGCGTAGAGATGCAGCATGAACGGGTCTGCATCGGCGCCAAGCTCGGCGACGACAAACGGCACCTTGTGCGCCATCAGTCCTGAGATGAAATGCACGTCGCGGGATAGACGGTCGAGTTTGGCGACACACACAGCTGCCTTCGCCTTGCGTGCCTGCGCGAGCGCTGCGGCAAGCTGCGGCCGGCGGTCGAGCGCATCGGCGCCCTTGCCGGTTTCAATCTCGACCTGTTCGCCAATCAGCTCGCAATTCTCGGCGTTGGCGAAACGCTGAACGGCCTCGCGCTGGGCCTCAATCCCTAGCCCGCTCTTTCCCTGGGTGCCCGTCGAAACCCGCAGATAGGCCACTAACTGGCGCATCTGACCGTCCTGGTGACTGTGTGACACTATCCTATATGGACGTATAGGATTTTGTCAAGCCTAATTCGCCCGGCATCGTCCGTCGGTGGATGGTGCCGTCCGTTTGCAGTCGCCTTACCGGTGCCCCCACTGCTGCTTGCGTCGCCTGGGTGCGTCCGCAATCCATCGCTCCAGGACCCGATCGATTGCCTCATCAGCAGGCATGGCCGTCGTCTTCGCCACCGGCATTGCTGGACAACGCGTTACCTTCCCGGCTGCCACAGCGGCGTCGATCTGCTCGATCTCCTCGGCGGTACAGCGCCGCGGGCCGGATGAACTCATTGCGGTTCTGCCTATCTGCTCGGTATAGTGCGGCGAGAACCGACTTGGCCCGGCGGCTTCGGCTGCCGGGTATTTTTGTTGCGGCGTGGAGCGCCCCTCGATGCCGTTCGGCGCGTCCGTCGGTCATTTCCGGCCACGCTCCGAGGCGTCCCGACCGCGAGACCGATCGGCTGCCAACCCGCGGGCTTCCAGTCACGGCCCGCTGTGTCGCAGATAATCCGTGCCCGCAGCTATGCGTGCACTGCTCGGCAGCGATGCGCAACAAATAACGAATCCTGTAGTGTTCCGCACTGTTCCGTATTGCTCCGCAGTCGTCCGCTGCTGTTCTTTGGCTTCTGTCATACTGGACTTGCATTGCGCAAGTAACACCACACCTCGCTGTCATGCGCGTCTCAGTCGTTTCGACATTCTCGCTGCCGCCAGAATTGCCGCCTCGGCTCGCCGAGGTTGCAGCCGCAACCGGCCGGAGTCGCTCGGCGCTTGTCTCGTTCGTGTTGCAGACGTGGCTCGACGCGCTCGATCTCGCGGTCGCTGGCGATGGTCCTCTGCCGGCTGAAAGCCCCTTCCCCATCGTGCTGGGCGTCGAGGCTGAAGCCCCTCCTCCGCCGCATGCCGCCGATGTCTCGGCGCCCTGTACAGTCCGATGACTGACACGCCCGGCACGCGGCGAGGCAACGGCCCTGGATGGGGTGGCCCTGCTCGCGGCGCTAGCACCGGCGGGGGTGCGCGCAACGGTTTCGAAACGGGCAATACGATTGGTGCCGGCGGTGGGCGCGGCAATAAAAGCGAAGCTGGCGAGGCGAAGCGGGCCCGCGATGAAAAGCGGGCGCAGAAATTGAAAGATGCCCTCTTCACGCTGGCGACCGGTGCCGAACGCGAGGAAACGCGAGTGCGTGCGTGCGAGGCGTGGCTGAACCGGCACGAAGGCATGCCGATCGCAAAACAGCAGATCTCCGGTCCAGATGGCGGTCCAATCCAAACCGAGGCGGTCGCACCTGACAACCGGCCGTCCATCGAGAGTTACCTCGCCGAGTTCAGCGCCGACAATCCAGCGCCTCCAGCACCACCACCACCGCCCGCGCCATCTCCGCCGCCCGCGCCGCGCGTGTCAGCGCCGCCTGCTCGGCCGGTGCGCGACGCCCCAGAACTGCCGCCTCTGCTGCCTCCGCCGCCTCGTCCGCGCCCTGA
>Ga0335075_10005945_pt1 | contig 18842 bp, 14 predicted proteins | sample Lox_Sample_24_FD_206723 | JGI IMG/M metagenome (GOLD analysis project Ga0335075, IMG submission 206723) | Soil microbial communities from Loxahatchee National Wildlife Refuge, Florida, United States - Lox_Sample_2.4 | ecosystem: Environmental > Terrestrial > Soil > Wetlands | place: USA... | reverse complement strand
ACCTATTCCTCTCTATGGGGTCTAGGGGGCCTGATAGCCAGAAGGGGGTTCGATTCGCAACCAAAGTGCTTGGACACTTGGCACTTGCTTGACGTGGGCAATAGACCCGCCCTGCCAAAAAGGAACAAAGGCGGATTCCGCTCACGGGCGAGAACAGGCGTTCGATCTCAGAACGTTCCGTGACCGACTCCTCATATGAGGAGTTCAACAGGACCGATTCCGGACGAACCTTGCGCTCTGGAATTTCCGTATTTCGCTGCGTGACCAGCTGTTGCTGATTCCCGAGGCCTGAAGGCACGCATGACGCACGCGGCAGACCGAAGCGCGGCCGATACCCAGACGACGCGCAATCTCTGTGGCACCGAGCTTCTCCACGTGGCTTAACCGCCGTATCTCCGTCGCATTGATGATCGGCTTGCGTCCCTTGTACACGCCACGCGCCTTGGCGGCGGCGATGCCTTCCAGCTGACGCTCGCGGCGCGAGTTGGCCTCAAACTCCGCGAAGACGCCGAGCATATCGAGGAACGCCTTGCCAGCCGCGGTCGCGGTGTCGATCGGCTGTTCGGTCGCCTTCAGCTTGACGCCCTTTTCCTTCAGTTCATGCACGATGTCCTGCAGGTCCTTGAGCGACCGAGCCAGCCGGTCGATCCTTGTGATTACCAGGGTGTCACCAGGGTGGAGAAAAACCGAGCAGCACTTGCAGCTCGGTGCAGTCTATCCCGGCGCGTGCCGGAAGCCTTCTCGGCGCGGATGACACCGCAACCCGCGGCTTTCAGGGCCTCGCGCTGAAGCCTGAGGTCCTGGTCTATCGTGCTGACGCGGGCGTAGCCGTACAGGGGCATCCGGTAGGTCAGGGGACGAGTTTGTCTCGCCGGCCTCTAGACCCCGTCTTCGATTCGTCTCAAACCCCGAAACTCAACCCTAATGAGACGCCGAAACTGTCTCGGGGATCCTGGCGCGCGGCGGTGGGTGCCGCGAGTAGGGGCCTGCACCGTACGAGGCCAAAGAGCAGGCGGCAACTGCGGTCAAATCGCTGTGATGGATGATGGATGTGCGTGCATTCGATGTCTCTTTTACGAGGCCAAAGAGCGGGCGGTGACTACGTTTTCTCGGTGCGGGGGCAGCTTTACCCGCATTGGGTCTCTTTTACGAGGCCAAAGAGCGGGCGACGACTACGGCAAGGGATATTGTCGCATCTCATCCACCACTTGCAATCCGCTTGGCGCGAAGCTTGTGCGTTGCCGGCATCCGGCGCTGGGCCCTCACTCGGCCGTTCGGCGCTGGACGACCTCCCTAGGCAGCCTCTCGGCGGCGCGAGCCTCCCTCGTTTCGCCAACAGCATCGGGCTCGCGCGGTGGCAGATCTGTCACGGCCGCCAGCATCAGTTTGGCGTAGTTCTGATCTTGGTCCAGCCACCGCCCGCACGATGGACAGCGCCAGCGCAGCTCCTCGGGTTCTTTCACGTTCAGCTTTCCGCCACACTCTGCACACTGCGAGTTGCCCTCTGTGTGCACCACGAGCCGCGCGCCGCTGCGCTCGGCGCAGTTGAGCAGCCAGTGCCGTAGTTCAGAAGGCGCCGCGACCACACGCTGATGGCGCGCCCGGGGCGGCAGATCGGTGTTGCGCGCCGTCTTCGCCATGTCGTGCCTGTTGATGATAATCACTGACGCCGCGCCGATCAGCCTCCGGGCCTCGCGTCGGTAGAAGTCGGTACGCGCATCCCTAATCCACAGCCGGCGGTGCGCGTCGGTCTCCCAGCGCCGCTTGTCCGTCCGCCGCCATGCCTCTAGCTCGGCCTGCAGCTCCGGGTTCCATTCGGTACGCAGCTCGCGCCAGAAGCGGCACAACGACGCCAGCCGACCGGCAGAAACTCGCGGCGCACGCAGAAGCGGGCGCGCTATCTCCACCAGTTCTGCCGGCGCTCCTTGCCAATCTGCCTGGCGCAGCAGCGACAGCATGCTGTTGAGCGCATCTGCTCGAACGCCGGCGGTTTCCTCGCAGCGACCGACCGCCGCCGGAATGCCGTCATGTGGTAGGACGATGTAATCAGGCTGATCGTCAGCGGTGCGAATTGCGGTAGCAACACGAATGCCCATCGGCGTCGCCCGCCAGCCGATATTGATGGCAACGGCGGGTCCATTTACCAAAGCCCTTAGAGGCGGCTCGCTTGTGCAAAGAAAGGTCGCGTGCCATTTCCACCGCGAGGCGACGCGCTCGCGATGCACGACAATCTCCTTGATCCGCATCTCGTCGGGGATCGGGCGATGCAGGACCATCGGCCACGTGATGTTGCGGCGGACGCCGCCACGCACGAACCCCGTCACGGTCAACGAGACGCCAGCCCGATGCGTCATCCACGCCGGCTTCTCGCCTATATGCGCCTGTGACCGACTGCCGGAAAAGAGTTCGGCCACGCTCATGCCGCCTTGGAGTTGATTGGTCAGCCGTCCGCTGCCGTCGTGATGCCGAAACCGCAGCTCGGCCCCGGTCTTGAGACAAGCCCGCCGTGCGCGCTCGTAGGATGCGACGACGGCGTTGTAGTTGCCCCACCACAGGCCGCTTGCCTGATACGCCGCCTTCACCGCCGCGTAGTGCTCTTGATCGAGGCTGCGAAGCGTGTCCCGCGCCGCAGCATAGGCATTATGGCGTGCCTCTTTGGCCGCGATCGTTGCCTGCTGCAATGGCGAGGATAGCACGGCGATCGCTTCATCAAGGTCCGGCGTCGGAATTTTGCCACGCGCCGCCTTGCGACGCATCTTGCGCTGTTCGACGAGATCAAGCCTTTGCTCCGCCAGTGCGCGCCAGTGCTGCTCCGCCTCACCGGCGGCCGCATCCGCGGCGGTGATGGCGCGGACCTTTTCGACATGCGCTCGCTCGATTTCCACCAGCTGGTTCCAGAGCTGAGTCTGACGCGCGAGCTCGGCCTCGCAGTCCTCGCCCCAATCGAGCGGCGGCAGGAGGCCATAGCGAAACACGCTCGCTTCAATAGATGCATTGCCGCGCTTCATCTCGCTCGTGCTCCCCTATTTGGGCGAAAGGCAGCGAGTGGCTTGTTCCAATTTCCTCCCCTCATTCCGAACCCAGCGCGCCAGATCGCTCGGCACGCAGTGTTTCAGCTTCGCCGCTTTGTGGGCGAAATAGCTTGCGAGTGGAATTGGCTCTTTCCAAAACTCATGTCGCCCATCCGGCCTCTTTGTCGCGACTTTCCGTAAAGCGCCCCCTTCCGGGAATGTCAGTTTTCAAAGATGGCTTCAGTGGCGATCACGCGGCCAACAACGAGTGACATTTGCGCCCGGTCCGACGAAACAGGTCAGCCATGAAACCCACCGTCCAGCCGGACTCCCACCAGCCGGGCCCGCCTCGGTCGAGCGCACAGGATGGCTCCACAGGCTCGCTTTTGTCGATTCTTGAGCCGCACACGTGCGCCCAGTCAGCGAGCACATCCGCAAGTGTCTGCCTCCAGGGAATGCTCGGCGCCCAGCCGAGCAGCCGCTGCGCCCGTCTGCTGTCGCCGCTCGCCGTCGCGATCTCGGACGGACGCAGCCGCGCGGCATCGGTCGCGACTTCGGTTGAGAGACCGGCGAGGGTCAACAGCTCATCGAGAATGTCGCCGATCCGCCGGGGCTGCCCCGAACCCAGATTGAGGATCGCACCCGGAGCCAGTTCATCGCCACTCCGGCGAAGGCAGGCAATGTAGGCCGTGCAGACGTCGCGCACGTCGAGAAAGTCACGCGAGATGTCAAGGCCGCCCACCTGCAGCAGCGGCGGTTGCAGCCGGACTCGATGCGCGCGATCTGACGGGCAAACGCGGGCGCCACGAAGGCATCCGACTGCCCAGGCCTGGTGTGGTTGAACAGGCGAGGCCGGACCACCCGCAGGCCCTCGTGCGACATGGCGCCCAAGGCGAGATCGGCGGCGGCCTTGGTAGCCGCGTAGCCGTTCATCGGGGCGAGCGGCGCGGTTTCGTCGAGCTTATACCCCGATCGGAACGAGTCGCCGTACACTTCCGCGCTGGAGGCGAATACGAAGCGGCACGAGGGCGCGAGGGTCAGCACGGCACGCCCCAGGTTGGGGGTGCCGAGAAGATTGACGCGCCATGCCAGGTCCGGATCATTGCGCGCCGCCGCGACGTTGGTGATTCCGGCAAGATGGATGCAAGTGTCAGGCGATGCGTCACGGACGCTATCGTTGACGGCTCCCTTGTCCGTTACGTCGAAATGATGGGCGGCAATCGTGGCGTCCGGGAACGCTGCGCCAAGGGCGGGCAACAGATGCCGGCCGACGAAGCCCGTTGCGTCGGTCACCAGGATGCGTCGTGGAGCCGTACCCGCCATGATCAGCGCCGTGTTTTCGTCCCGTGGCGTTCCAGATCGGCCTCGACCATCTCCGCCACCAATTCTTCCAAGGTGACCGTCGGTTCCCAGCCCAGCCTGGTGCGCGCCTTGCCCGCATCGCCAAGCAGGACATCGACTTCGGCCGGGCGCTTGAGCTCGTCGCGCGTCACGACGTGGTCGCGGTAGTCGAGCCCGACATAGCCAAAGGCGAGCTCGCAGAATTCGCGCACGCTGGCATTGCGGCCGGTGGCAACGACATAATCATCGGGCTCGGGCTGCTGCGACATCAGCCACATGGCGCGCACATAATCCCGCGCATGACCCCAGTCCCGCTTTGCCTCCAGGTTGCCGAGCGACAATTCCCGCGCCAGGCCCAGCTTGATCCTTGCCACTCCGTCGGTGATCCGGCGGGTGACGAACTCGATGCCACGCAGCGGGCTTTCGTGGTTAAACAGGATACCGGAGGAGGCGTGCAGGCCGAAGCTCTCACGGTAGTTGACTGTCATCCAGTGTGCAAACAGCTTGGCGGCGGCATAGGGGCTGCGCGGGTAGAACGGCGTGTGCTCGCTCTGGCGCGGCTCCTGGGCCATCCCAAACATTTCCGACGACGACGCCTGATAGAAGCGTGCATCCGGTCGGGCAAGGCGCAGCGCCTCCAACATTCCGACGGCACCCATGCCGGTGACCTTGCCCGTCAGCAGGGGCTGCTGCCAGGACGTCGCGACGAAGCTCTGTGCGGCCAGATTATACACCTCGTCCGGCGCGATGTCGGCCAGGATGCGCAGCACGCTCGAGAGATCGATCAGATCGCCGTCGCGCATTTCCACGTCATCGTAGATACCGAGCCAGCGCAACCGTTCGCCGATGACGTCGGCCGAGGCGGAGCGCCGCAGCAGACCGACGACGCGATAGCCCTTTTGCAGCAGAAGCTGCGCCAGGTAGGCGCCGTCCTGGCCGGTCACGCCGGTGATGAGCGCGGTTGGCATCGGCACCTCCTATGCGAAGCGTCGGTGGCTCACGCCGCGTTCAACGCGAAGGCCGCGAACTAGTGAGAAATCGAGACCGTTCGATCGCACGACCTCGGCCACTTGCCGCGGTAATATGGCACCTATGCATTCCCGGGTCAGGCACCCGTTCACCTCTTCGGAACTGAACTGCACGCACGATGAGCAAGCCTCATCCCTGGTCACCAGCACGTTGTCGCGATCAAAGGGGGCATAGCGCCGCCACAGAGGGAGCCGAAGATCGAGCACACCGGCTTGCGCAACGAACAAATATGCGCGGTGCCGCCATCGCTGGCGACCACCAGATCGACATCGTCGAGTGCCTTGAGGAATTCACCGAAATCGTCGCCGCCCTGGATAACGCGATGCCGGATTCGTGCCAATAGAAGGGAGAGCATCTTGAGATCGTCGCTTTCGCCCGGGCCGCCGACGACGATAATCGAGCGACCGTCCCGGACAAGGCGATCGGCCAACTCGACCCAGCGGGCGTTTGGCCAACGGTTGGTCGGGAACCTCGCGGCGACGCAAAGCGCTATGTTGGCTGGTGCCGTCGGCCAGAAGATCGGCAATTCGGAGAACAGTTCGCTCTGGGAATAGGAGCCGACGATCTCCGCGACGGCGCGCTGATGGCCGGCGGTTTCATGGACGGAGTGGCTGCCGAATACCACCCGGTGCGGCGCAGTCACGTCGTCCAGCATCGCGTTTGCTTCTGCTGGACCAGATAGAGATATTCGGCGGAATTCAGATCGGTCGCTTGTTCGCCTGCCAGGCGGTGCAGCCGCAGTCTGAGCAGTGCCGACCGGACGGCCGAATTGATTCGACGGCCCACGGTTACCTTCCGGCGGGCGATGCCGCGGGCACCGCCAGCACTCGCATCATCGCGGCGAAGAACTGGTCGGTGCTCTGCCGCCAGGTGATCCAACTTTGCGGCGACCGGGCGACCCGCTGCTCGACATCATGCGAGCGGCAGAACTCCATCAGTGCGTCCGCCAGGTGGCAACTGTGCGAGAGGTCGAAGAAGGTTGCCTTGCCCTCCGCAATCTCGCGGAACACAGGGATGTCGCTGCACAGCACCGGCAGGCCGCGCTGGAACGCCTCGGCGACCGGGAGGCCAAAACCTTCGATTTCCGACGCAATGATCAGTGCGGAGGCGCTGCGATAGGCGTAGTCGAGCTCGGAATCGGTGGCGTCGCGCACGAGGAAGACTCGGCGGTCGAATTGCGGGTGGTCTGCGACGCGCGCCAGGAAATCCTCGGTCTTCCATCCATGACGCCCGATCATCACCAGCGCGGCATCCCCGCCCTGCGCCCAGTGGCGATCGAAGGCGTCCAGCACGTAGCTGTGCTTCTTCCGGGGTTCAAACGAGCCGACCATAAGGAACACATGGCGTTCGGCGTCGAAGATCCGCTTGATGCCAGGACGAGGTTGGTCCTCGCGTTCGGCGAGGTCGAGCTCCGGTTCCGAGCCGAGATGGAAGTAATCGATCGCAGCAGGGTGGACGGGACCCCCTCGACTGTTTGGCAACGTCGCAATGAATTGCGCGAGATAATTTGCGGTCGAACGTGATATGCTGATGAAAGCCTCGGTATGGCGGGCATGCTCCCGCAACCATGCGGTGAATGCTATGGTCAGGTTGGGCACGCAGGTATGAGGGTGGGTTATCGGGATCAGATCATAGATGACACCGATAACCTTTCCCCCACGCCGCCTGAAGCGTTCGACCGCCGGCCAGATCGGAAACGGCCATGACGAATCCAACAATAAAAGGATGCTGCGGTCGCAGCTTGCGTACTGATCGAGGCTGATCGGACCGGCAGGCTGCAGCCGCTGCTCCGGCCATCGGCGAAGTCGGAGAGCTCGCACGGGCAGCAGGACGCACCAGGCGAATCCGAATTGGTCGGGTGAGGCAAACAGGAAGCGCTGCACCGGTGCGAAGGGCAGCGTGGCGACCAATGCCCGCAGCAGCAGACGCCATAAGTTTTGCGCAAAGCCGCGGAACCCGCCGGGGATATTCGCCGGTACGCCGGGAACAACTGACGCCGCACGCGACTTGTCGGCAAGCACCTGTCCGAGATCGGCAGCAACGAACTGGTTGCTTTCTAGAACTACCGGGACAACCGAGTAGCCGTAGCGGGCAGCCGAGACGGCAGCATGGCGAAGGACATTGCGGACGACCCGCTGAATGCCGGTGTTCAGATCGCTACGATACGTATGCGTACACTCAACGAAGATGGTCGGCGTGTCCGGTCTTGCCAGCAAGCGGGGCCGGGCTCGGCGGCGGCGCATGGCGTTGCCAACAGCCCGCACCGGCACGGCGATGCGCCAGGAGCGGCTGCGGTAGGCTGCTTCCAGCCAGCCCTTCGTGTAAAAGGTCTTCGTAACAGAATGTTCCATCGAATCACTGGTGCCGACGTCGATATAGAAGCCGTGAGCAAGCTTTCCCACCGCCCGCCATAGCATAACGTCTTCGAAGCTCTGCGCATAGGAGACGAACATCACGCTCCGGTCCGAAGTGGCAAATTAGCAGCAAGCGCCCGCAGCTGCTGATGGTAACTAGGTCGCAACCGTCTGTTTGGTACCCGACAGGTGTTAAGATGCCTTGGGAGCATTGTACGGTCAATAGGTGTTGGTCTCGCGGCTCAGCCAGGCGCTGCAGGCGCGCGAATCTACAGGCGGTACGCGAGGTTTCCCGACGACGAGGCCGACGTCGCGCCGGCGGTGACTGCCCACATCACGGGACAGCTTGGCGTCGTGCCCACGATGCTGGACGGTTACGACTGGAGCGGCCGCACGGGTCGGCGTCATCGGCAACAGATGGCCAAAACGCACAGCTTCGTGGTCACTGGGCCAACTTCGTCGCACTGGCCGAGAAGCTGGCCGCGGGTCTCGTCACTTCCTGGCCGCCGTGTGGGCGACTTTCTGGGGTAGGACGAGAAACCTCGCGCTACTAAGACTCTGCCGGCTGGCTATTGGTCAAAAAATAGGGCTATCCAGCCCTCGCCGCCGCCCACTTGAGATCCGTTCTCCGCCTCCACCACGGGGAGAAACGAGAGCCGGCCATCTTCGCCGCATCAGCTATCGCCCGAGGCCAACGCAGGCTATGGTAGCGGAAACTGAGAAATCCAGGAGCTTGGCTTGCACACCGTGATAAATATTATTCTGATTGGTGCTGCCGCTCTGGCGACAACTGCGCTCTTCGGGTTCTTCATCCTTGTGTGGTTGCTCGAGCCGCGCCCACCAAAATCCGAGCCTGCCGCGGTATCGAGTTCTGGTCCTCCATGCAGGCCCAGCCTTGAGCCAGAAGTGGCGGCGCGAATCAAGGATGACTGACACGGATCCGGCGCGCCCCTTTTGTGGCTATGATGAAGCCTGGTGTAATCCGAAGTGGCGTTTAAAAATGTGTAAGGGAATGACGAGAAGCACGTGGCAGCTACCGGGCCCGGGTTAGCCGCTAATTACTGTCGGGCCCGCGTTGCTGAGGGAAAGCCACCGATGTTGGAATGCGCACTGGCGACATTCGAGAATTTAGTGTCGATGAAATCGCCTCGGCAGCACTCCTGCAATCTTCTCTAGCACAGCCTCGTCATCGCGTGATGATGGTCGGGTGGTACAGTGTTGATACCACTATGATGCCAAGATGGTTCTCGGTGGGACCTAAAAACGCAACCGCTCGACGAAATATGGAATGGTGCCGCCTATGTGAAACCGCGACAAGCAGAGCCAAATGGACGCGATAACTGCTCCCTGTGCGCGAACTGCTCGCAGGCAGCGGGCATGCTCTGGACCCGAACTCGGGCGCCTCATCGCCCTTGCTTAACTTAGTTCCAACACCAGCGCAAGTTGCGCCCGCTGCCGATCCGTGGCCGCAGCGGTCGGCGACGGCGGCTTGGTGCAGACGAACATTCGCCCGCCGATTGGCAGCAACGTTGGTTTCAAGCAGGCCGAAATTCGCTGGATCGGGCTCGAATGCGTGAACGGTTCCGCGCGCACGAAGAGTGAGCCCCGCAACGAGTGTGTACCAGCCAATGTTGGCGCCTACATCCAGGAACAGGTCGTAGCGTGGCAGCAGCCGGCGGATCAGCTCGGTCTCGAGTGGCTCCCATGCTCCGGCTGTCGCAGTTTCCGCGGAAATGTACCGATCGCCTCCCAGATGGGTGTGGATGCGGAAGGGCGGGAGGCTAGGCAGGCTGATGCTCCGGGGTGCGCTCTGTCTGAGCCACTGGTCTGGCGCAGTTTTGCTGGAGCTATGCTCCGTGATACAGGTCTGCTCCAGGCGATTCGGATCAGCGTGGTCCATCGATCCACCCTTCAGAGCTGGAGCTTGCACGTGATTATGGACACCATCTCCGCCGCGCTGGATGGGAAAGTTCGATAGGCACGATGGGCTGTACGGCAAGTTCGAGGACATACCAACGTAATCTCGCAGGAAGGCCATGCGCGCGGGGATCTATCCGCGCCTACACGGTTGCGGTCGGGGCCATCGGCATGGTCCCACGATCCATCTCGGGGCCAAACGACCCGTTCAAGCCATAGACTTCACTCTATCAGCTACCGGTCGTTCGCGTCGGTCTGGAGCAGCTCGTTCCACGATGCGCCTGAACTCGCTCCCGGCATCCTTCGACCGCAGGGTGGCGTCGGGCTCCCGGGTGGTGAGCGGCCTGGCAGCCTCATGGGGGCTTGACGGCGACACGGCGCGACGCGACACAGTCAGGTAGAATGTCAGTCGCTTATCCCCGAAGCCAGATTCGTGGAATCCACCGAGGGGAGCCAGGAAGACGGATCACACTGAGTAGAAAGGTTAGGAGGGCTGATGCCACAATGGCGAAAGTACTTACCGCAATACGGTGAGCCGCCAGTCGCAGGATTTCAAGAGACTGGTCCATGCCAATTTACGGTCCATACCCACTGCGGGGCTAGGATATGTCGAAGCATGATGCGAGAACTTGAGCTTCTTTATTTGTATAGCCTCGCGAGGGATGCCTTTCATGACATCGGCCAGATAGTTGACCTAGGACCTTACACCGGCATGTCAACGTTTGCACTTGCAAGTGGCGTGCTCGCATCGCATCCCCAGCCAAATGCACGCATTTGGAGTTACGATCTGTTTTTGTCGTATGACTGGTTTGCAAGTGAGGAGTTCTCGGAGAGGACTGGCTCTGTCTTCCCCCAGTTTCAGTCTACATTGAACGACTTCTCCGCTCTCATTATGCCCTGCCCGGGTGATGCGCTTTCGCTGCGATGGCTGAAGCAACCGGTCGAGATACTGTTCGTCGATTTGGCGAAATCTTGGGAACTCAACGCGTGGGTCCTAAGCCAGTTCTTTCCGTGCCTTGTCCCAGGAAGGTCCTGGGTCGTTCAACAGGACTTCATACATTTCAATGAGTACTGGGTTCAGATTACCATGGAGTACTTCGCTGATCGGTTTGAGTTTGACGAAGCGGTGTTTGGCGCAAGCGCAGGGTTTCGCAGCGTTGCCACGATAAGTGAAAGCGAGGCGAGGGTCAGCCTCGAAGAGCTACCATTGTCACGAAAGATGGCCCTGCTGGAATCAGCACGGATGAGAATGCCACCTTCTGTGCGCCCGGTGATGGAATGCGCCATGGCAAAATGCTTGCTGGACTGTGGCGAGATCCGTCTAGCCGAAGATCTCATCCGAGATATCGACACACGCCAATTGGCGACTGATCCGGCGCTAGATTTCCATGAAATTGCTATGAGCAACCAGCGTGCTGTGGCAGGACTTATTGCTGCCTGCCGACAGACCTGAAGGATCCCTTGAACGAAAAGCCCCAATCGAGAGTCGTCGTCTGGGGAATGAGGCCGGCTGATTCAGCAATCGCAGAGTAAAAGCCGTCCGGAAAGACTTGCTCGTTGACCCCTCTGCGCATCAGGTCCAGCGTATGCTCGTCGTAGACCGACGCCACCGGCTCACAAACAAGGAAGAGATGCCCGCCTGGTCTTAGAACTCTTGCAACCTCCGCAAGCGTGCGGTCTGGATGTACAAAATGATGGAGCGCCCGACTAAACACGACAACATCAATACTACCCCTCTGTAGAGGAAGCTTGTTCGCGTCAGCGCGAGCGTAGACTGATCGATCCGCTGCCATTTGCTTGCCTCTCAGAATCAGTCGCCCAACCTGAAGTAACCGCAGTGAAATGTCGGCGTTCAAAAAGAAGTCAAGATTGTCTATGGCCTTGTATGCCTCGAGGAACGCTGGACGGATGCCGCCGCCGATCTCGCAAGCCCTGATCGGTCCGGCCTCTCCACGCAGTGCTTGATCGATGAATTGCGTAGCCAACTCGTTATCGGCTGTCTCACTGAAGGGGCCCAACTGTTCTTCAGACCGCACGGGAGTCTGCACGATTCTCACCGAGTCGCCTATCTCGACCCTGATATCAAAGTGACATTCGTCGATCCAGCGAACAAGCTCCTTGACTGGCAATATGCGAAGGCAATATCGGCCAAGTCGGGTTGGCCCTTCCACGAGGATTGGTAGCGTGATTGCGGAATCGGCCGCAAGCGTCATCGGCAGCGCTGTTCGCCTGCCGTCGTACACAGCAACTTGCCCGCGCTCATCGTACCAGTGATATGAGAGCAGTACGGGGTTGGGACCCTCTGACGTAATCGGGAACGGTCCGCGGTTCTTTAGCCTCGCCGATACCCAGAATGTCTGTCCGGGCGTCGCCGACTGTGGGCAGAAGACAACCTCGAACTGAATGTCTATTGCCTCGTTCAGGATTCCGAAGCGCTCGACAAATATATCTTCTTCAGCGTCAAGGCCGGGGTTTCCGGTAGATGGAATTTGGTAAGACAATTGAGTCGTAAGCTCATCGGCCATGTTAGGAGAAAACCCCAGCCGTGCGGAAATACGCTCGGAAATTTGACTCCATTTGCGATTAGTGCTGCGCGGCTCATTACTGCGAGAGCCATCAGTAACAAGCAGATCAAGAGCTTCCCCAAACCGCGTAGCTTTCCAGGCACACTGCGTGCATTCGGGGATGTCGGCTTCGTCGTTCCATCGAACTCGTCGGCTCTGGCACCGCGGACAGATCAGGGCCTTCGCCAAAGCACGCGTTCCGATGAAGTCCATCAAGATCTTTCCTTGGCACTGGCCGCGATTCGAGACGAGCTCAACATACCAATTCGTCGTCGCTACCGCGAGTCGGTCACCCGCATCGTCTTGGGGCAAATCGTCCGGTGACCCTCTCGGGCTCTTCAGGGCTTGGCGGCGCGGCGGATGTCGGAGAGCTGGTGTAGTACCCAAGCGATCTGGGCTGCGTATGTGCGCCAATCCGCGATCGGCCGTGCAGCCGCCTCGGCGCTGAGCCGGGCGCGAAGATCTTGGTCGCTCGCCAGCCGTGCCATACTGGCGGCTACGCTCGCCTCGTCCGCCATGTCTGCCACCAGACATCCGCCGCCTGCGGCGAGTTCCGCCATCACGCCCGTTTCATGGCACAGCACTGGCGTGCCGAGCCACAGGCTTTCCATGATCGGTAGTCCGAAGCCCTCGACAAGCGATGGGTAGACCGCGAATGCTGCGCGACTAACGACGTCGGCGACTTCCGCGTCAGGCCGCGAGCCCAGCCACGAAAGCCGTGGTTCCTCGGCCACTGCGGCGACCACCCAATCGGCCAGATCCTCTGCGCCGGCATACCTGTTGCCAATCAGCGTCAGCCGTAGATCGAGCTCAGGGCGTTGTGCCAGTAGGCGCCGGAATGCCCGAATCAGCGTTCGATGGTTCTTGCGTGGCTCTAGCGTCGAGACACAGACAACATGGATGGGCCCGAGCTGGTCGTGGGAACGCGGTGCGCGCGCCCTTGGTTCTGCGCCGAACTGACCGGGCAACCACACCGTTTCTGCCTGCTGCGGACGGGGCAGGTGGTGCCGTGCAGCGTGGACCGTGAAATCGTGCAACGTCGTTTGCGAAATGGTGAAAACCGAATCACAGCAGGCGATCCCTTCGAGGTAGTCTGGGAACGCCTGCACAATATTGTGGCTGCAGTAGGGGCGATGCGTCACCGGAATCAGATCGTACAAAATCGCTGCCGTCGGCATCGATCGCGATCGCGCCCACGCCAGTCGGGCCGCGAGACCTCCATCCAGCACCACCTCCGGCAGCAGTAGAATCGGCTGAGCGATGCCATCGCGGAACAACAGTCTCTCGAGCCGCGCCTCCAGGTCATTGGTGGCATCGTAGCCGAAGGCGAGCGCGCCGTCGCGCGGACCGCCGAACCCGCTCAGCAGTCCGCGCCGATGTGCATCGAGCGGCCGGTAGGTGCCCGCGGCCATGTCCCAGTACGCGAACAGGCATAGCAGGGTGGGGTCGGCCACCAGTTGGGCCCCCAACTGCCGCGTCACCCGGACAACACCGGAGTTCGCTGGATCGGCGGACGCACATGTCACATCGATGAGTAGCGGCAGAACTGCCGGGCGTGTCACTGCAGACGCCCGGCGCGGCGGCGCGAAGGACTCGATAACCCGCGCCCACACGCTCAGCACGCGGTCCCAGCGGAAGCGCTCACGGAACGCCGTGTAGCGCTCGCTACTGGCACTCGGCACCGGTGGCCACTGCCGAACAATGCGCCGCGCCTTCTCCTGCATTTCCCCGAGGTTACCGCACAGAAACCAGGGATCGACCACTACCTCGGGATGAGCACCGACATTGAACGCGAGCGCGGAGCGGCCCAGCCACTGCATCTCGGCCAATGGCAGATTGAACCCTTCCCACAATGAGGTGCTAAGACCGAGCACGCTGGCACGCATCACCTCTTGCAGCACGACATCCCCGATGAAGCCCAGGAACTCTACCGACCCGACTAGATCGTCAGGGACCACGGCATCGCAGGGGCGCGCGAGCAGCAACAGCCGGCAGGTCGGTCGTGCCTGCCTAGCGGTTCGGAAAACTTCGAAGGCCGCGGCGCTATTCTTGTAGCCCCCGCCCTCGAACCGGCCCAGTGCGAGCACAAGCGGCTCGTTGCCTGTCTGCGTCCGCTGCAACAACGCTCGGGCCGCCTCGTCGGCCGGCGCCGCCTCGGCCGCGAACAGGGGCTGCTCGAGATGGTCGGCGCCAAGCAGCACCGGCGTCACGCCGCCGTCGTGTCCGCGGTCCGGAATCGTCTGCGTCTCGGCGATGAAGCGGCTGATCGGCATCACATGCGAGAATGCCGGTAGAGAAAGCGCTCGAATACGTCGCAGTTCCAGCTGGATGCCGCGCGCCTCGAACGCCAGTTCCTCGTTGGGGACCGCACCGGCATCAATGAACACAGTCGCGATTCCGCGACTGTAGGCAAGTTCGCCAGTGGCGAAGAACGGCCACCCACCCGTCACCACGACATCCGGTCTCCAGGACACGTTCGGGTCCGTTACCAAACGCTCCAGCGAGTCGGAGGCAGCTCGATCGGCCCCGAACATATCGACATCTGAGGGCAGTTCGATGGTCCGGACGTACGGTGTGATGCGCTCGGCAACGGCACGGTCGCAGCGGACAGCATACAGCGTAACGCGATGGCCCCGTGATGCCATATGGCGGGCTAGCATGAGCAATAGTCGGTCCACCCCGAACCGTGGGAGCAATCGCTCGTTACAAATAACGATGTTCATCGGAGTAGCTGGTCAAACGGCACGGCAGGCACCCAAGGCAAAGGACGACTGCGGCGACATGAGCGCGGCGAAGTCCGCGGCGGCACTGGTGCGGGCGGCAGTGCTGGCATCAGTAGGCCGGGCGCTGGCAAGTAGCAAAGTTGAGATCGCCTCGACCGGCGATCGATACAATTCGGCAAGGCCGAATCCGTCGGCGAGCGCGCTTCCCACCTTCGACCCCGCGGGTGCCAGGATCGGGATCCCAGCACGAACTGCGCGGCGGATCAGCGGCGGGTCGTCATCCCCTGACCAGTTCCAGACTAGGCACGCCCGATCCCATGCGGTGGGCGTGACCCACTTGTGCCAGAGCAGGCGGATACGTCTGCTGCCCTCGGCCCAGTGGAGATACGCGCAGATCGCGGCAGTGTTCAGGTCAGGCCACCCGCCGCCGCAAATCACGACTGGTGGGTCCAACGAGGCGGCTGGTTCAGCCACCGCGCCGCCACGATAAAGATGCTCCAAACGGTCGATCGCTGCCAACTCATCAAAGGCGTTTGCCCGAGTCCGGTTGTACGCGCCGTGTTGGGCGGCAAGGTCTGGCTGGCGGATATAGCGCGCCATGGCCTGCGCCAAGGCCGCGGGATCGTTGTGTGGCACCAGGAGGCCCGATAAGCCATCGTCGATCAGCTCAGTATTACCGCCCAGATCGGTCGCAATCTGTGCACAGCCTGCGGCGATCGCCTCCAACAGCGAGACCGGCTCGTTCTCGGGCCAGCGCGACGGCAACACGACGACGTGGGTATCGGCTAGACGCGTCAGCACTTCGTTCCGTCCGACCCAGCCCAGGAGGCCGACGGCGCCGCCGAAGCGGTTTGCTGCGATCTGCGCCTCAATGAGCGGACGCAGTTCGCCGTCGCCGCAGATATCGAGTCGCCAACACCCTTCCAGATCGGCTTCGGCCGCCAGCAGCGCCGCAGCATCGAGCAAGTCCGGGATGCCCTTGTGCGTACCGAGATAGGCCAGGACGAGGAAACGGACAGGCAGCGGCGTGCGAGGGCGCGAGGGCGCGAATGAAGCGAGGTCGATGCCATTGCTCTGAACTACGATTCGGTCGGCCCGGAATCCTGCGGCCCGATAGGTCTGGGCCAGGAAATGGCTTGGCGACAACAGCGTGTCGGCATGGTCTAGAGCCCAAGCGACGTAATCGCGCCTCAGGCGGATCGGCAGTGAACCCCCGTCCGAGGGCTTGATCGAGGCGAGGCACTCAGAGCAGCCATCGGTATCGGTACAGAGGCTGCCGTTGTTGCGAAGCAGCGTCTGCTTGAAGCAAATGCCCCAAGGGTCGTGGAGCGTCACCAGTACCGCGGCGCCGCTGGATGCGGCTTCGGGAATCAAATTGGCGCCGAGGCCCATGATGTTATGAAAATGGACGATATCAAACCGTTCTGATGACAGGATGGAACGAAGTCGCATTGCAGCGGCTGGCCACAAGAAAGAATCACTAATATCGAGGCTGCGGATTGGCAGTCGGAACACGGTTAGGCCGTCCACTTCCTCGCGTTCGAGCCACCCCTTGTCGTTCTCGGATTTGGGAAAGGCTCCCGCCAGAACGCGGACGCGATGGCCACGCGACGCCAGCGCCAGCGCCTGTCGATGCGCCACCAACTCGGCGCCACCGACAATATGGGGCGGGTAGAAATTCGAGACAACGAGGACGGCCAGCATCTCAGCCGCACCAGTCATCGATCGAGAAGCGAAAGATCCGCTGCGCACCGGTGCAGTGCCCGCACTGTGGTCGCGGCTCCCGCCCGAACTTGCAGGGTGCGGGTCCGCGGCTGCGCGTCCAAGTAGGCCAGCGCCAGTCCTCCCCACACCTCCCCGCTGCCCTCGGAGACGGTGTGCTCGATGATCTGCGCGGGCACGAAATCGAGTTCGACATCGTGAACATACGGATTGGATTGCCAGTCAGCTAGTGCGATTCCGCGTCGGCATTCCGCATTGCCGCCGTCGTGTATGATGATGGTCATCGGTCGCGTGGGTTGAAAGCGTAGGATAGTTTCGATGTCGCGCCGCACCCCGTCTGCACTGTGGTCGGCATCGATCAGAACGAAATCGAGCGGGGCACGATCCTGGTTGAGGTCGTGGATGAGCGTCGGCAAAACGATAGTCGAATCGCCGATGCGCAGATCGACGTTCGTTGGGATCACAAATCGGTCTGGCACATCAGCATCGATGTCAAGCGCAATCACCCGTTCGCTGAACTGCGAGATCAGGGTCAGGCTGCCGCCGTGATAAACCCCTACCTCAATCGCAAGCTTGGGACGCAAGCGCGCCAGCAGCCCGGTCAGCGCGATGCGCTCGGAGTCCATCATTTGCCAGTGTGCCAGCGGCACACCGGGGTAAAGGCGTTCCTCATACATAACTGCTACATCCTTGCCCTGCCAATGCAACACAACGGTACAATCTCATGACTTCGTCGCCGAGATCTCAAACTCGAAGCACTGCCCATTACGACGACCACGGACCGGCACCGCAATATCCTTATATCCGGCCTCGGCCAGCACAACGGATAAGCTCTCGGGCGTGAGCAGATTAAAGTGGAAGTCGCCCTCGTAATCCTGTGCGCCGAACAGGACCTCGCGGAAATCCGCAAACGAATACTCGCCCGACGCACATTGCCGAATCATCGCGTCGCCGTCGGGCACAATAGCACGCAGTCGGCCACCTTCACGCAGCAGTGCGCTCCAATGAGGTAATATCCGCCGCTTCAGGGCTTCCTGCGGGAAGTGTTCCAGCAGATGAGATGAGAATATTTCGACGACAGAGGCAGTCTCCACACCGATGGCGCCCGCTTCAGCGACAATGTCAACCCCTGGGAGGTCGCGGAGATCGACATTGATGTAGTCGTCGAGCGGGATGTGGCCGCAGCCTACATTCAGCCGCAGTCCTCGGACTGCCATCGCGCCGACGCGCTCGGGATTAGCGATCCGCGGCACAATGGACCGTGCTTCGCCCTTGGTGCCGGATCCGCCGTGCTGCAACTCAAACAGCACCTCGCGACGGACGAACTCGACCCGCTCTAGTAGGAATTTGAGCGTGTTATCGACCCGCGTTTTTGTCGCACCGAAGTCGCTATGGAGGCCCTCAAATTGGCGCCGCAGATCGCCACTCTCCTCCTCGAGATGGCGCCCCATGCTCTCGGCCTGTTCCTTGAGTTGGCCCGCGACCTGTGTCGCCTCCGATATCAGCTGCTGCGCGGTTTCCTGCGCCGCGCGCTGCACTCGCAATTCGGCCTCCTGTGCCAGCCACGCTCGGGTCAGGCTCTCGTTAGATCCACGCAACGCAGTTAATTGCGACCGCAGCTCAGCCAAATGGCGACTGCTGACCTCTGCGATCTGTGCTTGCACCTCCTCGATTCGAGCGAACGCCTGCGCCTGTGCCTCTTCAACGCGTACATACAGCTGCGCCTGCACCTCCTCGATTCGGGCGGACGCCTGCGCCTGTGCCTCTTCGACGCGAACATATAGCTGCGCCTGCACCTCCTCGATTCGAGCGTACAACAGCCGGAGGCGGCGGATGAGCGGGACCACGAAAGGCCGCACTGCCTCCTTCACCATGGCGCGCATCGTTCTCACTCGGTGTTCCCTAAGAGACCTCCTTGATAGAAGAGAGGCGTCTTCATCGCAAGGAAGCCCGTCGCAAAACGTGGGCAAAAGCGGAGGAGTGGGCTGCGGTTAGGATCTGGCAGCGAGGCCGGATGGACGATCATCCCGACCGGCAGCCCGATGGTGTCTGTAAGGATGTGCCGCTTGCGGCCCTTGATCATTTTCTCGGCCGCATATCCGCGCGGGCCGCCAGACTCGGTCGTCTTGACCGACTGGCTGTCGATGACGCCAGCAGTCGGACTTGCCTCCCGGCCCGCGG
>Ga0335075_10005944_pt1 | contig 18848 bp, 17 predicted proteins | sample Lox_Sample_24_FD_206723 | JGI IMG/M metagenome (GOLD analysis project Ga0335075, IMG submission 206723) | Soil microbial communities from Loxahatchee National Wildlife Refuge, Florida, United States - Lox_Sample_2.4 | ecosystem: Environmental > Terrestrial > Soil > Wetlands | place: USA... | reverse complement strand
CTGCCGCCTTCCGCGTCTCCGCGCCTCCGCGTGAACCTGGTGCTGGGAGATTCGAAATCCTGAGTCGAGACGAGCCCCAAACCGGCAACTCCGCAGTCGCGGTCAAGCGGCTTGTGAAGTCCGGGATGTTTTCCCCGGACAGCCCTGCGCATAGCGGGGGAGGAAAATTACATACCGAAAGTCGCGGCGCGGAGGAGGATGAGCTGGCGGCGGAAGAGAGAAACATCGCTGCGGTTTTTGATCAGGCGCGAGAGATAGGCGGGAACAAGCGAAGCCGGCAGGATTGCAGGGACGACGCCGCGCGGGATCGGGAGGCGGCGCGCCTTTTCGAAATGATCCCGTGCCATGTTTGCGACTTGTACAATCGCGCCCTTGTCTCCTCTGGCGGCGAGAAGATCGGCCGGAAGAAAGGATTTGCCGCGCGCGGCATGAAACGGCATCGACCGCAGGATTCCGGCAAGGCCGTAGGCGATTCCGGCTTCGCGCGCCAGGTCGTCCACCCCCGCGTCCGCGTTCAGAAGCGTTGCCGCAACCCGCATCAGCGCGCCGGAGGTCGCATCCGCATGCGCTTCGATCGCCACAAGGTGGGCGAACGGAGCCGAGGAAATTTCCTCGCCGCGCGCATCGATCAGCGCATGCAATGCACCGGCGGCAAGCGGCGCGCGCTGTAACAGCTCCGCCAGCCCGATCGCTGCCGGCTGTGCGCGGGGTCGCCCTTCGCGGGCCTCGTCCACGGCCTCGCGCCACCATTGCAGCCGGATTTCGGCCATCATGGGCTCGCGCGCGATTTCGGTTGCGCGGACAATTTCGTGATTGAAGGCGTAAAGCGCGAAAAGCAGCGGACGCCGGCCGGCCGGTGCAAACAGGCTAGCGAAATAACGGTCCGGGTCGGAACGGCGAACCACGGCCGCGCAGGCGGCAAAGGCTTCTTCCGGACTCACGCGAGTCTGCCGGGAGCCGCAATCATGCGGCTCCCGGCCCGGACGATCAGGGCAGGTGCGACGCGCCGACCATGCAGAACAGCATCGGGATCGAGAGCAGCGTATTGATCCGCGAGAACATGCCGGCGGTCTTTCCGGACGCACCGCGCGCATCCTTGGTCATGTCCGGATAGCGGTTGTTGATGTTCAGCGCCTTCTGCTGGTTCGGCCAGATCACGAACCAGACATTGAACCACATGATCGTGCCCAGCCACATGCCGATGCCGATCAGCACATAGCGCGGTTCGGAGAACGCGCCGCCCGAATCCACCGCGTCCAGCGTAAAGGCCTGGACGAGATACTTGTTGAGAATGGCGAGAATGATGCCGAACACGATGGTGCTCATCGCGCTCCAGCGGAACCAGAACAAGGCGGCGGGCGTGATATATTTGCCAAGTGCCGGACGGAGGTCCTCCGGAATCTTCGGCGTCGTGGGTGTGGAGACGAAGTTGAAATACCACAGAAGCCCGATCCACATGACGCCGCTGATGACATGGATCCAGCGTACGAGGAACTGCCAGAACGTCTGGTCGACAACCACGCCGGTCTCGGACCAGTGGATAATCAGCAAGATAAGCGCAAGGATGAACCCTGCAACCACGACGTTGCGGAGATTGGAAAGAAACGCGGCCATGTCCGTAAGCCTCCCCTCTGAGGTCGGTGAGTCCCAGGCCGGAGTCTATCTTATTTTAAGGCCTGTCCAGCGCGCCGCTTGCGATATGTTGGCGCAGAACCCGCCGCGTCGCCCGCGTCACGGGCGAACCGTGCTCAGAGGGCGAGCTGCTTGGGACGGACACTGCGAAACCAGGTGACGACGAACAGCCGTGTCACCATGACCGCGGTGAAGAAGGACGTGATGATGCCAAGGCCGAGCGTCACGGCAAAACCGCGCACCGGCCCGGACCCCAGCTGGAACAGGATCAGCGAGGCGATCAGGTGGGTCATGTTGGCATCGACGATGGTGGCCATCGCCCGCCGGAAGCCCTGATCGATGGAGGCGATGATGCTGCGGCCGTTCCTATGCTCCTCGCGGATACGCTCGTAGATAAGAACATTGGCGTCCACAGCCATGCCCATGGTGAGCACGATGCCGGCAATGCCGGGCAGCGTGAGCGTGGCACCGAAGGCGGTGAGCGCGGCCAGAAGCAGAATCACGTTGAAAGTGAGCGCCACGTCGGCAAACAGCCCGAAAAGGCCGTAGCGGGCGATCATGAACAGCGCGACCAGCAACAAACCCGCCAGCGTGGAAAACTTGCCGGCCGTCACCTGATCGGCTCCCAGTTCCGCGCCCACCGTGCGCTGCTCGATCACCTTGAGCGGCGCCGGCAAGGCGCCGGCCCGCAGCAGCACGGCAAGATCGGTGGCACTCTGCACCGTGAAGCCGCCAGTGATGTTGGCATCTCCGCCCAGGATCGGCTCGCGGATGACCGGCGCCTCGATGATCTGATTGTCGAGCACGATGGCGAAGCGCTTGTCGACATTGGCCTTGGTGGCATCGCCGAATTCGCGCGCACCGACCGTGTCGAATTTCAGGATGACGTCGGGCTCCTGGGTCTGCGGATCGAAGCCCTGCTCCGCGTCGGTTAGCCGGTCGCCATCGACCATGATGCGGCGTTCCAGCACGAGGGGTGGGGGTGTGATGCCGTTCTTGTTCGGCGCGAATTTCACCACCTCGTCGCCGATCGGCACGATGCCCTTCTCCGCCTGTGCCGCGTCGGCCGTATCGTCGACCAGCTGGAACGTCATCCTCGCCGTCGTGCCCAGCAGTTTGATCAGGCGCGCCGGATCGCTGAGGCCCGGCACCTGCACCAGCACCCGGTCCTCGCCCTGCCGCTCGATCGTAGGCTCGCGCGTGCCCAGCTGGTCGATGCGCCGCCGCACCACCTCGATCGATTCCTGGAGGATCTGTTGCTGTGTGCTGGCCTTGAAATCATCGGTCATGCGCATGACGAGCTGGTCGCGGCCCGGCTCCGTCATCTGATAGTCGCGAGCACCGACGGACAGCACCGAACCACCGACCGTCGGATTCAGCTTGTTTAGGATGGCTTTGGCGTCCTCGTAGCGGGCGGGATCGAGCACGCGGAACGAAACCGCATCGTCATTGGCCTGGAGATTGGTGTAGCCGATGCGCGCTTTCCGGAACGCGATGCGGATGTCGCCCATCAGCGATTCCAGCCGGTCCTTCTGCACCTGATCGAATTCCACCTCGAGCAGGAGGTAGGAGCCGCCTTGCAGATCGAGCCCCAGTGCCACCGTGCCGGTCGGCAGAAACGGCGGCATGCGCGAGACGACCCAGCGGGGCAGTGCATTGGGCAGGGCAATGAGAACGCCCGCGACGAGAATGAGGATCGTCACGACTTTCGACCAGGTCGGTATCTGCAGCATGGTGTTCCCGGTATCAGCTCTTGTCGTCCGGTGCGGCGGTCTTGGTCCGCACGTCGCTCAATGTACTCTTGATCACCCGGATCTGCACCCCATCGGCGATTTCCAGCATCACGTCATCATCATCGCGCACTTTGGAAACCTTGCCCACAATTCCGCCGGCAGTGACCACGACATCGCCGCGCCGAACATTGTCGAGCATTTCGCGATGCTGTTTGGTGCGCTGCTGCTGGGGTCGCATGACCAGGAAATAAAAAATCACGAAAACAAGAACGAGCGGCGCGATCGTGGTGATGAGAGAGGAATCCATGAAGCTGTCCGGGGAAATGGTCAGGGATAGGCCCAAAGGCGGCGCGGACTATAGCCGCGCGCCCCTCCATTGCACCCGGACGCTTTCAGGGAAGGGCAGCGAGGTTGAGGGGCTTCAGGTCCTCGCGGATCTCGAAATGGAGCTGCGGCCGGTCGACGCCCCCGGTCTCTCCCGCCGTTCCGATGATCTGCCCCTTCTCGACGCGGTCGCCACGCGCGACCGCGATGCTCTGTGCATGGGCGTAAGCCGTAACGTAACCGCCGGAATGGGCGATCAGGATGAGATTGCCGTAATCCCTGAGCCCGTCACCCGCATAAGTGACGGTGCCTGCAGCGGCGGCATGAATGGGCGCGCCTAGCAGCGCGGCGATATTTATGCCGTCATTGCGTTCGCCATTGGCGGCCGGACCGAAGGGCGAAATCACCCGGCCCCGAACCGGCCAGACAAATTCTTTGGCGGCATTCCTGTCCTCGGAAGTCGCAGCATCTCGACGCGCGATGCCCGCCGCCTCCGTCTCGCGCGGGCGCAGATAGCCGGATGCTCCGAAAGCTTTCGGCGGCGGCGCATAGTTCGGTGCGTCCTGGTCGAGCGCTTCCGCGAGCACGGCATTGCGGGTGACCGCAGAGCCGGCTGGAATGCGCAGGCTCTCGCCCGCTACGACAGCAGCATGCGAGCGAAGCCCGTTCAGCTTCGCCACGGCGATGGGCGAAACATCGTAGCGCGCGCCGAGTTTTTCCAGCGTGTCGCCCGGACGAACGACGACGGTGTAAAAAGTCGGATGCGGCCACGCTCCGTTTTCTGCGCTTAAAGCGCAGGCGCCGCTTGCGGTCGCAAAAATCGACAACAGCGACAGGCCGGCGACGCGGCAAAATTCAGTGCTTCGTTTCTTTCTCATCCGGCGTTCGCACCTCTTGCGGCAGACCGGGCAGCATGGGCACGAAAGCCACGGGGATGAGCGTTTCGCGCACCGGCCCTTTCTCGGTGCGGATAATCTTTACCAAGTGTTGCGAAATCCTTTCGAACCCGCCGGGTGTGCTCAACGGCGCGATAAGAATTCCACCGGGTTTCAGCTGGTTGATCAGCGCTTCGGGAATCTCCGATACCGCGGCCGTCAGGATGATGCGGTCGAACGGCGCCTGCTCAGGCCAGCCGGTGAGGCCGTCGCCGTGACGAACCACAATGTTATGAAGCCCGAGCGCCTTGAAGCGCGATTCGGCCGCCTGGAGCAGCGGGCGGTGGCGCTCGATCGTGTAGACCATCCGGCACAGCGGAGCGAGCACCGCGGCCTGATAGCCCGAACCCGTGCCGAGCTCGAGCACGCGATGCTGGCGCTCGAGCTGAAGCGCCTCGGTCATGTAAGCGACGATGTAGGGCTGGCTGATCGTCTGGCCGCAGGCGATGGGAAGGGCGATGTTTTCGTAAGCCGTCGGCTGGAACGGCTCCTCGACGAAGAGATCGCGCGGCGTGCGCTCGAGCGCCGACAGCACGCGCTGGTCAGCAATGCCCTGCCCGCGCAGCTCCATCACCAACGCGATCGGGCGGTGATCCTCGCTCATCCCGGAAGCTTGAGCGTTTCAAGCAATGGCTTCAACCGGTCGCGTTCATGAAATTCCGTAAGATTGAGATGCAGCGGCGTAACCGAAATGCGCTTCGCATAAATGGCCTTGAGATCGCTGCCTTCGGGCGGCTGGCTGCGGCCACGCTTGAACCCGATCCAGTAATAGGGAACGCCGCGCGCATCGATGCGGCGGTCGATCATGGCGGTCTGGAGATCGCGTTTGCCCTGCGCAGTCACGCTCACCCCGCGCACCGCAGCCGCGCCGCCATCGGGGAAATTCACGTTCATCAGCACATCGGCGGGCCAGCCGATGGATATCAGTTTCTCGATCAGCGGCGGACCGTGGACTTCGGCAGCGGTCCAATCCACATTGTGACCACCGCTCAGCCCGAATGCCTGTGATAGAGCGATCGAAGGCACGCCAAGCGCGGTTCCTTCCATGGCGCCCGCGATCGTGCCCGAATAGGTGACATCGTCAGCGAGATTGGCGCCGCGGTTGACGCCGGACAGCACCAATGTCGGGCGCGCCTCGGCCATCAATTCAGCGATCGCCATCATCACGCAGTCGGTCGGCGTGCCGCTGACGGCGAAATGGCGCGAATCGATCTGGCGCAAACGCAGCGGCAGCGCGAGTGTCAGCGAGTGCGAGGCGCCCGACTGCTCCGTCTCCGGCGCGACAACCCAAACATCGTCGCAAAGCGCGCGCGCGATTTTTTCCGCGACCACAAGTCCCGGCGCATGAACGCCATCGTCATTGGTGACGAGAATGCGCATTTGTCAGACGCGCCCGAGTCTTTCCTCCCCCGCTTGCGGGGGAGGTGGCGCGAGCGTCGCGAAGCGCCGGAGGGGGGAAGAAAAGTAGCAGACCGAAGCCCCACATATCCCCTCTCTGCCCGCTTCGCAGGCACCTTCCCCGCGCGCAGAGGAAATCAAAGGCGGTCGCGTCAAACTCATCTCCCGATCTTCTCGGCGCCGTCCATGTAGGAGCGCAAGGCGGCGGGAATGACAATTGAGCCGTCGGGTTGCTGATAGTTTTCGAGGATCGCAACGAGAGTACGGCCGATGGCGAGGCCTGAACCGTTCAGCGTGTGAACAAATTTGAGCGCTTTCTCGCCTTTCGGCCGATACCGCGCATTCATGCGCCGCGCCTGAAAGTCGCCGCAATTGGAACAGGACGAGATTTCCCGGAACCGGTTCTGCCCCGGCAGCCAGACTTCGATGTCGTACGTCTTCTTGGCCGCAAAGCCCATATCGCCCGTGCACAGCGTCATCACCCGATGATGCAGCCCCAGCCGTTTCAGCACGGCTTGCGCGCAATCGGTCATGCGTTCGTGCTCGGTCTCGGAATCTTCCGGCGCGACGATCGACACCAGCTCGACTTTCGAGAACTGATGCATGCGGATCAGGCCATGCGTATCCTTGCCGGCGGCGCCCGCTTCCGCCCGGAAACACGGGGTCCAGGCGGTGAAGCGCAGGGGGAAGACCGCTTCCTCGAGAATCTCCTCGCGCACATAATTCGTCAGCGAGACTTCGGCGGTCGGGATCAGCCAATAGCCCGTCGTGGTATGAAACAAATCCTCGTGAAATTTCGGCAGCTGGCAGGTGCCGAACATGGCCTCGTCGCGCACCAGAAGCGGCGGCGAGATTTCGCGGTAGCCGAATTCGCGCGTGTGCAGATCGAGCATGAAATTGCCGAGCGCCCGCTCGAGCCGTGCCAGCGCGCCGGACAGTATGACAAATCGCGCCCCGGAAATTTTCGCCGCACGCTCGAAATCCATCTCGCCGAGCGCTTCGCCCAGAACAAAATGTTCGCGCGGCGAAGCGACAGGCGGCGCGGTGCCGAAACGTCGCGCGAGCACTTCCACATTGTCGTGTTCATTGGCGCCGTCGGGCACGTCGCCCGAGGGAATATTGGGCAGCGAGGCGAGCGCCTGTTCGAGCGCGGCTTTGAGCGCGCGCTCTTCCTCCTCGCCTTTCTGGATTTCTTCCTTGAGCCCCGCCACCTCGCCCATCAGCGCGGCGGCGCGGCCTTCGTCCTTCTGCGCCTTTGCCGCCCCGATCTGGCGGGCGGCTTCGTTGCGCCGTGCCTGGGCTTCCTGGAGACGCGCCTGAAGCGCGCGCAGCGACCTGTCGCGCGCAAGCAGATCATCGGCGATGGCTTGTGCATCGGCCATGCCGCGCCGCGCCAGCCCGGCCGCAAACTCCGCCGGCTGTTCCCGGATCGCCCGGATGTCATGCATCGCGCCTGCTCCCTGTCGCGCGCCGGTAATGGCATGGGTTGTTTGGAGGGTAAAGCCGCCCTTGCCGCCCCAACACGCGGCCGGATTGCTTCAACGCGTTTGCATGAGCCGGCGCAGTTCTCGTTCCACAGCCGCGAAAACGCCCGGCCAATCGTCCCGCGCCGTCTGGCGAAACAGACGCATCGTCGGATACCAGGGACTGTCGGAACGGTCGAGCAGCCAGCGCCAATCGGGCACATATTTCAGGACCAGCCAAACGGGGCGGCCGAGCGCTCCGGCCAGATGGGCGATCGCCGTATCCGAAGTGATGATGAGATCGAGATTTTCCATGACGGCGGCCGCATCGAGAAACGCATCGGGCCCTGCGTCGAAATCCTCGCCCAGCGTCTCGACCGTCATGCCGGCCGGCAAATGGGCGAGCTGCTCGACACCATCGCGCTTTTGCAGGCTGATGAGACGCAGGCCCGCGACGCAGGCCAGCCGCTCGAAATGAACGAGCGGAACCGACCGGCCGAAATCGGTTGGCGATTCTTTGTTGCCTTGCCAGCAGATACCCACCTTGAAATCATCCACTCCGAGCCATGTTTTCCAGCGTGCGATGCGCTCCGGTTCGGCGGCGAGATAGGGAATGCGCGCGGGTATGCTGTCCGCATCCGTTCCGAAGGCGAGCGGCAGGCTGAGAAGTTCGACGCGAATGTCGAAATTGGGCGCCGCGGCGCTCCGTGGGATGATCGTCACCTCACCGCCGAGCGTCGCAAGAAGGCGAACTAGCGCGTCCTGCACCGCAAGGACCACGCGCGCGCCCTGCTCCTGCGCCAGACGCGCGTAGCGGCAAAACTGGATCGTATCGCCGAGCCCCTGCTCCGCCTGGATGAAGACCGTCTTTCCTTCGAGATCGTCGCGCCGCCTCCAGCGCGGCGATGATCTGGGCAGGGATGCATCGGGCGCCGGCCGCCATTCATAGAGTGGCCAACCTTCGGCAAAATCACCAAGCAGAAGTTTCCACATGCCCTTGTTGCAAAGGGCGCCGGCGAAATCGGATTGCAGTGTGAGCGCCTGGTCGAAACACGCGAGCGCTTCGTCGAAACGTCCAAGTTCGTATAATGCATTGCCGCGATTGCAGAACGCTTCGGCGTAGTCCGGCTTGAGCGCGATGGCGCGCTCGAAGCTCGCCAGCGCGTCGTCCGGACGATTGAGGCTCTGAAGCGCCTTGCCTCTGTTATAATGCGTCAATGCGTGGGAGGCATCGGCGCGGAGCGCGCGATCGTAGCTCGCAAGCGCGTCGTCATAACGCCTGAGCTCGAAAAGCACATTTCCTTTGTTGCCGAGAGCGGTGGCGTAGTCGGGCCTGAGCGCAATGGCGCGATCGTAGCTCGCCGCGGCGTCCTCGATCCGGTTCAGCGCACGCAGCGCGTTGCCCCTGTTATAATGGCCGTCCGCCGCGTCGGGCGCGAGGGCGATGACGCGCTCGAAACAGGCCAGCGCCTCCTCCGGCCGGTCGAGCTCCAGCAGCGTGTTGCCCCTGTTCCGCAAAGCACCGGCATGATCGGGCAGGTAACGAAGGGCCAGATCGTAATTCTGCAACGCTTCTTGTGGGCGCTGCAGAACGTTGAATACCGTCGCCTTGCTGAAATAGGCCTCGGCATAAGCCGGCTGGCAGCGGATGGCGTGATCGTAACTGCGCATCGCGTCCTCGAAGCGGCGCATGGCCTGCAACGCGATGCCCCGGTTGCAATGGACAACGGCGTTGTCCGGCGCCGCGCGCACGACCATGTCATAGAGCGTCAGCGCTTCGGCGAGGCGGCCCTGACGATGATGGTCGACGGCGCGCCGAACGAGCGCGGCAAGAGCGGCCGTGTCATTGGGATTCGTCAAGCGCAAGCCCCGGAATTTTGCAAGGTAATGCCATGACGCGTTCGCCCCGGTCAAAACAGCTCCATTGCCTCTGCGATTCACACGGTGCTGAAGGCCTGCACCATATGTATGTATCAGTGCACTGGATTGCGGCGAATCGGACGATGACTATCGTCCAGGCTTCGATTGGCCTACCGCCGATCGAGGCGGCTAGATAGCTCCAGCTGTTCGTCACGGTCCCGATCGCCAGCCGGTCTATCTCCGGCTCGCCGGTCGATTTGATGACCTCGGCGTCGCCCACCGAGCCGTCAGGCAACACTAGGATGTGCAGTTCCAGCGCCAACGCGCCGACCATCCCGAGCGTATGCGGCAACTCCGGCCTCTCATTGATATGGCCGAGATCAAGTCGCGGCGGAAGCCGCTGGACGATGCCAGCTTTTGCCGCCCGAAAAACCGGGAGGCGACGATAATTGCCGGCATTCCTGCCCGATATTCATTGCAACGAAGCGGCTGACCTCCATCCCATTTATGCCGGATGAAACCCGATTCACTCTACCTCAATGTTTCCCCGAGCACACCGCAAAATTAACTGTCGCTGCAGGTGCTATCGTACATACACGAAGTCGGCCTGGAGACCTCGCGCATTCAATTGTCCAGCGGGCTCGGATTTTCCAGTAAGTATGGTAATGGTAAGTATCTGTCCCCGTAGAGAATGCTCACCTCTGGTCATCGTGATCATTAGTAACTCGCGTAGGAGGACCCCGGTACATATCGCTCCTTTCTAACGGTGGGTGATGTATGGAAGAAATCCGAAACAGCTCTGCCGGCGGATTGCCAGGCGCAAGAGAAACCCCACGGCGCGTGCCTATGGGAGAAAGGACAATTTCTAACCCATTTGCGAAACTTATCTTGGAGGCCGTTATCGTTGCATTACCGTCAGGCTGCGCTGTTCTGCTAAATGCATTCCAAAACCCGACCATTTCCGGCGGAAAGATATTTCGTGCATTTATCTGCGACGAAAACACAATGGCCGACAACACTATCAGATAGGCCAGAAATTCATTTGCGCGTCTTGTTTTCATCTCAATAGCCAAAATTGTTGTAGAAGTTTAGGGTCTTCAGGCAATCGAGTGGGCGATTTTGAGAGATCATAGCGGGGAAGAAGCCTGCGGACATATTCATGACCCGTCTAGATATTTTATTGTCCCCGGAACAGGGACACCTAACCAAATGCCGCGATCACTGTCGAATTTGAGAATTGCCTCTATTTCTAACTCTCCTGGTGAATAAATGATAACATGGAGACCCTCCCGAAGTTCGTCACCTATCTTCGTGATATCTTCAATCGATTTTCGAAAACGCAAATCAAATCCATGATCCATTGTGCCGTCATTGCAATCAAAGAAAATGCGATACATGGTTTGCCTCTAACTGTCGGCATCTTGCGGGATTCGGCATTTGCACTAAACCGCGCACTGATTTCAGCGGCCACGCGGAACTTAGCGGATTTGCAACTGCAAACGTCACGTGAAGTGGCTGCGGACCAGTTGGAGTAGGCACCACAGGCGCCAAGTGCTGCTAACTGGCTTGTTGTGGTGCAGCCGATCCGATTCTCTGACAAATTTGCCGTTATTGCTAACTGGTTCACAGACATATTTTGCGCGGTAACCACCGAAAATCCTGACATAACATTCCCATTGCATTTAAAATGTCTTAGTACTGTTTGTCAAATATTCCGGCGTTGCCATTGTTGAAAAGCACCCGTCAATGGAACCTTTGCGTGCCACCCAGAAGGCAGCCATATCAGGGTTCAGGGTCACACCTTCAGCATCTCCTACGCCGGTGGCGACGGCGCCGACGTGGTTCTCACGACGTGATCTAAAAATGAGACTAACTGGCCGTTCCGGCGTCGCGGGCGGCGTCTTCGCGGGCGCGGCTGTGCTCGATCAGCTTCACGCACCAGATCGAGATCTCGTAGAGAACGATCAGCGGCAAAGCGAGGCTGATCATGCTGAAGATATCCGGAGGTGTCACGACCGCCGAAAGCGCGACGATGCCGAGCACGGCGTAGCGCCAGACGCTGCGCAATTGCGCGCTGGTAATGATGCCGACGCGGCCGAGCAGCGACAGCAGCACCGGCAGCTGGAAGCAGAGGCCGAAGGCGAAAATCAGCGTGGTGACGAAATCGAGATAGTCGCTGACCTTGGCCTGCAACTCGATGCCGAGCGAACCGGGTCCGCCGGGCGTCTCGTAGCTCAAGAAGAAACGGATCGCATAGGGGAGCATCACATAATAGACAAAGGCCGCGCCCAAGAGGAACAGCACCGGGGTCGCCGCCAGGAACGGCAGGAAGGCGCGGCGCTCGTGGCGGTAAAGGCCCGGCGCGATAAACAGCCAGGCCTGCGAAGCGACGATGGGAAAAGACAGACAGATCCCGGCGAACATGCCGACCTTCACATAGGTGAAGAACGTCTCGTACAGCGCCGTATAGATAAGGTGATGATTCGGCTGGCCGGCAAGCGCGTGCGCAAGCGGCGCGGTCAGGAATGCATAGATGTATTTCGCGAAGGCGAAGCAAAGAATGAAACACGCCACGAACGCGATCAGCGAAATGACGATGCGCTTGCGCAGTTCGATGAGGTGATCGAGCAGCGGCGCCTTGGTCGCCTCGACCGCGTCTTCGTCCGCCTGGGTGGGTGCCGTCATGGATGCGGTCGCGGCGGCGCGGCAATCTCGGCGATGGACTCGGCACGGCCCGCACTCGATGTCTCAGGGGCAGCCGGCGCAACCGGTGCATCGGGCGGCGGCAGCACGGGCGCGCGCAGCGCATGGTCGATATCGGCCAACGGACGTTCCTTGCGCAGCGAATCGAGTTCGGCACGCAATTCGTCGAGTTCCGACTGGCGCGCCATTTCGTCGAAGCTCTTGCGGAACTGATCCGCCATCGCCCGGGCCTTTGCGACCCAGCGTCCCGCCGTGCGCATCAGCTGCGGCAAGTCCTTCGGACCCACCACGACAAGCGCCACGATGAGCAGTAGGAGGATGTGGCTCCAGCTCAGATCGACAAACATGGAACGCCTAGTCCTGTTCCAAGAGCGTTGTGAAAACGAAATGGAACTGTTTCCCCCCATCCAGTGTCATTCCCGCGTAAGCGGGAATCCAGAAGCGCGATCTAACCGGAAAGGACAGCGACCTGGGTCCCCGCTTTCGCGGGGATGACTGGAGAGGGGAGAAGCCGCCGTGCTTCAACTCCGCGCCGCCGTTCAGTGCCCCGGGGCGGTGTCCTTCTTGGCGGCTTCTTCGCGCCGGTCGGGGATCGCATGCTCCTCGTCGGGTTCGTTCAGACCCTTTCGAAAGCTGCGGATTCCCTTTGCCACATCGCCCATGAGATCGGAAATCTTGCCGCGGCCGCCGAAGAGCAGGAGCGCGACGATGGCCAGAATAAGAATGTGCCAGATGCTCAGCGCACCCATGAGACTCTCCTTAAGCCCATTTCAGGGCCTGCTGACGTTTCCCCGCCATGATGCGCACAAAGACCTTTAAGCTCCTTTGCGCCGGCTGAGGCAAGCTCAACCCGCAACAACCTCGCCTTTCCGACCCAGAGCGGCAGCCAGCGCCGCCAGCCGCTTCTGGACCGGCTCACCTGCAATCTGGGCGCGACGCCGGGGAATTTCCAGGATGACGCGCGATGGAGTCATGCGGAGCCCGTAATGCGGCAGCTCTCCGGGGGCCGACGCGGAAAGGGCAAAAGCAAGGCGGAGGGCGAGACCGAGCCGATGCGCGGCCGCCGCCTCGTCCGGGCCAAGCATGGACCCAAGCTGCGCCTCTGGCGGGAAATCCCCGTCGCCGGAATAACGGTAGTAAACCGCGCTGGCGATCAGCACGCGGGTACGATGATCGGCGCCGGCAAAGGGGGACGTGAGGACCTGACTGAACGTGCCGACCGCCCGATCGTCGGGATGGCGGCGCCAGCCGATATCCGAAAACAGGCAGACGGCGAGCCGGATGCGGCGCATCGCCTCCGATTCGTCGGGAAACAGTGGCGCGAGCCAGGCGAACATTTCGCCCGCGTGCTGGGGCGTGCGGCTGATCCGTGCATTGGTCGCAGCGGCAAAGGCGATGAGCGGATCCTTCGCACGCTCATCCGGCGCAAGCTGCTCATAAAGCAATCCTTCGCGCAAACCATAAGCGGAAATTACCACCTGGCCGAGCCCGGTGGCCGCCAGGAGTTCCTCAAGAACGATCGCGCCGTAAGGCAAAGCTTCCGCACGTCGGCGCGAGACCACCTCCATCAGCTCGTAGGATCTGCGGGACAGTCTGCCCAGGACGCGGCTGATCTTGATCGCCCGCTCGCTTGGGATCGCATAATTGTGCAGCACGTGGAGGGGGTAACGCGATTCTTCCATGTCCACGCGAGCAAAGCTTCGCCACACCCCTCCCACCGCATACAGCGAGCGGCCCTTGAGAGCGCCCAGGCGCTTCACCGCGTCGAGCCCAGATCTCACAATATCGCGCGCGCGTTCGGGCTCCCCCTTCGCCACGTCGATCAACCGCAAGGGACCGAACGGCAGAGTCAGCGCCATGCCGGTCTCGCCGTCTTTCACGGTGACCATGTCGAGGCTGCCGCCACCCAGATCGGCGACAAGCCCGTCGGCGGAGGGAATTCCGGCAAGCACGCCAAGAGCTGCGAGCCGCGCCTCCTCTTCACCCGAAAGAATGCGGATCGGGCTGCCCCACGCCGCTTCCGCGCGGCGGACGAATTCCTGGCCGTTTGCCGCGTCGCGCGCCGCCGCTGTCGCGACCGCATCGCGCAGTTCCACATGATGGGCATCGGCCAGCATGCGGAAGCGTGACAGGGAATCGAGCGCCAGCCGCATGCCTTCATCGTGCAGCCTGCGGCGCGTGACCATGTCACGGCCGATGGCGCAGATGGCTTTTTCATTGTGAACGACGGCCGGCGTGCGGGAAAACGATTCATAGATCACGAGACGCACGGAATTCGAACCGATATCGACGACGGCAAAGGGATTGTTGCGGCCGCGGGCTTCTCGCGCGGGCTCCGCGCTGAGTTCGGCCGACGCCGCGAGCCCGCTATTCATTCATCCGCCCATGCGGCGACCGCCGGCTTGCGGCGCGCCATCTTGAGCGCGCGGCCGCGCCCCGAAAGGGACGGATTGGTCATGAAATAATTATGTGCCGAGAATGCATCCTCGCGGTCGTAACGGATGTCGCGCATATAGGTGCCATCGGCCGCCATGTGCCAGGTCTGCGCCTGATCCTTCAGCAGCGATCCCATGATCTGGTTCAACACCTGCTCATGCACGGTTGGATTTTCGATCGGAACCAGCGCCTCCACCCGGCGATCGAGATTGCGCGGCATCCAGTCCGCAGAAGAAATATAGACTTTCGCTTTGGGCGAAGGCAGCCCATAGCCGCCGCCGAAGCAGACAATACGGCCATGCTCCAGGAAGCGGCCGATGATGCTCTTGACGCGGATATTCTCCGAAAGTCCCGGCACGCCGGGACGCAGGCAGCAAATGCCGCGGATGACGAGATCGATGCGCACGCCCGCCTGGCTCGCGCGGTAGAGCCCGTCGATCAGCGCCGCATCGACAAGCGCGTTGAGCTTCAGCCAGATCGCCGCCGGGCGGCCGGCGCGGGCATGCCCGATTTCTTCCTGGATCGCGTCGGCGAGCTTGCCGCGCAGCGACAGCGGTGAAACCGCTATTTTCTCGAGCGCCACCGGTTCGGCATAGCCGGTGATGTAGTTGAACAGCTGCCCGGCATCGCGGCCGAGCGCCGGATCGGCAGAAAACAGCGACAGGTCGGTATAAATCTTTGCCGTGACCGGATGATAGTTGCCGGTCCCGTAATGAACATAGGTGCGCAGCTGCCCGCTTTCGCGGCGCACGACGAGGCTCACCTTCGCGTGGGTCTTCAGTTCGATGAATCCATAGACCACCTGCACGCCGGCGCGTTCCAGATCGCGTGCCCAGCGCAGATTTGCTTCTTCGTCGAATCGCGCCTTGAGCTCGATCAGCGCCGTCACCGACTTGCCTGCTTCCGCCGCTTCGATCAGCGCCTTGACGATCGGCGAATCCTGCGAGGTGCGATAGAGCGTCTGCTTGATCGCGACGACCCCCGGATCGGCTGCCGCCTGATGCAGGAACTGCACCACCACGTCGAAGCTTTCGAAGGGATGATGCACAATAATGTCCTTGGCGCGGATGGCCGCGAAGCAGTCGCCGCCATAATCCCGGATGCGTTCGGGGAAGCGGGCGACGAAGGGCGCAAACTGCAGATCCGGGCGCTCCGAGATAATGAGTTCGCGCGTATCGGAAAGCCCGAGCAAATGCGCGACGACCAGCAGATCGGCCTGCACGAGATCGAGCTTGTCGATGATGTAATTCCGAAGCGCCTCCGGCATCGCGGCGCTGCAGACCAAATGGATCACCGAACCGCGCCGCCGGCGCTTGACCAGCAGTTCGAACATGCGGGCAAGGTCTTCGGCTTCTTCCTCGATTTCCACGTCGCTGTCGCGGATGACGCGGAACAGGCCCGAGCCCCGCACGATGTAGCCGGGAAACAGACGCCGCAGATTGAGGCCGATCGCGTTCTCCAGCGACAGAAACCGAATCTGCGGTCCCGGCAGGCGGATGAAACGCCGAAGTTGGGAAGGAATGGGCAGGAGCGCCGTCATCGGCTTGGCGTCGCGTTCGCGAACGAGCTGCAGAGCGAGCGTGAAGCCGAGATTGGGGATGAAGGGGAAAGGATGCGCGGGATCGAGCGCGAGCGGCGTCAGCACCGGGAAGATGTTCGCGCGGAAATGATCGTCGAGCCACGCGCGATCCGTGTCCGAGAGTTCTTCCGGATCGAGTACCGCGATGCCGGCGCCGCGCAATTCGCGCCGAAGCTGAACCCACATTTCCTGCTGATCGGCGATCAGTTCGCCGGCCGTTTCCTCGATGCGGGCGATCTGTTCGGCCGGCGTCAGTCCGTCATCGCTGCGCGACGCCACGCCGGCATGGACCATGCCTTTCAGCCCGGCGACGCGAACCATGTAAAATTCATCGAGGTTGGAAGCCGAGATCGACAGGAACCGCAGCCGCTCGAGCAGCGGATGGCGGTGATTGCGGCCCTCTTCGAGCACGCGCCGGTTGAAGGCGAGCCAGGACAGCTCGCGATTGATGAACCGCTCCGGCGACTTGGGATCGACGGCCGGCGCTCGTGGCGGTCGCACCTCCTCCGGCTCGCCCAGGGGGAGCACGTCGTCCTTCTGGGCAAGGCTTTCCGCCGTCATTCCGCTCTGCCGCGTTCCGGGTTTCGTGCGATCACGATCGGACTCTACCCGAAAAAGAGTGAATCTGTCATGGCGAACCAGCCTCGCGCCCGGCAATGACATTGCGGACCAGCGCCAGGCTGACCGGCCGCGCTTCCGCCAGCGCCATTGCGTCGAGTTCCGCCACGAAATCGCGCACCGCCGCAGGCGATCGGTCGAGCCGGCGCAGCATCGCTTCAATGATTGTTTCCGGCACCAATAGCTGCCGGTCGGAAAAGAGTTTGCGCGCGAGCGCTGCCAAGAGTGCCTCATCCGGCTCCCATAATGACAGCGCGGTCAGTCCCGAAAACCGCGATGCCAGATCGGGCAGCGCGTGCGCCCAATTCGCGGGCGGCGTCCGGCCCGTCAGCAGAATCCAGCCGCCGGACTCAAGCGTCGCGAACAACGCCGCGTCGCGCGCCGATGAAACATCGGCCAAATCCACATCCTCGATCGCAAGCGCCTCGCCGGACCGCAATCCCTGTTCCGCGATTTTCGCGGCGGCGACGATCCGGCCGCCCGACATTTCGCGCCAGATCGAAGCCAGATGGGTCTTGCCGCATCCCGCGGGACCGTAAAGCGCTGCAGCCCGCGCCGGCCAGTCGGGCCAGGATTCGATGAAGGCCACCGCCCGTTCATTGGCGGGAGCAACAATCAAATCGGCGCGCGACAGCGAACAGTGGGGCGGAAGCGGCAGCGGCAGCTGCGAGGAGGACCGCATCTTCGGTTGCGCTCACACACCCCGATGCCGATACAGGAGTGCGCGGACGCCCACGCCCGCATAGGCGAGGCATGACAGGATCGTAAGCGCCGCCGTCGCATCGGCTGCGGCGTCAAGCGTTCGCGGCCACTCCAATCCGAAGGTCAGCAGAAACAAAGCGAGCGCCACATAAGTAATTTGCATGCCGGTGCTGAGTTTGCCGACAAACAGCGGCTCGATGCGGATCGGCAATTCGAGCATGCGCGCGAGCATGATGCCTGCAACAATGGCGGCGTCGCGCGCAATGACCAGCAGCGTGAGCCAGAGCGGCGTGACCTTCAGCGCCGTCAGCGTGACGAATGCGGCCAGCATCAACAGCTTGTCGGCCGCCGGATCGAGAAAACGGCCAAAGCGGGATGCAAAACCGAAGCGCTTGGCCAGAAAACCGTCGGCGGCATCGCTCAGGCCGGCAAAGGCAAAAACGCCCAATGCCGCGCGATCCGCGCCGCTCACCAGAAGAAGGGCGAGCGCCGGCGCCGCTGCAAGTCTCAGCCAGGTCAGGAGGTTGGGCAGATGTCTCAGCATTGCGCTCACCGGCTGCCCGTTTGGGTATCCGCTCTCTCCAGCCACCATTGTCCCCCCTCATTGGCCAAATTGAGTCCCTGGCGCGACAATTGCTGGTTCAATTGATCGGTGGTACCCGCATAGGCGATCTCGACCCGCGCCTCGCCGATATCCATGGCGAGCACATTGACATCGGTGATCGTCGGCACGGCACCGAGCTTTTGAAGCAGATCGCCCCATTCGACGAGCGAATCGACACGCAGCGCCGCGACGACGGTTGCACGCTTGCCGTAATCGACGACAGAACGCGATTTCCAGGAATCCTCGATCGCATTCGCGGCCGCATCGGCCACTTTGGCGAAAGATATCGCCGGCGGCGTGCGCGGCGGAACCGAGATGACGAGATCGGGGATCGCTGGCGGACTCCCTGGCCCAAGCCCGCGAATCTTCACGATCATCTGGCTCCGCTGGGGAATCACCAGAACGAGATAAGCCGCCGATGCGTGCACCCGCGACGCCATCGGCTCGACATCCGGCCAGGCCGTATGATCGAAACGGATTGCCGCAAGCGTTGGCGCGTCGATCGCGTCATCGGGCGGAAGAACGAACGGGACCGCACCATGTGCGAAGCGTGGATCGGCCCAGACTTTCGTCCACGGCGTCTGCGCCACCCAGCCCGGCGCCAGCGGTATGATGAGCACCGGTTTCGCGGTCACATCCGAATAGGCGATGCTGGCCTGCTGGAGCAGGCGGCGGACGGCGTTGGCATTGAAAACATAGGTCATGCTGGCGACGAAGCGCGTGGTCGAGCTGCGAGCGTCATGGACCTGATAGGAACGGATCAGCCGCTGCAGCGTCGTGGGATCGAGCGCCGGCTGGCGCGGCCAGTCGTCCTGCCGTGTCAGCCGCCGATAGAGCGTCTGCCAAGCGCGATCGCGGCCG
>Ga0335075_10005943_pt1 | contig 18856 bp, 16 predicted proteins | sample Lox_Sample_24_FD_206723 | JGI IMG/M metagenome (GOLD analysis project Ga0335075, IMG submission 206723) | Soil microbial communities from Loxahatchee National Wildlife Refuge, Florida, United States - Lox_Sample_2.4 | ecosystem: Environmental > Terrestrial > Soil > Wetlands | place: USA... | reverse complement strand
CCGCCGCCATCGGGATCACGCGGCCGAGCGTCGCGCGGCGGGTCACCCGCTGGGGCGGCGCCCTGCCCCAGTACAACGTGGGCCACCTGGGCCGCGTCGCGGCCATCCGGGCGGCGGTCGCCGCGCGGCCGGGCCTGGCCGTCGCGGGCGCCGCCTACGACGGCGTCGGCATCCCCGCGTGCGTCGCCACCGCGAAGTCGGCCGCCGCCCAGGTCCTCGCGTACCTCGCCGCCCGCCAACCGTGACCGCCCGCCCCGCGATCCGCCCGCCCGCCACTACCCATCGGATAACAGCAAGAAGCGCTCCGCGCACCCGCTAAGCGGGCTACCAAGAAGCGCTCCGCGCGCCCATTACGCGGGGTACCGGGAAGCGCTCCGCGCACCCGCTACGCGGGGTACCGGGAAGCGCTAGCGCTCCGCGCGCCCATTACGCGGGATACAAAGTGCCCCCCTGGGGGCACAAAGTATCCCACGTAGCGGCTCTGGGCCCCGCCGCCAGCCGCCCAATCGGATAACAGCAAGAAGCGCCCCGCGCCCCGCGCCCCGCGCCCCGCGCCTGGATGCCCGTGGCGGGACGGGCGGAGCAACCTATCGTTCGGTATCACTAAGCTTTTGACTTATGACTGAGACGGCAGCGGGCAAGGACGACCGGCAGCGGCCCAAGGCACGAGACCTCAACGACCTCATCCGGTACACCATGTGGGCGGTGTTCACCGTCACCGACAGGGACTTCGCCCGGGAGGAGGCCGCGGCCGAGGTCGCGGACGTCCTCGACCAGGCGAAGGGGAAGGGCATCGTCACCCGGGGCTGTTACGACCTGCAGGGGATGCGGGCCGACGCCGACTACATGCTCTGGTGGGTGGCGCCGACGTCCGACGAGCTCCAGGAGATGTACGTCAACTTCCGGCGGACCAAGCTCGGCTACGCCTCCGAGCCTGTGTGGTCCGCGATGGCGCTGCACCGCCCGGCCGAGTTCAACAAGAGCCACGTCCCCGCGTTCCTCGCCGGGGAGGAGCCCAAGAACTACGTCTGCGTCTACCCCTTCGTTCGCTCGTACGAGTGGTACCTGCTCGAAGACGCCGACCGGCGCAGGATGCTCGCCGAGCACGGCATGATGGCGCGCGAGTACCCGGACGTGCGGGCCAACACCGTCAGCAGCTTCGCGCTGAACGACTACGAGTGGATGCTCGCCTTCGAGGCCGACGAACTCTACCGGATCGTCGACCTCATGCGTCACCTGCGCGGCGCGGAGGCGCGGCGGCACACGCGGGTCGAGATCCCCTTCTACACCGGCCGCCGCAAGCCGGTCGCGGAACTCGTCTCCTCGCTCGCCTAGAACCGCGCCCCCGCGCCGCGCCCCCGCGCTAGCGCGTCACCGCGTCACCGCGTCACCGCGAGTCCGCCGGCGGCCGCCGCCGCTGGATGACCCGCCGGCGGGCCCACCAGGCGAGCCCGCCGATAACGGCCAGCGCGGCGGCGAACGGCGCCACCGCCCCGATGACCGTCAGCAGCCAGCTGACCGTCACCCGCAGCGCGTGCCACCCGCCGACCAGGCCGCCCGCGAGCCCCGGCGGCGGCGCGGCCTTCGCCGGCGGCTTCGCGGCCGCCTTCGGCCCGACGAGCGTGAGCGTGACCGTCGCGTAGGCGGTCTCGTGGTCGAGCGCGTTCTGCTGCGCGAGCATCGACTCGAGGTCGGACTCCTGCGAGTCGATCTGGTTCTGCACGGAAAGCAGCGAGCTGACGTCGCCCGCGTGCTTGAGCAGCGTGCGGAGTTGTGCGATCGCCGCCTGGTCGGACGCCACCCGGCTGTTGACGTCGGCGACCTGCTGCGTGACGTCCTGCGCCTGCTGCGCGAGCGAGAGCTGCGTGCCGAGCCCGCCGCCGGACAGGGCGGCGAGCGTCGCGGCGTAGCCGGCGACCGGGATCTTGAACGTCACGGTCGCCGTGGCCTGGCTCGGCTGCCCCTGGCCGGCCGAGGCGTTCTCAGCAGACACGTAACCGCCGGCGCCGGAGACGATCGACGTGGCGCGGGACATCGCCGCGCTGACGCTCGCCGCGCGCACGGTGAGCTGGGCGGTGTAGATGAGCTGCTGGCCGGATGCGACGTACTTGGCGGTGGACGCCCCGGTCGAGTCACCGGAGGCGGACCCCGCCGCGGCCGCGAAGCCGCTGCTAGAAGACTCGGACCCGGTGGACGTCCCCGGCACCCCGGCGGCGGCAGAAGCGGCGGCTTGCGGTGCGGCGGCACCCAGGGCGGCCGAGTCGCCCGAGGAGGAGCTGCTGCCCGAGCAGCCGGCCACCGCGGCGATGAGGATCAGGCCCCCGGCGGCCGCCCCGGCGACCAGCCGGCGCGACGAGCGGGGGGAGCGCGCGTAACGCGCGGTCATGGCATGCTTGGTGCACATGCCTCTTGGACGGCGCCGCCGGGCGTGCCGGTTGCGCCGCTAGGTCACGATTCGGCCGCACGGCGCGGATGCGCCAAAATTAACGTATGCCCGACGACCTTCGCGTGAACAGCTGGCTGGTGATCCCCGCCGCCGAGCTCCGCGAGCGGTTCTCCCGGTCCTCGGGCCCTGGCGGCCAGTCGGTCAACACGACCGACAGCCGGGTCGAGCTTTCCTTCGACGTGGCGCGCTCGCCGTCGCTGCCGGAACGGGAACGCGGCCGCGCGCTCAGCAGGCTCGCGTCCCGGCTGGCCGACGGCGTGGTCACGGTCGCGGCGGAGACCGAGCGCAGCCAGCTGATGAACCGCGACGCGGCCAGGGCCCGGCTGGCCGCCCTGCTGCGCGAGGCGATCGCGCCGCCACCGCCGCCGCGCGTTCCCACGAAGCCGACCAGGGGCGCCAGGGAGCGCCGCCTGGCGGACAAGCGCCGCCGCGCCAAGACCAAGCGCGACCGCCGGTACGACGCGGGCGACCAGTGAGGGCGCGCCGGATTAACCCTGCGTATTGGGCTCGAGTGTCAGCGAGACCGAGTTGATGCACCAGCGCTCGTCGGTCGGCGTCTGGAACCCCTCGCCGCTGAACACGTGCCCGAGGTGCGAGTCGCAGCGAGCGCACCGGGCCTCGACCCGGACCATCCCGTGCGACCGGTCCTCGATCAGCGTCACGGCGTCATCGGCCGTCGGCTGGTAGAACGACGGCCACCCGCAGCCCGAGTGAAACTTGTTCTCGGAACGGAACAGCTCCGCCCCGCACGCACGGCAGTGGTAAACGCCCACCGTCTCGGTGTCCGTGTACTCGCCGGTAAACGCCCGCTCGGTGCCCGCCTTCCGCAGCACCGCGTACTCGTCTGGCGAGAGCAGCTCGCGCCACTCCGCCTCGGTCCGCTCCACCTTCTCCATGTCACTCCACTCCCAAGGTTCAAAGCCCTTTTCCCGCACGTGCACGGCGGGCCGGGCCACCGAGGAAAAGACTTTCGGTGGCGCCGGTATTCCCGCCGCCGCGGGTCCCGTGGCGCCCGCTCATCATCATCCAGAACGGGTTGTCGCTTCGCGTTCCCGGCTACATCCTGACGTCGGGCGCCAGGGCCTCAAGGATCTCAGAAGCACGCAGCACCGCCTTGCCCTCGTCCGCCGCCGGGTCGCCGACGGCAGGGTCGAAGTTCAGGTCGTAGAACACCTCCGTCACCCCGCAGCTCTCCAGCCACCGGACGTCCTCGCGGATCTGCTCATACGTCCCGGAAAGCAGCCGCCGCCGCCCGCTCGTCTTGGAGAACGACGGCTCGCCCGGCCGCACGACACCGCGGCACACGATCCGCGCCGGGCCGCGCCCGGCCGCGCGCGCGGCCGCCTGCACCACCTTGGCCGACTCGGCGATCACCGACAGGTCGGTGCCTGACGCCGTCACCCAGCCGTCGCCGATCCGCCCGGCCCGCTCCATCGCCGCCCGGGACATGCCGCCGATCAAGACGGGCGGCCCTGGCCGCTGCACGGGCGGCGGTTCCTGCCGCCCGGCCGGGATCGAGAAGAAGGCGCCCTGGTACCCGGCCGCGCCCTGCCACAGCGCCCGCAGCGCCGCCACGTAGTCGTCGGCCCGCGCGCCGCGCTGGCTCATCGGCGCGCCTGACCCGGTGAACTCCTCGGCCAGCCACCCGGACCCGATGCCCAGGTCGAGCCGGCCGCCGGACAGCACGTCCACGGTCGCGGCCTGCTTGGCCAGCAGCAGCGGTGACTGAAACGGGTGGTTGACGACCGCCACGCCGAGCCTGATGGCCGACGTGGCCGCGGCCAGGTAGCCGAGCGACACCATCGGGTCGAGCACCGACCGGTACACCGGCGCCAGCTTGGCCCCGGCGGGCGCGAGCAGCCGCTGGAACGTCCACAACGACCGGTATCCGAGCCGTTCCGCCCGCCGTGCCAGCTCCGTCAGGTTCCGCGGTGTGGCCCAGGCTCCCGCGACCGGCGCCCCGAATCCGATGTCCATCCCTCCACCCTAGACAAGTTGCGGAACCGACTGGACAGCCGTGCCGCCCGGGTGGCTAAGTGGCCTGGTGGACATCAGAATCCAGTGCCTGTGCATCGACTCCGCGCACCCGTCGAAGAGCGCGGACTTCTGGGAGGCCGCGCTCGGCTGGCGGCGGACCCATGACACCGAGGGCGAGGTGGTGCTCGAGCCGCCGGAGGGCAGCCCGGAGGACGGCATCGCCCCCGACCTCCTGTTCCTGAAGGTCCCCGAGCCCAAGCGGGGCAAGAACCGCCTCCACCTGGACCTGCGTCCCGGTGACCAGGCGGCCGAGGTGGCCAGGCTTGAGTCCCTGGGCGCGCGCCGCGTCGACGTCGGCCAGGCCACCGTGAGCTGGGTCGTGCTGGCCGACCCGGACGGCAACGAGTTCTGCGTGCTGAAACCCCTCGGCCCCGAACCCGATTCGGCCGGGTGACTGGTGTCAATTCGTGGGACACTGCGACCGTGACCGATCTGCTGCTGCCCGGGGTGCCGTTCCCCTTCGAGCCCACTGGTACCCCCGCCTGCCAGGCCAGCGTGGCCGGCGGGACGCTGACGCGGGCCAGCGGCCCCAAGTCAGACATGTTCATCGACCCGGCGGGCGACGAGGGCGCGCGCCCCGACGCGGGCCGGTGGACCGGCCTGCCCGGCGAGGAGGACTTCACCTTCACCGCGCGCGTCACCGTGGGCTTCGCCAGCACCTTTGACGCCGGCGTGCTGCTCGTTTACCTGAGCGACCGGCGCTGGGCCAAGCTGTGCTACGAGTTCTCGCCGCAGGGCAAGCCGACCGCCGTCACCGTCGTCACCCACGGCACGTCCGACGACAGCAACTCCTTCGAGACCGCTGGCGGCCCGCTCTGGCTCCGCATCACCAGGTCCGGGCGCGTGTGGGCGTTCCACGCCTCGGTGAGCGGCGCCTACTGGCAGCTGCTGCGCTACTTCACGCTCGGCGAGGCGTCCGGCGCGCGCGTCGGCTTCATGTCCCAGTCACCGACGGGGGCCGGCTGCACCGCGATACTCGAATCGGTCGCATTCAAGCCCGGCGCACCCGCCGACCTCCGCGACGGCAGCTAACCCGCCAGCATCGGACAAGGTCGCACCCGACGCACCGGACGGCAACATTCGCGTGTGCCCGCGCGTCACCTAGATGTCACGGTCCGGCTAGCCAGGGTCCACCGGGCGCTCCTACGCTCCCGTTCATGAGCGATGACTCGGGTAAGAGCGAGACGACGCGCCGCACCTTCATGGTCGGCGGCGCCGCGGCGGCCATCGGCGCGGCCGGCGCGGCCCGCATCCGTTCCGACAAGATCTCTGACGAGCAGGCGAGGCTGATCGACAAGGTCACCGCGGCCGCGACCACCGCCGCCAGCGCGAGTGCCAGCCTCACCGACATCAAGCACGTGGTGATCCTCATGCAGGAGAACCGCAGCTTCGACCACTACTTCGGCACCCTGTCGGGCATCAGGGGCTTCTCCGACCCCGCGGTGCCGCTGAACGCCAACGGCACGCCGATCTTCGACCAGTACGGCTATCAGCCGGGCAGCGGGCCGAGCGCCGCCGGCTACCTGCAGCCGTTCAACCTGCTCAACAACCCGCCGTCGGAAAACGGCGAGGACACCAACGACATCGCCCACGACTGGGTGACGCAGCACGACAGCTGGAACGGCGGCAAGCTCGACTCGTTCATCACCGCTCACCTGTCCGCCGACGGCGCGGCCAACGGCCCGGTCACCATGGGCTACTTCACGCGCGGCGAACTGGCCTTCTACTACGCGCTGGCCGACGCCTTCACGATCTGCGACGGCTACCACTGCTCGGTGATCGGCCCCACGGACCCGAACCGCCTGATGGCGATCTCCGCGAGCATCGACCCCGCCGGCGCCAGCGGCGGCCCCGTCATCACCACCGCGTCCGACCGCGTCGCGATGACCGGCAAGCTGAACTGGGAAACCATGCCCGAGGCGCTGCTGAAGGCGGGCGTGAGCTGGAAGGTATACAACGACCCGACCGGCCTACTCGGCCTCGGGGTCCTGTCGTACTTCAAGAACTACACCGACCCCTTCAGCCTCACCGGCCTCGAACTCATCGCCAAGGGCCTGACGCCGAGCTTCCCCGGGGACTTCGAGAGCGACGTCAAGAGCGGCAGCCTGCCGAGCGTCTCCTGGATCGTCCCGCCGCTGGCCGAGTGCGAGCACCCGGCCGCGCCGCCGGAATGGGGCGAGTACCTGGTGCAGCAGATCCTCGGCATCCTCGTCTCGAACCCCGACGTCTGGGCGCAGACCGTGTTCATCGTGAACTACGACGAAAACGGCGGCTTCTTCGACCACGTGCCGCCCCCGGCCGCCCCGGCCGGCACCGCGGGCGAGTACCTGACCGGCACGCTGCCGAGCAGCGCGGGCGGCATCGCCGGCCCGGTCGGCCTCGGCTTCCGCACCCCGGCCCTGGTCATCTCGCCGTTCAGCGCCGGCGGCTACAGGTACTCGGGCACCCTCGACCACACCTCGACGCTGCGCCTCATCGAGACGAGGTTCGGCGTCACCGTGCCCAACCTGTCCGCGTGGCGCCGCTCCGTCACCGGCGACTTCACCGGCGCGCTCAACCTAGCCAGCCCCCCGGTCACCGCGGTCCCCGCCCTCCCGTCCACCACCATCGGTTCGAACCTCACCGTGGTCGAGGAAGCCGTGCTCAACGCCCTCACCGGCACCCTGGACGTCGGCATCACCTACCCCCTCCCCACCAGCAACTCCATGCCGACCCAGGAGACCACCCCCGTCCGCCCCCCGGTCCCGTAACCCGCCACCCGCACCCGACCACCCCCGGCCCCGCACCCCCGGGTTTCGGCCCCGCCCCCACTGGCCCTCTCAAGATGTTGGATCGTTGAGCACGTCATGGGGTGTTCAACGATCCGCCATCTTCGCGCCGCGAGTCGCCACAGCGGATAACAGCAAGAAGCGCTCCGCGCACCCATGACGTGCGATATCAAGAAGCGCTCCGCGCACCCACGACGTGGGATATCGCTCCGCGCACCCATGACGTGGGATATCGCTCCGCGCACCCACGACGTGGAATATAAAGTGCCCCCCTGGGGGCACAAAGTATCCCACGTCATATCCCACGTGCATCCCGCGCCATGGCCAGGCCCGGCACGCCGGCCGCCAGGGCGGATAACAGCAAGAAGTGGCTGCGGTCAGTGCGAGCCCGCCAGGATGGCCGACGTGAGCTCGGCCGCGCAGCCCCACGACAGCGTGACGCCCGCGCCGCCGTGCCCGTAGTTGTGCCAGAGCACCCGGCCGCCGGGCAGGTCTTCGGCCTCGAGCCGCACCGACGGGCGGACGGGCCGCAGGCCCACGCGCTCCGCCACTACCCGGGCACCCCGCAGCGCGGGGAAGGCCGCGGCGCAGTCCCGCATGATCCGCTCCGCCACGTCGGGCCGCGGGGCCAGGTCGGACGCGCCCTCGTAGGCGGTGCCGCCGAGGATGACCACGTCGTCGTGCGGGAACACGTACACGTAGTCGGCGCCGTCGTTGCCGTGGTCGATGTAGAACTCCGTGATGCCCGGGTTCTCGACGACGACGACCTGCCCGCGCACCGGGATCACCGACTCGTCGGGGACCAGGGCGCGGGCCCCGATCCCGGTGCAGTTGACCACCGCCGGCGCGCCGAACGAGGCCAGCGACGTCACCGTCTCGGCGGACACCCGGCCGCCGGCGCCCTCGTAACGCCGCCGCAGGTACTCCAGGTGCACGGGCATGTTCACCGCGGGGGCGGTGTACCGCCAGCCGGCCGCGAACCCGGCAGGCAGTTCGCCGGGGCCGAGCAGGCGGAGGTCGGGGAGCAGGTCCGTCCACGCGGGCGGCGCCGTGGGTGCGGCGCAGACCTCGCGCCCGGACAACGGGTGCACCCCGGCGGCCGGCTCGCCGGCCAGCGCCGCAAGCACGTCGAGCCCGGTCTTGGCCCATGCGCGGCAGCGCTCGGGCGGCCCGCAGCGCACCGGCCCCCAGATCGCCCCCGCCGCCGCCGACGTCGTCGCGGCCGGCGGCGCCGCCGTGACGACGCGGGTCGCCAGCCCGGCCTCCGCAAGCGATATCGCGGTCGTCAGCCCGACCACCCCGGCCCCGACCACCACTACGTCAACTTCAGTCACGCCCACCGACGCTACCGCCTCCCCGCGGCCCCGCGCCGGCGCGCCGCCCCTGGACGACGCTCCCCGAGCGCCATGAAGAATTCCACGCTACGGGCGCAGCCCGGTAAGGAAAAGAACGACAAGGCCAGTCTTCCCGAACGGTTGCGGTGTCAGATGTTCGCGCCCGCCGTTTGGACACCAGGTGCGGCCGGCAGGCGGGGCATGGCCGTCACCCCTTGGGATGCCAGCGCCGCCCATCGGACCGCGGCCTGACCAGCGTAAACGTCTCAAACAAGGTGTAGTCGTCGCCCACCGTGCCCGCGCCCGCCCCGGCAGACCCGGCAGACCCGGCAGACCCGGCAGATCCGGCAGATCCGGCGCCATTGAAGTCGGAGCCGCCCGAGTGCGGGCCGCCCGAGTGCGGGCCGCCCGAGTCCGGGTCAGGGCCGGCCGCGTGGAAGTACCGCACGGTGATGGACGTCTGGCCGCCTGCCTCGCTGCCCGGGCTGACGTCGAAGACCGCGATGCCGTGCCCCGTCGAGGCGTCGCGCCGCGCGGACCAGGGCGCGTACGCAACCGCGTCACCGGGCCGGCCGGCATCGCCGGATCCGAGTACCAGGTGCACCGTCCCCTGGCTGGTGTCGAACACCCCGCTGTCCACCGTGGTCACCGGGCGCGGCCCGCGGGTCTCGGTCTTGGCGCCGGTGGGCGTGTCCCCGCCCGCCGCGGTGTCGGAGCCGCGGACGGGGAAGGACCGCTCGTAGCCGCCGCCGTGCCCGGAAAGCACCAGGTCGACCTCGTAGGTATCGAACAGCGACAGCCACTCCCGCCTGACCCCGGCCTCGAGCCCGTCGCCCGTCGGCCCGGACGAGCACGCGCACTGGTGAAGTTGCACGACGATCCAGTCGATGGAGGCGTCGGCGCGGGCGGCCGCCAGGGTCGACCCAAGCCACCGGGTCTGCGCGCCGTCCGCGTCGGTGACGTCGTCGCCGCTCAGGCAGACGAAGAGCGCCGTGCCCACACGGAACGCGTACCAGCGCCCCTCGAAGCCCTCGACCCCGTTGGACGGCAGCGCGTACCCGGTCAGGTAGGCGGCCAGCCCCTGCTCCGCGTGGCCGGCCGCGGGTTCGTGGTCACCGGGCACCGGCAGCCACGGCCGGTTCGCCGCCGACGCCTGCACGTTGGTGCCGAACTCCCGCCAGGCCCGCGCTAGCGCGCCGGGGGCGGTAACACCCGCGCTGGCGTGCGCCAGGTCGCCGTTGAGGAGGTGGAACAGCGGCTGGAACGTCTCTACCGCGGCCACCGCGTAAGCCGCCTGCCAGTCGTCGCCCGGCGCATCGCCGAAGCTGGTGAACCTGAAGGCGGCGCGCCCGGCGGGCGCCGTGGTGAACGTGGCGCTGAACGGGTCGGCCGCGTTGGCGTCGTTGTCGGCGGTGACCGCGTACCCGTAGGTCGCGCCGGGGCGCAGCCCGTCCACCCGCGCGTGGTAGGTCCAGCTGACGATGCCGCTCACCGCGTCGGTGAAAACGCGCTCGGCGGCGGTGATGACCCGCTGCCCGACGCGGACGCGGGGCCGCTCCGCCGGACCCGGCGACGCCCACGACACGACCACGACCCGCGTCGGATCGTCGCCCCAGGTGAGGTGGATCTGCTCGGGGGTGCCGTCCGCGGCACCGCGGGCCGCGGCGCCGGCTGGCCCCGCGGCGGTCGCGGCGATCAGGCCGGTGGTGCCCGCGGCGATCATCTGCCGCCGCGACAAGCCGGGCCCCGAGTGTTCTGACATGCGGAGACTTTGCCGTCCGACGGTAAACGACTGGTGACGGCAGGGAAGGTAGCGCCCCCCGATCTTGATGAATATTGGGATGGGGCGGTTTCCTCGCAGGTCAGGGCGGATCTGCCGGTAAGCGGATCACGCGGGTTCCCCGCGTTCCCGCACCCAGGCGGCGAGCTGGGTGCGGGAGGAGAACCCCAGCTTGGTGAAGATGTGCTCCACGTGCGAGTCGACCGTCCGCTTGGACAGGTAGAGCCGCTCGGCGATCTCCCGGTTGCCGAGTCCGTCGGCGACCAGGTCGGCGATCTCCCGCTCGCGCCGGGTGAGCGCCTTCGCCCCGGTGCCGCGCTCGGCGGTCGCGGGGGGCGGCCCGGCCGGCGCCTCGCCCTTCGCCACCGCGAGCGCGACGGAAAGCGGCAGGGCGAAGCCGTGCCGCACCAGCGCGTCGAAGCGCTCTTCGCCAAGCGCGTTGCGCGCGGTGTCGGCCGCGCTCTTGCGGATCTCGGCGTAGGCCGGGCCCATCAGCACCGGCGCGTTCAGCAGCGTCCACAGCTTCTCGCTGGCCCCGTGCAGCACGGCCGTGCGCTCGAAGCCGCCGGTGGCCACCAGGCAGACGGACAGCAGGTCGAAGGACATCGCGATCGTGTGGAGGTCGCCAAGCGACTCCTTGATCCGCAGGCAGGCGAGCGCGTCCTCGATCGCGGCGGCGTTGTCGCCGGACAGCCAGCGGGCGGCGCCGCGGGTCCACAGCGCCGTGCCGCGCGCCCACTGCTCGCCGAGCTCATCGCAGCGCCTGATGCACTCCGCGCAGAGCGTGACCGCCCGGTCGAGCTCGAAGGTCAGCAGGCAGACCGAGGCGAGCCTGGCGTAGGTGACGAGCGCCGTCGGGTCGCCGAAGCCGGCCCGCTCGTCCACCGACAGCGCCGACTCGAACTCCGCCTGCGCCGCGGGCAGGTCACCCGAGTAGAACGCGAGCATCCCCCGCGCGTCGGTGACGTGCGCGGTGAGGTCGTCGTCGCCGGCCGCCGCGGCCAGTTCCGTCGCCCTGGCCAGCAGCGGTCCGCCGGTAACGAAGTCACCCTGCTGCACCGCGAGCACGCCCGCGCCGAACACCGCCCAGGCGTCGTGGTGCGCCCGCGGCGCGTCCGCCAGCGCCAGGTCGTGCCAGCGCCTGCCCTCGGTGAACTGGCCGGTCATCAGCCAGTAGGGCAGCAGCAGCCGTGTCATGCGCAGGCCGTCGGGTGCCTCGCCAGGCGCGGAGAAGCAGAAGTCGAGCGCGACCCGCAGGTTGTCCGTCTCCGCGCCGAGCGTGGTGAGCCAGGTCGTCTGCGCGGCGGTCATGCTGCCCGCGGCGGCCCGCTCGGCCAGGTCCAGGTAGTAGTCGCGGTGCCTGGCGCGCACCCCCGCGGCCACCTCGGTGCCCGCCGCCCGCAGCAGCTCGGCGCCGAACTCGCGCATCGTGTCGAGGAACCGGTAGCGGTCATCTCCGTGGCCGGGGGCGCCCGCCGCCGCGGGGAAGTACTGGACCACCGACTTGTCGGCCAGCCGCCGCAGGGTCTCGCCGGTGCCGGGACCGCACACGTGCTCGGCCGCCGCCAGCCCGAAGCCGCCGGGGAACACCGACAGCTCCGCCCACAGCCGCTGCTCGGCCGGCGTGCACAGCTCGTAGCTCCAGGAGACCGCGGCCCGCAGGGTCCGGTGCCGGTCGGTGGACGTCCTGGTGGAGCCGAGGACGCGGAACCGGTCGCTCAGCCGGGCGAGCATCTCCTCGACGGGCATGCCGCGCAGCCGGACGGCCGCGAGCTCGAGTGCGAGCGGTATCCCGTCGAGCCGCCGGCACAGCTCGGCCACCGCGGGGGTGTTCGCCGGGGTGAGCGCGAAGCCGGGGACCATCGCCTTGGCCCGCTCGACGAACAGCGTGACCGCGTCGGCGCGCGCGTCGGCGGCGTCGTCCGTCGCCGGGAGCTCAAGCGGGGTGATCAGCACCGTGTGCTCGCTCGGCAGGCCAAGCGGCGAGCGGCTGGTCGCCAGGATGCGCAGCCCGGGCGCGGCGGTCAGCAGCAGCGCGGCCAGCTCCGCGCACGCCTCGGTGAGGTGCTCGCAGGTGTCGAGCAGCAACAGCAGCTCACGGTCGGCCAGGCTCTGCGCGAGCAGCCTGGGCGCGTCGCCGGCCGCCTCGTCGGGCAGCCCGAGCGCCTCGGCCACGGTGCGCGCGAGTAGCTCCGGTGACCGCAGCGGCGACAGCTGGACCAGCCAGCAGCCGTCCGCGAAGCTCATCCGCGGGTCGGCCGCCACGCGCAGCGCGAGCCTGGTCTTGCCCACGCCGCCTGCCCCGCGCAGGGTGACGAGGCGGTGCCGCTCGATGGCGTCGGCGATGGCCGGAAGTTCCCGCCGCCTTCCGATGAACCGGGTGACCTCGGACGGGAGATTATTTCGCTGGCCCGATGTCAGCGCGGACACGATTTCCCTCGTATGATGCGGCCCGCGAGATGGCTACCCTCGGTGCGGGCGTCTGGTGGTTTCCGCGCATCGTACAACGCCACCGCGCGCCGGTGGCCGCAAACGAAACAACGCACCCGTCCGGCGGAAAAGGAGCAAAATCTTTCTGCCGAACGGGTGCGACGTGACTCAGCGGGTCAGAGCTTCGCCCATGCCTCCGTGAGGACCGAGCGGAGGATCTGCTCCATCTCGTCGAAGTGCTCCTGCGTGCAGATCAGCGGCGGCGCGAGCTGGATCACCGGGTCGCCCCGGTCGTCGGCCCGGCACACCAGGCCGGCGTCGAACAGCGCGTGCGAGAGGAAGCCGCGCAGCAGCCGCTCCGACTCGTCGTCGTTGAACGTCTCCTTGGTGCTCTTGTCCTTGACGAGCTCGATGCCGTAGAAGTAGCCGGCGCCGCGGACGTTGCCCACGATCGGCAGGTCATTCAGCTTGTCCAGGGTGGCGCGGAAGCCGTCCTCGTTCGACCGCACGTTGCCCAGGATGTTGTCCCGCTCGAAGACGTCCAGGTTGGCCAGCGCGACCGCGGACGACACGGGATGCCCGGCGAACGTGATGCCGTGCAGGAACGTCGCGTGGCCCTGCAGGAACGGCTCCATCAGCTCGTCGCGGACGATCATGCCGCCGAGCGGCGAGTAGCCGGAGGTGACGCCCTTGGCGAAGGTGATGATGTCGGGCACGTAGCCGTAGCGCTCGGCGCCGAAGTAGTAGCCGAGCCGTCCGAACGCGCAGATGACCTCGTCGGACACGAGCAGCACGCCGTACTTGTCGCAGATCTCCCGCACGCGCTGGAAGTAGCCGGGCGGCGGGGTGAAGCAGCCGCCGGAGTTCTGCACCGGCTCCAGGTACACGGCCGCGACGGACTCGGCGTCCTCGCGCAGGATCGCCCGCTCGATCTCGTCGGCGGCCCAGACGCCGAACGTGGCCTCGTCGTCGGCGACGAACTCCGGCGCGCGGTAGAAGTTCGTGTTCGGCACCCGGACGCCGCCGGGCGGCAGCGGCTCGAAGTCGTGCTTGATCGCGGACAGGCCGCAGACGGCGAGCGCGCCCATCGACGTGCCGTGGTACGCGTACTCGCGGCTGAGCACCTTGTACCTGGCCGGCTCGCCCTTGCGCTTGAAGTACGCCTTGGCGAGCTTCCACGCCGACTCGACGGCCTCGGAGCCTGACGTCGTGAAGAACACGCGGTTCAGGTCGCCTGGCGCGAGCTCGGCCAGCCGGGCGGCGAGCTGCACCGCCGCCGGGTGGGCGTAGGACCACAGCGGGAAGTAGGCCAGCTCGGAAGCCTGCTTGGAGGCGGCCTCGGCCAGCTCGGTGCGGCCGTGGCCGACCATCGACACGAACAGGCCGGCGAGCCCGTCGAGGTACCGCTTGCCCTTGTCGTCGTAGACGTACGGGCCGCTGCCGCGCACGATCACCGGGATGTCACCGTCGTTGTACGACGACATCCGGGTGAAGTGCATCCACAGGTGCTGCTTCGCCGCCGCCTGGAGCTCGTCTGATGAAAGGGTCACCGCGTCCCCCACGTGTAAGTCTGCTTGCGTAGTTTGAGATAGACAAAGGTTTCAGTCGACGTGACGGAAGCCACTCCGCGCACGCGGCTCAGAATCTCCAGGAGGTGGTCGTCATCCTCGCAAACCACCTCAAGCAGGAGATCGAACGAGCCCGCGGTCAGCACCACGTAGTCGATTTCCTCCATGTCGGCCAGCTGGTCGGCGACGTGCTGCACGTCGCCGTCGCAGCGCAGGCCGATCATCGCCTGGCGCCGGAACCCGAGCTTGAGCGGGTCAGTGACCGCGACCACCTGCATGACGCCGGCCTCGTGCAGCCGCTGTACGCGCTGCCTGACGGCGGCCTCGGACAGCCCGACCGCCTTGCCGATCGCCGCGTAGGACCGTCGTCCGTCCGTCTGCAACTGCTCGATGATCTGCTTGGAGATTTCATCAAGCACAGGCAAGACGACCGGGCCGCTGCGCGGGCCATGGGCCATCCGTTCACTTCCTTCCGGCATCACGTGACCTCCCTCATGCTTGCCATGTTCGGCGTTCTTGTCAACTGATTTCGTAGATAGAGATGGCCTAATCCACGGATTCACTTGTTGTAGGAACTCAATTTTGCGAAGCACGTCTGTGGGGCGGCAACCGGCCCGCGTTGCCAGCGTGCTGCCACGCCCACTCGGCGTCGCGCAGGCCGGCCGCGCCGCCTCCGACGGTGCCGGCCGCGCTCCCGGCCACCGGCAGCGCGAAGCGCACGGCCGCGGTCGCGCCCCTGGTGTCGGTCACGGCCACCGTCACCGGCCAGTCGCCCGCTTGGGCGGCGGCGCGGCCCGTGCTGAGGCCCGTGCTGAGGCCCGTGCCGCGGACGGTCCCCGTGGCGGGCAGCGCCAGGCCCGCGGGCAGCGCGCCCGACGTCACCCGCCAGCGGTAAGGCGGCCGGCCGCCGGCGGCCGACAGGGCGTAAGCGTAGCGCTTGCCCGCCTGGGCGCGCGGCTGGTGCGGCGAGGTGACGGTCAGGTCGGCGGTGGTCAGCCACTGCGCGAAGGCGAACCCCGGGTAGCGCACGGTCCAGCCGGCGACCGGGACCACCGCGACGCCGGCGGCGTCCGCGTTCTCCTCGACGACCGTGATCGTGCCGTTGCCCGCCCGGTTCACCGTGCTCGACTGGACGACGGCGGTGTGGCCGCCGCTGGCGCTGTCGAAGCCGGGGGCAGCCGACAGCGACAGTACGTCGCCCGCGACGGGCGGGCGGCCGCGCGTCCCGTTCCTGATGACCATGAACAGCCCCGGGTAGCCGGCCGCGTAGCGCGCCGCGACCTGGTCGCCGTTGGTCGCGATGCCCATCGTCACGCCGTAGCGCTCGTACAGGTAGCGCTCGCTGAACTCGACGCACTGGTACCCGGCCGTCCACGGGGCACCGGGATAGGGGTAAACGGGTGCGCCCGTGTCGTCGCGACCCGCGTTGCCAGGACCCGCGCCGTAACCCGGCGGCGGCCCGCAGGCCGGCACCACCAGGCCCGCGCCCGACCAGGCGGCGAGCACGACCCCGTCCGCGCCGGGAAGCTGGCGCGCACCGGGAAAGGCGTCGCACGGACCGCCCGCTCCGGAACCGACGAAGCCGCCGGGGCCGGTGGTGGCGGTGATGGAGGGGACGGTGGTGGTGAGGGTGGTGGCAGAAACAGCGTTGATGGAGGGCGCGGCAGCAGTGAGTATCATGCGCGGTTCGCCGCCACGCCCAAACGTGCGCCCAGCCAAGATCACCCGCGCGGGATGAGCCCCACCGTCGCGGCAGCCGCCCAGCCCCAGCCCCAGCCCCAGCCCCAGCCCCAGCCCCAGCCCCAGCCCCAGCCCCAGCCCCAGCCCCAGCCCCGCCCAGCCCCAAACGCCCCCAACGCCACCTGCCCGCCGCATTTTCACCCGGTTCGACAAATCGCGATATGTCCGGTAGCTGGAAATGCTGGGTGTACTTTGCACCCTTTTCTGGGTCCTAACTACACCCAATAATCGGACGGGCCCCGGCTCCCGGCCTGGCTCCACCAATCCCTGGTCACCGTTTGTGAACCACGGGAATGGTGGTGCCGTTGCGGTGATAACTCACGCCACGCGCAGCGGACCTTGGATACCCCCATGGGTACCTGTGCAGAAATAACACGAACACGTCTCGCCGCCTCGTCAGCGGCCGGCGCCTGCCGGACAAAAGGTGATATGTCCGGCTCGATACCTAATAAGCCGGCCCGGTGGCGGGCCAGGTGGTGGAGGCTCAGGCGCTAGGCGCCGGTGCCCGCGTTTCCATGGCCCGTGTGTCCCTGATCCCCGTCTCCGGTGCCCGTGGTGCCCGAGGTGCCGCTGGTGTCCGCGGAGCCGGGGTCGGCGCTCCCGGCGCCGGCGTCCCCGGACGATTCCACGCTTCGCACGAGGGCGACGATCTCGTGCGTGATGCCCACCTCCGGGCCGCCGATCAGCTCCCACGCCCGGGAGATGCCGATGACGAAGCAGATGACCACGAGGACGCCGATCGCCTGCACCGCGCCGGCGTTGTTCGGCTGCCGCAGCAGTTCGATCGCGTAGGACAGCTGGAAGACGAACACGACCGCCTGGCCGACCAGGAAGACCGAATCCCGTGCCGTCGCCAGGCGCAGGCCCCGCACGCGGATGAGGGACAGCAGCGAAGCCGTCACGAACAGCAGGCCGAGGATGGACACGACCAGCGCCGTCGTGCCGATGCCGCCGTCAGGGATCAGCGCGAACAGCGAGACGGCCAGCGCGTTGATGAACCCCGTCAGTGCCCCGTGCGCGCGTATGCGCATCATCTGCGACGAGGCCTCGGCCTTCGCGAGCCGCTCGCCGGAGACCGAGATGGCCACGAAGAGCAGCCCGATCAGCGCGCCGGCCACGCTCGCGCTCGCCAGGAAGAAGTCGTGCATCGCTGTGAGAGCCACCGGACGATCTTCCCACGACCGCCCGCGCGACCCGGCTAACGCGGGCGGTGGAACACGCAATCGTTCGGTAGCACGGGTTTGATGTTTGTCGTCGGTAAGGTGAGGTGCATGGAAATCACGAAGCCAGAAGTGGACTACCCGGAGGGCACGCCGCCCAAGGCGCTCGAGATCACCGACCTCTGGGAGGGTGACGGCAAGGTCGCCGGCGCGGGCGACACCGTCGAGGTGCATTACGTCGGGGTGGCTTACTCAACGGGGGAGGAGTTCGACGCGAGCTGGAGCCGGGGCGAGCCGCTGCGCTTCCGGCTTGGCGTCGGCCAGGTCATTCAGGGCTGGGACCAGGGCGTGCAGGGGATGAAGGTGGGCGGCCGCCGCAAGCTGGTCATCCCGCCCGACCTCGGCTACGGCAGCCGCGGCGCGGGCAACTCCATCAAGCCGGGCGAGACCCTCATCTTCGTCTGCGACCTCGTCTCCGCCTAAGCCGCTCGTCGTCAGGAAAGGCAGTGGATCGCCGTGGCGCCACCGGGCGCACGGCGATCCACTGGCTTTTGGCTGGTCAGCGGACGGACCTGATGCGGTACACCATGGTGGCGCCGAAGAAGGTGAAGATGCCGGCGAACGCGAACAGCACGCGGTAGCCGCCCAGCTGGTCGATGATCAGCGCGGCGGCGACCGGGGCGAGTGCCTGCGGCACGTTGTTGCCGATGTTCATGATGCCGAGGTCCTTGGCGCGGGTCTCCGCGTCGGGCAGCACCTGGGTCACCAGGGCCTGGTCGACCGAGAGGAAGGCGCCGTACCCGGCGCCGAGGAAGGCCGCCGCGATCATCGTGGTGGAAAAACTCGGCCAGATCACCAGCAGCAGGGCCGCGATGCCCTGCAGCGCCGACGCGATCGCGACGAACACCCGGCGCCGCCCGGACCGGTCGGACAGCACCCCGCCGCCATAGGTGGTGAGCAGTGTGAACACCAGGTAGACGGCGGTGGTGTAGAGCAGCGCGGTGTCCGGGTCCTTCAGGTGCAGGTCGTTGGTGAAGAAGTAGAGCAGGTAGGTGGTGCCCAGGGCGTTGCCGATGTTGACCGCCACCCGGCCGCCGAACGCCCAGGCGAAGTCCGGGTACCCGCGCGGCGACACCCACATCGCCTCGGTCAGACCCTTCAGGCTGAGCGGCAGCCTGCCGCCCGCGATCGCCGAGTCGCGGTACCGCAGCACGAACGGCACCGACAGGATCACGACCGCGACCGCCAGCACCAGGTACCCGCTGGCCGTGCCCGTGATCACCTCCGCCAGCAGCGCCAGGCCGACGAGCAGGCCAAGCGCCTGCGGCCCGAAGATCGCGCCGGAGATGATGCCGCGCTGGCCCACCGGCACCTGGTCGGCGACCGCGGCGAACAGCCCCGCCGACGCGATAGAGAAGCCGAGCGAGGCGAACATCCAGCAGATCATCACGCCCACCCAGGAGCGTTGCGGGCCGAGCGCGGCCAGCGAAACGGCCAGCACGATCACCCCGGCCGCCATCCACACCCGCCGCCTGCCCCACCGCGACCGGGTGCGGTCGCACAGCGCGCCGGCGATCGGCAGCGCGATCAGGG
>Ga0335075_10005942_pt1 | contig 18856 bp, 18 predicted proteins | sample Lox_Sample_24_FD_206723 | JGI IMG/M metagenome (GOLD analysis project Ga0335075, IMG submission 206723) | Soil microbial communities from Loxahatchee National Wildlife Refuge, Florida, United States - Lox_Sample_2.4 | ecosystem: Environmental > Terrestrial > Soil > Wetlands | place: USA... | reverse complement strand
AGCTCGGGAAAGTCCGTCCAGATCTGCTCGGAGTGCTGAAACCGCATGGCAAGAGCCTGCCACATCGGCGCGTCAGGGTGCGGCCGGCGTGGCGCGCCGACGGCGAGAAGGCGCGCGTTAGCCCTCTGCGGCGGCGTTCCCCGCGGCGGCCCTCGCCTCGGCGGCCCTCGCCTCGGCCGCCGTGCTCGCCAGCGCGGTGAACTCCTCGACACCGAACGCCGTGCCCGCGATGCCCCAGCCGCCCTCCGCCGCTTCGCTCAGGATCACCCAGGTCCGCGCAGCGAGGCTAGGATCGCCGGCCGCCCTGGCGATGATGTCCGTAGCCTCCCTGGTGATCTGCCGCTGTCCGTCGCGGTTCAGCGATCCCGGCGGTGTGATGATCTGGACTCGGACGGTGCGCGAGGACGTGGTGTTCGCCGTGCAGACCGCCGCTGGCGGGAGCCGGTGGATGAAGGCAGCGGTGTTGTCGAGGTGGAAGGCGCCAGGCTGGGCCACGCCTTCGGCGCGCAGGACGGCATGAGTGAGTTGACGGCCTAGCGTCGCGTCAGCGTCCGGCGGGAAGATGTCGGCCGGCGTGTATACGTCGATCATGGGCATGGTGCCTGTGCTCCCTCGTTCTATGACGACCGTCATATGATGGTCGTCATGGAACGTAAACTATGCCGAGTGGCATAGTCAAGGTCTCATGGAGGCCACAAGGTGACCGGAGTCCGGGACAACATGATCGCCGGAGCCGCGCGGCTGCTGGCGCAGCGCGGCCTGCAGGCGACATCGTTCTCGACTGTCCTGGCTGAGACACACGCGCCGCGCGGGTCGATCTACCATCACTTCCCTGGCGGGAAGGACGAGCTTGTCACCGCGGCGATCGAGGCCACCCTGCAGCATGCGCTCAACCTCATCGACCAGGACATGGGCTCGTCCGCCGTGCAGGTCACGCAGTCGTTCCTGGCCGCCTGGCGGGCACTGCTGACGTACGCGCACTTCGACGCAGGCTGCGCCCTGGTGGCAGTCACCGTCGCCGCAGAGACCGACGCGCTTCGCCAGCGGACAGCCGAGGCGTTCCGGGCCTGGCAGGGCAAGCTTGGCCGGGCCCTTGAGGCAGGCGGCCTGAGCGAGGCTGACGCCAGGTCGACGGCTACCCTGCTGCTAGCCGCGAGCGAGGGCGCTGTCGTCATCTGCCGGGCTGAGCAGGACATCGGGCCGTTCGAGGTGGTCGCGGCGCAACTAGTCGACCACGTACGGGCGCTGACCGCAGCAGGGGCAGGCGCGGATGCGGACGCAGAGGCGTGACTGCAGAGACACCGTGTGCCAGCGCGGCGGCGGGCCAACAGGTCGCTGCCAGGGCAGTGAGGAGCGAGATGCGCAAGGCCGGCCCGGTTGGCTTTGATCTTGACCTCACGCTGATCAACTCCCGGCCGGCGATCATGGCCGCCTGGTCGGCGGTCTCGGCGGAGCTTGGTGTCATGATCGATCTCGCCGAGGTGGACCAGCGGATGGGTATCAAGCTGGAGGACGAGGTCAGCTACTGGTTCCCGGCGGACGGGCACCAGGTCGCCGCCGACAGCTACCGGCGCCATTACGTGCGGCTGGCTCCGAGGCTGACGTTCCCGCTGGCCGGCGCCGCGGAGTCGCTGGCAGCGGTGAAGCAAGCAGGGGAACGAGCAATCATCGTCACGGCGAAACACCCGATCTCAGTGCAGCCCAGCCTCGATGCCGTTGGCCTGCAGGCGGACGAGGTATTCACGCACGTGCACGGGCCGGAGAAGGCGGCCGTGCTCGCTCACCTCGGCGCGGTTGTTTACGTCGGCGACACGCCCGCTGACATGGCGGCCGGGCAGTCCGCTGGCGCGCTGGCGGTCGGCGTTCCGACCGGATCGTTCCGTCCCGAGGACCTGCGGGCGGCTGGCGCCGTGGTGGTGCTCGGATCGCTGGCCGACTTCCCGTCGTGGTATGCAGGCTTCCGGGATGATCTGATACAGGAGCGCGGGGCCGATGACAACTGACATCCTGGCGCTGGCGGACAAGCTGTGGCGCGGTGAGGCGCGAACCAGTGAGTTCCACCCCGTCATGCAGGCCGGCACGATGACCGAGATCTGCGAGGACATTGTCTTCGTACCCGCGTTCGCCAACGTGACAGCCATCAGGACAGCGGACGGCCTGGTCATGGTGGACACCGGCAGCGTGTTCGCGGCGCAGGAGATCCACAGCCAGCTCCGGGGGTGGGCCGATCAGCGGCTGCACACCGCTATCTACTCGCACGGGCACATTGATCATGTCTTCGGTGTCGGCCCGTGGGAAGCGGAGGCGGCCGAGCATGGCTGGCCGGCCCCGGTGGTGATCGCCCACGAGGCACTGCCGCTGCGCTTCGACCGGTACATCGCGACGGCGGGGTACAACGGGGTCATCAACCAGCGGCAGTTCGGCGTCCCGGGTCTGCGCTGGCCGACGAAGTACCGGTACCCGGACCGCACGTACTCGGGCGAGCTGACCATCGACGTGGGTGGCAGGGCGCTGGCGCTGCGGCACGAGAAGGGCGAGACCGACGACCACACCGTCACCTGGCTGGCCGACCGCCGGGTGCTCTGCTGCGGCGACCTGTTCATCTGGGCGTCGCCGAATGCCGGCAACCCGCAGAAGGTGCAGCGCTACCCGCTGGAGTGGGCACAAGCGCTGCGCCGGATGCTCGCGCTCCAGGCCGAATACCTGCTGCCCGGCCACGGACTGCCAGTGGTCGGTGCCGACCGGGTAGCCCGCGCTCTTGCCGACACCGCCGAGCTGCTCGAGGCTCTGGTCAGCCAGACGCTGGAGGTGATGAACGGCGGAGGCCGGCTCGATGAAGCCATTCATACCGTCGTGGTACCGCGCCACCTGGCTGACCGGCCTTACTTGCAGCCGGTGTACGACGAGCCGGAGTTCATCGTCCGGACCGTCTGGCGGCAGTACGGCGGCTGGTGGGACGGTAACCCTGCGACGCTGAAGCCCGCCCCGGAGCGGGCGCTCGCTGCCGAGCTCGCGGCCCTCGCCGGAGGACCCGCTGCGCTCGCCCGTCGGGCGCTCGAGCTGGCCGAGGCTGCCGTAACCGACGAGGCTCTCGGGGATTCGGAACAGGCCGACGGAGCCAGTACTGCTAGCAGCGCCCCTCGGGTGGCCGGCCTGCGCGGCGGCGAGGACGGACTGCGGCTGGCCGGGCATCTAGCCGAGTTCGCCTGGCAGGCCGCGCCGGACGACCCGGAGGTGCGCGGGGCCCGGTACCGGGTCTTCACCCTCCGTGCCGAGCGGGCAACATCCACGATGTCCAGCGGGGTATACCGATGGGCGGCGGGCGAGTCATTCGGTGACCCGTTCCCGCCATCAGATCTGGAGACATCATGACGACGATCGAGGGAATCAACCCGTCGGTGCCGCCCAGTGGCACCGGTTGCGCTGAGTGCGATGCGGCCGGCGGGTGGTGGGTGCACCTGCGCCGGTGCACGCAGTGCGGGCACATCGGCTGCTGTGACACCTCACCAGAGCAGCATGCGACAAAGCATGCCACGGCCTCGGGGCACGCGGTTATCCGGAGTTTTGAACCCGGCGAGTCGTGGTTCTGGGATTACCAGACCGAGCAGCTGTACGAGAGCGGCCCGACGCTGGCGCCGCCGGAGCATCACCCCGAGAACCAGCCGGTGCCGGGCCCGGAGGGTCGCGTGCCTCGCGACTGGCAGGCGCACGTCCACTACTGAGCTCAGGCCGGAGCTGAGCACCGGCCGAGCGCTAGTCGGTTGCCTGAACGAGCCGCCTGCGAAGTCGATCGGGTGGAGGCCGCCAGTCCCGAGGATGCCGCCGGCCAAGACCGCACGCGCGAACAGGCAGTAGACGATGAGGGACCACAGGCCGATGAAAACCAGATGAGCCCGGAAGCGCACTCGCTCGCAGAATGGCCCGCGATCAGTGCTGGCATGATGACGGCGGACGTCATCTGGAATGCCAGGTAGACCAGGGCCGGGATCGTGGGCGCAAAGTGTGTCGGGTTCACCCCGGCGCCGCGCAGCATCACGTTCGACAGGCTGCCGATGACGCCGCCGTGTTCGGCGTCAACTTACCGATTTGGCGGTCACCAGGACTCGATGAGCGGCCCGAGGTCGGCGAGCCTGCTGATGACCGCGTCCGGCACGGCCCTGTCATACTGCGGCACGTCGCTGTTCGGGATCAGCACGGCCCGCATGCCGACGCTCTTGGAGCCATAGACGTCGTCGTACGGGCGGTCACCGACGAACACGCAGCGCGCCGGATCGGTGACACCGATCGCCGCCATCGCGGCCCGGAACGCCAGCGGGTGCGGCTTGTTCCAGTCGATCTCGCTGGAATAGACGGCGCCGTCAATTAGGTCGAGTACCCCATCGCGCCTGAATACATCCTCGTGCCAGCTACGCGGCCACATCGTGTTCGACAGCACGCCGATTCCGATACCGCGGTCGCGCAGGCGCGACAGCAATTCTGGAGCGTCCGGGTCAGTGAACGTGTGCGGCTCCCAGGCGCCGACGTAGCTGGCTAGCAAAGCCTCGGTCGCGCTAACCCCGGCGAGTTCGAACAGCGCGGTCATCGTCGCGCTTCGCTGCTGTGTCCTGGACAGCCGCCACAACTCATCTTCGGCAGCAAGCAGCGCGGCCGCGTGCGCGACAGCCTCGTGCGCCGGGAAATGTGACGCGCACACGGTGGCCCACAGGTCGGCCGCGTTGATCGAGTGCCACGGAGTGAGCGTGCCGCCCCAGTCGAAGATCACTGCGTCTACTGCCATCCGCCGATCCTAGGCATAGCGGGACCTGACTGTCGTCCACGATTCCGGGCGTAATCCCCGCTACCGTAGCGATCTATGTCTTCCAACCGAGGTCAGCCCGAGGGCGCTCAGCTCCTGACCGGTAAGGACTACCTGACGACGGTCCAGTACCAGACCGATGTGAACCTCGCTGCCCGGCAGTCAATCTATGCATACCAGGAACCGCGCATCGACCTTGTCTCAGAGGTGCTCGGCCTCGCCGGGCTAACCGGCGCCGAGACGGTGGTCGACGTCGGCTGCGGAAACGGGACCTATCTGGCCGGCCTGGCCCGCCGCGGACATCACGGCCCAATGGTCGGCGTGGACCTGTCGCCCGGCATGCTAGCCGCCGCGCGGCCTGGTACGCCTGCGGCCGGACTCACTGTCGGTGACGCCGCCGCGCTTCCGGTCGCCGATCACGTGGCTGATGTCACCCTGGCCCCGCACATGCTCTACCACGTTCCCGACCCGGCGGCGGCTGTGGCGCAGTTCCGTCGCGTCACGCGGCTAGGCGGCCAGTTGCTCGTGGTACTCAACGGCAACGATCACTTGATCGAACTGCGCGAGCTGATCACGTCGACGGCGGCAGCGTCCGGATTCCCCGCCGGGGCTGTCTATGACACCTACGGGACCGTGACCCTGGACGTGGGTGCTGAATTGCTGTCGCGGGTATTTACTTCGGTACGACGGCACGACTTCACCAGCGAGCTGAGGCTGCCAAGGGCGGAGCCGGTCGCCAGCTACGTGGCCAGCATGCGAGCCCACACCATGCCCGACCCGGCGGCCTTCGTCGCCGCGGTGACCAGGCGCGTGCCATTCGGCCCAGACGGAGTCTTCCGGGTCACTACACACTCCGGCCTTCTGCTTTGTCAGTGACAAGCGCCCGGACAGCCGCCTCAGCCGTGGCCGGCAGGAATGGTCGCCACGGTGGAGCGGGGAGCCATCTCATCCAGTAGGGCGAACAGCTGCTCGATACGGTCGACGAGGACTTCACGCAGCCGGGCCGCGAGGCGGTTCCAATCCTCTGGCGTTGGGGGTCGGCCGGGCGGGAGGGTCGCCAGCGCCTCGCGGATCTCCTCAAGGGTGAGGCCCACCCGCTGAGCGGCACGGATCATGGCGACGCGGCACAGCACGTCGGCAAAGAAACGGCGCTCGTTGTTGTGCGTACGTTCACATGGCAGCAGGCCTTGGTCCGCGTACCAGCGCACCGCTGACCGTGCGATCTCCATGCGTGCAGCGACCTCCCCGACGGTGAGCCCCGAAGCGTGCCATTTGTCGTCCATGGGGACATGATCGCGCGATCACGGACTTGCATTCAAGTTCACTTGACCCCCTAGCGTCGGCAGGGCACGAACTCGACGTCAAGGGGAACCAGATGAAGACAGAAACGATGCGGGTCGCCGTGCTCGCCGGCAGTACGCGTCCCAACCGGCGGGCACGGGCGGTCGCGGAATGGATCTGCGCGGACGCGCCCGATGATCTCGACCTTGTGCTGGTGGACCTGGCCGAGGCCGGACCGCCGATGTTGGCCGAACCGGCGCCGGCGGCCTTTGGCGGCTATACCCTCGAGCACACGAAGGCCTGGGCAGAACTGATCGCGGGCTTCGACGCGTACGTGCTCGCGTCCCCGGAGTACAACCACTCTACGACCGCCGTGCTCAAAAACGCCCTCGATCACCTGTACGCCGAGTGGCGGAACAAGGCCGTCGGCTTCGTTGGCTACGGCACCGAGGGCGGTATACGGGCCGTCGAGCACCTGCGACTGATCACGGCCGAGCTCGGGATGGCCGGGGTCGGCCCGCAGGTGGCGCTGGGCATCTTCGACGACTTCGACGACCAGGGCCGGTGTACGCCACGTCCGCGGCAAGTCGAGGCCCGGCGCCGGATGCTCGCCGGTCTCGCGCAGTGGGCCCGCGCCCTGCGCCCGCTCCGCGAGATTGCACCGGGCGAGCCCGCCGGCGGCGGGCGGCCGAGCCTGCACCAGGCCACGGTGGCCGCCGACGCCGAGGCCGCTGTAAGCCGTCTCGTTAGCGAACTGCAGGCGGGCTTGGACAACGGCGATGCCGACCGCTACGACGGCATGTTCGCCAAGGACGTGCTCTGGGGCAGCCCGTATGGGCGCGTGCTCGCCGGGTTCCCCCGCCTCAGCGCCGCGCACCACTCGCTCATGGGCGCGCCAGCCGTACCGGCGTCGCGCTACGAGCCGGTGCAGGTGATCGCGCCCGCGCCGGGCGTAGCAATAGCCCATGTCCGCAGGCGCGCCTTGTCCGGCGACACCGGCGTCTCCGGCTTCTCCGAGATGGCGATGTACGTGCTGATCCGACGGGACGGCACCTGGTGGCTCGCCGCGGGCCAGAACACCCCGATCGCAGACCCGGCGGTGTCGTCATGAGCCGCCGTCCGCCGGAGGTGTCCATCTGGCTAGGCCAAGTCGCCGTGCCCTTCGAGCCGGCCGGCCTGGTCCCGGCGCTCCGCGACGCGGCGGTCGTCGGGCTGGCCGCCGCGATACGGACCACGCGCGAGCTCAACCTCGCCTCTCACGCGATCGCGCGCAGCCTGGTGTTGCACGCCGGGTTCCGTGCCGTCCACATCGAAGGCACCACCGACACCGGCGCCGGCCTCGACCGTTACGTCACAACGGGCGCCGGCGACCCGATCGGACTGGTACGCACCAGCCAGGGCTTCGTCCGTACCGCCGAGACGCTGGAACTCGTCCGCTGGCTTCGCGAGTACAACCTCGAGCATCCGGACGACCCGGCCCGCGTCGTCCACACCGACGGCGACCCGGCACCAGGCTCGCCGGGGGCAGTCGAGGACCAGCTCGCCGACGTCGACCTGCGCTGGCGGGAAAGGACTGGCTCGTCGATCGTGCATCTGGGCGGCATGGCACACATGATCGTCGGAGATCCCCGTACGCTCTCGCCGTACTCGCAGACCGGCCGCAGCGCCGGAGCCCTGCTCCGAGGTGCGCTCGGCACCGGCTATCACGCGATAGCGCTGACCGCTGGCAGTGGCCATGCGCCGCTGCCCGTACCCGAGGTGCCGGAGGATTTCGTCGAGTCCGCCCTCGACCGGCTGCCGCTCCCGGCGCTGATGCTCCCGCTCCGCGTCGGCTCCGCCGCACCGCCCGCCGTTTCGCGCTGGCTGCGCACTCCGCTGCGCATCCGGTGCGTCGGCCCGAACTACGACCCGGAGAAGGCGGCCGACTTCCATCTCACCGCCGGACCGACGAATGAGGCGATCGACACCGTCGTGCACATCCAGCGCGTCACGCCGACGAGCCCGCTCCCGGACCCGTCGCCGCATTAGCGGCCATGGCCGGGAGCGGCTTGCGGCTATGCGCGAGCTCCCTAGCGAGTAAGGGCAGCTAAGGCCCGGCCGCTGTTCACTGTCTCCATGCGCCCGCCCGGCGGCCCCGGGCCGATCAGACACGGCACTGGCCAGGCTCAGCCGCGCCCGTGGACCCGGATCGCGTGCGCCGGAGCCTTGATGACCTGCGGCTGCCCGATGCCGGTGAACCGGATCGTCATCGTGGTGACGTCCGCCTCGGTCTTGAGGCCCACCAGGTGTTCCTTGCGAAGTTCCCGCCCGAGCACCGAGGACTTCTCCCGCCTGAGCGCCTGCGCGGGCGCCAGGTGGTCGCGCTTCTCAAGGTCGCGAACCCGGGCCTGGAACTGAGTCAGCTTGCGGCCCGCGCCCGCGACGCCAGGTGCCAGGCCTTGAGGAAGAACTCCTGGTAGCCCGGGCGCAGGAGGCGGGCAGCACCACTCCGTTCAGCCCCGAGGCCGACACCGCGCCGGAGTTCTACCTGACCGGCAATCCCGGTCCGGATACGCCGACGGTGCGCACCGGTCCGGCGCGACGCGCCGAATAGGCGGCCGGTCGTGCAGCCCGGCACTGTGCCTGGGAGACTAGGACGCTAAGCCACTGGCGTCATCGGTGCGGCCGTGGCGCAGAAGGGACGAGGTGTCATGGCGGAACCGGGCGGGGCGGTCGAAGTACGCGGCGCAATTGCCGTCGAGGGTGCCGTCGCAAAGGGTGACCCGGATGTCCTGCTCGCGCAGATCGAGCAGACCCGCGAGGACCTCGCGCGGACAATCGACAGCCTGGCTGAGCGAGTAAGCCCTGCCGGGAACGTCCGCATGCTGCGAACGAAGCTGGCCGAGCAGGCCGCCAGGCCGGAGGTCCAGCTGGGCGCCGCCGCGGTGGGCGTCGCGGTTGTCGGGCTGGCGATCCTGCGCATGTGGGCGCGGCATCGCCGGGACCGTTAGCTGCTCACGCCGCTAGCCGAACGCCTGTCCCTCGCCCCGGTAGGTGGGCACCGTCGCGGCAACCGCCGTACCGTCGATCAAGTGAAGCTCGGTGAACCGCTCGCATAGTTCGCCGGCCTTGGCGTGTCGCAGCCATACCCGGTCGCCGATCTTGAGGCTGTCCGCGCTGGCGCCGAGTAGCGGAGTCTGTACCTCTCCGGCCCCTTCTTCACGGTCCAGCCGCAACCCGCCGGGCAGGTACGGCGACGGCACCCGGCTGGGCGCTCCGGGGCCGGACGCAGGGTAGCCGCCGCCGAGAGCGGTGACAACCCCGGCGCCGGGCCGGCGAACGACCGGCAGCGCGAACATCGCGGCCGGGCGGCCGGTAAAGCCGCGGTAGGCGTCGAACAGCGTCGGGTGATAGAGGCCCGAGCCCGCTCCGATCTCAGTCACGGCGGGTTCGGCCGCCGTGCGCTCCAGCGAGCCGGTGCCGCCGCCGTTCACGAACTCCAGCGGTGTCAACGCGCGGATCGCCGCGACGATGGCTGAGCGCCGGCCGGCCAGCTCAGCCGCCGACTTGCGCTGCATGAAGCGCACCGCCTGGGCGTACACAGGGCGGCCGGGCGGGTTGTCGCCCACGCCGGCGATCTGCGCTTCGTAGGCCATCATGCCGACCAGCCGCAGTCCAGGGCGAGCCATGATCGACTTGGCAAAGGCGACCGCTTCGTCCGGCGTGCGGATCGGCGACCGCCGGGCGCCGGCCCGGAACCTGCCGCCGAGCGCCAGGTACCCTGCGTCGATGTCGATCGCGACCCGCACCGGCCGCGGGTTCGCCGTTTCGGCTGCTGCTTTCTCGATCAGGTCGAGATGATCTGTGCAGTCCGCCATGACCGTGATTGCCGCCGCCGCGGCCTCGTCAGCGGCGAGCCTGGCGAGCGCGGAGCGGTTAGCCGTCGGGTAGGCGACGACAATGTCATTGCTGGTGCCGTGGCCGGCCAGCCAGAGCGCCTCGGGCAGGGTGTAGGCGAGGATGCCGCGGAAGCCGTCCATCGCCTGCACCTGCTCGATGAGGTAGCGGCAGCGGACCGACTTGCTGGCCAGCCGGATCGGCTTGCCGCGGGCGCGGCTCGCCATCGCCGCCGCGTTAGCGCGGAAGGCCGCCATGTCGACGATCGCGAACGGCGCATCCAGTTGCGCTGTCGCGGCGTCGAGCCGGGCCAGGTCGTGCGGGCTGCCGCTACGGCTCACTCGTCTTCCTGCGTCAGCGCGTTGTACTCGGTCGCTGACAGCAGGCCCGGCGGAACGTCGCCGTCGGTCTCGTCGAGCTTCACCTTGAACAGCCAGCCCGAGCCGTACGGGTCGGAGTTGACCAGGCCGGGGTCGTCGTCGATCTCGGCGTTGACTTCGGTGACCTCGCCATCCACGGGGGAGTAGAGGTCGCTGACCGACTTGGTCGACTCGACCTCACCGCATGGCTCGCCAGCGGTCACCCGGGCGCCAACCGCGGGCACCGACACGAAGACAACGTCACCCAGCGCACGCTGGGCATGGTCGGTGATCCCGACCGATGCGCTCGACCCGCTAACGGCAACCCACTCGTGCTCTGGCGTGTAGTAGAGCTCGCTGGGAACGGTCATTTTGGCCTCTCTCACAACGCCTTCTGGAGATATCTGGACACCGGCCTGGCTCAGGACCGGCGGCGGTAGAACGGCAGTTCCACAAGTGTCGCCGGCTCAGCGTTGCCCCGGACATCGACCGCCAATTCTGCCGTTCCCGCCGTGGTCGGGTCGGTGGTGACAGCGGCGACCTCGGGACGCACGTACGCCATGGCTATCGGGCGGCCGAGCGTGGGCGACGGAGCACCGCTGGTGACGACGCCGGCCGGCGCGCCGCCCCAGAGCACTGGGTAGCCGTGCCGCGGTACGCGGCGCGACTGCACCGTCAGGCCGACTAGTTGCCTGACCGGCGCTTCTTGCGCGCGCCGTGCCAGCGCGTCGCGACCGACGAACCCGCCAGGTTTGTCCAGCTTGACCACGCGGCCGAGACCGGCGTCGAAGGGTGTCATGTCGGCGCCCAGCTCATTGCCGTACAGCGGCATCCCGGCCTCGAGCCGGAGGGTATCGCGGGCGGCCAGGCCCGCGGGGACGAGCCCGTCGGCCGCGCCGGCCTTGCTCAACTCGGCCCACAGGTACTCGGCGTCCTGCGGCGCTGCGAAGATCTCGAAGCCGTCTTCGCCGGTGTAGCCGGTCCGGGCCAGCAGGACGCCGCGGCCAGCGACCTGTGCGGGATAGCTCGCGTAGTACTTGACTTCGGCCAGGTCGATGCTGGTCAGCGGGGCAAGGATGGCAGCCGATCGCGGCCCCTGCACGGCGATGAGCGCATAGTCATCGGTCCGGTTGGTGACTGTGGCGTCGAAGCCGGCTGCGCGCTCGGCGAGCGCGGCGCCGACTGGGCTGGTGTTCGCCGCATTGGCGACGATGAGGAACTCAGCGTCGGCGAGCCGGTAGACGATCAGGTCGTCGATAACGCCGCCGTCCTCAGCGCAGATCATGGTGTACCGCGCCCGGCCTGGCTTGAGCGCTGACGGAGCGCCGGTGAGGGCGTAATCGAGGGCGGCTGCGGCACCGCTGCCGATGACGGAGAATTCCCCCATGTGCGACAGGTCGAACAGCCCAGCCGCGGTCCGTACGGCGTTGTGCTCGGCGGTCTCGCTGCCGTAGCGCAGCGGCATCAGCCAGCCGGCGAAGTCGGTAAGGCTGGCGCCGAGCCGCTCGTGGACGGCGGTCAGCGGGGTAGGGCGGGGCGCGGCTGGCTGGCTAGCCCGGGGGGTCTGGCCGGTCCCGGCAGGCGCGGAGTCTGTCACGACCACGGAGCCTACCGGCCATCGTCCGTTAGCGCTGGCTGCGGCCCTTCCTACCGGCTGCGGCCGGGATGCCGCTGTGCGGAGACGAGCAGCCCAGCTAGCGACACGAGCCGTAGGACTGCTGTCGTTCTAGCGGCAGCAGCGGTACGAGCTCTGTCGCTAGGACGCCCGGCACGACCGCAGTAGCGTCGGTGGTGTCGTCGGGCGATGACGCCAGCGGGCGAGCCGGGCTTCGCATTCAGGACATACGTGTCGCCTGGGATGCGCCGGCGCTGCGCCGGGGTCACTCGTCGCCGACGGCGGGTTACGGCACAGGGAGGCTAGGCATGGACTTGCTGACTGAGGAGCAGATAACTGACCGGCTCGCCGGCCTCAGTGGCTGGGAGCGTCAGGACGACAGCATCGTGCGCGTTGCGAAGCTAGCGGACTTCAAGGCGGCGATGCTGTACGTCGGAGCGATCGCTTACCTCGCCGAGGCGGCTAATCACCATCCCGACATCGGCATCGCGTGGAACAAGGTAACGCTCACCCTGTCGACTCACTCGGCGGGCGGCCTGACGATCAAGGACTTCGATCTGGCCGGGCAAATCAGCGCGCTCGGCTGAGCGGCCTGCGGCCACAAAGGGCGCGGGTTGCCGATCGTGGCCCTTCTTCGGGCGTCGATCGGTAACTCACGCCCCATCAGAAAGATCGCCCGGGCCTATCACATTGCGTTGCTAGTCGCTGCGAAGCGGGCGATGAGTTCAGTGCCTCCGCCTGGCGGCCGGCGGAACAGCCAGCTGGACTGTTCCGCCGGGCCTGGCAACCTTCGCCTGTGGGTGGCGCCACGCCCCCGGGTGGCGCCACCCACACGGCGAAGGACCTCGCCGTTCGCCGCGACCTTCGTTTGCTACGTGCTGCCCGGGCCCCACGCCGGGCGGCAAGCAGCCGGGCGATCCCGCCGGGGATCGAACGGCCCCCAGACGAAGGTCCCCCTCCGCGACTTACGGCTCTCCATTTCCCGCGCCGCGCCTTCCCCCGTCCCGGTCCTGGCCGGGCCCCTCAGCGCCGCGTGGGACTCCAGTTATACACGGAGTCCCAGCGCGATTACAGCTAGTTAGAAGATTGCGTAGGCAGCCAGTGAACTACTTTTATCTGGCGCGACTTATCGCAGCCTGCGAGGCGCCAGACGCAGCCGGAATCGGCCGGCGGAAACGGCTCATATCGGCGCGCCAGCTGCGCGCGTCAAAGCCTCAGCAAGGGCGCGCCTGCACTCAGTCGAACTCACACGGCAGGTGCTTGATGCCATTGATGAAGGACGACAGCAGCCGGTCTGATTCGGCGCCCGCGCGGATGCTAGGCACGCGCGTGAGCAACTCACGGAGCATGGCCGTGATCTCGCGGCGGGCTAGGTGCGCGCCGAGGCAGAAGTGCGGCCCGGCCGCTCCGAACCCGACGTGCGGGTTGGGCGAACGGGTGATATCGAACCGGCCCGGGTCGGTGAACACAGACTCGTCCCGGTTCGCCGCCCAGTAGAACAACACGGTCTTGTCGCCCTCGCGGTAATCGTGCCCGTTGAGCGTGCAGTCCCTGGTCACGGAGCGGCGCATGAAGATAACGGGGGAGACGTAGCGCACGATCTCCTCGACGGCGCCAGGGAGCCTGGCCTCAAGGTCAGCCATCAGCAGCTCGCGCTGGTCCGGGTACTCGGTCAGCAGGTTCAGCGCGTGCGATATCGCTGTCCTGGTGGTCTCGTTCCCGGCTACCACGAGCAGGATGAAGAACGAGCCGAGCTCGGCCGGCGTGAGCTGCTCCCCGTCGATGTTGGCGGAGGCGAGCGCGGTGATGACGTCGTCGCGGGGGTGCTCGGCACGGTCTGCCGCGATCTCGGTGACCAGGTCAGCGAGGTCCTTGCCGGAGGTCAGCAGCTGAGTAACGGCCTCGTCCATGTTCTCGCTGATGAACTCGGGATCAGCTCCGGACAGGATGATGTTGGTGTTGCGCAGGACCATGTCATAGTGCTCGTCCCCGATGCCCATCATCTCGCAGATGATCTTCAGTGGCAGCCGCGCGGAGACATGGTGCACGAAGTCGCAAGGGCCCGTTTCCAGCAAATCGTCGACGATCCCCGCCGCGGTGCGCTGGACGTCCTCTTCGAATTTCTTGATCATCTTGGGCGTGAACGCGCGGGACACGATCCGGCGGAGCCGGGCGTGCCGCGGATCGTCCATGTTGATCATGGATCCGAAATACTCGTTGAACTCGGCGGGCAGGTCCTCGATGCTCGTTGCGCCCCGGGCGGAGGAGAACAGCTCGGGCTGGCGGCTCGCCGCGGACACGTCAGCGTGCGAGACGAAGGCGTAGTAACCGTCTCCCGGCGAGCTGAACGGTCCCTCCGGCACCTGGAAGTACGGAGGCTTGCCGAGCGCACGCAGCTTGGCGAAGTCGGCGTGCCGGACGTCCAGCGGCTGGCTCCAGAACTCGATCAGCGAAAGGTCGATGCCGGCGACGGAGCTGGCAGCGGGTGTGGTCATGACGGCCGCCTTCGACTAGAACCTCGTTCTGCTCCTAGTGTGACAGGTCGGCCTAAGCTCCGTCATCAGGACACAGTCGGGCATCGTGCTCAACGGCGGCGCCCGGCGGCGCCCGGCAGACTCGCCGGGCCGTAGCTCTCCGGCATCCTCCCGCGCGGCATCCTCCCGCGCGGCATCCTCCCGCGCGGCATCCTCCCGCGTGGCGACGGCGTCGCGCGGAAGGGTCACCGGCGAGCTGATCGTCCGCCCGTCACCGTGCTCCCAGCCGTGCCCCGTCCCGTGCCGCACCGTCCCGTACCGCACTGTCCCGTACCGCACCGTCCCGTGCCGCACCGTCCCGTGCCGCACCACGCGCGTGCGCGTAGTGCCTGGTGAGCATCGCTATGGCGACCGGTGCGGAGACACCGCTCAATTCCACAACTGCGCATGCGACCAGCGCCCGGTCGACGGCGAAAACCACCCAGCCATCGTTGGTCGTCCGCGACACCGCGAGCTGACGGCTGCCAGCTTGATCCGCTGCGAGGCCCGCCATCTTCAGCGCCGCGCCTACTGCCGCCAGCCGCGCCGCGAGTATCGACGGAGCTTCGGTCAGCTCCGCGCGCAGCTCGGCGTACGCGGCAGCCATGCCAGCGGCCGGCTCGTGGTGCCTGTGCGCTAGCTCGACGGGGACCCAGCCGCATGCCACCGGCACCGGCGCGCGCAGCGTCAGGCTGAAGCCAGCGAGCGCGCCTATGCCAGCCGCAGTAGCGGTGTTCACAATGCGGCGCTCGGGTCCGGCATGCCGGCCCTCGGCGGGCAGTTGGCCGTCGCCCGGAGCCGCGGGCTGCGGCACAGTCGTCAGCAGCTTCGGCAGCGGACCGTCCGGGTGCCCGCAGCTGACCGTGACGCGCAAGCCGTCATCGAGACCGAAGTCCGCAGCGCGTCGCTCAAGGAAGACTGACAGTAGCGTCGGCGGCCAGGCGGCATAGCGCGGCAGCGGGCCGGAGTCGCGGAGCCTGATCCCGCGCCAGGCAGCGAGCAACTGACCGTCGGCGTCGACTGCGTCCACGTTCCAGACTTGCCGGGCGGGAACGCGCGCTTGCTGGCCGGCCGCTACGTCGGCCTGCTCGCCTGGCGCCGCTGGCTGGCCCAGTGCGGCCGCAGCGCTGGCCGGGCTGTCAGGAGCCGCCGGGCTGTTTGTAGCCGCTCGGCCGTTCGCAGCCGCCTGGCCGTTCGCAGCCGCCTGGCCGTTCGCAGCCGCCTGGCCGTCGGTAGCCACTGTGCCGTCGGTAGCCACTGTGCCGTCGGCAGCCGCTCGGCCGTCAGCCACCAACGGGCCGTCGGTTGCGTCAGCGTCGGTCGCCGCTGTGCCGTCCGCCGCTGTGCCGTCCGCACCGCTCATCACGAGTGCCGCGGCACCGGCAGCGTCGCCGGGCCGGTGACGGCGCCTGCCGCGGCGCGACCTGCGGCTCGCGGATGGTAGGTCCGCGGCTTGGAGTATCGCCGTCTGCTCGGCCGTCATGCCGTCGTGCGCCATCTCCCTTGCGGGCGGGCCTGGCTGGTCCGGAACGACTGGCTGGCTCGGAACGAGCGCGTCGCCCGGCAGCGCGGGCGCCATCTCGGCGGTGGCCCGGATCTCGACCGGGCCGACGGCGCTGGGGTCGGTGAGCTGCACGAACTCGCAGCTTGCCGGGCGAACCCTACGGTGCGGCACGCAGGCCTGGAGCACCTGGAGCGGGGCGTCGTTCAGGCCAGGACTGCCGAGCAGGAAGCTGGCTTTCGCGAACGGGCTGTCGGCCGCGAACCAGGGCTGTTCGTCCCCGCCGCGGGCGAGAGCCCGGCCCGACCTGGCAGTGACCTCAGGCAGCAGCGCGATCCTGCGGAACCGCCCAGACTGGAAGCAGATAGCCCCGTACAGTTCGGCACCGTCAACCAGACCTGATGGCCCGGTGCCCAGCTGCTGTCGGCCGAGCGAGTCGGCCGACGTGCCGGCCTGCGGCATCTCGTCCACCTCGGCAGCGCAGCTGAACTCCGCCCTCGCGTGATCGAGCTGGTACGAGCTGTCCGCGCACCGCAGCGCGGCGACGATCGTGTCGCCGTCCCGTAGCGCGTAGACGCGCAGCGCAGCGTCCCTGCTGGTCGGTATGAGTACCGGCGACTCCAGCGTCACGTTGGCTAGCCGCCGGAGCGGCTGGCCAGCCAGGACCGACGCGGCCTGCGCCAGCGCCTCCAGTGCAAGTACCGGCGGCAGCACAGGCATCCCGTCGATCCGGTAGTCGGCCAGGTAAGGATCGCTGGCAAGGGACAGCCCGGCTGAGCAGACGAGTTCGGCACCCGGATAGTTCATGTTGACTTCGCGCAGGAACGCCGCGCCATCGGCGAGTCCCGCCGCGGCCAGTTCGGCACGCGTGATGACTGGCGCCGGAGAGGCTGGCAGGCTGCCGACCCGGCCGTGAATCGCCAGGTTGCGGGGTACGCCCGGCGTCGACATGACCTTCAGCAACAGCCTGCTAGCGACACCGAGATCGAGTACGTCTGTGTCTGCTGCGGCTAGCTCTTCGGCCAGCTCCATGCGTTCACCCAGCCCGGTATCGGACCAGGATGCGAGGTCAAGGTGCAGCACCTGACAGCCGGCGCTGATGGCGGCGAGCTCTGTCGCCCGGTCGGCGAGGGCAGCACTGCTGAGAGCGTGCAGGCTCGCTCCAGCGAGGCCGTACCGGCTGGCCACGGTCCCGACCGAGATGATCAGCCTCAGTTGCCTGTCCCTGACGGAGCCGGCCAGCAGATCGAGGATCTCAGCCTCGTCGCTCACGTGGGCGGTTGCTTCTGCCTCCGCGATCAGATGCACCGGAACCGGGTCGTCCAGGCCAGCCGCGTGCGCAATCGCCGTTACGGGTCCTAGCCGGTCCTCGATCCGCTCTATTGCTGCGGTGACGGCGGCCGGGTCATCGAGATCGATGATTTCGTAGCCGACGCGGGCGCCCGCCGAACGCAGGTCTTCAAAACCGGCAATGAGCTCGCTGTCATCATGCTCGTCTGCCCGGCCGATGACTGCCACCCCGGCGCCGCAGCAGGCGGCCACCTGAGCCAGCGCGAGCCCGGCGCCCTTCGCAGTCCGAGTGATCACGATGACGTCCTCGGCGCTGAGCGCGACGTCACCGCCACCGGGCAGATCTACTGCCGTCAGAACGGGTTCGCTGACAGCGTCTGCGGGCCCGAGCACCAGCTCGCGGAACGCGCCGCGCTGGGTGGCCGCGAACTGCATGACCAAGTCCGTGCTGACCGCGTCGCCTTCCACCCGCAGGATGGTGATCCCGATCGACGGGTGCTCGGCGTGCAGACTCGCGAAGAATCCGGTGAAGCCAGCGCTGCTCGTCAGGACGACGAGCTCGCCCGTCGTGATCGCGTCCGTCGCGGCCTGGATGGCGGTCGCGCAGGAGCGTTCGTCGGATGGGTCCTCGACGACCGCAAGCGTTCGGCCGGCGGTTGGATCGGCCGCGAACGATCCGCTGAGGCTGGAGAGCATCGGGCTGCGGGCCGCCGCGTACGTTCGCCAGGGCCGGGGGGCACTCGGGGTGAACGAGCGCCGCGCCGGGCGCAGTCCTGCCGCGAAGCAGCGCATCCACGAACCGAGCCCGGCCTGCGGCGTGATTGTGGTGCTGGACGGCACGGCGACTTCGTCCCCGGCCATGTCGTGCACGCCGAGCGCCGGTGCCTGCCGCCTGCCGCCGTGGGTGATTGCTCCCCGAACCGCTGTCGAGCCCGGTCCAGCATCCTCCTCTGCGCCACCTGCGCCAGATGATCTTGATGGATGTGAGTTTGCTGGGCCTATAGCCGCAGTAGATTCACATTCACTGGCAGCGAACGCTGGCTCTTCTGGCGCTTGCTCATCCGATGGCCCCGTCCGGGCCGCGGCTGCTTCAATGAGCGGATGCGCGGGTAGCTGCCGCTCGAACTCGTCGCGGCGGCGGGAGATGCCCTCGTCAGAGTCGGTCGGACTTTGGCCCACAGCTGCCTGACCAGGAACGAGCCCTGGGCCGCCGAGTTCTCCCGGCGTCGCAGGCACAGCCTCGAGCTCATCCGTGGCGTCCGGACTGGCCGCAACAGCCTTGGGTGCGCGCTCAGCCGGAGCGTCGTCAGCGGGAGTGTCGTCAGCGGGAGTGTCGCCAGCGGACGCGCTGTCGCCGGCTGCACTCAGGGCCAGGGCACTGTCAGCAGCCCCACTGGCAGCCAGGACGTCCTCAGCGAGGTCGCGCTCTGCGGGCGGACCGTCGAGCACATCGTCAGCCGCGGAAGCGTCGCCGAGTGCGCCGTCAGTCGCGGGTGCCGCAGTCGCGGGTGCCGCAGTCGCGGGTGCCGCAGTCGCGGGTGCCGCAGTGGCGGGTGCCGCAGTGGCGGGTGCCGCAGTGGCGGGTGCCGCAGTGGCGGGTGCCGCAGTGGCGGGTGCCGCAGTGGC
>Ga0335075_10005941_pt1 | contig 18858 bp, 20 predicted proteins | sample Lox_Sample_24_FD_206723 | JGI IMG/M metagenome (GOLD analysis project Ga0335075, IMG submission 206723) | Soil microbial communities from Loxahatchee National Wildlife Refuge, Florida, United States - Lox_Sample_2.4 | ecosystem: Environmental > Terrestrial > Soil > Wetlands | place: USA... | reverse complement strand
GGCGCCCGGCACCAAGCCCCTGCCACGATAAAACTCGCGAACCCCGTCCTGACCAGGGGAAAGATCAGTACCGCAGCCTGACGAAAATAAGCTAAGCGACATTGGGTCTGATGGGGAGAGGTGCCAGTCGGGGCCGTGGAAGATTGTGAGCCTCCGGGCGAATTCTTCGTCGTGCTCGCGCTGGTCACGCCATTGCCGGCAGATCTCGGTCGCGATTTCGAAGCCCATGGTGACCTCGTCCCGGCCGAAGCGGCGGACAAGGCGCAGGTGGCGCTTATGGGCTTCCAAGATGTCAGGCTGCTGGTGGAGAGACGGCTGGATACTGGTGCTGCCCGAGCCTGTCCAGCGCCGGTGGTGCAGGCATATCACCTTCTCCGGGGGCTTCCAGGAGATGACGGGCTGAGTGATGCCCCGTGCGGCGGCGCAAAGCTGGCATGCTGCCCCGCTGAGCTGTGGGTGGATCGCGATCGACCGGTAATAGTTGGTGCTGGCCAGCGAGCGGCCGTCAAGGTCGGCGATGGCCCACTCGAATGCCGCTGCCGGGACTCCCGATACGGCGGCCAGCCGGTTGACGGGGACGGGTCCGCTCAGGCGGCTCTCGGCGATGTAGCGGCGCAGGGCCTTGGGATCCAAGCGGTTCGCGTCGGCGAGCCGTTTCAGGTAAGAGGCCAAGGTTTCGCCGTGGAATGGCTTTACGCGCTGCGGCAGGGTGGTCGTGGCCCGTTTGAGGAGGACGCTCATGCGGGCGCCCTCCCGCAGCGACTGCGCCGCGTGGTCGACCGGGATGCCGTCGAGGAGCTCCTGTGTGATAGCTTCGCTGCCCGGCCTCACCATCTCGAACGGGATACTCCACAGCTCGGCTAGTGATCCTCGGCGGATTCCGCCGATACTCTCGGCGAACTCAATCTCAAAGGAGGCAGCTTGATCGAATACAAGTGCTGACAATGCCATACCTGGACGATACGGCGAGTAGGGGCAACCTCACGCACACGACACGCCGGACGGACCAGATTCAGTGAGACATCCCGGTCCCGAGGACCTAATTGAACGAGACATCCGGCCGCCGCGGACCAGATGGACTGAGACACCGGCAGCCAGAATCCCGTTTGTCTCACCGAAGGTGGTCCCGCAGCGCCGTTTGGGGCCAACTTCAGTGAGACTCGGACCGTATTCGGCGAGACAGGACACCACCGGATGATTTCCCAACGGCCGTTGACCGGCGAGGCTATAACTTTACATAATGTACATTATCGGCCATCCGAAGCAAGCGGGGAGATGGCCCGATGAGGATCTTTGTCCCGTCTCACGGGAGACAGAGATAATCGCGACAGGCGACACACCACCGGACTCAAGGACGGAGCACCGCTCGACTTCGGCAGCGCCAAACCGTTCCGCAAGCCACTCATCATGTCGCCGGGGCTCCCGCCGCTGGTGAACCCTGCCCCGTTGCTAGCGATCCGGTCGTTTGACAGCCATCTAGTCGCTTCGCATCATGCGGGCGGGCGCAGCCAGAGCACGCCACCGCAGCGGGCTGTCTCACGGCCGACCGCAGCGGCGGCGAGTGCCGCCCCAAGCCGGGACACATACGCTTTCGTCCTCGGGAACGTGAGGTCGGACGTATAAATGAGTCCAGGAACCTCGCTTCCGGCCGCCTCGCGTGCCCGCCGGAGGCTCTCGAAATCCGGGACGTTGTTCGTCACGAGGACCCGGCCCTCGGTCAGTGCCGCATGGAAGATTTCTAGGTCCGACAGGGCGCGCAGGACAGGATCCCCAACGACCGCGCGACAGTCGATGCCGTGCGCAGCGAGATCGGCGGCAATCGCGGGCGAGAACATCTCGTCGAGGAGCAACGCATCGGGCACGTTGCCAGGCACCCCGCTCACAGTCCCAGTAGTCCCTGCTGCCGTTCCCATGCCGCCTGCGCCTGTACAGCCTCGGCGCGTGCCCTGTCCAGGAAGTCATCGACCTCCTCCGGATAGTCGCTCCAGTAAGCCAGAGCCGCGCGCATGAACGGTACGGGCGTCCCCGACGTCTCGGCGGCGACCTCGAGAACCTCGTCGCCCGCCAGTGTGGGCTCAGCTTCGCGGACCGACCGGATGGCGCCAATGACCTCCCACACGTCAGGACCGCCGACGAGTCTGGCCCTACGTCCGGCCGGGCCATCCCTGAACGTGATGAGCGGGTGCTCACGAATTCGAAGCGCCTCATCGACGAGCCTACTGGTTGCACTCGACAGGGTCAGATCCCGGTGCGCTGCAACGAACGCGGAAAGTCGCTCGAACACGCGCGGCTCGAACCGGACCGAGGAAGGGCTAGGGTTAGCTACCATGTACGACAATGTAGGTTGCCATAGGTGTCAGGGCAAGCAACTATCGTGCCGTCTTGCCTCGCCACGGCGGCCGACCGAGTTCCCACTGACCAGCGCTGGAGCCCCGCCTGCGCTGCGTCGGAATCGGGATTCCGACGCAGCGGGTGGGTCACGCGGCCGACCGTACCCCCGGCGGCCTGGCACAGGTCAGCCTGGTTTTCTCCCCGAGATTCAGTGCGCACTGCGCCTACCTAGGGTGCCCGCGGTAAGTCCCGAACGACCAGTAGTTCCCCTCCGGATCCTGTACCGAGAAGTCGCGTGAGCCGTAGTCCTTGTCGGTCAGTTCCCTGCACACCTTGGCTCCGTGACCGACTGCCCGGGCAAACAGCGCATCCGGGTCGTCGGTGACGACGTACGCATGGAAAGTGCCGGGCCGAAGATTCATGTCGCTGTCGCCGGAACCGGAGCCGAGCATCACGCCGCCTCCGAGGGGCCAGGCGAGTTCGGCGTGGTCGACGTTGTCTCCCTCGCCGTAAACAACGGTCTCCGCGAAGCCGAACGCGTCAACGAGGAACTTGATGAGCGCACGAGCGTCTCGGGCGCCGAGGCTGGGCCACACCTGAGGTGGCGGTGCTTCATTTGTCATGCTTCCAATCATTCCCGCAGATCAGCGACGCTGGCTTGGATGTTTCGGAACTCCTCGGCAACCCACTGTGTGGGCGGGCACCCGGCCAGCGCCCGGAAATCGCGGGCCAGATGCGCCTGGTCGTAGTACCCGCATTCGGCGGCGAGGTCCGCGAGCGACAGCCCGGCACCGGTGATGCCGCCGCCCGAACGGACGACGGCATCGGCGATCCGGCCACGCGCGGCGGTGAAGCGGAACACGCGAGCGGCCTCCTTAGGCGACAGGCCCGTCTCCGCGCGGAACCGCGCGTTCAGGTGCCGCTCGCTCCAGCCGGTCTCGGCGGCGATCGCGGACACCCTGACCGCCCCGCTGACTGCGCGCAGCCTGCGCCACGCGTAGCCGATCTCGGGCCGCACGCAAGCCGCACACTCGGCTGCGCCCGCTCGCTCCCCGAGTATGGTGTTCAGCACGCCGAACCGCCCCGTCCACGTCTCCTGCTCCCCGACCCGCTCACGCAGTTCCCCGGCGAACCGCCCAAGCACCGCAGACGCGTCCACGTCGAGGCCCGCGAACTGGCCCGCGGGCACGCCGAGCAGCACCCTGGCGCCCAGCGGGGTGAGCGCGAGCTGGATCCCGGACTGGCGCCCCTCATGCGTGATCAGCGCGGGCGCGGTGTGCAGTCCGCCCAGCAGCGTGCTGTACTCCCCCGGCGGCTGCCGCGGATCGGAGTGCGCGGCCACGACGAGGGGATCGTCCAGCGTCAGGATGAACGTCAGCGACGGGGACGGCAGCCCGCGGTGCCTGGCCGGGGCAACCCCCGCCTGCCGGAAGCCGGCGTACCACTCGACAAACGGACGAAGCGACGGCGCTGGCAGCTGCCGCACGGACTCGTCGATCACGGTCACGCGACCAGTTTCTCACCGGTCCTTATAAACCTGGGCCTTCGGAATCGACAAGATGAATGCGACGGACGGAGACGTCGGCGTCTCAGGGATGTGTCGCTTCGCAAGGTCCCGTCCGACATCATGGCTGAGACGGGACAATGATGTCCCGTCTCACGGAAGATGTCCTGCCCACTGACGACCACGAGCGCGCCATCAGCGGGGGCTCCACGGTATTACCAGGTCCGGTTAACCGCATCACCAGGTCCGGTTAACCGCGCTGATTTCCCGTCCCCGCCCTTTCACCGAATCGAGGTACTCGGTGCCCGGTTCCCAGCTCAGCGGCATTGATCCGGCGAGCCGTATCGAGTGGCTCGGAGAAGAGACCAGCGCAGGCTGTGTCGAGCGGTCCTTTGTGACGCGCGCGGACGACCGGTGACTGGCTGACTGCGGTCTCCGCACTCGCGGCCCTATCTTCCCCCGCGACGGGCAGTTCGAGCTGTTCGACGCGCTGGCCTCCGTCGACAAACGCCTGATTGCGAGACCAGGCCAGCACTCCGAGACTCACCCTGACGATGAGGCGTCCTGGCAAGAGCTCATGGACCGATACACCGCGCACTTAAGAACCCGAAGGCATGGCAGCACAGGCCACCCGTATCCCGGAAGCTCAGCGGTGGCCAAGGTATCCCGCTGCCCGCCAAAACTGGATACTTGACTCCTAACTGTCCGGGGTCTCCGCCGCCCATAGACATCCTGCGGTCGTCCCGAGACCGCTCCGTCTGGCGTCGCCGTACTGTCCTGCGGTGATCTTCGTCTCCTCCGGCCGATCCTCCGGTCACTGTCACCTGCTCACCCGCAGGGCCGATGCCGAGCATGTCGCTGGCGATTGCTGACCACAGCACTTCGCGCGCATCTTCCAGGACACGCGGCTCGGGCATCTGGACCTTGCCGATCGCGCTCAGCAGCTCACCGGTCTCGAACTCGGCCGACTCATCGCTCATTGCTCACTCCAGCTCCGTCGATAGCGTCGCGTTCGCTCAGCACCCGGCGCAATGTGACTCGTGCCCGGTGCAGGCGGCTCCGCACGGTTCCCTGCGCGACTCCCAGCACTCTCGCGGTCTCGGCAGGGGTGAGCTGCTCCCACGCAACGAGCAGCAGCACTTCGCGCTCAGCCGCCGGAAGCCCCCTTACAGCCGATATCACAGCCTTGGCCCGCTCGGCCGAGTCCAGCCGAGCGTCGACGCCATCCCATGGGTCAACCCGCTCCTCCTGAAGGACCGCTGGCTCATCACTGCTGCCATTCCTCCAGTGCTCGCGCAGCACGTTCCGTGCGATCCCGTACAGCCACGGCCGCGCGTCGGCGCGTTCGGTGTCGTAGCCGAAGCGTCCTGCGTACGCTCTGAGCCATACCTCGGCCAGCAGGTCATCGGCCGCCTGGCGGCCCGCACGGCGGGCCAGGTACCCGTGAATGGCGACCTCATGACGGCGGGTCATATCGACGAACGCGTCGGGACGGCCGTGCACCGAGCGTCCGATCAAGACGCCGTCAGGTTCCACGTCACTCCTCGCTACGCTGGTGTCGCCCACCCCGCTACCAGTACGGTATTCGGCCGGCGGATGATCATCCTGCCCTCAAGAGCCTTAGGCCGCGTCCCAACCGGGTAGGCGGCGAGTCCCAGGTTGTCGGCTCTCGGCCTGCCCAGCCCATCCCAGACGGCTGTCCTCTCAGCTAGATGACCGGCGAGAGCCGCACCGCCGGGTCCGTAACCATGGATGGCAACGCCATGGGGTCGGTCGTTCTGCGCGAGTCCGTGCGGCACGGCGAGCGCCGCCACTCCGAGGCGGCCGGCGCTGTCATATCGCGCGAAGCCGCCGAGCCGCATCCGGCCGGCGATGGGCCGCTGGGCCGGGTACGCGTGCCCCTCGTGCCTGCCCATTATGTTCAGCCTGGACAGGCGCGGCTCAGTCAGGGCGAGCCACAGGTCCATGTCTGCAAGCTCCGCGATGCCGTCAACGCGCAGCCCCGGGGGAACAGGCACATCCATCGCGGGACCGGAAAGCGCCTCATACAGGGGACAGGGCTCGGGCGCCGCCCCGTCGGCGACCAGCGCGTGGAGGCCCGGCTGCGGACCGAGCGGCACGACCGTCTCCGGTCCCGCGGAAAGGCCGGTCATCCTGATGAACTGGCACCGGCAAGCCTGCCGCCCGACCCAGTGAGTCCCCGCGGATTCGAACGCCACCGCCAGCTGGATGCCCCGAACCGAGACGGGAGCCACGATCCTCCCATTGCCGCGAAGCTGCGCCAGCCACTGCGGCGCCAGGTCCCACACGCCCGCGGTCACGATGATCCGGTCGTAGGGCGCATGGCTGGGAACCCCATCCGCGCCATCGCCGCAGACGACCGTGACGTCGGCAAAGCCCGCGGCCGCCAGTCTGGCACGCGCCTGATCAACCAGGTCAGGCTCGACATCGATCGTGACCACCGAGCCGGAGGCTCCGACGATCTGCGCGATCAGCGCCGCGTTGTAACCGCTCCCGGTCCCGATCTCGAGGACACGGTGCCCGGCGGCCAGCCTGAGTTGCTCGAGCATGATCGCCATCAGGGCGGGACGGGTGGACGCACTGACCGGAAGCCCGTCGGCATCCGACTTGATCACGATCGCTGCGTCCTTGTAGGCCAGCTCCGCTGGTACCCCGCCCACGAACACATGCCGCGGGACCGCATGGAAAGCCTCGCTCACCGATGCGCTAGCCCGCCACCCGCCGACCCGCAGACTGTCTGCTAGCCGGGTTCTTCCCTCGGCCAGCATGTCGGTGCCTTCGCTGATGGCTCGCCCGCTCATCCCTTGGTATCCAATCTGCCGCGCCGAGGATGATCCCTGCCCTGCTATTGCAGGAACCCCCCGGAGCGTTCGGCCGCGAGTCATGCGGAAGCCGCGGTCGCTGGCGCTCTACCCAGCAGCGGGCGATCAGCGATCATGTCGTTTGACAGCGCTAAAGATGCGTCGCAATGATCACGAGAATAATCACCAGAACCGCGGTGGCCGAAATTATCAGGATTACCGCGAGGATGTGCTCGAGGATCCAGTTCTGGCGTGCGATCCGTTGCCGGTCTTTCAACGGCATCGTGGACTGGGGAGGGTGATAGCCGGGGGGAGGATCGTTGAGGAAGATTCCCCCTGACAGTCCCCTGACACTGCGTCTTCGCGGGCCACCGAGCCAAACCATCACGCCTCCCACTGTCTAGTCGGGACGCCTGAAGAACTTGGAACGATGGATCGGAAATTCGTTTTCATCGATGAAGCCTCCTTTTGCCTGACGCTGAGTCTCGTTGGTACCCGGCTGTGCTTGGCGTTCGCGGTATCGGCTTGTCCTCGCCTGCGATCAGCCGGACGGGATCAGCAGGCGGTAGAGCTGGAAGGCTTGATTCTTGCTGAGCAGGTTGATCTGTTCCGCCCGGAGTGCGCTGAACTTGACCCGTGGTTGCGGGGCCTGCCAGAGCTTGCCGGCCACGCTCATGCCGACGGCATCGCCAGAGTCATAGGCCTGCCGGATGAGCGCGGTCAGTGCCGCGACATCGGCGGTGGGAAAGGCGACCACGAATTCGTACCAGGCGGGCCCCTGTTGGTTCCGGGTGGTGGTGACCGAGGACACCGCAGCGGAAGTGATCGTTACCGGCCTTCCGACTGGAAGGAAACACGCTACGCCCGCCGGCGACGCGGGAGGCGTGGCCGCGGGGGTAGGGGTGGTGGGCGTGCTCCCGGTGCCACCACCTACGAGCCCTTTACGCCCAACCGACACGGAGCGGACGGCGATCCGTGGCACGTTGGGCTCCGACCCGAAGAGCGCGACTGAACCGGCCGGGCACCGGCCCGTTTGCGTGGACAGTTGCCTGCGCATGACTTGCACGCTGATCGGCGACCCCAGATCGCGTGTCGGCTGCAGGCTCACTGGCGACGGATCCGGCCCTAGCGGAGTGATGTGACTGCAGCCGGCAACGGCGAGCGCGGTGCCGGCGGCGGCCAGTGCGGTGGCCAGGACGGACAGTGGGCGGGGCGGGCGCTGGAACGGCATGTCCTGCGTCCTCCCTAGGCCATGGCGTGGGGATATGGTGGCGGCGTGACTGCCTGGGTGCGGGCGGCGTCGGAGGCGACCAGCGCCGCGGCGGCCAGCACGATGAGCAGTTCGGCCAGGCTCACGTTGATCAGGTGCGGGTCGTTCAGGTAGCCGGTGAGCGAGACGATCCGGTTCGCCGCGGCGACGGCAGCTAGCAGGGCCAGGGTCAGCGACCACAGCCCCGTCCCGGCAGCCGGGCGTGACCACGTCCTGGGTGCGTGCGCCAGGCAGGCAAGGCTGACAAGGATGCAGCACAGCCCAGAGAAGTCCGGCAGCCAGGCGGAGTTGCCGGTCGCCTGGAGCGCCAGCAGCGGCCCGTACACCAAGAGGTAGCCGACGGGCAGTGCCAGCAGCCAGGGCCAGCGCGCGGCCGGCGGGGCGTCCCGGTGGAACGCGGTCATGGCCAGGACCGGGGCAAGGTCGAGCAGGACCCAGAAGATCCACGACCCGAACGCCGCCGGCATGACGCCGGTGAAATGGGCTTGCAGCAAGGCGACCAGGTTGGGGACGATGGCCAGCGCCGCGAGGACCCGGGCAATGTGGTAGCGCCCAAGGAGCAGCGCCACGAAAACCACGATCCAGGCGACGCCCACTAGGCAATACACCCTGGCCCAGGCGCCGGCGGGCTCGGCGGTCAGCAGGTTCGCCTGCGGCGCGGGCAGCCAGCCGACCACACGGTGGCTCCACACCAGGAACACCAGCACGTCAACGGCCAGAACCGCGTGCACCAGCAGCACGGCGAGCACGGCGCGTCGGATGGCCTGGCCCCAGGCGTACCGGCGCGAAGTGCGCGGGCCGCTCAGGTGAAGCCGGACGGCCAGGCCGGCCACGCTGGCGACCTCCGCCCCGCTGGGCCCGGCAGTCCTACTGATGTACTCGTCCGCCTCCGGGTTGCCGGTCAGCGAGCTGTCCAGGAACGCGGCGACCATGTCCTCCTGCCACCGCGCCCGGTACCAGCCGGGCAGCAGCCGCAGCACCCGCCGGTAACGCCGCTCCAGGTCGCCGCTCATCCCGGTGCCCCAGCTGCCGCCGGGCCCGTAAGGCCCAACCTCGCCCGCACCACACGAGCGGTGGCCGCTCGAAGCTCGGCCTCCTCAGCCAGCGCGCGCCGCCCGTCCTCGGTCAGTCGGTAATACCGGCGCAGCCGACCGTCGTGTGCTTCCTCCCGGTCAGCCTCGATCAGCCCCTCGGCGGCGAGCCGCTCCAGCACCCCATACAGGCTGCCGATCTTCAACTTCACTCTGCTCTGCGACAGCTCGGCCACTTCACCCACGATGCCGTACCCATGCCGCGGGCCATCGGCCAGCGCGGTGAGCACGAAGAACGCCTGCCCAGTCATCGGTTTGACCGCCATGACACCAATATACTGGGTACCAAGATATTAGTCGAGCGATGAGCCTGGCGGCATCGATCAACTTGATCACCTCTCCCGCCGGTCGGCAGTGTGATCAGCCGTCGGTGAGCCGGATCGAGGGCAGGCCACCCGCAAGCGTCGCTTCGATCCAGGTTGCCACGCCGTCTGCCGTTTGCCCTGGCGTCAGCGCGCCGGTGTCGATGACCTCGAACGACCAGCGCTGGTCCCCTGCGGTCCAGTCGCTCCAGCGATCCCAGCGCATCGGCACCCCGGTCCGGACCTTGATGACCTCGGGCTGGTAGGCAGGGTCGGTCATGTGCCCGTAGAACCACCGGCCGAACGCGAGATGGTCCGGCAGCTCATCCTCGCGTTTTCCGCGAGCGATGAGGCGCTCGCGGCGGGCGGCCAGCGAGCAGTGCAGGAGACATGCGGCGATTCCGTCCAGGCGGCCAGCTGATGGCGCTGCGAGAAGCTCTCCGACCGGAACCTGCCCGAACAGGATGAAATGGCGACCCTGAAGCTGTTCGCCGACGGCGTGCTGGACCCAGTGTTCAACGGCCTCGTGACGCCACCCCGTATCCGCGCCCGCCGGCACGCCGATGGAGTCGAACTCAGCGCAAGTAACCCTCTCCGCCGGGAACCTCCTGGCCAGAGAAGCGAGGATCGTCGACTTTCCAGACCCGCTCGCACCGGTGACCAGCAGCAGCACAATCTCTACCGCTCCGGCACGCGGGAAGGCTCGTGGCTGTTCATCACAGCATTATCGCCACGTCTCGGGCCGATGGCTGAGACGGGACACACTCTGCTGCAACCCAAGTCCAACCCGGCGGCAACCCAAAAGCAACCCAGACCGTGCAAGCTATCAATGTCCGTCGAATACGACACCATCGACGGTCACGCCAGCCTGCGCGTCGCCACCCGGGCGTGATCGCAGAAGTCGGCCGAGATTGCCCTTCTGCCCTCGATACCCTTGCCCGTGGCCGGAGCATTTACGCTGGTTGGACGGTCAATTGCGCAGCCGTTCTCATGGCCTGCATGCTTCCCAGATCCTCATTACTGAGAAGACCTCAGCACGCCCCCGAGGCACTGTCAAAATACGACAATGCCAAAGAACTGAAAGAGGCCAAAGATGCTTTCTGCACTTGCACTCGCGGCAGTCCTTCACACGGGCAAGTCAGCAGACACACTCGCCGGAATTCCCCAGCACCACAACACGAGCTGGGAAGCGGTCTACGACCACAAGCAGTCGGCCATTCAGAGCTCGAACCTCATCTACGGAGACCTGATAAAGGCCCTCCCCCACGTCGCGGCCGCTACCACACAGTCTTCTTCCATCTCGAGCGACTCGGGCTACGATTCCAGCGATCTCGGTGACATCCCCGGCGTGCCCCCTTCGTTCGCGGCGTGCGTCGCATACCGGGAGTCGACCGACGACACTAACCCAGCGGCCCACGGTGACGCATACGGCATTATCCCCGCCTCGGGCTACAACGTTAGCGGCGACTCGATCGCGCAGCAGAAGATGGTCTTCAAGCAGATCTACGACACCACCGGCCCGAGCGCCTGGGCAGCGGACGGCTGCTCCGGTACCTGATGGCACAAGCGAGGTGCCCGCTCCTTGCGCTTAGGGTCTTGTTGCTGTTATCGCTTTGGTGGAGGGGAGATCGGGGACGACACCTCTCCCGCGAGGATCGCGCACACGAAGCACAGCCCTTCCCGGGAGCGCCGCGCGTAGCGCTCGGTGTCAAACGGCACGCGGGAAGGCTCAAAGCTACTCATCACAGCATTATCGCTGTGCAATGATCACTTACTGCTAGCAACGTTTACTCCGGCGAGAACCAGCGGCGAATCCCCTTGGGTTGTCACCGGGATAACCCGGCGAGGATAAGGCGTCGGTGATCTTCTAATTCCCCTGCACGCCCGGCCAGTAAGAGGGCACGGGGAAGAGCGGGGCGTGATCCATCCGCGGGAGCACGTGGCGGGCGAACAGGTCGGCTTCGGCGTGGTGGGGGTAGCCGGACAGGATGAACGCCTCCATGCCCAGGGACTCGTAGGCCCGGAGCTTGGCCAGTACCTGGTCCGGGTCGCCGACGATGGCCGCGCCAGCCCCGGAGCGGGCACGGCCGATCCCGGTCCACAGATTCTCCTCGACGAATCCCTCGTCGTCGGCCGTGTCCCGCAGCGTGGCCTGCCGCGCGTTGCCGGCGGACCGGGTGTCCAGGGAACGCGCCCGGATGGCCTCTCCCTCGGCGGGGTCGAGCCGGGACAGCAGCCGCTTGGCCGCCGCCCGCGCCTCCGACTCGGACTCCCGGACAATCACGTGCGCCCGGTAACCGAACCGCAGTGCCCGCCCGTAGCCAGCGGCCCGGCGCCGCATGTCGGAGATCACGGACGCGACGCCGTCCAGCGTGTCCGGCCACATCAGGAACACGTCGGCCGCCCGCGCCGCGACGTCCCGCGCCGCCTCCGACAGCCCACCGAAGTAGAAGGGCGGGCAGCCGTTCGCGATCCGCGGCGGGTCCACGCTGAACGACACGAACTCGCCCCGCACGTCCGCCGGCTTGCCGTTCAGCAGGTCGCGGAGCACCAGCATGACCTCCAGCGTTCGCCGGTAGCGGGGCGCCGAGTCCAGCTGGGCCTCGCCCGGGATGTCGGAGGAGATGATGTTGACGGTGAGCCTGCCACCGAGGATCTGGTTGACCGTGGCGAGCTGCCGCGCGAGCTGCGGCGGCCACATCTCGCCGGTGCGGACCGCGAGCAGCAGCCGCATCCGCCGCAGGTACGGCGCGATCCCGGCGGCGAACGCCACCGAGTCAATGCCCATCGCGTATCCCGACGGCAGCAGCAGGTTGTCATAGCCGCCGGACTCCGCCGCCAGCGCGATGTCCCGGCAGTGCTCCCAGCTAGACCGGAGTGCGGGGTCCGCGACGCCGAGGAACTCATAGTCGTCATCGCACAGCGCGGAGAACCACGCGACCTCAGAGCTCACACAGCCCAACGTACCGCCAGAACGAGGGCTCGTCGGCAGCTACGACGCCTGAGTCAGTTGAGCGGCTGTTCGATGAAGTGCTCCTGAAGTAAGTGTCAACGGGGCCGCGTACCGGATGCTGCGGCGAGCTCAGCCGAGGCTTACGCCGAGGGCGAAGTCGTAGTTCCCCACGCCATAGCGGCCCAGGCCCACCATCAGCAGGCCGGCTCCCTCCACCCAGCGAGCCATCTCCAGGCCGCCGGTGTCCAGCGGACGCAGCCCGAGGCTCTCGATGAACGCTGACAAGCTCGCCTTGGCAGCCGCGTCGTTCCCGGCGATGAGCACGTCCATAGTGCGGCCCTGGGCCAGGACGTGGCCGAACATGGCGTTGAACGCCTTCACGACGTGCGCGCTGACCGGGGCGGCCTTGGCGGTCTCCTGCGCGGCGGAAGTGCCGTCAGGGGGGATCAGCCCGGTGGCGTCGGCGTTGAAGGGGTTCGAGATGTCGACGATGACCTTGCCGGCCAGCGCATCCCCGTACTGCACGATGACTGGCACGGCGCTGGCGTACGGCACGGCGAGGATGACGATGTCGCCGGCCAGAGCAGCGCCGAACTCCCCCGTCGTGGCGCCGCCGCCGAGCCCCCGGGCCATCGCGTCGGCCCTGGCGGCGTTGCGACCGATGACCTCGACAGCGTTGCCGCCGTTGACCGCCCGGGCGCCAATGGCGCCGGCCATGTTCCCCGTGCCGATGATGCTGATGCTGCTCATGCTGAGTGCTCACTTCCTTGCTCGCGATCTTGGGGTGCGCGGTTCGGCGGCGCCCCGCGGTGATACCAGCCTCGGACTCGACTGGGTGAGCAGGCTTCACCCGGACAGCGTGATTGAGCGGCCGGGCAGGAAAATCAGGATGATCAGCCCGAACGGACCGCGGTGGCCCGACAAGGCTCAGCCACTCCGCCGGGCCGGTGGCGCGCTGGGCCGGCCGGCAAGTGCGTATCAGGTGTCTCGGGCCACCGGCCGGGGCCACGCGATATCACGCTAGGCCAGCCGAATCACGCCAACGGGGTGATTCGCGCTCACCCAGGCCGCCTGCAGGCTAGATAGCGATCCCGGGAACGAACGGTCCTTCTCTGCACGGAAACCGTTCACGGGCAGGAGAGTCGACAGACCCGCAGGCCCCGCCCGGCGATCATTACCGCTAGCTCGCATCGCCCGGAAGGTACTCTCATGTCCCTCGCGACACTGCTGGACCGGAACAAGACCTTCGCAGCCACCGACGCCGTGGCGAAGAACCCGAAGATCCCGTGGATCCCCAGCCAGCTGTCTTACGTCATCACCTGCATCGACTCGCGCACCGAGCCCGCCGGCTTCCTCGGCGTCGACCTCGGCGACGCGACCGTGCAGCGCACGGTCGGCGGCCGGGTCACCCCGGCCGTGCTGCGCGACGTCGCCTACATCAGTTACCTGACGGAAACCAAGACCCCCGACGGGCCCTGGTGGGAACTGGCGGTCATCCACCACACCGACTGCGGCTCGACCCTCCTGGCCGACCCACAGGTGCGCCGCGGCTTCGCCGCCCGCGGCGGCTTCGTCGAAGCCGAACTGGCCTGGCTGCCGGCCACCGACCCCGCCGCCACCGTCCGCGCCGACGTAAACACCCTGGTCACCGCACCACAGCTGTCTCCCAACATCATGGTCAGCGGGTACGTCTACAACACCGCGGCCGGCACCCTCGACACCGTCGTCGAGCCCACCCCCGTCGGGAAGCGCTAACCAGCCCGGTTGCACTTGGCACGGGCTCCTCGCAGCAGTCGCCAGGGCACGGCGCGGGCCACACCCCAATCGCGCCCGCGCCGGCCCTGACGGCACCCCGACCTAGGAGGCTGGCCGCGATGTCATTCGCCGCCACCGTCTTCAGGAGCGGCCCCGGACGCACTTCGGCTGACCGGAGGGCCGGTCCCCCGACCAAGCCAGTGATTATTGCCAGCTCCGCAGAGTCGATTCGGGACGGCTGGTGATCTTGCCTGGTCAGCGGACCGCTAGTGTCGCCTGTCATGGGAGCTTTCCACGTACCGGCGGCGCTCGTGCGCATGGGCGCCAGGCGAGTCAGCCGCCGTGCGTTTGATCCTGGGCTGTCGTGGGAGGTTCAGCGCCGTCGGCTGGACCGGCTCGTGCGCTCATGGCCGCTGCGGCGAGGCACGTCGGTCACGAAGACCGCGCTGAACGAGGTCCGGGTCGAGGTGGTCACGGCCACCGGCGCGCCCGCGGTCACCGTCGTCCACTTCCACGGCGGCGGGTACTGTGTGGGCTCGCCCGCGGAGCCCCGGGACTGGGCAGCGTACCTGAGCGCCCGGGCAGACTGCCGGATGATCCTGCCGGACTACCGGCTAGCCCCCGAGCATCCCTATCCCGCTGCCCTGGAGGACGCCCGCGCGGTCCTGCGCGCGGTCCTCGCCGAGACCGAGCCTGCCACCGTGGTCGTGTCGGGCGACTCGGCGGGCGGCGGGCTCGCCCTGATCATCGCGCAGGGCGAGCCGCGCCTCGCGGGGTGCATGCTGATGTCGCCGTGGCTCGATCTCACGGCCGACTGGTCGGCGGATCCGGAACTCGCGCGGCGCGACGTGATACTTACCCCGGCGTGGCTTGAAGCGTGCGCCGAGGCTTATGCGCAGGAGGCCGACCGGGCGCAGCCTACGATCTCACCGCTGCATGGCGACCTCGAAGGCCTCCCCCCGCTGCTGATTCAGTGCGGCACCGACGATCTGGTAGCACCCGATGCGGAGAGTCTGGCGGTTCGTGCAAGGGCCGCTGGCGTGGACGTCACCGCTACCCGGTGGCCGCGGCTGTGGCACAACTTCCCCCTGCAGCCCGACCTGCTCGCCGCCGCCGACGCCGCGGTCACCCAGGCCGCCAGTTTCATCGCGCGCGTGTGCGCTACGAACTGAATGCGCACGTCAGGCCCCCGGCGAACGCCACATTTTCGTTAGTGCCGGCGCTCCTGCCGGCATGCCGACGTAACCGGTACGACGGAAGCCGAAGCGCTCATACAGGGGGACGCCTTCAGGCTTGCTCGCCTCTAGATAGGCCGGCTGCTCGTTCTGGTCGCAGCGTTCCAGCCGCGATCGCAGGAGCAGGCCCGCGGCCCCGCGGCCCTGACTGGAAGGGTCGATGCCGATCGACTTCAGGTACCAGTGCGGTTCTTTGGGGTGGGAGCGCGAGAGCGCGTGCCCCATCCGGGCGGCCCGGATCTCCGCCGTGGCCACCGCCCGCCAGTGTCCCGGCGCCGCCCGGATCTTTTCGAGGAGGCCCGGCTGCCAGCGGCCCGGCGGCATCCAGATCGCTCCGCCGAGGATTTCGTCGCCGGCACACGCTATGTCCACGCCGCCGTACGGGAGTGACTCGATCCCGACGATGGTCGCGAACATGCGGGTGAGGCGGCTGAGGCGGGTAGCCCGATCAGTCAGCAGCCATGCCATCGGCGGGTCGTCAAAAAATGCTCGCGCCAGAACCGCGGCCAGCGCATCCACGTCATCGGACGTCGCTGGCCGCAGGGCGACTGTCGATTTGCTGCCCACTCTGATAACTGTAAGTCATCGATCGCACACGATGAGTGGCTCTCCCGCCGTTTTCGCCCGGTCCGGGCGATGCAGCTTGGCGCGCCAGGCAACACGATAGGAACTGGCGCAGACATCGTCCGGCGTAAAGCACAGATATGTGCGGTAGCGGAACTCTGCGGGAGAAGAGGGGGAAAAGCGTGTATGTCGTCATGGTGACGGCCGAGTGTGCGCCAGCGGCTAAGGCGGGCGGGCTTGGCGACGTGGTATCCGGTCTGGCCAGGGAACTCGAGGTCAGGGGAAACACGGTCGAGATCATCCTGCCGAAATACGCCAGCTTGAAGTACTCCGAGATCTCGGGGTTCGCGCCGAGCTACCACGACCTATGGGTGCCATGGTATGGAGAGGCCGTCCGGTGCACCGTGTGGTTCGGCGACGCAGCTGGCAGGAAGTGCTTTTTCATCGAACCGCATTCGGCGGCGGACTTCTTCGGCCGGGAACGCGCGTATGGGTACGCCGACGACGCCGAGCGGTTCGCGTTCTTTTCCAAGGCGGCCGTCGAATTCATGGTCCAGGCCAACAAGCATCCCGATATCATCCATTGTCACGACTGGCAGACCGGACTTATCCCGGTTCTGCTTCATGAGCAGTACGCCGGCGTCATGGCGGATCAGAAAGTTTGCTATACGGTGCACAATTTCCGTCACCAGGGGACCAGCGACGAGCAGATACTCTGGGCTACCCAGCTCGGCCACCCAGACTATTTCCTTGACGAAGACCGGCTGGGCGACGACTTTCGCTACCGCGGTCTGAATCCTATGAAGGGCGGGATCGTCTATTCGGACTTTGTCAACACGGTCTCCCCCAGTCACGCCGAGGAGGCGCTGTACGGTGATGGCGGGTTCGGACTCGGGCGTTCCCTCAAGGAACACCAAGCCAAGTTCCGCGGAGTGCTTAACGGCGTCGACTGCGATGCCTGGAGCCCCGAGACTGACATGCACGTGCCGACGCATTTCTCGGTCGATACCATCGAACGCAAGCGGGACAACAAAGAGGCCGTCAGGGAAAGGTTCTGGCTGGGCAAGTCCCGCGGGCCGCTCGTCGCCTACATAGGCAGGCTAGATGAGCAGAAGGGCATGCACCTCGTTCACCACGCCTTGTTCTATACCCTCGAGCACGGCGGTCAGTTCGTGCTGATGGGCGACGCTCACTACCACGGGGGAATCACTGACCATTTCTGGCACCTCAAGGATTACCTCAACGACAACCCCGATTGCCACCTGGAAATCGGCTACCGGGAGGACCTGGCCCACCTCATCTACGCGGGCGCGGATTTGCTCGTCGTGCCGAGCATGTTCGAGCCGTGCGGGCTGGCTCCCCTGATCGGCATGCGGTACGGGACCGTACCCGTGGTGCGGGCGACGGGCGGCATGATTGACACGGTGTTCGATCGCGACCACTCGCGTCATCCGCTGGCCGAACGCAATGGGTTCGTCTTCCACCACACCGACAACCAGGCCATCGAATCCGCGCTGGGCCGGGCGCTCCGGCTGTGGTTCGCCCAGCCGGGTGAATTCCGCGCACTCGCCGCCGCTTGCATGCGCGCCGACTACTCGTGGGCCCGCCCCGCAACGGAATACCTTGGCATTTATCGCAACGTCCGTCTTGGGTGAGCCGCGTCGGCGCGAGGCGGACATGCTGCTGCTTCGTCGTTTGCGGCGGATCTCCTTGCCCGGCTATCGTTCAGCCTGAGTTCGTTCAAGAGCGCTGTCGCAGCGCACGGTGCAAGGAGGTGAGTCCGATCTTCGTTCACAGTCGGGTGCTCACCCCTGCACGCTGAAGCCTCTAGAGCTTCGTCGTCATCGGTCCTTGGGTGCCCGCATCCCGGATGCTCTGAAAGGGACCAAGCCATGTCGCAATTTCACGAATCGTTCCCGTCGACCGGGGGCAAAGCCCGGTCCTTCGCGCTTGACTCGGTGCGACGTACCTCGCACCCGCAGGTGGTTCACAATGTTGCCCTGGTTCTCGGTGGTGGCGGGGCGGCCGGAAATGCGTGGGAGATCGGTATCATCGCGGGGCTGGCCGAAGCTGGCCTCGATATGACAGAGGCCGCCGATTTGGTGGTCGGCACCTCGGCCGGTGCCACCGCGGCAGCGCAGGTGCGCAGCGGTATACCGGCGGCCGAACTGCTGGCCTCGGTGCTGTCCGCGCCGGTTCGACCGGTCGGACAGCACGGCGAACGGCCGCCCTCTCTGCCGATGGCCACGGTGTTCGAGCGGATGAGGGCCATCGGCGCCGCCGCCACCTCGGCAGCCGATCTACAACGTGCGATGGGAGCGTTCGGGTTGGAGAGCGACTCCGCACTCGGACCCGGGGCCGAACAGCGGCGCGCAATCGTCGCCGCCAGGTTGCCCCGCCCGCAATGGCCAGACAGGCCGATGATCGTGGTGGCCATCGACGCGCATACCGGCGAGTTGGCTGCGTTCGACCGCGATTCCGGCGTCGACCTGGCGGACGCGGTCACCGCGAGCTGCGCGCTGCCCGGTCTGGCGCCCACGCACAGCATCAACGGCACTCGGTACATCGACGGTGGCGTGCGCTCCACCGAAAACGCCGACCTTGCCTCGGGCTACGCGAACGTCGTGGTGCTCTCGCCGCTGGGCGGACGGAGCCAGACATCACCGGAACAGGGCCCGGACCCGGCAGGCCAGTTCGAGGGCCTGCGCAGATCACCGGGCGCCGACCTGGCAAGCCAGGTCGAGGCACTGCGCAAGCAGGGCAGCCACGTCGAGGTGATCACACCGGACGCCGATTCCCGAGCCGCAATGGGCACGAACCAGATGGATCCGGCGACCCGCATCCCCGCCGCCCGTGCCGGTTTCGCCCAAGGCAAGCAGGCAGCGACCCGCCTGACGTTCCTCTGACGGAGGCAGCACGTGACGGGCGACAGTCGCCGCGGTTCGTTCCTCATCATTTTCTTTTCTCCCGAACGGACCGCGGTGACTACGCAACTGCCCGCAGATCGTGTTGACTCCGCGGACGCATGGGA
>Ga0335075_10005940_pt1 | contig 18860 bp, 14 predicted proteins | sample Lox_Sample_24_FD_206723 | JGI IMG/M metagenome (GOLD analysis project Ga0335075, IMG submission 206723) | Soil microbial communities from Loxahatchee National Wildlife Refuge, Florida, United States - Lox_Sample_2.4 | ecosystem: Environmental > Terrestrial > Soil > Wetlands | place: USA... | reverse complement strand
CGATCGGGCCACGATGCCGATTGCGGTCTGGCATCCACGGCCAGAATGCGGAACCTTGTCTCTAGCGCCGAAAGATCTACGTGAAAACGCAGGTCGTTCCGCATGTTGTCGGGGTTACCAGCCAGTAATCTTGACGGCTTAAGCAGGAGCTCCGGGAACCAGCGTCAGCAGATAGGCAGGTAGAGCAGCACGTGGCCGTTTCGCTCGAACCCGTACCGGGTCAGCGCGGACCATCGCCATCGGACGAAGCCGGAGTCGCGTCTGCCGGCGTGCCCATCGAGGGCAGGTCGCTGGGCCAGATCGCCTGGCGTCGGCTGCGCAAAGACCGGGTCGCGATGGCGGGCGGGGTCATCATCATCCTGCTCATTCTGGTCGCGCTCGTCGGCCCGCACCTAGTGCAGAACCCCAACGCCTACAACTCGAACCTGATCAATCCGACGTTCAGCCGCCCGTACGGCCCGTGGGGCGGCATCAGCCTGGCGCACCCCCTCGGCGTCGAACCGGTGACCGGCCGGGACATGCTCGCCAGGGTCGTGGTCGGCGCACAGTACTCGCTGCTGATCGGCTTCCTCGCGACCGTGCTCGCCGTGGTCATCGGGGTGTTCTTCGGCATCATCGCGGGGTACTTCGGCGGCTGGATCGACGCGCTGATCGCCCGCGCCATGGACGTGTTCCTCGCGTTCCCGCTGCTGGTGTTCGCGATCGCCCTCATCGGCGTCATCCCGAACTCCGCGTGGGGACTGTCCGGGAACACGCTGCGCGTGTCCCTGCTGGTATTCGTCATCGGGTTTTTCGCCTGGCCGTATATGGGCCGTATTGTCCGCGGCCAGGTGCTATCCCTGCGAGAACGGGAATTCGTGGACGCGGCGCGCAGCATCGGCGCGCGCGGCCCGTACATTCTGTTCCGCGAGCTGCTGCCCAACCTGGTAGCGCCGATCCTGGTCTACTCGACCCTGCTGATTCCGACAAACATCCTGTTCGAGGCGGCCCTCGACTATCTCGGGGTCGGGCTCATCCCGCCCACCCCGAGCTGGGGCCAGATGCTGTCAAACGCGGTATCAAATGGTTTCTATTACATAGATCCCATGTACATGATAATTCCCGGCCTGGCCATCTTTATTACGGTCATGGCCTTCAACCTATTCGGCGACGGGCTGCGCGACGCGCTTGATCCGCGTGGGCGCTGATTCCGGAGCCGGATTATCTCGTGAAAAGGAGACGTGCCGCACATGAAAAGACGAAGCAGATTCGCATTCGCGGCATGCGCGATCGCAGGGGCCCTGACCCTCGCGGCGTGCTCAAGCGGCGGGGGGACGAGTTCGAGCGGCGGCTCGAGCGGCGGCAGTTCTGCGTCCAGCAGCAACGCGGCCTTCAACGCCGGTGTCACCAAAGTGGTGAACCCGTCGACGAAGAAGGGCGGCACGCTTACCTTCGCGCTGAGCAGCACCCCTGACTCGTTCGACCCGGGCAACACGTACTACGCCTGGACGTTCGACATGACCAGGCTGTGGGCGACCCCGCTGGTCACCTACAAGTCCTGCCCCGGCGCCTGCGGCAACACGCTGGTGCCCGGCATCGCGACCAGCCTCGGGCAGGTCAGCGACAACGGCCTGGTGTGGACCTACCACCTCAAGTCGGGCCTGAAGTTCGAGGACGGCACGCCGGTCACCTCGGCTGACGTCAAGTACGCGGTCGAGCGCACTTACGACAGGTCCGTGCTGGCCAACGGCCCGACCTACTTCCCCGTGCTGCTGGCGGACCCGAAGTACCCCGGCCCGTACAAGGACAAGACGGGCAACCTGACGTCGATCACGACGCCGGACGCCACCACGATCCAGTTCCACCTGCAGTCGCCGTTCCCGGACTTCAACTACGTGGCGTCGCTGCCGCAGACGGCTCCGGTGCCGCAGGCCAAGGACACCGGGTCCAACTACCAGCTGCACCCGCTGTCCACCGGGCCGTACATGTTCCAGAGCTACCAGGTGAACAAGCAGGCCACCCTGGTCCCGAACCCGAACTGGACGCCGAATGAGGACCCGCAGGTCAGCCAGCTGGCCAGCAAGGTCGTCATCGACCTGAACGTGAACGCGGCGGACCTCGACAACCGGCTGCTGGCCGGCGACGTCGACATCGACGCGCAGGGCATCGGCGTGCAGGCCGCGACGCGGGCGAAGATCCTGTCCAACCCGAACCTGGAGAAGGACGCCGACGCCTCACCTGGCAACCGCGAGTGGTTCACCTACATCAACACCAAGGTGGCCCCGCTGAACAACGTCAGCTGCCGCCAGGCGGTGGAGTACGCGGCGAACAAGACCGACCTGCAGACCGCCTGGGGCGGCCCGTACGCCGGCGGTCAGATCGCCACGACGCTGCTGCTGCCGGGGATGGGCGGGTACAGCTCGTTCGACCTGTACAACGCGAAGAGCGACCCGACAGGGGACCTGACCGCGGCGAAGGCAGCGCTGGCCAAGTGCGGCCACCCGACCGGCTTCACGGTCGGCGCGTCGTACCGCAGCGACCGGCCGGCCGAGACCGCGGCCATCCAGGCCCTGCAGGCGTCGCTGGCCCGGGTGGGCATCCAGCTCCAGCTGCACGGCTACCCGTCGGGCTCGTACTACACCGACTTCGCCGGCGCGCCGAACTACGTGCACCAGCACAACCTCGGCATCCTCATGGGCGGCTGGTCGCCTGACTGGCCGGACGGCTACGGCATGATGGACGAGCTCATCAACGGCAACACCATCGCGCCGTCGGGCAACACCAACATCGGCGAGCTGAACGACCCGGCGATCAACAACATGTTCACGCAGGCCGCGAACCCGTCGCTGTCCGAGACGCAGCGGAACGCCCTCTACGGCGAGATCGACAAGGCAGCCATGGCCCAGGCCGTGATCCTGCCGAACGTCTACGCCACCAACCTGCTGTACCGGAACCCGGCGGTGACCAACGTCTACACGATGACACCGTTCGGCATGTACAACTACGGCGTCATGGGCGTTAGCAGCTAGCCGTCCGGCTAACGAGACACTGCCTGACGTTCGAGAGTTAGGAGGGAGCGGCGCCCCGGCCGGGGGGGGCGGGGGGACCCGGGGGCCGGGGGCGGGGGTCCCCCGGCCCGGGCGCCCGCCCACGTAAGCCATGATCACGTTCATCATCCGCCGCCTGATCACGACGGTCTTCCTGCTGATCGTGGTCAGCATCATCACGTTCGCGATCTTCTTCCTGATCCCGCGGCTGGCGGGACAGAACTCCTATGAGCTCGCGGCGCAGTACGTCGGCCGTAACCCCACGCGGTCGGCGATCTTGCAGATGGAGCAGAAGCTCGGCCTGAACTCGCCGCTCGTGGTGCAGTACTGGCATTTCCTCTGGGGCATCGTGGCCGGCACGCACTACAACTCGGGCCCGAGCGTGACCTACTGCGCGCCGCCGTGCTTCGGCTACTCGTTCCGCAGCCAGCAGCCGGTGTGGCCGCAGATGATGGCCGCGCTGCCGGTGACGCTGTCGCTGGCCATCGGGGCGGCGATCCTGTGGGTGATCGGCGGCGTGTCGATCGGCGTGCTGTCGGCGCTGCGCCGGGGCAGCATCTTCGACCGGTTCTCGATGGGCGTGGCGCTGGCCGGCGTGTCGCTGCCGATCTTCTTCACCGGGCTGATCTCGCTCGAGCTGTTCAGCTACAAGTGGCCGATTTTCCCGAACGTGCAGTACGTCCCGATCACCACCAACCCGGCGCTGTGGGCGCGCAACCTCGTGCTGCCGTGGATCACCCTCGCGTTCCTGTACGCCGCCCTGTACGCGCGGCTGACCAGGGCGGGCATGCTGGAGACGATGGGGGAGGACTTCATCCGCACCGCCCGCTCGAAGGGACTGAAGGAACGGACGGTGGTCGTGCACCACGGGCTGCGGGCGGCCCTGACGCCGATCCTGACCATCTTCGGCATGGACCTGGGCCTGCTGCTCGGTGGCGCGATCCTCACCGAGAGCACGTTCTCGCTGCCCGGCCTCGGCCAGTTCACCATCCTCGCCATCCAGAACCAGGACTTCCCCGAGATCATGGGCGTGGTCATGCTCGCCGCGTTCTTCATCGTGGTGGCGAACATGGTGGTGGACATCTTGTACGCGGTGATCGACCCGAGGGTGAGGGTCTCGTTATGGCCATGCTTGAGGTCCGCGACCTGCGCGTGCAGTTCAGGACCGACGACGGCCTGGTCAAGGCGGTGGACGGGCTCTCGTTCGACCTGGAGCGCGGCCGCACGCTCGGCATCGTCGGCGAGTCCGGCTCCGGCAAGAGCGTGACCAGCCTGGCGATCATGGGCCTGCACCGCAGCAACGAGGGCAAGAAGGGCGGCGGCACTGGGATCACCGGCCAGATCAGGCTCGACGGCGAGGACCTGGTCAGCGCGAGCGCGGAACGGGTGCGTCAGCTGCGCGGCAGCAAGATGGCGATGATCTTCCAGGACCCGCTGTCCGCGCTGCATCCGTACTACTCGGTCGGCGACCAGATCAGCGAGGCCTACCGGGTGCATAACAAGGTGTCCAAGCAGGTGGCGCGCAAGCGCACCGTCGACCTGCTCGGCCGGGTGGGCATCCCGCAGCCCTCGGTCCGGGTGGACGACTTCCCGCACCAGTTCTCCGGCGGCATGCGGCAGCGCGCGATGATCGCGATGGCGCTGTCCTGCGACCCCGAGCTGCTGATCGCGGACGAGCCGACCACGGCGCTCGACGTCACCGTGCAGGCCCAGATCCTCGACCTGATCGTGGACCTGCAGGCCGAGTTCGGGTCGGCGGTCATCATCATCACCCACGACCTCGGGGTGGTGGCGGAGGTCGCCGACGACGTCCTGGTCATGTACGCGGGGCGAATGGCGGAGAAGGGCAGCGGCAACGACGTGTTCCGTGCGCCGGGGCACCCCTACACGTGGGGCCTGCTCGGCTCGATGCCGCGGCTCGACGTGGCGCGGGTCGACCGGCTACGTCCCATCCGCGGCACGCCGCCCAGCCTGATCAACGTGCCGTCGGGCTGCCCGTTCCACCCGCGCTGCGGCTACCCGTCGCAGGTGGGCGGCGACCGGTGCACCACCGAGATTCCGGTGCTGCGCGAGACCGGGCCTGACCACCAGGTGGCCTGTCACCTGATGCTGGCCAAGCAGCAGGAGATCTGGGCGCAGCTCGCGCCGGGTTCCGCGACGGCCGAAGCCGCCGCGCAAGCCGAGACCGCCGCCGCCGAGGCAGCCGCCTCCGCCGAGCCGGGTGAGGGCGTTACCGAGGTACCAGGTGAGGGCGTTACCGAAGTAGAGGCGACATGAGCGACGACCTGCTGACCGTGACCGGGCTGACCCGGTACTTCCCGGTGACGCGGGGCGTGATCTTCCGGCACACCGTGGCGCAAGTCCGCGCCGTGGACGGCGTCGACTTCTCGCTGCCCGCGGGACAGACCCTCGGCATCGTCGGCGAGTCAGGCTGCGGCAAGACCACCACTGGCCGGATGGTCGCGCGGCTCGACGAGCCGACCAGCGGCCAGATCTCCTTCGAGGGCAAGGACATCACCCACCTGCGGACCGGCCAGATGCGGCCGTTGCGCCGCGAGATCGGGATGATCTTCCAGGACCCGTACTCCTCGCTCAACCCGCGGCACACCGTCGGCACGATCATCGGCGCGCCGCTGCGGGTGCAGAAGGTGCAGACCGAGCAGGGCGTCAAGCGGGCCGTGCAGGAGCTGCTCGAGCTGGTCGGGCTGAACCCCGAGCACTACAACCGGTACCCGCACGAGTTCTCCGGCGGGCAGCGGCAGCGCATCGGGGTGGCCCGCACGCTGGCCCTCAAGCCCAAGCTGATCGTGGCCGACGAGCCGGTCTCCGCGCTGGACGTGTCGATTCAGGCCCAGGTCATCAACCTGCTCGACGACCTGCAGGACGAGCTGGGGCTGAGTTACGTGATCATCGCCCACGACCTGGCCGTGGTGCGGCACATCGCCGACACGGTCGCGGTCATGTACCTGGGCAAGATCGTGGAGATCGCCAGCCGCGACGACATCTACGCCAGCCCGCGGCACCCGTACACCGTGGCGCTGCTGTCCGCCGTCCCGGTGCCGGAGCCGGTCGCCGCCAGGACGGCCACGGCCGCGGCCGGCGGCGGCGACGGACCAGACGGGGCCGGCGGGACCGGCGGGGCTGGCGGGGCTGGCACGCTCAGCCCCCGGATCCGCCGGGAGCGGATCCGGCTGACCGGCGACGTGCCGAGCCCGCTGAACCCGCCGCCTGGCTGCCGGTTCCACACCCGGTGCTGGAAGGCGCAGGACATCTGCAAGACTGTCGAGCCGCCGCTCGACGAGCTCGCCCCGGGCCACCGGGCGGCCTGCCACTTCCCCGAGCCGGTCCGGTAATCCAGGCAGGCAGGCGTTACGCGTTCTCCTGCACGAACACGCGCGACCCCAGCCACATGAACACGGCCGCCAGCCCGATGGAGACCGCCAGCCCTTCGACCACGATCGTGTTGAAGTAGTGCCCGCTGTACGCCTCGCGCATGGCGTCGATGATGTACCGGAACGGGCTGATCCGCGCGATGCCCTGCAGCCAGCCGGGCCCGAGTGTCAGCGGCAGCATGATCCCGGACAGCAGGACGAGCGGCACGATGATCGAGTTGATCAGCGGCGCGAACGCGTCCTCGCTCTTCAGCATCAGCGCGACCGCGTAGGACACCGAGGCGAGCCCGATCGCGACGAGCACGATGTAGACGTATCCCATCAGCACCGCGGGCAGCGGCGCCCGCAGCCCGAACGCCAGGCCCGCGAGGATCAGCACGGTCGACTGGATCATCAGCATGACGACGTCGCGCAGCACCCGGCCGGCCAGGATCGCCACCCGGCTCACCGGCGTGACCCGGTACCGCTCGATCACCCCGGAGCGCCAGTCGGAGATGATCGCGAACCCGACGAACGTCGAGCCGAACAGCGCTAGCTGGATCAGCAGCCCTGGCACGAAGAACTGGTACGCCTCCGCGGTGCGCCCGTTGCCCGACCCGCCGGACAGCGTGCCCGCGGGCAGCTTCGTCAGCAGCGGCCCGAACAGCACCAGGTACAGGATCGGCTGCAGCAGCCCGATCGTCAGGAACGCCGGGTTGCGCAGCACCAACCGCACCTGCCGCCGGAAGATGAACCACGTGTCATGAATGAACGACATTAGCCCGTTACTCCTTGCTTCCAGCGCGTCCAGCGCGTCCAGCGTTTCCGGCGCCGGCGCCCGCCAGCTCAGGTTCCGCACCGTCGTCGCCGTTTCCGGCGCCGCCGGGGGAGTCGTCCCGCAGCGACCGCCCGGTCAGCGTCAGGAACACGTCGTCCAGCGTCGGCCGGGACAGGCTGATCGCGCTCATCGTGATACCCGCGCCGTCCAGCACCCGCAGCAGCACCGGCAGCGCCTCCTCGCCGCGCTCCACCGTCAGCCGCAGCTCCTCGTCGGCCACCGCGATCTCCCGGACCACGGGCTGCACGGCCAGCAGCGACCGCGCCGTCTCCGTGGCGCCGTTCACCCGCAGCGTCACGACGTCCCCGGACACCTGCCGCTTCAGCTCGTCGGGCGTCCCCGTCGCCGCGATGACCCCGTGGTCGATGATGAACACCCGGTCGCACAGCGCGTCGGCCTCGTCCAGGTAGTGCGTGGTCAGGAACACCGTGGTGCCCAGGTCGGCGCGCAGCGCGCGGATGTGCTCCCACATGTTCGACCGGCTCTGCGGGTCCAGGCCGGTGGTGGGCTCGTCGAGGAAGACGAGCGGCGGCTGGTGCACCAGGCCGAGCGCGATCTCCAGCCGCCGCCGCTGGCCGCCGGACAGCGTCTTGACCAGCCGCTCGTCGAGCCCGCCGAGGTCGAGCTGCTTCACGAGCTGCGCCGCGCGCACCCGCGCCTCCGCCCGGTCGATCCGGTACGCCTCCGCCTGGTCGAGCAGCTCCTCGATGACCAGGCACATGTCGCTGGTGCCGCCCTGGGTCTGCCCGATCGCCTGCGGCACGTACCCGATCCGCTTGCGCACCCCCAGCGGATCGCGCAGCAGGTCCGCCCCGGCGACCACGGCCGTGCCCGAGGTCGGCCGCAGCAGCGTGGTCAGCATCCGCAGCGTGGTGGTCTTGCCCGCGCCGTTCGGGCCGAGAAAACCGACGATCTCCCCGTCGTCCACGGTCAGATCGACGCCGCGCACCGCGTGCACGGTCCGCTTGCGGCTCTTGAACGTCCGCGTGAGGCCGCTGGCCTCGATGATCGCCATGCCCTAGATTCCCCTCGTTGAAAGCCCGGCACCCATTATCAAGTAATATCTCGAATCATTTCAACTGGTTTCCGGTTCCGGTCCCCGTCTCTGCACTGCTGACGGTGTCTGTGGCCGTGTCGCATCGGCCAGCGTGGCGTCGAGCTCGTCGTGCCAGCGGACCTCGGTCTCGATGGTCAGCACGACGCGCCGCATGATCGCCGCCGCCAGCACGTCAATGAAGCCCTTGTCCTGCAGCCGCTTCAGGTCGGCCGCGATCTCCGCGCCGCCGATCGCCAGCTTCTCCCGCCGCGCCCGCAGCATCCGCCGCAGCTCATCGCGGTCCATGCCGTCGGCCGCGAAAGTGAGCGCGACACCGAGCGGGTCAGGCCCGGACATCAGCGGCCGGATCGCCTGCTCCCGCAGCGCCGTGAGCTCGAGGCACCCGTCGCGAGTGATCTCGTACACGGTCCGTTCGGGCCGCTTGCCCACCTTCTCGGTGCGCAGCGCCTCGACCAGCCCCTCGCCCTCCATCGCGCGCAGCTCCCGGTACAGCGCCCCAACGCTGACCCCGCCCCACTCGCCCACGTTGGTCAGCTCGGCCAGCCGCCGGATCTGGTGCCCGTGCTGCGGCCCGTACCTGGCGAGCGTGCCAAGCGCCATCAGCCGAGTCAGGTTCATGAGATTAGTATCACGAGACTATTCTCATGCTGTCAAATCAATTATCCAGAACGGGCCCGTGGTCCCCCTGTCTGATCACACAACTAACAGCAGCCACACCCGTACGGTTGCTTAATCATCGTGTCGACTTCGATATCGGAAACGGGGCCAGACTAGACACGATCTGCCAGGCCGCGGATCGCAGAGCAGCACGCAGGCCCTCCGGCCCCCTCGGGGCCGTCGGACGGGAGCGTGGAGATCGCCTCCCGGGAATCCCGGGGAGGCGATCTCACGATCTTTCGGCTGCGGCTACTTCGTCAGGTCGTAGACGGTGACGCCGCCCACGGTCTGGGCGGTGAAGTGTGCCGCCACCCAGGACGCGATCGCCGACGAGCCGGTACCGCCGCCGAAGCTGCTGGAGCCGCGCCCGACGTAGTAGTGGATCTCGTGCTTGGCGACCATCGCCTCGAACTGGGCCAGCGTCGGCGCCGGGTCGGTGCCGTTGAAGCCGCCGATCGCCATCACGGCCTCGCCGCCGGTCGCCAGCTCGATCGGCGCGGCCTCCTGCGAGCCCTCGGTCGCGGCGATCCACCGGTACTTCGACGGGTCCTGCTCGAGCAGCTTGATCAGCGCGCTGCTGACCTGCGTGTTGCCGGACAGCCCGCCGCCGAACCCGCCGCCCGTGCCGCCGAACCGGCCCGTCCCGGTGCCTGCCGACCCGGTCCCAGTCGACCCGGAGCCTGCCGACCCGGTCCCGGTCGACCCGGAGCCGGTCGACCCGGAGCCCGTACCGCCGCGGAACCGGCCGAACCCGCCGCCAGCCGTGCCGTTGCCCGTGCTGTTGCCCGTGCCGTTGCCTGTACCAGCGCCGGTACCCGTACCGGTGCCCGTGCCCGTGCCGCCGGCCGTCCCGCCGCCGGGGAATCCGCCGAACCCGCCGGTCCCGCCGGTCCCGCCGGTCCCGCCGGTCCCGCCGCCAGGGAATCCGCCGAACCCGCCGCCTCGCCCCGTGCCCGGCCCGCCGAACGCCCCCGTCACCGTAGGCCCGGCGCTCGGCAGCGACCCGCTATACGTGTGGTTCACCGTGTCGAGCGAGTAGGCGAGCGGCCCCGCGAGCCCCGCCACCAGCGCGAACACCAAGGGCAGCCACGCCAGCCCCCGCACGCCAGGCATCCGCGCCAGACCTGGCGCCCGGCGCACCATCGGCAGCGCGAACAGCGCGACCATGGCGGCCAGCCCCGCGATCAGCACGAGCCAGCGCAGCCACGGCAGCCAGTCCGGCGTCCTGTCGAGCAGCACGAACGACCACCAGGCGGTGACCGCCACCGCGACGGCGGCGGTCACCCGGCCCGCGAGCCCGAGCCGCGCCTGCCACAGACTGGTGGCGCCGACCCCGACCAGCGCACCGATCGCCGGCGCGAGGGCCACCATGTAGTAGGGGTGGATGATCCCCTGCATGAAGCTGAACACCACGCCCGTCACCAGCAGCCAGCCGCCCCAGATCGCGGCGAACGCCCGCATCCGGGTGACCGGCGAGGCCGTGATGGGCCCCGCACCCGCGGCCGCCGGCAGCGCCGCGCGCACCTGCCGCCGCCGCGACACCCACAGCAGCGCGCCGAGCGAGATCAGCGCCGCCGGGATCAGCCAGCTGATCTGCCCGCCGAACTCCGACCCGAACAACCGGAAGATCCCGGTCGCGCCGCCGAACCCGCCGCCGCCAGCGCCGGCCGCGCCGGCGAACCGGCCGAAGCCGCCGGCCCCGCCCGCGCTGCTCGAGTTGAACCCGATCGACCCGGTCTCGGTGCCGTCGAGCCGCCCCAGCCCGTTGTAGCCGAGCGCCAGTTCCAGGATGTTGTTGTTCGTCGACCCGCCGAAGTACGGCCGCGACGACGCCGGCCATAGCTGCGCGATCGCCACCCACCAGCCGGCCCCGGCCACGACCGACAAGCCGAGCACCACGACCTGCCACACCCGCCGCCGGAACCGCGCCGGCCCGGCCCACAGGTACGCAACCCCGAACGCGGGCAGCACCAGGAACGCCTGCGCCATCTTGGTCAGGAACCCGAACCCGAGCAGCACCCCGGCCAGCACCAGCCAGCGGGTGCGGTCCCGTTCGATCGCGCGCATCACGCAGTACGCGGACGCGGTCATCAGCAGCACGAGCAGCGCGTCCGGGTTGTTGAACCGGAACATCAGCGCGGCCGCCGGCGTGAGGGCGAGCACCGCGCCAGCCACGAGGCCGGCGCCCGGCCCGAACCAGCGCCGCACCGCGGCGTACAGCACCGCCACGGACGCGATGCCCTCAAGCGCCTGCGGCACGAGCAGCGTCCACGAGCTGAACCCGAAGATCCGCGCCGCTAGCTCATCCACCCACAGCGACGCGGGCGTCTTGTCCACCGTGATGAAGTTCGACGAGTCGAACGACCCGAAGAAGAAGGCCTTCCACGACCGCGTGCCCGCCTGCACCGCCGCGGCGTAGAAGTCGTTCGCGTAGCCGTTCCTGCTGAGGTTGACCAGGTACAGCACCCCGGTGATCACCAGCAGGCCGAACAGCGCGGGCCGCGCCCAGGCCGGGTCGCGCAGCGGCCCGCGCCACAGCCGCCTGGCGAAGGACTGGCCCCCGCCGCCGGGCCGCGACGCGGCGGAAACGGGGATCGTGGTGGCGCTCATCGGGTGCTCCCAGTGGTCTCGTTGATGACATCGATCGGCGCGGTCGCGGCCGGCGCGCTCGCGGCCACCGCGGTGTCACGCGGCACGGCTGCAGGCGGCGAGCCGCCGCCGCGCGGCGCGCCGAACACCCAGCTCCGGTACAGCGCGAACCGTACCAGCGTGGCGGCGAGGTTGGCCGCGACGAGCACGGTCACCTCGGTCCCGCGTCCCGGCGACGGCGACGCCGCGTGCAGCATCGCCAGCGCCCCAGACGTGAGCACGAGCCCCGCCGCGAACGCGATCAGCCCGCGGAACTGGTGCCGGGCGGCGCCCGCCCGCCCGCGCACCCCGAACGTCAGCCGCCGGTTCGCCGCCGTGTTCCCGACCGCGGTCAGCAGCAGCGCCGCGAGGTTGGCCGTCTGCGCCCCGGCGAATCCGCGAAACAGCAGGTACAGCAGCACGTAAGCCGCCGTGCTCAGCACGCCGATGGCCAGGAACCTGGGCAGCTGCCACGCGAGCCCCCGCGGGGTACCGCCGCCGGACAGGCTCGCCTCCCGCAGCACCGGCACCGTGATCCGTCCCCGCGCCAGCCCCCAGCCGACCCGGCACACGCCCCGCAGGTCGCCGAGCGCGGTCGCGACGATGTCGACCCGCGAGTCCGCGTCGTCGATCCAGTCGACCGGCACCTCATGAATCCGCAACCCGGCGCGCTCGGCGAGCACCAGCAGCTCGGTGTCGAAGAACCACGAGGTGTCCACGACGAGCGGCAGCAGCTCCCGCGCCGCGTCCGCGCGGATCGCCTTGAACCCGCACTGCGCGTCGGAGAACCCGACGCCGAGCGTGGCGCGCAGCAGCAGGTTGTAGCCGCGGGAGATGATCTCCCGCTTCGCCCCGCGCACCACCCGCGACCCGCGCGCCAGCCGGGTCCCGATGGCCACGTCGCTGTGCCCGGACAGCAGCGGCGCGACGAGCGGGAACAGCGCGTTCAGGTCCGTGGACAGGTCCACGTCCATGTACGCGAGCACCTCGGCGTCGCTGGCCGACCAGATCGCGTGCAGCGCCCGGCCGCGGCCCGGCAGGTCCAGGTGCGCGGCGCGGATCTCGCCGGGCAGCGCCGCGGCCAGTGACTGCGCCACCGCCCAGGTGCCGTCCGTGCTGCCGTTGTCGGCGATCGTCACCCGCGCAGTGCACGGGAACGCGGACCGGAGGTACCCGACGAGCCGCCGCACGCTCGGCGCGAGGTCGCGCTCTTCGTTCCGCACCGGGATCACGATCTCGACTTGCGGGGAAACTTCGCTCATGGCAACGAGTGTGAAACCCCAGCATGAACGGCCGCTGCGCCGATGTTCAGAGTCAGCTCTAAGCTAGCTGAGGCTATGCGAGAGCTATCCCGCCGCTGAATCTTCTGTCCAGAATCATCCGAAACGTACGCGTTTCTCCGCCCCGCCCGCCTCAGCCCGTCGAGCTGCGCCAGCCCTCGTGGTAGCTGTCCCGCACCACGGCCGAGTACGGCGCCGGGCTCACGATCGCGCGGACCGAGACCTGCTCGTGCGGCTGCACGGTGGTCTTGCGGGTACCGCCGTCCGGCTCGCCCCAGATCACCCGCACCTCGGCGCCGATCGGCACGTCGGGGTCGACGGTCGCCAGCGACAGGGCCAACCGCTCGTTCGCGCTGTACCCGGTGAACATGGACACCCCGACGATCTTGCCGTCCGCGTCGACGATCGAGTCGAAGTTAGACGACCCGTAGTTCGCGTTCGGCAGGTCGAAGAACTGGTAGCCGGGCGCGGGCCCGACCGGGGCGGCGAGCAGCTTGGCCACGTCCTCGGCGTTCCAGGCGAGCGTCACCTTGCGCCGCTGCGCGGCCGGGTCGATCGCGGCGAGCGCGTCCCGCCCGATGAAGTCGTGGTCGAACTTCACGAACGACCCGTAGCCGAGCTCCCACGGGTTCGTGTAGTAGTCCCTGACGTCGCCGGACACGAAGCTGCCGGCGATCGCGTTGGTGGCCTCGTAGCTGTCGGCGCCGAGCCACTCGCGGTACGGCCGCAGTTCCCCGGCGGTGTAGATCGCGGGCAGCGGGGACGGGATCCAGCCGGACTCCAGGGTGTTGCACGAGTAGGCGCGGGCGCCGCACGGCTCGAGGCCGAACTCCCGGCCGGCCTCGAGGACCGCGTCCCTGATCAGGTCATAGCTCTCGTACGGCCCGTAGATCTCCAGGCCAGGGGCGCCGGCCATGCCGTGGCGCAGGGTGCGGACCTTCTCCCCGGCGATCGTCATCCAGCCCATCCGGAAGAACCGCACCTGCTCCATCGGCCCGCCGTTGAGCTTCTCGATCACCGCCCACGCGTTCGGGCCCTGAATCTGGAACCGCCACAGCTCGCGCTTGACGGCCTTGCCGTACGGCCGGGACGGCGATCGCGGGTCCAGCTTGAGGTCCACGTTGTAGCCGCTGCCGCCCTTGTACATCAGCCAGTTGGCGACCGGTGCGCGGCCGACGAACGTGAACTGCTCCTCGCCCTCGCGGAACAGGATGCCGTCACCGATGACGCCGCCCTCCGGTGACACGGGGACGAACTGCTTGGCCGAGTCGACGGGGAACTTCGCCGTGCTGTTGATGCCGGTGTCGGTGACCAGCTTCAGCGCGTCGGGGCCGGAGACGAAGATGTTGTGCATGTGATGCGACTGGTCGTACAGCACCGCGGTGTCCCGCCATGCGATGACCTCGCGGCGAAAGTTGGTGAACTCGGACGGGACCACCGGGTAGATGTAGGCGCCGATCTGCGAGTTCCTGAGCAGTTCTACCGTGTTCCCCGCGTTGTCCAGCAGCTCCTGCAGGTTTTTCGCGCTCATAAGTCACCCGTCTTCTCACGCCGCTTTGCCATGCGGTCCACATGCTAGCCCGCGGCCCCCCGCGCGGGAATGCCCGCAATCGGGAGCCTTCCCCCGCCCGCTTGTGCCCAGATAACAATCCCTCCACCTGCGCGCCACCCCGCCCTCCGCAATCGTGGACGCTCGTCCGGCCGGCCGACCCTCCACGACTTTGCATCACTTTTTGTCTTTGCATCACTTTTGGTCGTTTTGAAACGATTCAGATGGCCAGATAGCGACCAAAACTGATGCAAAGTTGCGGGCTGACCCAGAATCCGGGGCCGCCGGGGCTGGGGTGACGGGCCGGCTAGGGGCTGGGGTGACGGGCCGGCTAGGCGCTGGTCGTCGTCAGGTCGGTAAGGGTGTCGGCTAGGACCTCGACCAAGTGGTCGGCGTTGGCGGGGGTGAACGGGAGCGGGGGCCGGATCTTAAGGGTGTGGCCGAGCGGGCCGGTGGCGCTGATGAGGACGCGGCGGTCGCGCATGCCGTTGACGATCGCGGCGGCACGAGCGCCCGAGGGCGAGCCGGTCGCCGGGTCGACGACGTCGGCGCCGAGGTACAGCCCGGCGCCGCGGACCTCGCCGAGCAGCGGGCTCGCCGCGGCGACGCGGGCCAGCTCCGTCTTGAGGTAGCCGCCGGTGGCCGCCGCGTTGGCGGGCAGCTGTTCCGCCTCGAGCACGTCCAGCACCGCCGCGGCCGCGGCCACGCAGACCGGGTTGCCGCCGAACGTGTTGAAGTACCGCACCGTGGCGCCGAAGTCCGCGAGCACCTCGCGGCGGACCACGATCCCCGCGATGGGCATGCCGTTTCCCATCGGCTTGCCCATCACGACGATGTCCGGGTCGAGGCCGTGCCGCTGATAGCCCCACAGCTGGCCGCCGGTGCGGCCGAAGCCGGACTGCACCTCGTCGGCGATGTACAGGCCGCCCGCCGCGTGCACCACGTCCTGAACCGGCTTCAGGAAGCCGGCCGGGTCGGGCAGCACGCCGTCGGAGGACAGCAGCGAGTCGGCGAGGAACGCGGCCGGCCGTGCCCCGTGCCGCTCCAGGTCGCCCACCGCCGCCGCCACGTCGGCGGCGGTGGGCGGCGCGGGGACCGCGCGGACGTGCGCGCCAAGCGGGACGCCGAGGCTGGGGGAGAGCTCCGCCACGGCGGACGTCACGCCGTGGTAGGCGTTGGCGGTCACGATCACCCCGGTGCCGCCGGTGTAGTGCCGTGCGATCCGCAGCGCCAGGTCGTTCGCCTCGCTGCCGGTGCAGGTGAACATCGCGTGTGCCGGGCCGACCTCGTGCGTGGCCAGCAGCCGCTCGGCGTAGTCCACGAGGCCATCGGTGAGATAGCGGGTGTGCGTGTTGAGCGTCTGAAGCTGGCGGCTGACCGCATCGGCGACCCGGGGATGGGAGTGGCCGACCGACGGCACGTTGTTGTACGCGTCCAGGTACGCGTTGCCGTCCGGGTCGTAGAGGTAGACGCCCTCGCCGCGGGCGAACTGGACCGGGGTCGCGTAGAACAGCCGGTAAGCGCCGCCGAGCGCCGCGTCGCGTCGCCGCACCAGGTGCCGCAGCTCCGGGTCGAACCCGTCGGTGCGTGCGGCGTCGAAGCCGTTGACCATCCGGGCGGCGTCCATGCCCGTGCCGTCGGAGCCTGTCATTGCAGCACCTCCCTGATCCGGTTCGCCACGGCGTCTGGCCCGATCGCCCGCAGCGCCGCGAAGTGAGCCGCCGCCTGCGGCGTCCGGCGCAGCAGGTAATCGCGGTTGGCGGGCTCGCGGGCGGCGTTCCACTGGCTCACGATGATCCTGGCGGCGAGCCGCAGCAGCATGAACTCGCCGATCAGCGCCGGGTCGCCGGGTTCGAGCGGGGAGACCGCGTGGTAGCCGCCGATCACGTCGAGCGCGGGGGCCAGCGGGTCGCCGTCCGCGTCGGCGCCGAACTGGTAGCACGCGGCGACGCCCACGTCCATCACGAGCGGGCCCGCCAGGCTGTCGCCGAAGTCCAGCACGCCGGTCACCAGGTCCGCGTCCACCAGCAGGTTGTCGCCGTGGAAGTCGGTGTGGATGACCTGGCGGCGCGTCGCCGGGTCCGCCAGGCGAGGCAGCACGACCGCCTCGAAGCGGTCCAGGCAGCTGACCAGGGCCGCACGCTGGTCCATGCCCGGCAGCTCGCCGGGCAACTGGGAAAGCAGCGGGCGAAGCTGGTGAAAGTTCTGCAGGTCCCACAGGTGGGTGCGGTTCGCGCCCGGGTGCGTGAACGGGCGCAGCGCCTGATCCAGCCTGGCGAGCGTGCCGCCGATGTCGCGGCGCAGCGCCGCGCTGGCCGGCCGCGAGCCGAGGGGCGTCCCCGCCAGGTAGGACGTCATCCGGACGAGCCGGCCGTCGAGCCGCAGCTCAGACTGGCCGTCGAGAGTGGCGGTGACCCGCTGGACGGGCAGCGCGGGCGCGGCCGTGGCGAGGTGCAGCAGCAGCGCGGTCTGGACGCTGGGCGCCGCCGCCGCAACCGGCGCGTGCAGCGGGGCGATCTTCAGTAGCCGCGTCGTCCCGTCGGCCACCGTCAGCCGGAACGTGTCGTCGTGCTCGGCGGGCAGCCGCTCCGCGACCGCGCTGACCCCGTAATGCGCCGCGGCGATCTCTTCCGCCTGGTCATGCGATACGCGAGGCGGGAGCGGCACCGGGCCATCTTAGGCGCTGGCCGCGCGCCGGATTTCCTCGGCGATGGTGGCAGGGAACTCCAGCGGCGCGAAGTGGCCGGCGCCGTCCACGAAGCGCAGCCGCGCGTCGGCGAAGAACTCGTCAAGGCGGTCGGACCAGTCCCGCGGGAACAGCGGGTCGCGGTCCGGCCACAGCACCGCGGTGGGCGCGGCGATCCGGTCAGCGGGGGACGGTGCCTGCTCGGTCAGCGCCAGGCCTATCGTGCCGGCGCCCGCGCGGTACCAGTTGATCGACGCGGTGTACGCGCCGGGCGGCCCGTACACCGAGACCAGGTGATCGAGGGCGGCCTCCTCGAGCTCGAAGGCGGGCCCCGACCAGTGCGACCAGAAGTGCCTCAGGTACGCGCGGACCGCCTCCGGCTTGCCGTCGACGAGCTCCTCGGCGAGCGGCAGCCGGTGGAACGACTGGTACCAGAACTCCCGCATCGGGTCGGGGCCGAACACCCGGGTGCCCACGCCGGGCACCGGCGGAGTGATCACCAGCGCCTTGACGAGCTCCGCCCGGTCCCTGGCCAGCGCCTGCGCGACCCGGCTGCCGACGTCGTAGCCGAATATCACCGGCCGGTCTAGGCCCAGGTCCGTGATCAGGCCCGCGACGCTGCGCGCGTTCGCCGCCGCGTTGTACTGGGTGCTCGGGTCGGCGGGGTACTTGTCCGACTCGCCGAATCCGCGCAGGTCAGGCGCGACGACCTCGCAGCCGTCGAGCAGCGGGATGAGCTCCCGGTAGTCGGTGCGGTCCCCTGGCCACCCGTGCAGCAAGACGACCGCGGGACCGGAACCGGTCCTGTCATAGGCGAGTTCGAAACCGTCGACGGCCACGACCGTAATGGAGCGCTGTAGCTGACGGATTCGAGCGTCAGCTCATCGCCACCGCTTACGTCCACGTCCGCGCTGCCGCACCGCGGGCAGACCGGAATCGGGTCGGCGGCCTCGCTGGCCGTGCCGCAGCCGTGGCAGGTGACGGTGGCCGGGACGGTGACGACCTCGACGGCCGCGCCGTCCGCCTCCGTGCCCGCCGCGATCATCTCGAACGCCTGCGCCATCGAGGCGGGGTCTACCGCGTGCCGCACCCCGCAGCGGACGCGGATGCCGGCCACCGGCCGGCCGCCCGCCCGCTTCTGGACGGCTTCGAGGACGCCCTCGCACAGCCCGAACTCGTGCACCGGGTCACATCTCCCTGATCTCGAGATAGCGCTTAAGGTCCGGCAGGCCGGCCACCACCAGGGAGACCAGCGCCACTATCACCGCCACCGTGATCAGCCTGCGCAGCATCGCGCACCCCTTCCTTCTGGCCGCCGTGGCTCAGGATTTCTTCTACCGCGCGAACCGCGTGCGGCAGAGCGGCCCGCACCGGCTCAGAGAGCCCCATTCCCGCACTCACATCGGCCGGCTCGCAGGCGACGAGCAGGCTGCGGCCGGGGCGACCGCCCATAGTGGCGAGCATAGCGAAGAGGTCGTCGGGGGACAGACCGTGCCCGTCCATAACCGGCGCGCCAGGCCCGGCGTCGTCCAGGTCGACCTCGAGCACCGTGACCGTGCCGGGCTGGTACCCGCGCGGCGCGGCGTCGACAAGCACGAACAGGTCGCACCCGTCGAGCAGTTCGTAGACCAGGTGCACGCCCCGGATGCCGAAGTCGGCGACCTCCACGCCGTCCCGCTGCGGCTTTTCCGCCAGCAGCCGCGCCACCTCGACGCCGAACCCGTCGTCGCCGAGGAAGACGTTGCCGACCCCGGCGACCAGCGTGCGC
>Ga0335075_10005939_pt1 | contig 18864 bp, 19 predicted proteins | sample Lox_Sample_24_FD_206723 | JGI IMG/M metagenome (GOLD analysis project Ga0335075, IMG submission 206723) | Soil microbial communities from Loxahatchee National Wildlife Refuge, Florida, United States - Lox_Sample_2.4 | ecosystem: Environmental > Terrestrial > Soil > Wetlands | place: USA... | reverse complement strand
CTGCGGCGAGGGGAACAGCTGCGTGACAAGATCGCGGCGCAGCTCGCCGCCATCAAGCGCATGCCGCACTTGGTCCGGTCATTCTTCCAAGCCCCGTCTGTCGCCTATATTACCGACCTGTGAGTAAAAGAACGCCAACGCCTGTCCGTTCAGTCGAGGGAATTGCAGCACGGTGCCCAGGCACGTACCGCTCTCGAAATCGAAGCCGACGACTTCGTCCTGGGCGACGCAGTAGAGGTTTCCGTCGCGCGCGAAGCGCAGTCCGCGCGGCCTGCGAAACTCGGCCTGATCGGTCGGCGACAAGACGCGCACGAGCTGTCCATTGCTCGCGTCGTATTCCCGTACACTCGTAACCGCATCCGGTGCACTGAATGGGCATTCGCTGCAAACGAGGATGTTGCCAGTGGGAGCGATTACGAGATCCAGCGGGCTGAGCTCCGGATCCCGCACGAACTGGGGTGACAAGATGCGTCCGTCCGGCGCGAACACAACGATTGTGTTGTCACCCTCACCGTTCGGAGCGGTCCCGGACGCAAGGAACAGCCGGCCGTCGTGACCAAACGCAAATCCGCGGGGAAACGGCACAATCCCTGGCGGCAGGACACGCTCGCCGGAAGCATTGAGGTCTCGGGTAAAAGCCAGGATCGTGCGCGCGGCACGCGACCCGACGTAATAGCGTCGATCTGGGCCAAAAATGCCGCCGCCGGGGTTTAGTCCGCTGATCGGACCAGTATCACGAACGACCTCCCCCTTCGCGTCGAGAGCCAACACCCGGTCCACGCCGCTATTGAGAAACAAAAGCCCCTCATCGTCATCGACGGCCAACCCTCGCGGATCGGCTATACGGGCGTCCTCGCTGAACACACCGCACGGCCGGCCCTCGGCATCGAACGCAAGCAATGCACCATAGCCGTCGCCGTTCACACCGGCAGCGCTCGTGACGAGAAACCGCATGGCTGCTAACCATCTACCGCGAGTTTCTCGATGGTGATCGGTAGATCCCTGATTCGCTTGCCCGTCGCATGGTAGACCGCATTGGCGATAGCGGGTGCCACAGACACCGCCGTCAGTTCTCCAAGGCCCTTGGCGCCCAGCGGGCTCGCTTCCCCGTCGAATTGGCCGACAAAAAGCACATCCAGATCAGGGATATCGGCGTTGGTCGGTACCAGGTATCCAGAATAGTTGCGGTGGAGAAAGCGTCCCATATTCGGGTCGGTCTCCGACTGTTCCGTCAGTGCCTGCCCGGTTCCCCAGATAATGCCGCCGATCGCCTGGCTGCGCGCCAGTTTCGGATTGATGACCCGGCCCGCGTCATAGGCGCCGACAAAGCGGTTCAGGCGAGCTTGCCCCAGCTCCTCGTCCACGCGCACCTCGGCGAAGACCGCGGCAAAGCTGAAAATCGCCTTTGGACCATTTGCCTCCTCGACCGGGTCGTAGTCCGCTTCGGCCACGACCACGTCGTTTGCGTAGGCCGCCTTCTCCCGGGCGGCCCGCGCGGCAAGCAACACGGCAGCGCCTGCATTCGCCATCGTTGCCGAACCGATGGCAGCATGGGATTCAGGCAGACGCGTATCCCCAAGACGGATCGTCACCCTCTCCACCGGTAGCTTAAGCACATCGGCCGCGACTTGCCGCATCACGGTGTACGTGCCAGTTCCCAGGTCGTGCATACCGGCTTCCACCAGCGCACTGCCGTCGCCGTTCAGTGTGACACGCGCTTTGGCTGGCCAGCGCCAGTGCGTGTAGATCGCCCCCGCTACACCCTGTCCGATCAAATAGTGGCCGTCGCGCATGGACCGCGGCTTGGGCGCGCGATTGCGCCAGCCGAAGCGCTCGGCGCCCACCATTAGGCATTGGCGCATGCTGCGCGTGGAGAACGGCCTTCCGCTGAGGGGATCTCTGTCAGTATCGTTCAGCAGCCGAAGTTGCACGGGGTCTACACCTGTCGCGTAAGCGAGCTCGTCCATCGCGCACTCGAGCGCAAAATGACCGAGCGCCTCGTGTGGCGAGCGCATTGCGGTTGGTGTGTTGCGGTTCACGTGGACGATCTTGTGTCCGGTCGAGATGCCCCCGCTGGCACCCCACAGGAATCGCGTGGCGTTCGCCGCGTACTCGATATAGTTATCGAAGACCGAGGTCGGAGAAATGCTCTGATGGCTGATGCCGGTCAGCTTACCGCTCCTGTCTGCGCCGAGAGTGACCGCTTGGATCGTTGCCGGCTGATGGCCGACCATCGAGTACATCTGCGCTCGCGTAAGCTGAATGCGAACGGGTCGCGCAAGTACCTTCGCAGCGACCGCGGCCAGCAAAGTATGCGGCCAGACATAGGCCTTGCCACCGAAACCCCCGCCCAGGAACTCCGAGACGACGTTGATCTTCTCGGTTGGGATGCCAAGCACGATGGCAACAAGCTCCTTTGTGCCGAAGATGTGCTGCGTCGTGTCGAACAGCGTCAATGTTCCATCCGGGGCCCAGCTAGCCAGCGTCGCATGGGGCTCCATCTGGTTATGGTGGCGATCGGCGGTCGTATAGACTTGCTCGACCCTGACATCGGCGGTTGCCAGCGCCTTCTCAGGATCACCTACGCGCGACCGGACAGGCCAAAGGAATTGCGGAGGATCGATTGCTTCGCGCGCACTATCAGCGCTGAATACCGCGGGCCGTCGCAGCTCGTATTCCGTCTTGACCAGTGCTCCCGCATAGGCGGCCTGGTCGGCCGACTGCGCCGCAACCAGCGCGACCGGTTGACCGGCATAGTGAATCCTTTCGTCTTGCAGCGGAAGGTACCCCTGTCCATGCGGGCGCAAGTGGCTCCATGGGCTGGGCGTTGGATTCAGGCGCGGCATGGAGGACGCGGTCAACACAGCGACCACTCCCGGTGCCTTCTCCGCGGCTGCGGTATCGAGAGCTATCACGCGTCCATTGGCGATCGTGCTGTGAACGATCGAGGCATGTAACGCGCCATCCATCCGTACGTCGGCCGTGTAGTGCGCCCTCCCCGTTACTTTTAGGCGCCCGTCAGCGCGCGAAAGTGGTTGTCCGATGGCATTCATGAGCGCCCTCCCGCCGTTTGCAGTGCACGTAGGGCAGCCCGCTTAGCGAGCCCGACTTTGAAGCCGTTGTGGGCGAGCGGCCTGGCGTCGACGAACGATCTCGCGATCGCGGATTCCAGCGTGGAGGTATCATCCAGCGACACGTCCACAAGGGCTTGCTCGGCAGCAGTGAGACGCCATGGCTTGGGGGCAACCCCTCCCATCGCAAGTCGGACCGATTTTATCCGTCTACCGTCGAGTGCCACTGCGGCGGCAACGGAAACAAGAGCGAACTCGTAGGACTGCCGGTCACGGATCTTGAGGTAGTGCGACGTCCGAGCCTCGGGGCACGCCGGGATGTCGACAGCAGTGATCAGCTCGCCGCGGCCGAGCACCGTGTCCTGGTCCGGTGTATCTCCGGGCAGCCGATGGAATTCGGGGAAGGGAATCGTGTACTCGCGTTGGTGTCCATGCACGCGCGCTGTTGCGTCGAGCGCCGATAGCGCGACGGCGAGGTCTGAAGGGTTCACCGCCACACAGGCATTAGACCAACCGAAGACCGCATGATTTCGGTTCAGTCCATGTAGCGCGGAGCAACCCGACCCAGGCTCGCGTTTGTTGCAGGGCAATCCATCGTCGTCGCGGAAATACGCGCAGCGCGTCCGCTGCATAACGTTGCCACCAATCGAGGCCATGTTGCGCAACTGCCCGGAAGCCGATAGCAGGAGTGCCTCCGCGACGACCGGGAAGCCCTCCCGTACCCGGAGATCCGCGGCCACGGCGCTCATCCGCGTCAGGGCGCCAATGCGCAGGCCGCCGTCCGGCAACTTCTCGATTTCAGCCATTGCAGGCAACGGATTGATGTCGAGCAATCGTGCAGGCGTCGTCGCGCGGTCCTTCATCAATCCGATCAGGTCGGTACCACCCGCGATGAAGGCCGCGAGGGGATCATTCGCGTGCATCGCAATGGCGCTATCGAGATCGGTAGGTGACGTAATTGTGAATGGTTGCATGGCTCAGCCCTCGTGTGCGGCGTCACCCAATGCCGCGACGATGTTCGGGTAGCAGGCACAGCGACAGAGGTTGCCGCTCATGCGCTCGCGAATCTCCGCACGCGTCAAATCGGCCAGGGTGAACGACCGCGCGAGGTCTTCTGTGACGGCGCTGGGCCAGCCAGCCTTCGCCTCCTCGATTACGGCAACGCCCGACATGATCTGCCCTGAGGTGCAGTAACCGCACTGAAAGGCGTCGCGTTCAATGAATGCCGCCTGAAGCGGATGCAGTTGCCCATTTTGCTCCAACCCTTCGATCGTGGTGATTTCCTTGCCAGCCTGCATCACCGCCAAGGTCATGCAGGACAAGATGCGCCGATTGTTTACGAGGACCGTGCAGGCGCCGCATTCCCCGCGATCACAGCCTTTCTTGCTGCCTGTCAACGCCAATTGCGTGCGCAGCGCGTCGAGCAATGTCGTTCGAGGCTCCACAGTAACCGTGCAGGACTGGCGGTTGATTGTCATCGTCACGATCGCCGATTCGACAACGATGTCGCGCCGTATGGCGTCCATGTCACCCCCAATTTGCTTCCGCCTCGCCGCCGCGGGGTCGGACAGAGGACGACCGACCGGCCGCCACGGTGGCAGATGGCATTCGGAGATAGTAGCTATCGTCATGCGCCTTGGTGCGTTGTATCTCGTAAAGAAGCGAAAATCGCTAGTCTAGAGGCGAAAAAAGCGAGTGAGTTGTTGGCGATCAGCAGGGACTCTAAGCCACCGACTGCTTTAATAGGGCCTCGCCAAAGCCAGCGCAGGCGCTGGCTTTGGCGCTGGGTTTCTGGCCTGTGGGATATACTGCCCAGAGATCAATCGGCGGCAGTGACAAGGCGGTCACCACCCTCTGCACAGTCCCTGCCCTAAGCTCCGGGCTGAACATCCAGGCCGAGGCCACGGCCAGGCCCAAATCCGCCAGGACGGCTGCCCGGACGCCCTCCGCTAACTTGACTCGCACCGGACCTGAGACCCCGACCGACACTTCGGTGGCGCCCTGGCGGAAGCTCCAGGTGCTGCCCTCCCTTTCGTAGATCACGGCCGTGTGCGCGATGAGCTCGGCCGGTGTCGCTGGAATTCCTGATCGGCCGAAATACGACCGAGTCCCAACGACGTAGTGTGGGGCGGACGCGAGTCGTCTTGCCGCAACGGATGATGAGCCTCCGACCGACCCCATGCGTAGCGCAACGTCTATTCCCTCTTCGACCAGGTCGGTATCCGGTCGTCGAGTACCACATCCAACGTCACGCCCAGATGGGCTTCCAGGAATCGTCGCAGGTGGGGGATCACGTGCAACCGCGCGAAGGCCACAGCAGCGCAGATTCGCAAGCGCCCAGTCAGGCCGGCGCCGGCGCCGCGGGCGGCCAGGTCTGCCTTAGCGGCTTCTACAATGGCGCGCCTAGCACGATCGTAGAAGTTCTGCTCGGCCTCGGTGGGCGACAGGCCGCGGGTGGAACGGATATGTAGGCGCACGCCCAGTCGTTCTTCCAACTGCGCCACGGTCTTGGACACCGCTGGTTGGCCAATATTCAGCACCCGCGCCGCGGCCGAGAACGACCCGGCTTCGACGATGCGGACGAAGGTTTCCATCGCGGCCAACCGATCCATTCTCATTCCTCCCAGGAATGAACCTTATCGCCACATAGTGCCTGCCGCATCAGCCCGGGCCAGGCCACCCTCAGTCCGCGCGGTAGTTCCGCCTACGGAGAACCTAAAGGAACCCATGTCCCTGCAAGCGAGGCTGGACGCGTTCAAAGCCGAATTCGAGGCGGGCAAACCGCCCTCTAGCGTGTCCCCCGCGGTCATCGACACGATGCACCGGGCCACGGGCGAGGTGATCGCCTCAGGGGCGGCGACAAAGGCAGCGAAGGGGGGCGATATCGCACCTTCCTTCGTGCTGAAGGACCCGGACGGCAGACTTCTCTCGCCGGTCGAGTTGCTCACTGAGGTGCCACTCGTGGTCAGCTTCTATCGCGGGGTCTGGTGCCCGTACTGCAATCTGGAGCTGCGGGCGCTGCAGGAAGCGCTGCTAGGCTTCCGCGAGCTGGGCGCTAACCTGGTGGCTATCTCGCCGCAGAACCAAGTGAACAGCCGGAAATCCTTGCGCACCAACAAGCTGGAGTTCCCGATTCTGTCCGATCCGCGCAATCAAACGGCGGCCGCCTTCGGCCTGCGTTTCACGCTGCCGGATTACCTGATCGAGCTGTATAAAAGCCTGAAGAACGATCTGCCTGCCGTCAACGGCGATACCACCTGGACGCTGCCGATGCCAGGGCGGTTTGTGATCGGCCAGGACCGGGTGATCCGGTATGCCGAAATCAACCCGGACTATACTCACCGCCCCGAGCCTGCCGACATGCTGCCCGCCCTGCGCAACCAAGCCTCTCACCCGGCGTAGGCGAAAGGGCGGTCAGGACGAAAGTGACGCCCCAGTCTTGCGGCCAGGAAATCGGATCATGGAGGAAGTTTGTGCCTCAACGAGAGCAGTTCGATGTTCTGATTCTGAGGAGTGGTCAGGGCGGCAGGCTGCTGGCTTGGCATATGGCGCGCTCGGGGCAGCGTACCGCCGTGGCGGAGCGGCAATGGGTCGGCCGCTCATGCCCGGCGGTCGCCTGCATGCCCAACAAGAACGAAACCTGGAGTGCCAGGGTGGCCCATGTGGCGCAAACCGCGAATCAGTTCGGAGCGGTGACCGGCACGGTAAAGACCGATATGGCCGAGATTCACAACAGCAAGCAGGGCATGATTGAGCGGGGGGTCGCCTTTGAGGTGAACGCGGCTATCCTGCCATCGCTTTGCCGCCAACGCGGTGCGGCTGCAACGGCACGTCCTCGCTTACGATCTGGCCAACTTCCTGCCCACGCTGGCTTTGCCCGAGGCGGTGAAGCAAAAGTCACGGACCACGCTGCGCATCCGGCTGATGAAACTCGGCGCGAAGGCCGTCGGCCACGGCCGTTCGGTCTTCTTCCAGATGGCCTAGGTCGCGGTGTCGCGCGCGTTGTTGCAGACCATCCTCCGCGCTACTGGGGCTGTTCGGCTGTTGCCGCCGGGCCGATGTTGAGGATCGCTGCCTTGGGAGGCCCGACGTCTATTAGCGGGACACCCGCGCGCAAATCCCGAGCTGTCGATCGGAAGGCCCGCCTTTTGGGCGTTCGCTACACCGCAAAAGAGCGGCCAATGGGCTGTGATCGCGGAAGTCCTTGTCGAACGGCTTGGGCAAAGACTACGGTCGGCGCTCTGAACGGCGAAATCGACGGCTGTCTGCGGAATCCCGGTTCCACGGCTCTTTCATCCGCTGCGGATCCCCGGTCAGCGCGAACAAGGAAGGCAGAAAGGGCGATGAATCATCCCTTCCTGCCGTACTGGCCGGCGCAGTCCGCATTGGCTAGGCCCCAGCTGCGCGCTAGGACGAGCGAGCAGCCACTCGGCAAGATGGCTTGGTCGTGCCTCCGCCAGGGCATCAAGCGTTTCACGTGGTTTATCGTTCGGTGGCAGACGGTCGTAGAGTGGGGGGTCGCGTATGGATGATCGCGACAGTATACAGCCGAGAAGCGGCGCGTCCTTCGGGCCGTTCCGTCTGTTTGCGGCCGAAAGGCTGCTGCAGAAAGGGGACGAGCCGATTCCGCTAGGTGGCCGTGCCCTCGACATCCTGATTGCGCTTGTCGAACGGGCTGGAGAAGTTGTTACGCGCAGGGAGCTAATCGCGCGCGTCTGGCCCGATGTGACTGTAGAGGAAGCCAACCTTCGCGTCCATATCGCTGGCCTTCGAAAGGCGCTCGGCGATGGGCAGGACGACGCTCGCTACGTGGCAAATGTCCCCGGTCGGGGTTATTGCTTTGTCGCCCCGGTGGCGCGCGCGACGGGCCGACGCCCCTCACCCCTCGCGACGGTTCAGGCCGATCGACAACAAAAACTGCCGGCGCTGCTGACACGGATGGTGGGCCGCGATGATGCTGTCCGCGCCCTGTCGGCGCAGCTGATGACATGGCGCTTCGTCAGCATCGTCGGTCCGGGCGGCATGGGCAAGACGACCGTGGCGGTCTCAGTTGCTTACGCGCTGCTGGACGGGTTCAATGGATCGGCCTTCTTCGTCGATCTAGGTGCACTGAGCGATCCCCAGCTCGTACCGGCGGCGGTCGCGTCGACGCTCGGGGTCACGATGGGAGGGCAGGACCCCTTTCACAGCCTGCCGGCCTTTCTCGGCGACAGGAAGGTGCTCCTCGTTCTCGATAACTGCGAGCACGTGATCGATGTGGCGGCACCATTAGCCGAGCGCCTCGCCAGCCGGGCCCCCCAAACGCACATCCTGGCGACCAGCCGCGAAGCGCTCCGGGTCGAGGGAGAACATGTCCACCTGTTGTACTCTATCGATAATCCGCCCGCGGATGCTGCGCTGACGGCGGCGGAAACGCTCAGATATCCGGCTGCACAGCTGTTCATGGAGCGGGCCGCGGCGAGCGGTTATCAATCCGATCTAAGCGATGCCGACGCGCCGATCGTGGCCAGGATCTGCCGCAGGCTTGACGGGATCGCCCTTGCAATCGAGCTCGCCGCCAGTCGCGTCGGCTCCAATGGAATTCGTGGGACTGCAGAGCTACTCGACAATCGCTTCGGCCTGCTCTGGCACGCACGCCGTACCGCGCTGCCGCGCCACAGTACGCTGAGCACGATGCTCGATTGGAGTTACAATCTGGTCTCGGACCACGAAAAGGCAGTCCTGCGCAGGTTATCAGTCTTTGCCGGGGACTTTACGCTCAAGGGCGCCTGTTACGTCGGATCAGAAGTAGATGGCGACGATCCGGATGTTGCCGACGTTGTTGCGAGTCTGGTTGGTAGGTCGCTGATTGCAACAACTGCCTTCAATGGCGCTACATTTTACCGGCTGCTCGACACCACGCGCACCTACGCCGCAGCCAAACTCGCGGAGCGTGGCGAAGAGAACCGCGTCGCCCGTCGGCATGCGATCTTTTATTCGAACTTCCTTCAACACGAAAAAGCCGTTCAATCGAGGTACGGCGAACACGATCTTTCGGAATACGCCCGGCACATCGGGAACGTACGCGCGGCGCTCGAGTGGGCGCTCTCGGACGAAGGCGACGCCGCCGTCGGTGTCGATCTCGCCGCCTGGGCGGCGCCCCTGTTCGTGGGATTGTCACTCCTGGACGAATGCAAGCTCTGGTGTGAGCGCGCGCTCGCTGCTCTCGCCGACGCTAACCGAGGCACAAAGCAGGAGATGATCCTTCAGGAAGCGCTCGCCCTGTCGTCGATGTTCACCAAAGGAGACAACGGCGAGGTCCGCAGCGGGATTGAGCGTGGGCTATCCATTGCTGAAGCGCTTGGGGACCGGTTGCACCAACTGCAGCTACTTTATGGTCTGAACATTTTTCTCACGCGACTCGGCGACTTCCGCGGCGCCCTCGCGGCCGTAGAACAGGCCGGTTCCATCGCGCGCAGCACCAACGACCCTACCGGCCTTGTCATGACGGAATGGATGCTCGGCGCCTCTCACCATTTGGTGGGCAACCAAGCCGCGGCACAGCTCTACTGCGAAAGTGGCACGGCCCATGCGGCCGAGTTCGGGATCGTCAACGCAAACTTCTTCGGTTTTGATCATCGCATCTGCGCTCTCGTCGTCCTCGCGCGCGCCTTGTGGCTGCGCGGCCTTGCCGACATGGCGCTCCAAACCGCGCAAATGACTATCGATGAAGCAGCCAGCCGAGATGATCCGGTCCTGGTCTGCTTTTCGCTGAGTTACTGCTCCCCGGTCTTTCTATGGGCTGGCGACTTGGGAAAGGCTAGCGATCTCATTGAGCGACTGATCGTGCACGCCGAGCGATACTCGCTGAAGCCTTACGAAGCGATCGGAATCGCCCTGAAAGGCGAGCTTGCCGTCAGCCGCAATCAACCGGGAGCCGGCCTGCAATTGCTGCGGAACGCCTTGGGACTTTTGCACAAGTTGCAGCACAACGTTCTGGTTACGGGCTTCACCGGCGTGCTGGCGGAAAGCCTCGAGAAGATTGGTCAAGTCGAGGCGGCTCTTCTCACAATCAATGGAGCGATAGCACGCGCGAAACACTGTGGTGCCACTTTCGACCTCGCCGAACTGCTCCGGACCAAGGCAAACATACTGACTGCCATACCGCAACATGGCTATGCGCCAGCTGTGGATTGCCTCAGTGAAGCGCTTGCAGTCGCGCGCGAACAGTCTGCGCTTACCCTAGAGCTACGATCCGCGACCGCCCTGGCTCGCTTGCTATGGGAAAGCGGGCGGCGGGATGAGGCCCGCCAGACGCTGGCTCCCGTCTATGATCGTTTCAGGGAAGGATTTGAAACGGCAGATCTTCGGACCGCGCGCCGCCTTATGAAGGATCTGGGATAGAGCCTGCTGCCCTCTGAGCACCGCCGATCCGTTCATGGGCGGTCGAGCCAGAACGCTCCTTGGCTGCAGAACCATGACTCCGAGACTGCCCCTGACACCGCGCCGCCAGCGATTTTCACATCTTTACAGAATTCTGCGCGCCAAACCGCATGACGCGGCCCATGGTCATTGGACGACTGGCAATTCCCGTCCCCGCGAGTACAAGAGCCGTTCATATGCCAACCTTCCGTCATCCGCCGAATGCTCCCGCCGCGCTTCCGCCACTGGCAGCGGCCTATGTCGGGGCAACCAACAGCTTCGATCTCAATCGGCTGCTCGCTACCTTCGCCGACGATGCGCTCGTCAACGATCAACTGCACGACTACTGGGGAAAGGCGGCCATCAGGGAATGGGCTGAACGCGACATCATCGGCGAAAAACTGACGATGGATGTGACACAGGTGGTCGAGCACTACGGGAACTTCGTCGTGACGGCAAATGTCGACGGCACTTATGACAAACGGGGGATGCCCGATCCGCTGGTGCTTGCCTTTTACTTCACACCGCATTGCGATCAAATCGTCCAACTGATCATCCTCCGCAATCGAGTCGACATCTGAGAACAACAAGTTTGACTTGAAAGCCGGCCATTTCGGGGCCAGAGCCGCGCTCGCGCAGCGATACGGCACGGGTGCTCCCGCAAAGAAGCCGACCGCGAGGCTTTACACCTACTTGCAACTCTAAACTCGCCTTCGCAGAAAGACAACGCGAGGCTCCTGCCGGCAACTGGGTCTGTACCGAGCGATCCTAAGCGACTTGACGAGGGAACCTGCACGCCTGAACGCACCGATAGAAAAGGTCGCGAGCCACAAGAGTGTCGGGCGAGATGCTGAACACATCCAATCCCAGGAGGACAATGCAATTTCATGTTTATGGCCGGTCCGGAGAGGCAGCCGCCGGTACTGTCCGCATGAGCTCCGGCGAGCGAAAGGTCGAGCGCAGTTACATTCGAGCAGCGACGGGGCGCATGGCCAATACCGCCGGAATCGAGCTTGAGGATGCCGGCATTGAGCTGGAGGCGCACGGCTATATCCGCCTGAACGGTCGGCCGGAGACGACGGCCCCCGGGGTCTGGGCGATAGGCGAATCTGCCAGCAGCCCGCAGTTCACGCACGTATAGGTCAATGACTTCCGGATCGTCAAAGAGAATCTCGCCGGTGGCCGGCGCAGCTCTAAAGGTCGGCTAATCCCGTACTGCGTGTTCACCGATCCGCCACTCGCGCATGTGGGCTTAGGTGAAGCTGAAGCGCAGCGCCGGGGGTTGCGGTGCGCGTCGCGAAATTGCCGATGGCCAGCGTGTTACGGACAGAGGCAACGGACCAGACGGAGGGTTTCATGAAGGTTCTGGTAAGCGAGAGGGACGATCGCATTCTCGGCTTCACCATGAGCGGTTCCAGCGCCGGCGAAGTAATCTCGGCCGTGCAAACGGCAATGCTCGCGAACCTGCCGTATTCGATGCTCCGGAATGCGGTGATCACCCATTTGACGGTCGCGAAAGGATTGGGCCCAGTGCTTGCGAACGTGGCGCTGCGGGGCACGCGGAAGCTTGCACCGGAAAGTGCTTCGTTGGCAGCGTCATGATATTAACCTTTGGCTGCGCTCGGTGTCCGTGCGGCGGTGCTGACCGAGAGATCTCTCGCGCCGGTGGACATCTGGGCCGCATAGCTGGCCGAGTAGATGCCCAGCACCAAAGCCGGTGCCTTTGGGCCCTTCGTCGATGCGGAATTGCGACAGCATAATTCCGGCCTGGAACGAAGCTTGTGCCCCTGGGGAGGCTACCGCCGCCACACCCATCGGATTTTGCCGTGGGCGTGGCCGATCGACACGCCTCCCTCCGCCACGTAACAGGAGTCCGATCATGGCCGGCTTTGAGAGCTACAGGAGCGCATTTCCGCGCGCCCGGCTGACCCGTTCCGGCAATGGTGTGCTCGAGGCAGCGCTGCACACGGATGGCGGCACGCTGGTGTTCGATGGGTACACGCACGAGGAACTCGTCGACCTGTTTCACCAGATCGGCCAGGGCGCCGAGAATCGCGTGGTGATGTTAACCGGCGCGGGCGACGCGTTCATCGACCGTATCGACCCGGCCGGCTTCGATTTCTTCGCTGCTGGTGGTTACGAAAAGATCTACCGCGAAGGCAAGAAGGTCCTTGCCGGTCTGCTCGACATTCCCGTGCCAATATTCGCGGCGCTGAACGGCCCGACCGTCGTGCATTCCGAATTCGTATTGCTGTGCGACATCGTGATCGCCACGCCGGCCATTGTCTTTCAGGACAAGCCGCATTTCGGACGCGGGATCGTACCAGGTGACGGAGCCCATTCGCTCTGGCCGCATGTGATCGGCGCTATGCGCGGCCGCTATTTCGTGCTCACGCAACAAGCGCTGAACGCCGAGGAAGCCAAGGCGTTGGGCGTAGTGAACGAGATCGTCGGCTACGAGCACCTGCTGCCGCCGGTCCGGGAAATCGCCGTCGGCATCGCGAAGCTGCCACGATTGACCGCCAGCTACACGCGCGTGGCACTCTCTCAGCCCCTGCGCCGCCTGGTCGATGAAACTGTTGGCTACGGGCTGGCGCTGGAGGGCATCTCGGCCGCGGACGTACCGCGAGCGAGCAAGTGATGGCCACGCACACGCACCGGGGCGCTATTCGGATACGGCTTAGGCAAAATCTCGCAAGGGGAGGGTCGCGGCGATGCATTTGCCTGAGAACAAGGTGTGCGCGCGTTGTTCCCGACCATCTTCGACGCGAACGCGACACTCCGGCCGTTGCAACCGGCCCGATATTGAGGATCGCCGCCCCGGGGCGGCCGGCGCGCCTATTGGCCGGACATGCGCGCCCAAATCCGGGCGGCGACCGGAAGGCCCACCATTTGGCCCTTCGGTACACGGCAAAAGAGGCGCCAATAGGCTGTTACCGCGGAAATCCTCTTCGGAAGGCGTGGGCAAACACTACGATCAGTGCTCTGAAGGGCGAAATCGACGGCTATCTGGGGAATCCCGGTTGAAAATCCCAGGCAGGCGCGACTGCGGGCGAACGCATGAGCGCAACTTCGCATTGTCCGTGAACAGGAACAAACCTGCGACCTCTTCTCTCGAAGTTTTTGGGGAGAAATTGTGACGGTTCTTCCGTGCGCTGACGGGGAGTGGATCAACGATGAGTACGGTCTCGATCAGCCAAACGATACCCAGGCGGCGATGGGGGATTGGCCTCCTGCTCGGCTCCGGCGTCCTGGTGAATTATTTCGACCGGATCAATCTCTCGGTCGCCGGGCCGAAGATCCAGCACGCGTTCGGGCTGGACCCAGTGCAGCTTGGCCTTCTTTTCAGCGCGTTCTTCTGGTCCTACGCCCTGATCCAGATCCCGACCGGGCTGATCCTCGATCGCTTCGGAGTGACGCCGATCGGCCGGATCGGCGGCGCACTGTGGTCGGCGGCCACCGCGCTCACGGCGCTTGCCGGCGGCTTCGGCGGCGTGATTGCGGCTCGGGTCCTGCTCGGCATCGCCGAATCCCCGGCCTTTCCGGGCAACTCCAAGGCGACTGGCTACTGGTTCCCGCGCGCGGAACGCTCGCTCGCCACCGCGCTCTTCGACGCCGCCGCGAAATTCTCCAATGTCATCGGCGCGCCGCTGGTCGCGCTCACCGTCATCCATTTCGGCTGGCGCGGCGCTTTCTGGGCGACCGCCATCCTGAGCTTCATCTATTTCGTGGCCTTCACGCTCATCTACCGCGATCCGAGCCGCGACCGGCACCTTACGGAGACGGAGTACCGCTACATCCAGGCCGGCGGCGCGGTACCCGAGGGCGCCCCCGCCGGCGGCGCGGGCGCGATGCTCGGATATCTCCTCGCCAACCGGAAGGTTTGGGGGTTGACGATTGGCTTCGCCGCCTACGGCTATTCCTTCTATCTCTTCCTCACCTGGCTGCCGGGCTATCTCGTCCACGAGATGCATATGAGCCTGCTGCGCTCCGCCGCCTACACGACGATCCCCTGGATCGTCGCCACCATCACGGATCTCGCCATCGGCGGCTGGCTGATCGATTCGCTGATCCAACGCGGCCTTGACGAGACCCGCGTGCGCAAGACAGTGCTCGTGGTCGGTATGTTGTTCGGCCTCGCCGTCTTCGGCGCCGCCTTCACCCGCGCCGTCATCTGGGCGATCCTCTGGATCTCGATCGCGCTCGGCGGGCTCGCGGCGGCGGCGCCGGTCGGGTGGTCGATCCCCTCGCTCGTTTCGCCCAAGGGCGGCACCGGCACCATCGGCGGCATCATGAACTTCGTGAACAACCTGATGGGTGTCGCAGCACCGGTGACGACGGGCTACATCGTCGGCGTCACCGGCTCCTTCAACGGTGCATTCCTGGTCGCTGGGATCGTACTGGTGATCGGAATTTTCTTCTACGTATTCGTGCTCGGCCGGATCGAGCCGATCCCCGACCAGCAGGCAGCGCCCGCCGGCGCGCAGCCTTGAACGGACCATGCATCGGCAGGGGAGGAGCGGCATGGAATCATCGTCCGGCCAAGCAGGCGAGTCCGATCCGGCTGCCGCCGCGCCCTCGCCCACGGAGGAAGCAGCCGCGAAGCGCGTCGCCGCAACGGTCCTGGTGCTGATGGGCGTCTCGGGATCGGGCAAGACGACCATCGCGCAAGAACTGCAACGGCTGCTGGACTGGCAGTTCAAGGAGGGGGACGACCTCCATCCGCCCGCCAATGTCGAGAAGATGCGTGCGGGCCATCCCCTGAACGACGAGGACCGAAAACCCTGGCTCGCGGCCGTGGCGCAATGGATCGACGCGCGGCTCGCCGCCGACGAGGCCGGCATCATCACCTGTTCGAACCTCAAGCGCGCCTATCGCCGGATCACCGTGAACGGCCGCACGGGCGTGACGCTCGTCTATCTCAAGGGCGACGAAGCTCTGATCGCGGCGCGGATCGCTCGCCGCAAGCACCGCTACATGCCGCCCTCTCTGCTGCACAGCCAGTTCGAGACGCTCGAGGAGCCCGGCGCGGACGAGCACGCCCTCGTCGTCCCGCTCGAACCAACCGTTGCCGCAACGGTCCTCGACCTCCTGCACAAGCTCGCCGCGACCCAGGCGGCGGCAGGGCGTGCTCCGCCCGGCTAATCTTACTGTGTCATAAATCTCTTGACCGATTCGATTCGCGTCTGTCAGGCGTGGAGATTCTCACTCGTGGAGGCGGGGTGTGGGTCTCAGGGTCGACAGACGCGGCAGCGAATCACGGTTCTCGGCTTATGTCGAGACCTTGACGGCGGCGCTCGGGCACGCCGACCGGGCCGGGCCGTTTCGCGCCTATTGCATGGGGCTGTTGCTACCCGGAGCGCGCAAGAGCGTGGAGCCGATGGCGGCGCGGCTGGAGCCGGCACGGGTGCAGGCAGCGCACCAGTCGCTGCATCACTTCGTCGCCAACGCCGAGTGGTCGGATCGGGCGCTGCTCGATGCGGTACGCGAGCAGGTGTTGCCGGTGATCGAGCGGTGGGAGGCGGTCCGGGCCTGGATCGTCGATGACACCGGGTTTCCCAAGAAGGGCATGCATTCGGTCGGGGTGGCACGCCGGTATTGCGGCCAGCTCGGCAAGCAGGACAACTGCCAAGTCGCGGTCAGCCTCTCGCTCGCCAATGATCATGCCCGCTTGCCCGTGGCCTACCGGCTGTATCTGCCGGACGCCTGGGCCGAGGATCCCCTACGGCGCGGCGCGGCCGGGATTCCCGAGGAGGTCACATTCCAGACCAAGCCCCAGATTGCGCTCGGGCAAATCCGCGATGCTCGGGACGCTGGTTTGCCGCCCGCCACCGTGTTAGCCGACGCTGGCTACGGGGTCGACACCGACTTCCGCGAAGGGATCACCAGGCTCGGTTTGCTTTATGTTGTCGGCATCCATTCCTCGACCAGCCTCTGGGCACCGGATAGCGGGCCATTGCCACCCAAGCGCTGGCGTGGACAGGGACGTCCGCCTTCGCGGATCCGGCGCGATCGCAAACATCAGCCTGTCTCGGTCAGGGAACTCGCGCTCGCATTGCCGCAGTCCGCCTGGCATCGGGTCACTTGGCGCGAGGGCACGAACGCGAAACTCACTTCCCGTTTCGCCGCCGTGCGGGTGCGACCGGCGCATCGCGACTATCATCGCACCACCCCGAGACCCGCGGAGTGGTGCCTGGTCGAATGGCCGAAGGGCGAGCCCGAGCCGACCAAATACTGGCTCGCCACCCTGCCTGCAGAAACCCGCCTCGGCGCCCTCGTCAATCTCGCCAAGCTGCGCTGGCGGATCGAACGTGACTATCAGGAGCTGAAGCAGGAACTCGGGCTCGGCCACTACGAGGGACGCGGCTGGCGCGGCTTTCACCACCACGCCAGCCTGACTATCGCCGCCTACGGATTCCTGATCGCCGAACGGGCGGCGATTCCCCCCTCAACCCCTGGCAACGCCTGGTTCCGCAAAGCACCTCGCCTACCCAGTGGTTATCGACCCCGCGGATCCACCAATCCGGCCTGAGCGCCATGTCGCCAATTCTGTCGCCACCTTCCGCATCGCAATCGCCCGCCAACTCGCCCGCTCCCTCCAGCGCTGCCCCTGCTGCCAGCGAAGGCTGGCACGGCCAGACCATTTATGACACAGTAAGACTAAGAGTCCCTTTCAAAACGTATGGCCCGCCCCGTCTGCAAGTGATTTCTGCAACCGGATCTGAGCAGTCTGCGTCAACGTATCGGCCTGGCCCCGGCCAAGATGAAGATCCGCGCACTCCGGTCCTCATAACCCTTACGGCGTCGAGCACCACTTTTGAAATCAGACTTCCAGAGCGCCGATCGACTGTCAGGCCATCTCGCTTCCACCGCCAGCAGACATTAACGGCCGAGCGAACCTCCGTGCTTCGGCTCGACCGATCTCGGCTACCCCGCCACCGTTGCTGCCACGGCGCTGAACTCTTCGCGTCGGCGCAGTACGACCCATGCGACCCGTGCAAGTTTGTTGGCCAACGAGACCACTACCACATTCTTGTGCACACGTGCGAGAAGAGCCCGCAACCAACCTCCGAGAGGCGTGACGCTCGTTGCCATTATCGGCAGAGCCGATCGCGCGCCGTGAATGAGCAGCTTGCGGAGGTACTTGCTGCCGCGCTTGCCAATGCCGGCCAGGCGTGGCTTGCCGCCGGTCGTGACCTGGCATGGGACGAGCCCGAGCCAGGCTGCAAGATCGCGTCCGCGAGCGAAGGTCTGGCCGTTACTGATAGCGGCGACCAACGCGGTGGCATTCAGCACCCCGATGCCGGGAATGGTTGCCAGTCGCCGTGCATCCGGGTCGGTGCGGGCCCGCGCGGCGAACTCGTCGTCAAACGCAGCAGTCCGTCGATCCAGTTCGATCCATTCCGTGCGCATGCCGTCAACCAATCGGCGTATCCGCGGACTGAGCGAGGTGTCGCTCTCCGGGTGCGGCATCGTTCCGAGGTGCTGCTCGAGCTCGCGACGCCGTTGCGGGACGGTCCAGCCACGCTCAAGTAGGATCGCACGCATCTAAATGAGAAGCGCAGACCTTTCGCCCACCAGCCGATCACGCACCCTATGCAGGGTCTGCAGGCCGAGTTGGTCGTCACTCTTGAGCTCGACAAACCGCATTGTCTGCCTCGGCGATCGCTCCCGCGTCCCCGTCGTCGTTCTTCTGGGCCTTGACGTAGGGGCGGACGCATTCGGGCGACATCATGCGCGTGTTGACGGAGATGCCAGCCGGCAAATGATACATGACGGTGACCATCCCCTGAGCCGTCCCCGTGATCGATATCTGCTCACTCGAGATGCTTGTCAGATTGAGCGTGCGGGCAGCAAACTGATCCGGGGTATAGAGGCCCACCACCCCGTGGTCACGCATGTACTCGATGAGTTTCCGGCTGAACCATAACTGAGTCAGCTTTGGAAAGCGGCCGTCTTCTAGGCCAGTGCGGCGCTCGTGCAGGGACACGAGCACAAGTGCCTCCTGCAAACAAGGCGGCTGCGGTGCCTTACATCTGTTTGCAACTCTAAACTCGCCTCAGCAAGAAGGCAGCGCGACGTTCCTCCAGGCAACTGGCTCCGCGCCGAGCGGGCCTAGGCGACTTGACGAGGCAACGGGCACGCCTGAACTCACAAATCGAACAGGTCGCGAGCCGCAGGAGCGTCGGGCGAGACGCTGAGCAATTCCAATCCTAGGAGAGGAATGGAATGATACCAGATCAAATAGGTCTCTTCGAGGTGGTATTACTCACAGGTCGGTAATATAGGCGACAGACGGGGCTTGGAAGAATGACCGGACCAAGTGCGGCATGCGCTTGATGGCGGCGAGCTGCGCCGCGATCTTGTCACGCAGCTGTTCCCCTCGCCGCAG
>Ga0335075_10005938_pt1 | contig 18866 bp, 21 predicted proteins | sample Lox_Sample_24_FD_206723 | JGI IMG/M metagenome (GOLD analysis project Ga0335075, IMG submission 206723) | Soil microbial communities from Loxahatchee National Wildlife Refuge, Florida, United States - Lox_Sample_2.4 | ecosystem: Environmental > Terrestrial > Soil > Wetlands | place: USA... | reverse complement strand
GGCGGGTTCGTCGAGCGTGCCGGCACGGACGAAGCGCAGCACCGCCCGCCCGCCATATTCGCTCCAGACCGCGGTCCGGCAGGTCGGGCAGCGAAAGATCCGATGCGGCAGGCCGCTATCCGTCGGCGCGGCCACCGGCTCGGGCTCTGGCCCAAGCACCATGATCCGGTCGGTCTCGATCAGCGCGTTGATCACGAACGCGCTTCCCGTCTGGCGCTGGCAGTCGCGGCAGTGGCAGCAATGCACGAACATCGGCGTGGCCTCCAGCCGGTATCGCACCGCACCACAGGTGCATCCGCCTTCGCGGCTTTCCGTCATTCCGTCCCTCCGAAGCTCTCTTCCAAGCATAGCATGCAAGCCGCGCCCGAGATGGCTATCCTGGCTCGCGAACCCCTCCGCAGGAGTTGTCCCATGAAGGCAAGCCTCGATGGCCACGTGATCGCCGAGAGCGACGACATCGTCGAATGTCAGGGCTACCAGTATTTCCCGCGCTCTGCCGTGCGCATGGAGTGGCTGGAGCCCGCCGAGAAGACCGAGTCCGATCGTGCCTGCCCCCACGGCGTGCGGTTCTACGGCGTGCGGCTCGATGGCGCGCTTCATCCGCGCGTCGCCTGGTCCTACGAGGCGCCGCGCCCGTCGATGGAGCAGGTGCGCGATCGCTTCGGGTTCTGGGAGGAGGTCGCGGTGGCCTGAGCCCGCCACGGCACCCGCTGCCATCCGGGCAGGCGGACGCCAACGAAATCGGCAACGCGCTGACCGCATGGATGACGGCCTTCAACGGCGGGGACGCGGACGGGGTCTCCGCCATCTTCGCCCCCGATCCCCGTTCCGATGTCGGTCCATTCATCGACGGCACTTACGACCAGCTCTGCGACCGCCCGCACCTTGTGCTGCAGAACCGGCAGGCGACGTTCCAGTACCCGCTCGACATCAAGGAAATCCCGATCTCCGGCGACCTTGCCGTCGTTCGCCTGGTGTGGACCTCGAGCGTCACGCATCGTGGCAGCGAAAAGCCGGTTGTCACGACCGAGCCCGGCATCGACGTCATGCGCCACGATCAGGACGGCGCCTGGCGCATCTTCCGCTTCGTCGCCCACACCGCGCCGCGCGAGCCTCCCGGCCCTTGAACGCGCCGACGGGGCTCGCTCACGCCAGCCCACGATGAGCATCCGGCCGCACCATTCCGAACCGTAGCGGCAGCGCCCGTACAGCATCCCCACTCTACCCGCCGACTTGTTTCATTCTTGACGCATTGGCATAAGTATCTCAGTCTTTTTACGAAATGTCCCACGACGCGTTCATCAGCTATTCGACGCACGACAAGGCGGTCGCCGATGCCGCTTGTGCTGCGCTCGAAGCCGCGGGGATTCGCTGTTGGATTGCGCCGCGCGACATCACGCCGGGTGCGGAATGGGGCGAGGCGATCATCGACGGCATCAACCATTGCCGGGTGATGATCCTGATCTTCTCGGCAAGCGCCAACGACTCGCCGCAGATTCGCCGAGAGGTGGAGCGGGCGGTCAGCAAAGGCGTCCCCATCATCCCGCTGCGCATCCAGGATATCGCACCCGCTCGCTCGCTCGAATATTTCATCGGAACCGTCCATTGGCTCGACGCGCTCACGCCGCCGCTGGAATCTCATTTGCGGCGGCTTGGCGAGACCGTGAAATCCCTGTTGCAGATCGATCCTTTACCGCCGCGAATCGTGGCGCCGGCGGACGCCGCCGCGGCTTCGTCGCGTCCGCCGTCCCGGCGCCTCCCGGTGATGATCGTGCTGGCTCTTCTCGTATCGGGCGCGGCGGGGGGCGGAATCTGGTGGCTTGTTGCCCGGAGGCCGCCTTCCCTCACCCGCGTCGTATCGGAGCCGGCTCCCGTGCGGCCTCCGGTGCCGGCCGCCTCGCCCGCAGCACCCGCACCGTCTCCGGCACCCACCGCGTCTCGCGTGGCTCCCGCGCCGTCTCCACCCCGAGCCGCTGCCCTTGTCGATCCTGCCCTCGTCGGAACCTTCGAGTTCGCCACGGTCATCGATGGATATGACTGGCGGTACGTGGACTCCATCACCGCGAACGGAACCTATAGCCTGGTCACGACTCAGGAGGAGGATGGCACCTACGCGGGGGCAAACGGCGCGTACCGCACGGTCGGGGCCAAAACCGGTCAAGTACGGACGGGCACTTATCATGCCGTCGGCAGCGACGCGATCGCGGTGACGAGTGCCTCCGGAACCGCGATTTTTCGCCCGGTGGACCCGACCGCCCCACTCGACCCGGCCAATCCGGTCATGCTCGGCGTCTGGCAGGCAACGATCGTGCAGAGCGGCATGACCTGGACGTTGACGATCCAAAACAATCCCAACGGCACCTTCCACTACGAGGCGCGCGCCGAGGACCATGGCGTCTGCGCGTTCGCCGATCAGGTGTGGCGCGCAACCTCCGCCGTGACCCGCCAGACCACCACGGGAACCTATCGGGTTATCGACGCGCGCAACGTCGAGCTCACGAGCGCGGCCGGTTCGGCCGTCTGGCATCGCCAATAGCAGGTCTTCCTTCCGGGTTGGCGCTTGCGTTGCTCGGAGCCGCCGTTTCGGCTCACGCCTTGCCGCGGATCAGGCTCTGCATGTCGAGCGCTGTCGGCAGCTGGACGAACTCGTCCTGGCCCGAGCAGAGTCCGTCGCGGAACGAGTAGAGCACGCAGCATCGGACCGCGCCGGCGGGCTCGGTGACGACGTCGTAGAGGACGACGCAGCGCTCGTCCTCCGCGACCGTCCAGGCCGGGGGCAGCGGGATGGTCCACGGCCCGAGCCGGCGGCCGATGTCGCCGAAATGCAGCCGGAGGTCGGCAAGCCCGCAGAGGATCGTCCGACCGTTGTAGGTGAGCCGGAAGTCGCGATGCACGTAGGAAGCAAGCCGCGCCGGGTCTGGCAGGAAGTCGGGTAGGCCCGCGAACTCGTTCCAGAGTCGAAGCAGCGCGATTGTCGCCGCGCGGGCGTCGAAACGCGTCATGGCGCAAGCCGCGCGCGGATGCGTCCGGCCACGGCGGCAAGACGCGCGGGATCGGCGTGCGCGGATTGGGCGCCGCGCATGCGGTCCCAGTTCATCGGGAGATCATCGCCCGCCCGCCGCGGCAGGACATGGACGTGAACGTGCGGCACCGTCTGCCCCGCGAGCGCGCCGTTCGCCTGCACGAGGCTCAATCCGCCCGGGGCGAGCGCCTCGTTCACCGCACGCGCGATCCTCGCCACCGTCGCCCCCACGGCGGCGAAAGCCTCCGGCTTCATCTCGAACACGGTCGCGAAATGAGCGCGCGGGATCACCAGGCAATGGCCCTCGTTGGCGGGATGGATGTCCATGAAGGCGAGCGTCGCCGCATCGCGGTAGAGCTCGTGGCACTCCGCGGTTCCGGCAACGATCCTGCAAAAGATGCATTCGGGAGCGGGGATGCTGGCCTCCCGGCGCATGTCACCGGCGCCTTCGTAGGCAACCCTTGCGGAGCTGTCCAGCGCATAGGGGATCGCTCTCGATCGCGAGCCGAACCGGCCACGCGGGCATTTATATGATACGACAGCTCCGGCCTCTTCGGCTGCAAGGTGGCAGCCCGAGCAACGGTCGCCGATCCACCGCGGAGTTCGGGGTCGCAAATGGTTTCGTCGCCGAGGCTCGTTCCATCGCTCGACCTCGTGCGTCGCGTGGCGGCGGTGGCGAGCGCCTACACGATCGCGCGGATGCGTATTCTCGAACGCATTGCCGGAAACCCGATCGGCATCGCCTTCCGGGAAATCGACAATGTGGTGGGGCTGATGGCACGGCATCTGCCCTCGCCCGCCTTCAACAGCGTGGTCGGGCTCCAACCGGGCCAGGCGGATCACATAGAGAAGCTGGTGCAATGGTACCGTGAACATGGGGTGGCGAGCCGGTTCGAAGTAATATCGGGAGACAGCGATCCCGCGATCGGGCGCGAACTTTCGCGCCTTGGCTTTTTCCCGTCGGGCTGCCACGCCGCCCTCATCCGCGAGCCCGATCCGGATGTCGTGTTGCCTCGCGAGATCGCGGTCGAACCGGTCACCTCCGGCGAAAGGATGGACGAGTTCCTCGAGGCCCATGTCGCGGGTTGGGGCATCCCCGAAGCCGCCGCCGGCCAATTCAAGAAGAATGTCCGGCCCTGGCTCGCCGCGCCGGGCTGGTCGCTCTATCTCGCCCGGGTCGAAGGCCGGCCCGCCGCCGCGGCAATCCTCTTTGTCCACAATCGGATCGGCTATTTCGCGGATGGCGCGACCGACCCGGCCTTCCGCGGTCGCGGCCTTCATGCAGCACTCCTGCGCCGCCGGCTATTGGACGCGAGCGCCGCAAACGTCGATCTCGTTTGCAGCGGCGCGGATTTTCTTTCGACGAGCCATCGTAATATGGAACGCGCCGGCATGCGGCTGCTGTTCCTGCGGTCGATCTGGACGCCGCTCTAGGTCCTTGTTTTACCGCGTGATCGAACGCCTTCGGTGCCGGGGTCCCCGCGAACGAGTTCGCGGGGTGCCCCGATTCAACCTTCGGCGATCACGCTCCAGGCGTTCGCGGCCAGTCCCAGCCGCCCCGCGGCGCCCCGCAACCGTGCGTCGCGCGTCCACAAGGTGGCTCCCGCCGTCAAGCGCGCCGCCGCCAGAAGGTGCGCATCGACGTACCCGATGCCGAGCCCGAACAGGCGGCGCTCGGCGATGAATCGCAGCACTTCTTCGTCGCTCGCGACGCTCGCCTGGGGCAGATCGCGAAGGCTGGTCAGAATGACGTCGCGCTGCCGCAGGGATCCGAGCGCAAGCTCGCCGAGCACGAACGGGTGCATGAGAACGCCTCCACCTTCGAGCAGCGCGGCCAATCTCTCGTCTCCGCCTCGCAGATGGTGGACCCACACCGACGTGTCGACCAGGATCACCCTTTCGCCGGCCGCCGCCGCGGCGCCGCCGCGAGTCTGGGCTCGGTCCCGCCAAGGCGGGCGAGGCGCCGGGCGCTCTCGCGCTCGACCAGGGCCTTCAAGGCCTCACGCACCAGCGCCGATTTCTCCCCGATCCCCGTGAAAGCCTGCGCCTTCGCGAGCAATTCGTCATCGAGCGCCAGCGTCGTGCGCATCGTCCCTCCTCCGGAAGGCACGAATTTATCATCATATGATGCCGAAAACAATGATCGGCCCGGCCGGCGCCGCCCGCGCAATTTCCCGGCGCGGCGCGTAGGGGCTAAAAGCCGCCGCCCTCATGACCCCACCGCTCCACCTCGCCCTCACCGCTACCGACGGCGCCGCGCGCGCGGGCCTCCTCCAAACCGCCCACGGCCCCGTCCGCACGCCCGCCTTCATGCCCGTCGGCACCCAAGCCACCGTCAAGGGCATGACCGCCGACGCCCTCCGCGCCGCCGGCGCCGAGATCATCCTCGCCAACGCCTACCACCTCATGCTGCGCCCCGGCGCCGAGCGCATCGCCGCCCTCGGCGGCCTCCATCGCCTCATGGATTGGCCCGGCCCCATCCTCACCGATTCCGGCGGCTTCCAGGTCCTTTCCCTCGGCGCCTTGCGCAAGATCACCGAGGAGGGCGTGGTCTTCCGCTCCCACATCGACGGCGCGCGCCACAACCTCACGCCCGAGCGCGCCGTCCGCGTCCAGCATCTGCTCGACGCCACCATCACCATGGTGCTCGACGAATGCACCGCGTTCCCCGCCACACTTCCCGCCGCCCGCCTCTCCATGGAGCGCTCGATGCGCTGGGCCGCCCGCTCCAAATCGGCCTACGAGCCCCGCCCGGGCTACGGCCTCTTCGGGATCGTCCAGGGCAGCCTCTATCCCGACCTCCGCCTCCGCTCCGCTGCCGCGCTGACCACCCTCGGCTTCGACGGCTACGCGATCGGCGGCCTCGCCGTCGGCGAAGGCCAGGCCCGCATGCTCGCCACGCTCGACGCCACGCTGCCCGCGCTGCCGCCCGATCGCCCCCGCTATCTCATGGGCGTCGGCACCCCGCGCGACCTCGTCGCCGCCGTCGCCCGCGGGGTCGATCTCTTCGACTGCGTGATCCCGACGCGCGCCGGCCGCACCGCCCGCGCCTTCACCTCCGCCGGCATCTTCAACCTCCGCAACGCCCGCTTCGCCGCCGATCCGCGGCCGCTCGACCCTGCCTGCGCCTGCCCCGCCTGTCGCCGCCACGCGCGGGCCTATCTCCACCATCTCTTCAAGGCCGGCGAGATGCTCGGCGCGATGCTGCTCACCTGGCACAATCTGGCCTACTATCAGTCCCTGATGCGCGGCCTCGGCGCCGCCATCCTCGCCGGCGACCTCGCCGGGCACGTGGCCGCGCTCGAGGCGGCCTGGGACGAGGGCGAGCCCGACGCTCGCCCCGAGCCGCATTCCATGGGGGATTGATGAACGAGCCCACCCTGCTCGGCCGCCAAGTCAAGCTGCCCCCGAACCCGGACGCGGCCGTGCTCGAGCGCGTCCCCAATCCCGACCCCGGGGCCGACTATGTCGTGCGCTTCACCTGCCCCGAGTTCACCGCGCTTTGCCCGATCACCGGTCAGCCAGATTTCGCCCACATCGTCATCGACTATGTGCCCGGCCAATTTCTGCTCGAGAGCAAGTCCCTGAAACTCTTCCTCGCCAGCTTCCGCAACCACGGTGCCTTCCACGAGGCCTGCACGATGCTGGTCGCCCGCCGCGTCGTCGGCGCCATCGCCCCGCGCTGGCTCCGCATCGGCGGCTACTGGTTCCCCCGCGGCGGCATCCCGATCGACGTCTTCTGGCAGACCGGGGAGCCGCCTGCCGGCATCTACCTTCCGGCCCAGTCGGTGGCGCCCTACCGTGGCCGCGGCTAAGGCAGAGCCGCACGAGCCGCCCGCCGCGAAAGAGGCAATCCGCGCCCGCGCCCAGGCGCTCGGCTTCGAAGCCGTCGGCTTCGCCACCGCGACGCTCGCCCCCCGCCACCGCGCCGCGCTCTTGGCCTTCCTCGCCTCCGGCAGCCACGGCACGATGGACTGGCTCGCCCGCAACCCGGCCCGCCGCGCCGATCCGGCCACGCTCTGGCCCGCCGCGCGGAGCGTCGTCGCCGTCGGCCTCTCCTACGCCCCCGCCGAAAACCCGCTCGCCGTCCTCGCCCGGCCCGATCGCGGCAGCATCTCCGCCTACGCCCGCGGCCGTGATTATCACGACGTGCTGAAGGGCAAGCTCAAGAACCTCGCCGGCTTCATCGCCGCCCGCTTCGCCGCCGGCGTCAAGGTCTTCGTCGACACCGCTCCGGTCATGGAAAAGCCGCTCGCCGAGCGCGCCGGCCTCGGCTGGCAGGGCAAGCACACCAACCTCGTCTCCCGCCGCCACGGCTCCTGGCTCTTCTTGGGCGAGATCTTCACCACCCTCGCACTCCCGCCCGATCCCCCGCACGAGAACCGCTGCGGCATTTGCCGCCGCTGCCTCGATGCCTGCCCGACCAACGCCTTCCCCGCGCCCTACAAGCTCGACGCCACCCGCTGCATCTCCTACCTGACGATCGAGCACGAGGGCCCGATCCCCGAGGAATTCCGCCCCGCGATCGGCAACCGCATCTATGGCTGCGATGACTGCCTCGCGGTCTGTCCCTGGAACCGCTTCGCCGAAGCCGGCCGCGACGCCAGGCTCGCCGCGCGCGCGGACCTCGCCGCCCCGCCGCTCGCCGAGCTTGCCCGCCTCGACGATGCCGCCTTCCGCGCCCGTTTCGCCGCCACGCCGATCAAGCGCACCGGCCGCAACCGCTTCGTCCGCAACGTCCTCATCGCCATCGGCAATTCCCGGGAGAAGGCGCTCGCCGCCTCCGCGGCCCCGCTCCTCGCCGACCCCGACCCCGTCGTCGCCGAAGCCGCCGCCTGGGCCATGAGGCACCTCTCGGCCGCGCCCTGATGCTCGACAAGCGCAGCTTCACCCTCTCCGGGCACCGCACCAGCGTCGCCCTCGAGCCTGAATTCTGGGCCGCGCTCGCTTCACTCGCGGTCGCGCGCGGCCGCTCGCTCTCGGCCCTCGTCTCCGAGACGGACCAGCAACGAGCGCCGGGCCGCTCGCTCGCCTCGGCGCTCCGCGTCCGCGCGCTCAGCGACCGCCCGCCCGCACCCTCCGGGGAATCATCGCCCGATTAATCATTACGTAACGAACCCGTCGGAACATCGACTCGGATCGCCGGAAAACACTGGCGCAAGTGAGGTGAACATGCCTCTCGCATCGCAGACTGACGTGCCCGCCCCCCACTCCTTCAGCCCGCTCGTCCTGATCGACCGGCTGATCACGCTCGCCGAGCAGGCCGACCGTGCCGGCATGGACGCCGCCGCCGGCCACCTCGTCCGCCTCGCCTTCTCCGTCGGCGACGAAGCGCCCGCCGCCGGCAGGTAAAACCAAAGGCCCGTTTCAGGGGCTCGCCTTCTTCCGCCCCGCGAGCCAGTGCAGCGCCTCGGTGGTCTCCATCAGCCGTTCCGGCTTCGCCACCGGCCCGACCAGCCGCACGACAATCTCGGGCGCCCCTTTCGGTGCGGCCACGAGCGCCAGGCGCAGATTCTCCGACCGCGCGGGCAGGTCCACGCTGCCGGTCGCGCTCATCGTCCCGTCATTTCCCGCAAGCTCGGCGCGGCTCAGCGCGAAGCGTCCGGCGCTGCCGCTCGCGGCGAGCGAGAGCCGCGTGAACGCGGTGCTCCCGCCCGAAAGCGACGCGGCGAGGGACTTCTCCGTCTCCGGCCCGTCCGCCGCCGCCAGCACCGTTCTCACCCCGCCGAGGCTGACGCCCGCGACGGTCCCGTTCTCGCCCGTCAGCTCGGCGCTGCCGGCGAGGGTCGCTTCGAGCGCGGCCGGGCTGCTGCCCTTCCCCGCCAGCGCGAGCTTCCCCGAGACCGTCCCCGCCACGATATCGAGCGGCGTGCGGAAGAGCCCGCCCGCGAGGCGCACGCCGCCGAACGCCGCTCCCAGCCGCACCACGGGCGGCGCGGCCTTGGCGTCGATCCGCAGCACCGAGGTCACCGCTCCGCCGCCCGGCGGCCGGCCGTTCGCCTCGACCGAGAGCACGCCGTCCGTCGCGCTCACCTCGCCCGCGGCGTCGCTCAGCACCGTGCGCGGCCCGGCCAGCACTTTTCCCGCCGTGAAGCGAAGGTCTCCCTGCCAGCCCGCGAGCAGCCCGAGCGGCAGCGGCGCCCGATCGCCCGCCGCCGGCAGCGGCAGCGGCAGCGTCGCCAGGTGGATCGTGCCCGTGAGGTCCGGCCCGTTCGCCACGTGGAGGCTGCCGCTCGCGGCGAGCGCGCCCGCGATCAGCCGGAAATCGCCGAGCGTCCAGGCGTAGGGATCGCCCTTGGCCTCGGCGATGAGCGAGAGCGATCCCTCGCCGAGCCACGAAGACGGGTCGCCGAGCCCCAGCGCGGCGATCAGCTGAGCTGCCCCAGGGTGGCGCAGCGTCACCACGCCCTGCCAGGCGCCCGTCGCGAGATCGACGACCGGCGCGGCCGTCAGCCTGAGATCGCCCGCCATCGCATTGAGCGAGAGGTGAAGCGCGCCGGGCGGCCCCGCCGCCTCCGCGTCCAGCGCAAGCGGCACTTTCCAGCGCTTGAGCGCGGGCCCGAGCGGCGCCGGCAGCAGCCCCGCCACGGCCGCCAGGCCCGGCGCCGTCAGGGCCAGCCGCCCGGCCGCCATCACGCCGCCGGGGCCGAGCGTGCCCGAGGCGATCGCGTGCACGCCCGCGATCGTCGCGTCGAACCGCCGGACGATCAGCTGGCTTCCCTTCGGCCCCGGGATCGAAGCCGCGTCGAGGGCGAGCCCGCCGATCTCCGTCCGTCCCAGCTCCGCCTCGCCGACCGAGAGCCTGAGCTCGGCCGAGACCCCGGCGAAGAGAGGCGGCAGGGCGGCGAGCCCCGGCGGCGAAGGGCCGAGCCAAGGATCGAGATCGAGCCGGTCGAGCGTGAGGCCGGCGTTGATCGCGGGCGTGCCGCCGAGCCCGAGGCTGATGCCGCCGCCAACATGGCTCTGGTCGAAGGTGCCCGCGATATCCTCGAGCGCGATCCGCCCCTCGTCGATCGTCACCCGCGCGCTCAAATCGGCCGCGCCCAGCACGCGCGCGGGCAGGCGCGGTAGCACGCCGGGCGCCGCCGCCTCCAGCCAGTGGAGCGTGGTGTCGAGCGCCGGCGCGCCGAGCCGCGCGGTCCCCGTGAACTCCCAGCCGCTCCCCTTGCCCGGCGCCGGCGCGAGCCTTCCCTCCGCCGCGAACCGCGCCTCGCCGGGCAGGATCGCCTGGAAGGCACCGATCTCCGCCCCGCCGGGCCCAAACACGACCGCCAGCCGCACCTGCTGGAGCAGCCCGCGCGCCAGCGTCGCCAGCGGCGCCGCGAGCGTGAGCCCGACCGGCAGCCGGCTCTCCCCGCCCGCGCGCAGCACCGCGAGCCAGGGATCGAGCGGCACCGCGCCTTCGGTGGCAAGCACGAGGTTGAGCCGGGGGCTCGGGGCGAGCGCCAGGGTCCCCCCGCCGGTCGCCGCCACCGTGCCGAGCGTGAGCTGCAAGCCAGCCAGCCGAACCGCGTCGGTGCCGGTCAGGATCGTGCCGTCGAGATGGAAGGGGAGGGGGGGTGCGGCCATCAGCCGCGCCAGGTCCGGCCCCTCGATCGCCACGCGCCCGCTGATCTCCCCGTTCGGCGCCAGCGCGCCCGTGAACCTCGCCTCGGTCCCGGCGGTCGTATCCTGCCCGCTCAGGCTCGCCTCGATCGGCGCGTTGCCGTCCGCGGCCTGATCGCCGAGCCGGAACCTGAGCTGCCAGCTCCCCGTGTCCGTCGTCGCGCTGCCCGAGAGCATCAGCGCCGCGTCGCCCCGTCCCTCCGCGAGCGTCGCGCTCACGTGCGTGAGCACGAGCCCGCCCGCCTCGATCGTCCCGTCGTCGATCCGCGCCGAAAGGGCCGCGAGCCAGGGCGGGGTTTCGAAGGGCTGGCCGAGCCGCGGCGGCCACGGCAGGTGCAGATTGGGCTGGCGCAGCGTCAGCTCGCGCGCGTCCACCTGGCCGGAGAGCAGCGGCATCAGCGCGACGCGCAGCCTGAGCTCCGCCACCAAGATCCGCGCCCCGTCGCCCCCGCCGCCCACCCGCACGCGCGAGGCGGTCAGCACCGGCTCGGGCAGCAGCGAGAGGGAAATCGGCCCGGCGATCGTCACCGGCCGCCCGAGCGCATCGCTCGCGAGAAACTCCAGCGTGCCGCGGTAGCGGTTCCAGTCGAGCGCCGAAGGCAGCACGGCCACCACGGCGATCGCGACCGCGATCACCGCCGCCGCCGCCAGGATCAGGACGCGCGCGCGCCGCACCGCCTCAGGCCCCGCTCACGCTTCCGTAGCCTCCACCTCCGGGGGTCTCGATCACGAAGGCATCGCCCGGCGCAAGCTCGGCCGCCGCGGTGCCGGACAATGTCTCGATCGTCCCCCCCGCCCGCTCGACCCATTGCTTCCCCGTCGCGCCGTCCGCCCCGCCGGCGAGCCCGAACGGCGCCACCGTCCGGCGCGAGGCGACGATCACCGCCGTCATCGACGCCAGGAACCGGAGCTTCCGCACCACCCCGTCCCCACCGCGATACTTCCCCGCCCCGCCCGAGCCTCGGCGGATCGCAAAGCGCACCAGCCGCACCGGATAGTTCAGCTCGAGCACCTCGGGATCGGTCATCCGCGTGTTGGTCATGTGGGTCTGCACTGCGGAGGTCCCGCAGAACCCGGGGCCGGCGCCGGTCCCGCCGCAGATCGTCTCGTAGTACTGGCGGGCCGCGTCGCCGAACAGGAAATTGTTCATCGTCGCCTGGCTGCACGCGATCGCCCCGAGCGCCCCGAACAGCGCGTTGCACACCGCCTGCGAGACCTCCGTGTTCCCCGCCACCACCGCGTGCCCCGGCGAGGGCGAGAGGAACGTCCGCTCCGGGATGATGAGCCGGATCGGCTTGAGGCAGCCGTCGTTGAGCGGAATCTCCTCGCCCACCAGGCAGCGGAACACGTAGAGCACCGCCGCCCGCGTCACCGCCGCCGGCGCGTTGAAATTGTCGTTCCGTTCCGCCGCCGTTCCGGAAAAATCGACCGTGGCACTCCGGCTCGCGCGATCGACGCTCACCGAAACCGCGAGCCGCGATCCGTCGTCCATGCGGTACTCGAAGGAACCCTCGCCGAGCCGCTCGATCACCGCGCGCACGCTCTCCTCGGCATTGTCCATCACGTGGCGCATGTAGGCCCGCACGGTGTCCCAGCCCTGCTCGGCGATCACCCGATCGAGCTCGCCCGCCGCCTTCTCGTTCGCCGCCACCTGCGCCTTGATATCGGCAACATTCACGTCCGGGCTCCGCGCCGGATAGCGGGCTCCCGCAAGCAGCGCGCGGAACTCGGCCTCGCGGATCCGCCCCTCTCCGACGAGGAGGAAATCGTCGATCACGACGCCCTCCTCCTCGAGGGTGCGCGAATTGGGCGGGGTCGAGCCCGGCGTGATTCCCCCGATATCCGCGTGGTGCGCGCGCGCGCCGAGGAAGAAGCGTATCTCGCTTCCCTCCTCGTCGAACACCGGCGTGATGACGGTCACGTCCGGCAGATGCGTGCCGCCGTTGTAGGGGTTGTTGAGCGCGATCACGTCGCCCGGCTTGAGGCTCTTTCCCCGCCGCGCGAGCACGGTCTTCACGCTCTCGCCCATCGCGCCGAGATGCACCGGCACGTGCGGCGCATTGGCGACGAGATTGCCCTCGCCGTCGAACACCGCACAGGAAAAATCGAGCCGCTCCTTGATGTTCACGGAAAGGGACGTGTTCTGCAGCACCGCCCCCGCCTGCTCGGCCACGTTCATGAAGAGGTTGTTGAACAGCTCGAGCAGCACCGGGTCCGGCCGCGCGCCTTCCGTGATTCCCATGATCCTTCCCGCGCGCGGCGCGGTCCGCCGCAGCACGAGCCCGCCCGTCTCCGTGATCTCCGCCCGCCATCCCGGCAGAACGACCGTCGTCGCATTCTCCTCCGCGATCAGCGCCGGCCCCGCGATCCGATCGCCCGCAAGCAGCCTCTCGCGCGCGAACACCGCACTCTCGCGCCACGCTCCCTCGCTCCACATCGGAACCCGTTCGATCGGCTCGGGCTCGCCCGTATCGCGGCGCGCGAGCCGCGCCTCCGTCACCGCCTCGCCCGCCGCGCTCGCCTCCAGCGCCACGACCGCGGCGATCAGCTTCCGCTCGGGCGTGACGAACCCGAACCGCGCCCGGTGCGCGCGCGTGAACGCCTCGGTCATCTCGGCGAAATTGCCGAGTGGCACGGCAATCGGCGCGTCCGTCCCGGCATAGCGCAGATGCACGAGCGCCGTGGTCGCGATCCGCCGCTCCTCCGCCCCCGCCGCGATTCCCTGGGCGATCAGCGCGCCGCGCGCGTCCTCAGCCAGCCGTTCCGCGAGCGTTGCCAGCGCCGCCGGCGCGTCCTTCTCGAACGCGATCTCCACCGCCTGCTCGCGAAGCTGCATCTGCGGCGCGAGCCCCATGCCGTAGGCCGAGAGCACGCCCGCGAGCGGATGGAGGAACACCGTCTCCATCCCGAGCGCATCGGCGACCGCGCACGCGTGCTGCCCGCCGGCGCCGCCGAAGCAGACGAGCGCAAAGCGCGTCGCGTCGTATCCCTTCGCAACCGAGATCTCCTTGATCGCGTTCGCCATGTTGGCAACCGCGATCGCCAGGAACCCCTCCGCGAGCGCCGCCGGCTCGCGCGGTTCCTCGCCCCTTCGCCGCGCCACCTCGGCCGCGAGCGCCCTGAACCGCTCGGCCACCAGCGTCGCGTCCAGCCGCTCGTCCCCGCCCGGCCCGAAGATCGCCGGAAAATACGCCGGCTGGATCCGCCCGAGGCACAGATTGGCGTCCGTCACCGTGAGCGGCCCGCCCTTGCGGTAGGAAGCGGGCCCCGGATCGGCGCCCGCCGAATCCGGCCCAACCCTGAGCCGCGCCCCGTCGAAACCGAGGATCGATCCGCCGCCCGCCGCCACCGTGTTGATCGCGAGCATCGGTGCCGCGATCCGCACCCCCGCGATCACCCGCTCGAAGCTCCGCTCGTAGCTGCCCGCATAGAGCGCGACATCGGTCGAGGTGCCGCCCATGTCGAAGGTGATCACCCGCTCGAACCCGGCCATCGCCGCGGTCCGCACCGCGCCCACGATTCCCGCGGCCGGCCCCGAGAGCACGGCGTCCTTACCTTGAAACGCCTCGGCCGCTGCGAGCCCGCCGTTCGACTGCATGAAATAGAGCTTTTCCCCCCCAAGCTCCGCGGCAACTTCAGCCACATAGCGGCGAAGGATCGGCGAGAGATACGCGTCCGCAACGGTGGTGTCGGCGCGCGGGATCAGTCTCAGGAGCGGGCTCACGCGATGGCTCGCCGAGACCTGGCCGAAACCTGCCTGGCGCGCGAGCCGCTCCAGCGCCCGCTCATGCTCGGGGTATTTCCACGCATGCATCAGCGCGATCGCAGCGGCGCCGATCCCGCGCGCCCGCGCCTCGCGCAGTGCGGCCAGCGCCTCCGCCTCGTCGAGCGGCTCGATCTCGGCCCCGTCCGCCCCGATCCGCCCGCTCACCTCGATCACCGCCTCGTAGAGCATCGAGGGAAGCCGGATCGCGAGGTCGAAGAGCCTGGGCCGCGCCTGGTTGCCGATCCGCAAGGCATCGGCGAAGCCGCGATTGACAACGAGCACCGTCGGCTCGCCCCGCCGCTCGAGCAGCGCATTGGTCGCGACCGTCGTCCCTATCTTCACCGCTTCGATCGTGCGCTCCGGAATCGGCGCGCCCGGCGCGAGCCCGAGCGCGGCGCGGATTCCGGCGATGGCGGCGTCGCGGTACTGGCGCGGATTCTCGCTCAGGAGCTTCCGCGCGCTGAGCCTTCCCTCCGGATCCCGCGCGACGATGTCGGTGAAGGTGCCGCCGCGATCGATCCAGAATTGCCAGCCCGCCATCGTCCCATCCGCTGCCCCAAGGCCGGCGGAGGATGGAGAGGCCGGCAAGCGCCGGCAAGGTGCGCCCCGTTTTGCCGCGCGCAACACCTGCGTGCTACGCTTCCTGACTCTGCGGCAAGGGCGGCATGGGGTACTGGGGCAAGATCATCGGCGGCATGGCGGGGCTGGCCGTGGCGGGGCCGTTCGGCCTCTTCGTCGGCGCGGCCCTCGGCCACGCGGCGGACGCCGGCGTGCTCGGCGATCTCCGCCGCCAGATGGGCGGCTCCCTCGGCCGCGACAGCTCGCCGATCGGCCCGGCGCGCATCGCCGCCCTCTTCGGCCGGCGCGAGGAGGTGTTCGCAATCGCCGTCACCGTGCTCGCGGCCAAGCTTGCCAAGTGCGACGGAACGGTCAACCGCGCCGAGATCGAGGCCTTCAAGCGGCACTTCCGCATCCCGCCCGAGGCCGTGGGCCATGTCGGCCGCCTGTTCGACCAGGCGCGCTCCACCGCCGCCGGCTACGAGCCCTTCGCCGAGCAGCTCGCCCAAACCTTCGCCGACAATCGCGGCACGCTCGAGGAGGTGCTCACCGCCCTCTTCGTCATCGCCCGCGCCGACGGGCCGGCCAACGGGCGCGAGGAAGCCTATCTCGCCCGCGTCCATCGCGCCTTCGGCCTCGACCCCGCGGCATGGGACCGCGCGCGCGGCGCCGCCCCCCGCCACGGCACCGAAACCGGCGATCCCTACGCCGTGCTCGGCCTCAAGGCGACCGCGACCGACGTCGAGATTCGCGCGACCTGGCGCAAGCTGATGCGCGAGAACCACCCCGACAGCCTCGCCGCGCGCGGAGTCCCCGAAGCCTTCATCGCCAAGGCGAGCGAGAAGGTCGCGCGCATCAACGCCGCGTGGGATAGAATCAAGCGCGACCGTGGCCTTTGAGGACCCGCCCGAGCCCCAACCACAACGAGCGCGCCCCCGGCACCAAGATCGACACGCTCGTCCTGCACTATACCGGGATGCAAAGCGGGCAAGCCGCGCTCGATCGACTTTGCGACGAAGCGGCGCGCGTCTCCTCGCACTACCTCCTCGAGGAGGACGGCACGCTCTGGCAGCTCGTCCCCGACGAACGCCGCGCCTGGCACGCGGGACCCTCCTTCTGGCGCGGCCACACGGATATCAATTCCCGCTCGATCGGCATCGAGATCGTCAATCCCGGCCATGAATGGGGCTATCGCCCGTTCCCGCCCATCCAAATGGACGCCGTCATCGCCCTCTGCACGACGCTCCTCGCCCGCCACCCGATCCCCGCCCGCAACGTCCTCGCCCATAGTGACATCGCGCCCGACCGCAAGCAGGATCCCGGCGAGCTCTTCGACTTCTCCCTCCTCGCCCGCCACGGCATCGGCCTCTTCCCCGATATCCAAGACCTCGGCACCGCCGAGCCCATCACCGGTGCCTCCGCCCTCGCCCCGCTCCGCACCCAACTCGCCACCATCGGCTACGACGTCGCACCACAGGGTCCCTGGAACCACGCCCTCGGCCTCGTCCTCGCCGCCTTCCAGCGCCACTGGCGCCCGGAATCCATCACCGCCCGCGCCGACGCCGGCACCCGCGCCCGCGCTTCCGCGCTCGTCCGGCTTCTGGACGCGACAATGACCACACCGGATCTCAACGCCTTCAGGGACAGGTGACCATGGCCGAGCGCCTCGTCGTCATCACCGGTGCCAGTTCCGGCATCGGGCTCGCGATCGCGAAAGCCTTCGCCCGCGAGGGCAATAAGCTGCTCCTCATCGCGCGCCATATGCAGCCCATCGCAGCGTTCGCCGGCGCGGAGGTCGCCTATGCGGAGGCGGATGTGGCCGACTATGCGGCGGTCGAGGCCGCCGTGCGCGCCGCCGAAGAGCGCTGGGGCGGGACGGAGTGCCTCGTCAACAGCGCGGGCTTCGCCGACGCGCGGGACTTCCACGCGGTCCTGCCCGCGGATTTCTCCCGTGAGATCGATGTCAACCTCAAGGGGATCCTCAACTGCACGAAAGCGGTGATCGATGGGATGTCGCACCGCAAGTCGGGCACCATCATCAACGTAAGCTCGATCAGCGACCGCAAGACCTCGCCGGTCGCGATCGCCTACACGGCGTCCAAATACGGCGTTCGCGGCGCAACCGAATCGCTCCGCGAGGCGGAGGGAAAGAACTTCGTGCGCGTGATCAACATCGCCCCGGGCTACGTGAAGACGAACATCCACGCTGCGATGGGCATCAGCTTCGAGGAATATTGCGCGCTCCTCGGCAATCCCGACTTCATGTCCGCCGAAGAGCTCGCCGAGATCGTGCTCTTCTGCTGGAAGCTCCCGCAATCGATCTGCGTCCGGGACCTCGTCGTCGCTCCCACCCGCACGAGCTTCTGATCAGTTTTCCCCATCGCGCAAACAAGCATTCCGATACCGCGATCCATAACGTAAGCTCCTGGCGGCGGCGCGTGCCCCTCGGGGGGAAAACGATGATGGATTCGGAATGGAAGCTTGCGAACCCGGCGGAAGCGGGCTTCGCCCCCGATCTCGCGGAGCGCTTCGAGATTGCCCGCGAGGCGGGAACGCTGCCGAACGTCCACGGCGTCGTTGCGGTGCGCGCCGGGCGCATCTTCTTCGAGCGCTATCTCGCCGGGCCGGATCGGGCGCGGGCGAGGCCGCTCGGGATCGTTCGCTTCGGTCCGGACACGCTGCACGATCTGCGCTCGGTGACGAAGAGCGTCGTCGGCCTGCTCTGAGGCATCGCCCTCGCCCCAGGCCAGGTGCCGCCGCCGGAGGCGAACCTGCTCGCGCAATTCCCCGAATATCCGGACCTCGCGGCCTCGGGCCTGCGCATGACGCCGCGCGACCTCGCGCGCATCGGCGTGATGGCGCTCGGCGGCGGCCAGTGGGCCGGGCGCCGGATCGTTCCGGCCGACTGGCTCGCGGCCTGCTTCACGCCCGCCGTCTCGCTCCCCGACGGCATGCGCTACGGCTATCAATGGTACATGGGCCGCGTCCCGACCGATGACGGCGCGGGCGGCACGCGCTGGCAGGAGATGGTCCTCGCCATCGGCAATGGCGGACAGCGGCTCTTCCTTCTCCCGCGGCTCGATCTTGTCGTTGCGGTCGCGGCCGGCAACTACAACGCGCCGGACCAATCGCGCGCGCCCATGGTCGTTCTGCGCGATGTGCTGCTCCCCGCATTGCCGGGCGCATGAGATCCGCGACGATCAGCCCGGAGGGATCAATGGCGGGGCCCGCGCTGACGATGCCGTCAGCGGGTGAAGCCGTCGAACGTCGTCATGTAAACCGGATGGAGGCCGGCGATCGCCTTCTTCGCATCCGCGTCCGGTGCGCCGAACACCACCAGGCTGACCGGCTTGGCGAGAGCGAAGAAGCGCTTGGCGAACGGGCCGAAATCCTTGCCATGCTGCAGCACCGCCGTGGAATCTGCATAGCGCTCGACCACGACCAGCGTGCGGTGATCGGCGCTGATGTTCCATTCATATTCGAGCGCGCCCGGGTCTTTTCCCACGACGGCCACGGTCTCGCCGATCAGCTGCTTCAACTGGGCGAACTGATCGGGTTCCACCTTGAGGGTGAACACCCAGAAGACTTGCGGGCTTCCTGCCGCCGGCGTTGGCGCCTGGGCCCGGGCCGCGCCCGGCAGCGCCATCGCTGAGAATGCGATCAGGGCGAGCACCATGGTTCGCATCGCGACGTTCCTTCCCTCGCCTGTCGATTTTCCCGAATCACCGCTCGACAAGATGCCAATTGCGCGGACTATCCGGCGGACCATCGCGGTTGACAAGGTCGAGGACTTCCGGCACGCGCGCAAATCCCTGCGGCGTCTCAAGCTGTCGGGGAAAGGAGGCAAGGCGCCCGGTGTCGCCTAAATTACCGACTGACGAGTAAGAATCCCAATCGCGCTTTGAGATTTCGGAG
>Ga0335075_10005936_pt1 | contig 18871 bp, 18 predicted proteins | sample Lox_Sample_24_FD_206723 | JGI IMG/M metagenome (GOLD analysis project Ga0335075, IMG submission 206723) | Soil microbial communities from Loxahatchee National Wildlife Refuge, Florida, United States - Lox_Sample_2.4 | ecosystem: Environmental > Terrestrial > Soil > Wetlands | place: USA... | reverse complement strand
ATCGGCGTGATGCTGTACGCGCTGCTGATCCGCCGCGGCATCAACCGCTGGCTCAGTGCCCTGGCTATCGCTCCGATCCTGCTCGACGCCTATCAGCTGCAGGCCGAGGCGACGATCATGCCGGACGTCCTGTTCGAGGGCATGGCCGTTGCCGCGCTCGTCATCTTGCTCTGGAAGCCGACCGCCAGCTGGCTGATGGTCGTGTCCTGCGGGCTCATCCTGGGTCTCGGCGCCACGGTTCGCGAAGTCGGCCTCTGGATGATCGCGCCGGCCGTGCTCTACCTGCTGGGCTCCCGCTGGCTGCGCCTCAGCAGGGACGACTGGTACAACGTGGTGCTGAAGTCGTGCGTGATGTCGCTGGCCTTCCTGCTGCCCATCGTCCTGTACTGCAGCATCTCGTACATAGACTCCGGCCATTTCCGGCTGTCGGTCAAGGGCAGCGCCGCCGGCCGCATGGCTCAGGCGGTCGACTGCGCCACGATCAAGCTCCCGGCCAGCGTCCGGCCCCTCTGCCCGACCCAGGCCGAGCAGAGGACGTACAGCCCGGACTGGTTCGACAGTTCTAAGCAGTCGCCGCTGGTGAGGTATCCGGACGGCACGAAGGTCAACCTCAAGACCGTCTCGGTCTTTGATCACGCCGTTGAGCGCCAGCAGCCGCTTCGGGTCATCGGCTCGGTCCTGAAGGACTCGGTCCGCCTGTTCGAGCTAAGCAGGAACGCTACCCACGCGATCACCCCGATCTCGCGCTGGCAGTTCCAGCACTACCTCCCCAGCTATAACCCCGAGTTCGCCGTCTGCGGCAGCGCGATCGCGAAGGCGGTCCCCCATGTCGCGCCGGACGGAAAGGTAGTTTCGGGCCTGGGTCCACTGTGCGGCAGCTCCAGCAAGGTTGGCAGGATCATCGTCGGCGTCCAGGCCACCCATGACTCCCCGGTGCAGGAACAGGTGCTGAACCCGGCCTACGGCGGGAAGGCGGAGGTCGACGGACCGCTGGCTTCCTTCCTGCGGGATTATCAGCTGTACGGCGGCTTCACCCCCGGCCCGCTGCTGCTGCTCTTCTTTATCTTCGGGCTGGTCGGCACCGTGCTGGCTGTGGTGTACCGCCGCGGCAGCCCGTGGGCACGTCACCTGGCGCTCGCGAGCCTGGCCTTCTTCATCACCGGGCTCGGATTGCTGCTCATCGGTGACCTGTACGTGTTCACCTGGCGATACCAGCTGCAGGCGCTGTACAGCCTGCCGCCGGCTGGGGTACTCGGCGCGGCTGCTGCGTTCGAAGCGCTCCGGTACCGCAGGAGAGCTACGCAGTCGGCTCCTGAGCTCGAGTCGACCGAGGCGGCTGCGGCGGCTCCGGCGACCTGATACCTGGCCCGTTCCAGAGCAGTTTGCTGTTCTGGCAACGCCGTTTGCGCCCGCAGCCCTGGCTCCCCCATCGTGGTGGCTGTGACCGCGGACGGGAGATGAGCAAGTGAGCCACGAGCAATCGCCAGACATCGCCATACACTTCAGCCGGGAATTCTGGGACGAGCGCTACCGCTCAGCCGAGCGGTTGTGGAGCGGTGAGCCCAATGCCCAGCTGGTCGCTCAGACGGCTGGGCTGGCACCCGGCGACGCGCTGGACGTCGGCTGCGGGGAAGGGGCCGACGCCATCTGGCTGGCGTCGCAGGGCTGGACGGTCACCGCAGCGGACATCTCGGCGGTGGCGCTTGACAGGGCTGCGGCTCATGCTGCCGAGCGCGGCGACGAGATCGCCGGTCGTATCACCTGGCGTCAGGCTGACCTGTTCACCTGGGATCCAGGCTCGCGGCAATATGACCTGGTGTCGGCCCAGTTCATGTACCTGCCAGAGGCTGAGCTCAAGTCACTGCATCGGCGTCTGGCCGCCGCGGTACGGCCGGGCGGCACCTTGCTCCTCGTTCTGCACCATCCCGACAGCATGCATGCGAGCGGTGATTCCCATGCGGGCCACGGCTCGCATGCAGGCGCAGGCCAGGCCGGATCACCTGGCACGCAGGCTGCCGCCGGGCCGGGCCTGGCTGACACCGCGACCGGACGAGCTCTGCTGGCACTCGCCGCTCAGCCGCAGAACCTGACCGCGACACTCCAGCCAGGCGCCTTCGACATCCTCGTCGCCGATGTCATAACGCGCGAGGTGACCGGCCGCGACGGGCAGCCCACAACCGCGACGGACACGGTGCTGAGGGCCGCCCGGCGGCGATGAGCACCCTAGGAGCGGATCACCGGTTAGCGGTTCACAGTGTTCATGTCTGCGTACCGGTCCCCGGACGGCTGACCGACGTTCTGATCGAGCCAGGCGATGTCGGAGTCTGTTAGCTCGACGTCTGCAGCGGCGAGGTTTTCCTCAAGGTAGGTGCGCCGCTTGGTACCGGGAATCGGCACGATGTCCTTGCCGCGGGACAGCACCCAGGCCAGCGCGAGCTGTCCCGGCGTGCAGCCCTTCGCTGCGGCCAGCTCCTCGATGATGCCGACCAGGGCCACGTTACGGTCGAAGTTCTCGGCTGCGAACCTGGGGAACCGGCCAGTCCGCGAGTCACCCTCCGGCAGGTCGGCGGCGGTCTTTATCGAGCCGGTCAGGAAGCCGCGGCCGAGCGGGCTGTAGGCGACGAAGCCGATGCCGAGCTCGCGGACGGCAGGCAGGATCTCCGCCTCGACGTCGCGGGTGAACAAGCTGTACTCGGTCTGCAGCGCGCTGATCGGGTGCACGGCGCTGGCCCGGCGAATGGTCTGCGGCCCGGCTTCGGACAGGCCGAGGTGGCGGACCTTCCCGGCCTGGACCAGCGAGGCCATCGCTCCGACGGTGTCCTCGATCGGCACTGCCGGGTCAACGCGGTGCTGGTAGTACAGGTCGATGTAATCGACACCGAGGCGCGACAGCGAGGCGTCGCAGGCGGCGAGGACGTACTCAGGACGCCCGTTCACGCCGAGGAAGGACCCGTCCTCGCGCCGCTCGTTGCCGAACTTGGTGGCGAGCACGACCTCATCCCGCCGTCCGGCTATAGCTCTGCCGACCAGCCGCTCGTTCGTGAACGGGCCATACATGTCCGCGGTGTCGAGGAAGTTGCAGCCCAGCTCCAGGGCGCGGTGGATGGTCGCGATGGACTCGGCGTCCTCACCGGCGCCGTAGAACTCCGACATCCCCATGCAACCGAGGCCGATGGCGGAGACAGTAAGTGATCCGAGGTGTCGTGTCTGCATATGTGCAGCATACCGGAGGCTCCTCCGGTTCGCTCAGCCGGGCCGAGCCGCCGCGGGAATGCCGCGCCCCCCAAGCACGCTGACCTAGGCATGGAAAGCTCGCTGCCGCTCGCGGTGCTGGACTTCGTCGGGATCGAATATGGCGAGAGCGCCGCGTCCGCGCTAGCCGGGGCAGTGAGCATCGCCCAAACGGTGGAGGCGGCAGGCTACCGCCGGTACTGGGTATCTGAGCACCACAACATGACGAGCCTTGCGTGCAGCGCGCCGGAACTGCTGATTGCCCACGTCGGTGCTTTCACCTCGAGCATCCGGGTCGGCGCCGCCGGCATTATGTTGCCCAATCATTCCTCGCTCAAGGTCGCCGAGACGTTCAGGACGCTGCTCGCGATGTATCCGGGACGGGTTGACCTGGCGCTCGGCCGGGCCCCTGGCACGGATCCGCTGACCGCCCACGTCCTGCGCCGCGGCATGGTGGCCGACGCGGCAGCCGAGTTCCCGGCTCAGGTCGGCGAACTGCTGGCATTCCTCGGCGATGGCTTCCCCGAAGGCCATCCCTACAAGCGGCTAGTCGCTGCGCCGCTGATCGCGGAGCGACCGGAGCTGTTCGTACTCGGTTCGAGCCCGTACGGACCGCACTTTGCCGCCCTCAATGGCTTCGCCGCTGTCTTCGCCCACCACATGAGCCCGGAGCTTGCGGTCTCCGCGCTGCGGGCCTACCGCAGGCAGTTCAGGCCACGCGAGGAGGGCGCGCAGCCCTACTCCGCCATGTCGGTGCTTGCATTTGCCAGCGAGGACCCCGACGCGGTGACGGACTTCGAGGCGGCCTGGACGCTCACGATCCAGAACATCCGCCGCGGCATCCGGGAACCGATCGCGCCTGAGAGTGTCAGGGAACTAGCCAGCTCGCCCGACTTCCGTACCAGCCGCAACGAGGACGGCCGTATGGTGACCGGCGAGCCGAAGGCAGTCGCCGAGAGGCTCTTGGCGCTCAAGCACGAGGCCGAGGTCGATGAGATTGTCGTAGTCACGCCTAGCCTGGACCGCGTGCGCCGGAAGGCAAGTTACGCCGCCATCGCGGATGCGTGGCGCTCGGCGAGCTGACCAGAGCGCGCCTGATGTCTGCCCGGTAACCGCTAGACCCGCCTCGCGGGGCGCGGCGCATGGTCGGCTACAGTCCCCCATCATGACCTCTACTGCACTGCTGATCATGGATGTGCAAAAGGGAATCGTGAACCGCTTCGGCGACGACTCGGGCTATCTGACGCGACTGTCGGCAGCAGTCTCTGCCGCGCGCGGAGCCGGGATCGGGGTGATTTACGTGGTCGTGGCGTTCCGCCCCGGTTACCCCGAGGTCAGCGAGCGCAACAAGAGTTTCGCCGCCATTGCCGGGACCGGCCGTTTCACCGAAGGCGACCCGGACTCACCTATTCACCCGGCAGTCGTTCCGGCAGCCGGCGACGTCGTCGTGACCAAGCGCCGAGTCTCGGCCTTCGCCGGAAGCGACCTTGACGTTGTGCTGCGGGCTGGCGGCGTCGATCACTTGGTGCTGGCTGGCATCGCGACCAGCGGCGTCGTGCTGTCAACCGTCCGCCAGGCGGCGGATCTGGACTACCGCCTGACAGTGCTCTCTGACGGATGCCTGGATGGCGACCCAGAGGTGCACCGCGTGCTGACGGAGAAATTGTTTCCGCGCCAGGCTGAGGTCACGACTGTCGCCGACTGGACCGCGCGACTGGCCTAGCGGTCCTGGTGACGGCGCAAGCGTCAACGGTTCGGCGAGTCCTGCCTCATCGTGAGACGCCCGTTCGTCATGACGGCGGTGCGCTGGGCCCGGCGGGCGGCGAGCACCACTCTCGGGTCCTTCACCAGGGCGCGTGCGATGGCAACCCGCTGCTGCTCGCCGCCGGACAGTTCGAACCCGATCTGCTCTGCGCGCTTGGCCCGGTAGTCAGGCCACCCGGGCCAGGGCGTCGGCAGGCCGCAGCCTGGCGATGCGCCAGCTGCCGAACGCGCCGGCCAGCAGGCCGCCGGTCACGGCCAGGGGCACCGCCAGCACGATCACGCTCGCCGTGACCGACGGGTGCACAGGGAAGGCAACTACATGCGACGCCGTAGCGGGGTCAAGCTCTCCGGTGGGCGCGCCGGGGCCCGCCGCCTGGCTGAGCACCTGGGCGACGATCCGCTGGGTCCGCCAGCCGAGCGCCTTCAGCACTCCGAACTCGGCGGCACGCCGGGCCACCGCGGCCATCGTCAGGAGGCTGGCCGCAGCGAACGCGGAGATCAGCACCAGCACCGCCAGCCACCGGCCGACCTCCCCGCACGTCTCGTTGGTGCAGACTTCATCGCCGTTCGGGTTGATCTTCGTGCTCCCGTTGCCCCCGGCTTTGACCTGGCCGAATTGGCCCGCCATGACGGGCGGGCCGGTCACTGTCACGTCGGTGCCCACCGCCTACAGCGCGCTTAGCACGCCGGTTTCGGCCTTGGTAACCCGGCCGACGCGGCGGCCACGGTAACGACCAGTCCCACGCCCAGCACCAGGCCCAGCACCACGAAGACCGCCTGGCGAATACGGCGGCGCAACTCACGCCGCACATAGGTCACGAAGAACGTCGAGTGCTCCTATCCGAGATGATCGCGTGCCTGGCCGAAGCGAGCTGAGGCCGCGGAGCCTCTCGCGCTGGCTACTGCTTCGCCGTGGGCGCGCGGGCAGCAGCCGACGGCGCGGGCTTGGTGAACGGCACGCACGCAGGCACCGTGTCGTTGTTCAGCACGACGGGCCGCTGAGGCTTGATGCGCCCGTGGCCGCTTGCCGCCGACGCTCGCAGGCCTGTCAGGAACGGCAGGAGCAGTGCCGACCCGGGCGGCATCGCGTGCGGGTGGATGATGAAGCGCGCCGGGAGATCCTGGCCTCCGAACGTCACAGCGGCCCGCTGCACCGCTGGCGGCGCATCGTTGGTAGTGGCATAGCGGCAGGTCGCACCCGGGATGCGCAACGGCGCTTTCTCCGAACCCGGCACGCGGACCGGAACCGTGACCGTTCGCATTCCTACCGGCACACGACGGACGATGGCGTTGATGCCGTCTGCCCGGAGCGTTTGCTGCAGCCTGGCCGGGTTGGCGTACTGCCGCAGGTAGATGGTCACGGTCCCGCCGGCCTCCCGTACCGTCCAGGCCGCGGTGACGACCGTCCGGGCGTTCCCGGCCGTTCCCTGGTGCGCCTGCACCGCGGCCGGGCCGCTGGTCAGGGCCACGCCAGCGGCCGCGGTGGCCGCTGCCGCCGCGGCCGCGCAGATTGCGATCGCCGGGCGCTTAAGCGACATGCGGCCGGGGCGGGCCGTGGCCGGCTTGGTCTCGGCTGTGATGGCCGCGGTCAGCCGGGAGCGGCCGGCGGCGAGGCTGGCGCTCGGCGGCTCCGCGACGTCGGCGCGCAGCCCGGCGATGAGGTCGAGATCGTTCATGTGCAAAGCTCCTCTGCTAGCAGCGTCGGGTCATGGCCGGCCAGTACCGCGCGCGTCTTCTTCCGGGCACGGCTGAGCCGCGACCGCACTGTCCCGACCGGGATCGCCAGCGCCTCCGCTACCTGCGCGTACGACAGGTTCGCCCAGGCGATCAGCAGCAGCACCTCCCGGTCCCCTGCCGCCAGTTCTGCCAGCGCGGCGGCGAGCTGGCGCTGAAGTGCGGCGGCAGTCACCCGGCTGTCCACCCGGTCAGAGTGGTCCTCGGCCACCGGGTCGGCCCCTGTCCGCGCCAGCGTCCGCAGCAGCCTGACTTCCGTCCGCCGGTGCTTGCCGATCACCCTGGCCGCGATGCCGTACAGCCACGGCCGGGCGTCAACGCGGGCTGGGTCGTAGTGATCCCGGCGGCGGAAGGCCGCTAGGAAGCACTCGGCCACCATGTCGTCGGCGTGTGCATCGCCGAGCCTGCGGGTCACGTAGCGGTAGATAGCTGCCGCGTGCCGGTCGTACAGCAGCGCGAAGGCTTCGGGCTCGTGCAGGGACCGGCTGATCACTGCAGCGTCGTTCTCGGCGTCGGGCGCGGTCATGAGTGCTCCGTCTGTGTCAGGCGCATTGCCGTCCACCCGCTATCACCCGGAAGCCGTAAACAGGTTCACGCCAGTCAAGCACTGGCGCCGCGAACTGCACGAGCTCAGGATTCCCGCCATCGGAGCGGGCGTCGCTGAAACCGCTATACTGGTTTGATGGTTACGCTTGCGGAAAGCGCTGGCCTGACCGCATCCCCAGGCCAGGTCGCGCCTGGCGCGCTTGAGCAAGTCAGGGAGTTGCTGAACAGCTGGCTCATCCCCAATGACACCCGCCAGCCTGAAGACCGCTTCGACGAGCTAGCCAGCCGCAGCTCCTGGACCAGGCGGGACGCCGAGCTCATCCGCGAGCTGCGCGACGACCTAAGGCAGGTTGTCGAGGACGGCGGCACTGCGGCGGACAATCTGTCCGGCTGGATCGGCAGGCTTGGCATCCAGCCGGTAATCGCCGGCGGGCTGATCACCTATCGTCACGACGGCAGTCCCGCCGCGGGCACTTTCGCCACTGTAATGGCGGCAATATCGGCAGGTACCTGGGCCCGGCTGAAAGCGTGCCCGGACTGCCGCTGGGTCTTCTTCGATAACACCCGCAACGGCAGCAAGCGCTGGTGCCTGATGACCGCAGGGGGCCCAGAAGGCAGGGCGTGCGGCACGATCGCGAAAGTCCGCCGCTACCGGGACCGGCAAGCGGCAGCGCAAGCGCTATAGCCGGCCGCCATCAGGCCATCTGCTGTCGCTCTGCCGCTGGCAGAACTGGGCAACCGTGTCGCAGCGCTGCGGTTACCTTCGCTGGCATGGGCGAACTTCACAGGGTCGAGGCGGGCGGCATCGGGCAGGCCTACAGGACCTGGGGCGCTCCTGCCGCGCCGCCGCTGGTGCTGCTGCACGCGCTGGGCGAAGACGGGAGCGACTGGCGCAACGTCGCGCCGGCATTTGCCCGCGACTGGCGAGTGTACGCGCCTGACCTGCGCGGCCACGGGCGCAGCGACTGGCCGGGTGAGTACTCGGTGGAGCTCATGGTCGCTGACGTGCTCGGCTTCCTTGACGTACTCGCGCTCGACCGGGTCGATCTGATCGGTCACTCGCTGGGCGGAATGGTGGCCTACCTGCTCGCCGCCGGGCATCCCGAACGTCTCGGCCAGCTGATCCTGGAGGACGTCGGGGCTCCGCTGGCCCGCAACGCGGGCGTTCCCGCCCGTCCCGAGGGCCAGCTGCCCTACGACTGGGAGATGGTGCTGGCGGTCCGCGGCCAGATCGACCATCCGGACCCGGCATGGCTTGGGCGGCTCACCCAGATCACCGCACAGACTCTGGTGCTCGGCGGCGGCCCGGCGAGCCACATCCCTCATGACCGAGTTGCCGAGCTCGGCCGGCGGATCCCGCGCGCCTGCATCCAGACCATCCCGGCCGGGCACCTGATCCACCAGACCGAACCCGCCGCCTTCACCGAGGCAGCGCTCAGATTCCTCCAGCGGTGATCCAGCTATCATGCTCCTGAGACCAGGCGTGCATCTGCGTCTCAGGTGGCGACTGGGCCTTCGCTGCGGCCGCCGGCCTCACCTGTTCGCTATGTCTAGTTAGCCCGAACATTCTCGCTTTATGGCAAAGCGCCGGCCGCGTCGGCGACCGGCCAGAGTGACGGGGAGCACCGCCAATGGCTGAAATTCATCGGATCCTTGTGACCGGCGCCGCTGGCGGCGGTGTCGGCGACGTCGGCCACCGAGTGGTCGAGCATCTGAGCGCCCAGCGGATTCCCGTTCGCGCCATGGTGCATCATGACGACGAGCGCGCAGCCGCCCTGCGCGGCTTGACGGGCGTAGAAGTCGTGGTCGGGGACCTCACGAAGGGCCGCGATGTCGTCGCGGCTCTCGATGGCTGCCGCCGGGTCTATTTCGGGATGAGCGTTTCTCCGTACTACCTCGAGGCCACGGCGACCATGGCGGCAGCCGCGCTCGACAACGGATCGGTGGAGCTTTTGGTCAACATGTCACAGATGACGGTCTCCCAGATGAAGCCCACCAGCGCGACCGAGTCCAGGCAGCAGCGGCTGCAGTGGCTAGGCGAGCATGTGCTCAACTGGTCAGGCCTTCCAGTGACACACGTGCGGCCCACGGTGTTCATGGAGAATCCCCTGTTCGGCACGCTCGCCGTCGCCTCGATTCAGCGGGACGGCACTATCAGGCTCCCGTTCGGTGACGGCCGGACGTCGCCGGTCGCCGCACGCGATGTGGCCGACGTGGTGACCCGAGTGCTCACCGATGACCCAGTGCGCCACGTAGGGCACGTCTACGAGCTGACCGGAGCCGGGTCCCGCGACATGAACGCGATCGCCGCCGAGGTGTCCGGCGACCTGAAGCGGCCGGTCGCGTATGTGGACGTGCCGTTTGATCATTGGGTGGAACACGACCTCAAGCCGCTGCACCTCGGCCCGCACCTCCAAGATCACATTGCCACGATGGCCCGGCTGCACAAGCAGAACAGGTACGACAGGACCACCAGCGACATCACCGATCTCCTCGGCCGCCAGCCATCTGGCTTCGACAGCCTCATCGAAGAGACCGCCGGCCTGCAGACGGCGGCCAGATAGATCCACCTATCGATCAGTCCGGTTGCTGGCCTGTCCTTGCGTTGATCAGGGTCAGGACGCGCTCGATATCGGGAACGGCCGGCTGGCGGACAACGTAGCTTGTGATGCCCAGTTCTTCGGTCTGGGTCAGCAGCTGCTCGGCCATCTGCTCGTGGGTGCCGATAAGAACGAACGGTGTCAGGCTGAGATCCTCTGCAGTTGCGCCATGATTCCCGGCGCTGAGCTCCGCGATTGCCGCCGCCCGGTCGCCGGTGACGCGGACCACCTGCACAAGCGCTTCGATGACCGGCGTTCTGCCGGCCTGCTGTGCCTCCTCGCGCACAAGCCGCAGCTGTCTGTGCAGATCTGCCTGAGACCAGCGGACCTGATGATGATGACCGTCGGGCAGAGTACGGCCGAGCCCGCTCAGACCCACGATGTCGGCATGCCGGGCGGCCGCGCGAAGCACGAGCGGGTGGCCCCCTCCGACGGCAAGCCTGACGCGGCTGTTCGCTGGCAAGCCGTCGAGCAGCGAGTCACGCAACGCCAGATACCTGCCGTGCAGAGTGACCGTTTCGCCCTTGAGCAGCGACGCGACTACGGTGACGAACTCGGCCAGGCGCTCGGCTCGTTGCCGCGGGCCAGGCCTGACGCGGCCGACGTCCGCCCACTCGCGAGGCGTGTGACCCGCGCCGACACCGAGCACGACCCGGCCGGGCGCGAGAATGTCGAGAGTGGCGGCGTCCGCCGCCACATGCATGGGCTCGCGAACGCCGGCCTGAACGACGTAGGTACCCAGCTTCAAGGTCTCGGTTACTGCTGCGGCGCTGCCGAGCGCGGGCCATGGCGAGGTCCCGGATCCAGGATGATCGCCCATCAGCAGCCCGTAAAAGCCACCGCGTTCCAGTCGCTCTGCCAGGGCTAGCCAGGACCGCAGGTCGGCCGGCTCCGCCTGGACACTTATCGTGATCGACAGCATAAGTTCTAGACTTTAACCTTCGTCATCGCAATTCCTACTTTTCTTTCCATGCCTGTTCAGCTAACCCCGGGGAATAAAGTGGTGATACTGGAAAGCACGCGGGAGAACAGGCCGATGACTAGTGCCGCCAGGCTGAGCGCATTTGCTATCGCCGCAGCGCTCACAGTCGCAGGCTGTACTGCCGCCCCTAATTCTGGACATCATGCCCCTCCGGCCACCGCCACTTACTGGGACAGGTCCAGGATGCTTCGCGCGCTGCCGTTCACCAGCCGGCGGACGGGCGTGCTAGCTCCACGGCAGCTGGGGAACTCGCATATCGCCGGGCCGCTGGCTGGACTGCGCGTCGGCGCGCTATTCGTCCGCGCCGCCGGCCACGATCACTTCTGCACAGCAAGCGTTGTGGCCAGTCGGGGAAAGAATTTGCTGATCACAGCAGCGCATTGCATCAATGGCGGTAAAGGCAGCACAGGCTACCGAAGCGATATCGCATTCGTCCCCGATTACCGCGATGGCCAGGAGCCGTTCGGCGTATGGACGCCAGCAAAGCTGCTCGTGCCACCGCAGTGGGCCGACTCATCCAATCCGGACTACGACGTCGGCTTCGTGGTCCTCGAGCCGCACGACGGCCAGAACATCCAGCAGGTACTCGGGGCCAACCGCCTAGGCGCCGCCCAGGGCGACCAATATCTAGTTCATGTGACCGGTTACCCGTCCAGTTCGAGCTCTCCCATCACATGTGTGAACAGGACGTCTCGCTTCAGCAACACCCAGTTGCGGTTCGAGTGCCCTGGTTACACCGGTGGCACGAGCGGCAGCCCGTGGGTGACCAGGTTCAGTCGTCGGTCACGCACCGGAACGATCGTCGGGGTGATTGGCGGCCACCAGGGCGGCGGAGAAACGCCCTCCGTTTCCTATAGCGTTCGCTTCGGTCCGGCTATCCAGCACCTTTACCGGGAGGCCAAGGCCAAAAGCATCCGGGTCTAGCTGGGCCTGAGTCCGTTGTCGTGAGCGATCGCAGCAGCTGCGGTCCGGCTTCCGGCTCCCAGCTTGGCCAGGATGTTGGAGACATGGACGCTCACGGTCTTGTCTGAGATGAACAGCTCGGCCGCGATCTCTCTATTGGTCCGGCCGGCGGCCAGCGACCTGAGTACCTCGAGCTCCCGGCTCGTGAGGCTCGCCAGCGGACTGCCGGCCACAGCTCGCGCCCCGGCCCCCAGCCGGGCCCGGCGGCCCAGATCGGCGAGCGCCGCGCGCAGCCTGGTTGCGCCAAGCTCGTCAGCGGTCGCGACGGCGAGCTGCCACTGGCGCTGCGCTTCGTCGCGGTCGCCCGCTTCAGCGAGTGCCTCGGCAAGCCGCCAGCGTCCCCGCGCCGCCTCATATACAAATGCCGGGCCGAACGTCTCGATCTCGGTCCGCCAGTTCTCCGGGTCGTTGTCGCCGGCAGCGCGGCGCAACTCCGCCTCGGCCCGAGCCAGCCAGCCCCGTCCGTCGACGCCCAGTGCGGCCGCCGCGCGCCTCTTGCTGCCCACTCCGCTTCGCGCCAGCTCGGTGAGCGCCTGCGCCTCGGCAACCAGAGCGTCCGTCGGCTCACCGGCTGCGCGCGCGAGCCTGGCCTGATCGGCCAGCGCGGCAACGCCGACAGCCACTGGCCGGATCACCTGCGGGCCGGGGTCATCGCCAGCATAGGCAGATGCCGCTTCGATCGTCGCTCGCACCAACGCCAGCGCGCCCGGCAAGTCACCGGCCCAGTACGCGTCCTCGGCAAGCAGGCCCCTGGCGATATAGGCGGCCAGCTGATCAGTTGCCAGGCATGGCTCAAGCCAGGCCCGGCGATCTGCCACCCGCCGACTGCCTCTTGCCACGTCGATGAAGAGAGCCATCGCTGACAGCCGCGCTTCGGCAACGTTAGCCACCCGGACCGGGAACTGATCTGCGAGCTCCTGCGCGTGGTCCCAGTGGCCGTCCGCGTAGTGCGCCAGATAGTGCAGGTAGCGCAGATCCAGGCCGTACGGGGCCATGCTGAGGCCTGCCTGCGCGGCGCGCTCGACTCCGGCGTGCGCGAGCGCGCTTGCCTCAGCCAGGTCGCCCGACTCAAGGCTCAGCCGGGCAAGCAGCGTCATGACCCGCAATTCGACGCCGGCCATGTCCGTCTTGCTGGCAAGCTCAAGCGCCTTCGCACCGGTAGACTTCGCTTCGGCGATCAGCCCGGCGCGTTCGCGCACGGACATCAGCGTCGCAAGGGCATCGGCCTGCAGCCATGGTGCATCTGCGCCACTGCCCGCTGCCGCCGCCTCCTCGGCGCGCACGCTGGCCAGGTCGGTATCGGCATAGGCGAGCAGGGCCATTGCATGCGTCGCCAGCGCTCTGGCCCGCTCCCGCGTCGGCGGCTCGGCCGGAAGCACGGCAACCGCTGCCGCTGCGGTCACGAGCGCTTCGTCGTCTTCGTCGATGTCGAGCAGGAAATACGCCAGGCGCTCCATTGCCCGGCAGAGGAGTGCCGCATCCGGCTCGGGCTGCTCGCCGAGGAAGCCGACCAGCCGCCGCAGTTCCTTAACGGCTAGCGACACCTGGCCGGCATCGCCGGCGCTGAGCGCCGACTTGAAGGCGAGCTGGCCGCGGCTCATCCCGCTGAGCTTCTCCGGCTCAGGTACCCGGTCCCACAACGACAGCGCCTGATCGAAGTGCCGCATGGCCTCAGCCGGCGCCGCGAGCCGCCATGCCTCCAGCCCGGCCTGCACCGAGGCGGCAAACGCGCCGGGCACGTCGTGGCTTGCCAGGCAGTGCAGCGCCAGCTCGGCGGCAGTGCCAGGAACCTCAGCCAGCCGGCGTTCGTCGGACAACAAGTCAGCCAGCCGCGCATGCAGCCGCGTCCGCTCTCCTGGCAGCAGGTCGTTGTAGATTGCCTCGCGGAGCAGGGCGTGCCGGAAGGCTAGCCCGGAGCCGCTGTCCGGCACGAGCAGCTGCCTGGCCACCGCTTCCCGCACGGCAGCCTCATAGTCCGCGGTCGCCAGCCCGGATGCTCGCATTACCAGCTCGTCGTCGATCCGGCGGCCCGTTACCGCTGCTGCCCGCAGCACCTGTTGCGTGGTCGGGGACAGGTCGACGATGCGCGAGACCAGGAGGTCAGCGAGCCCCGTGGGCAGCGCGCCGCCACCCGTGCAGCTCGCCAGCAGTTCCTCGGCGAAGTAGGCGTTGCCCTCAGCTCGCTCGATCACGTCGTCGATGGCTGCCTCTGCACCGTTAGCGAATTGCGTCAGGTGCTCAGCCATGGCAGCCGGGTCAAGCGGGCCCACCTCGATCGCGGTGACAGTGGGCAGCCGCTGAAGCTCGCCCACGACCGGCCGCAGCGGATGCGCTCGGTGCATGTCGTCCGTGCGGTAACTGACAGCAAGCGCGATGCGCTCATCCCTGAGCACCCGGCTGAGGAAGGTCACCAGATCCCTCGTGGAGCGATCGGCCCAGTGCAGGTCCTCGAGCACCAGCAAGACCGGATGAGCCTCCGCCAGCTCGGCCAGCATGCCGAGGACGGCGCCGAACAGCTGGTGCTGCGCAAGCCCGGGCATATCGCCTGGCTGCCTGGTGATTTCCTGGTCCGGCAGCAGGCGGGCAAGCACCGGCCGCGTTGCTAGCGCCTCGGCCAGCGGGCCGCTCGTCGCTGACCGCAGAGCATCGGCGAGCGGCAGGTACGGGACGCTGTCGGCCAGCTCCGCGCACCGCCCGGACAATACCGTGAAGCCGCGTGCCGCGGCCCGTGCAGCAAGCTCAGTTAGCAGCCGCGTCTTGCCGACGCCGGCGTCACCGCTGATCAGCAGGACGACCGGCTGGCCGGCCTCAGCGTCGCCGAGCAGCTGCTCCAGCTGCTCCAGCTCGGCTGCGCGGCCGACGAGCCTGCAACGCGCGGTATCGAACATACGCCTATTATCCCGGGAAGGTCAGACAGTCCGGGCCGATCACAGTCGGCCTCGGGGCAGCCTGGTCACGGGCGGGGCAGCGCGGCGAAGTCCACCGCGCCCAGGCTGGCGGCGAGCTCGGCAGCCGCCTCCCGGATGCGGGCCTGCAGACCGACGTCGTCCGCCTGGTCGGTCCAGCGCTCGAACGCGGTGCGGAAGATGGCGACGCCGACCTGCGCGAGCAGTGTTGCCTCCGATTCGGCGGTGCCTCGGTCCCGCAACGCGTCCGCCACCGCGTCGGTCACGGCGGCGAACTTGGTCCGCCCCCGTTCCTGCAGCTCCGGGCTGGCCTGGACGACCGCGCGTTGCTGCGCGGCGAGCGGGGCCTCGTCGGCCAGCATGTCGGCGAGCTCCACGAGGGCGCTCAGGATGGCCTCGAAGGGCGCGAGGGTGCTATCAGCGTCCCGTACGGAGCGGGCGAGGACGGCCGGAAGCCGTTCCGATCCGGCAAACAGCACGTCCCGCTTGTCAGTGAAGTAGCGAGAGAACGAGCGCCGGGTCAGCCCGGCCCGCTCGGTGATCTCCGCGACAGTGACGTTCTCGTACCCGCGCTCAAGGAACAGCTCCAGCGCCGCCTCGCGGAGCCGGTCTTCGGCGCACGGGTCCCATCGCGGCATGATCACGATGGTAGCAGTGATGACTCATCGAGTCATCACTGCTATGCTGATGACTCAATGAGTCATCACTAATTCGAGACGCAGGAGTAGACACTATGGCTCTTTCAGGGCAACGCATCGTTTTCATCGGCGGCAGTTCCGGGATGGGCCTGGCTGCGGCCCGCGCCGCCGCGGCGGCCGGGGCCGCAGTCACGATCGCGTCAAGCGACCAGGGACGCCTCAAGGCCGCGCTCGCGGAGTTGCCGGACAGCTGTGACGGGGCCGTCGTCAACAGCCGCGACGAGGCCGGTGTCGCGGCCCTGTTCGCCCGAGTCGGCGAGCTCGACCACGTGGTTTACACAGCCGGCGACACGGTGCGTCCGCAGCCGCTGGCGGACCTGCCGCTCGACGCTGCCCGGGACCTGTTCGAGGTCCGCTTCTGGGGAGCAGTTGCCGCGGTCAAGCACGCGGCGCCGCGCGTCCGGCCGGGAGGCTCGATCGTGCTGACGTCCGGGACGGTCGCAGTTCGCCCCGCGCCCGGTACAGCGCTCGCGGCTGGCGCCGCCGCCGCCATCGAAGGCCTGACGCGAGGGCTGGCTGCCGAGCTCGCCCCGATCCGCGTCAACGCGGTCCGGCCTGGAGCGATAAGGACGCCGCTGTGGGACCCGGTTCCTGAGCCGCAGCGTGCCGCGCTGTTCGCGACCCTCGCCGACCGGACGCTCACCAAGTCGATCGGGGAAGCGGACCAGATCGCCGCGGCGCACCTCTACCTCATGGAGAACCGCTTCGTCACCGGAACCGTACTGACCGTTGACGGAGGCGCCATCCTCACCGGGAGCTAGTGCGCGGCGAGGACCTTGGCGGATGTCGTCAGGCGTCGCCGAGGTCGGCGACAAAGGCCTTTTGCTCCGGCGCTTCGACCGCTTTGTCACAGTAGCTGGACCGTACCCAGGCCACGGCGCCAGAGGCCGGATAGCCGCTCAAGACGGCGAGGCAGGCCAGAGCCGTGCCGGTGCGACCATGACCAGCAACGCATCCAATCTCGATGTATTGCCCGGCCCGCGCTCGTTCCAGAATGGACTTCAGCCCCTCGACAACGTCCTCAGTGCTTACCGGCACGCCGAAATCTGGCCAATCGACGTGGCCGTGATCCCAAGGTGGCTGCCAGTCAGCGGCGAAATACAAGCCATAGTCGGGACGGCGGATACGTGCGTAAGGAGCGACAGGGTCAAACGACGCTGCTGTGAAGTGCGTGCCGTCAGGCAGCATGACCAGGTCAAGGTGACGATGCGTCTCGAACACGCGATGCTCGTGAACGCCGTTGCGACACTTGGCCTGTTGCCGTTCTCTGTCCCAATAGAGCCCACAGTCGGCACAAAACACAACGTAGCGGAGCTCGACCACCACACCACATTAGGGCAAACCGAGGGCGGTACTCGTCCCCGTGCGTCGGGACGCTCTCTTCTTTGGCGGGATCGGGCTGCTCGGGGTCATGGCCTTGCTAATGATGCACTGGGACTCGGGAGCACCAGGGGCCGTCTGGGCTCTTGTCGGCGCGCTGGCCATACTCGCCGCCGTCATCAGCGGATTCATCTGGCTGTACTTGAACTGATCAAGTGCGACTTTGCCTCGGCCCCCGGAAGTGCGGAGAGCGCCCGGCCATTGGTTGGCTAGGCGCTCCCGGGGGTGGTGGGTCAGTATTCGATTGCGGTCGGGTAGGAGACGGAGAACGGGCCATGACCGGTAACTTCGGGCACGGGTACCCAGATCGCCACTACGGCGTGGTTGGGGCTGCCCACTGGATGCTCGTCGTACGCGGTTGGGTGAGTGGCATCCGGGGAGTGGATCCACAGTGCAGCGATCAGCCCGCTCGCTGCCAGCAGCAAGACCAAGGCAGCTAACAGTCGCTTTCCCTTGCGCATCGTGCCGTCCTTCCGTTAGTCAGCTAGTGTCCGCACGTCAGGTTCTCACTTGGCGGTAGCACTGGCGTAGCACATCAGTCGTCGGGGCCAGGTAGTGGCCACTAGGGCAAACCGAGTTGGCTGACGCGGGGCCAATGACTGCAACGCGGCAGATGCCATTTTTTCAACGCTCTGCGATTGGAGTTGGTGTCTCGCCACGCCGTATCATTACGACACGCCGTAGTAGAGCGCCCGCGACGTTCCGGACAGGGAGAGCACGACGATGGCTGAACGGCTGACAGCGATCGTGGCTGGGGGCGGGATCGCCGGCCTTGCCTCGGCGGTGGCGCTAACGCAAGCAGGGTGGCAGGCCACGGTACTCGAGCGCGCCATGGCCTTCGGTGAGGTCGGCGCAGGCCTCGGGTTCACTAGTAACGGGATGGCCGCTCTTGCGGCATTAGGCGTCGAAGAAGCTGTCCGGGCGGCCGGGCACCTAGCGCCCCACGCCGGCTATCAGGACCCCCATGGCCGCTGGCTGCTGCGGATCCCCGAAGACCGGGACAACCTGGGCGCGGCCATGACGATCTGCGGCGTTCACCGCCAGCGGCTGCACTCCGCCCTGCGGCAAGCAGCCGAGGCAGCGGGCGCCGAGCTGGTTACTGGCGCCGAGGTCAGCGGCCTGCGGCCGGGTATTCCCGGCGGCCAGCCCGCTATGGTCACGTGGCGATCCAGCACGGGTGAGCAGACGAGACAAGCCGCTCTCGTGGTGGCCGCCGACGGTGTCCACAGCACCGTCCGGGCGCAGCTGTTCCCCGGCGTCCGGCCATCCTATTCAGGCAGTACCAGCTGGCGGGCGGTCATCCCGGACGCCGTCTTTGATGGCCGCCTGGTGGAGGTATGGGGGCCGGGCACAGAATTCGGTGCGATGCGGGTCAGTGAGAGCGAGATCTACTGGTACGGAGAATTCCGCCACGCTGACGGTGCGTCATTTGCTGACGAGCTAGCTGCGGCTCGCAGCCACTTCGCCGGCTGGTCACCGTGGATCCGGGCCATTGTGGCGGCCACTAGCGCCAGCCAGCTGATGCGCGACGACGTCTGGCACTTGCCGGGCGGGTGCCCCAGCTATGCCTCCGGGCGAGTTGTCATCGTCGGCGACGCCGCCCACGCGATGCTCCCCACCATGGGCCAGGGAGCGGCCAGCGCCCTGGAGGACGGCGTCTGCGTAGGCCGGCTCATCGCGGCACCTGTCACCGCGGGCGGCGATCTGGCCGCGGCCCTGGCCGCGTTCGACGGTGCCCGCCGCCCGCGGTGCCGGCAGCTCGCCCGCCAGGCGATCCTGGTCGCCCGCCTCGGCTTCGAGCTCGGCCCCGGCTGGCGGCAGGCCGCCCGAAACAGCCTTATGCGAGTCCTCCCTGCCGCGCCCGCCTTCAGGGCCGGTGCACGCATCGCGGGCTGGACACCGCCCTGATCACCCGGGCCGGGTCGCCAGGGAGATCATTCAGTTAGGTGGTCTGAACGATCAGGACCGAGCACGGAGCGCGATGCGCGACAGAATTCGGCACGCTGCCTAGCACCCGGCCGACGCCTGCCATTCCCTTGTTGCCAACCACGATGAGATCAGCGTTGA